>ERZ808252.53-NODE-53-length-119971-cov-37.248924_pt1 | contig 119971 bp, 128 predicted proteins | sample MGYA00521242_ERZ808252 | MGnify/ENA primary metagenome ERZ808252 (study PRJEB31516, sample SAMN03275581) | gut metagenome | biome: mammalia-associated habitat; material: feces | host: Papio cynocephalus | place: Kenya | collected 2012-08-07 ...
CACAGCATTTGACTATGAATTGACTGCACAGGGAAATGAGGTTTGGAGCAGGCGTTCTGTTGAATATGCGAATTGGTACAAATGCAATGCTGGCAAATGAGTTTATAAATACATTCAGAGACCTCTTGGAAACCGCTAAACCGCTGTTGTAATGAATTTTAAATCAAACCGAATATGTACCCGATGCCACAAAAGACCTGCTTTTGGCACTGATGATCTCGGGTATATCACTTGGCGTAATAGACCAATCTGTATAGAATGTCTTGAAGCGCTGAAACGAAGTGGAGAATATGAAACCAATAGAACTCGCAAATAAGTATCTTGTTGAAAATCACTCTGTTGCAGATAACGACTTTCAAAACGCAATGAACATCGCTGTTATGAAGGCTTTTCTTGCAGGATATAAGTCTGCTTCACAAAAAGCTATGTCATGGTTTGAGGGTTATCTTGCCGAAGATTGTCGAATAGATGATTGGCTGCGTGATTCGGATGTTTTACCGAACGGACAAAAGGAATTTATAAAATTTATGGAGGAATAATTATGAGTGAAATTTATTGGATAACAGTTCTTGGAAGTTTTAGTGCGGCGTCGTTCCTTATTGCAATTGTCGCGTTTTTTGCGTTCATATTGCTTTCAATTGCTTGTTTTATCATAATTGCAGACGGCAAAGAATCATATTGTTTTAAGACAGTTAAGAAATCGGCAATTACATCCGGTATTACAGCCTTGATTTTTGGTATTTTTTGCTGCCTCATTCCATCGAAACAGGACTTGTACCTCATCTATGGTGCAGGAACAATAGTTGATTATTGTCAAGACAATCCTAAGGTAAAAGAGATTCCAGACAAGGCAATTGATGCTCTGAACACTTGGTTGGATATGGTTAACAAAAAAAAGGAGGATAATTATGTGGATAGCAAGAGATAGAAATGGAGAATTATATGCCTATTCAGTTAAGCCTGTTAAGGATAAAATTGACGGCATATTTACCCAGGTAAGAAAAGGTTCTATCGAACTTGATTTCAATGAATTCAAGGATGTTACTTGGGAAAATTCTCCAAGAGAAATTAAATGTTGCCCAAGTACTCTTGACCAATTAAATTATCATCTAGATATCACTCCAAAAGAACAACTGGATAAGGGGTTTGATTGGGAAAGCATACGGATAAAAGCCGCTATTCAGATAATGACATCTCTAGTTGGATGTGATTCGGCAAGAGAATTGCGTTCTAAAAATACAGATGAGAATTATTTTTCAAAATCTGCCGTATCTTATGCAGACAAACTTGTAGAAATGTTGAAGAAATAGTTTCTCCATTGTAATGTGTTTGGTTTTATTGGAGAAACTTGGTTGATTCCGTAGCTCAACGGTAGAGCAGCATGGCCTAAGTCAGGGCAGCCCCTGATGATGAAGTCTCAGCAAGTAGTTGGTTCGACTCCAACCGGAATTACAAACACTTATAAATTAAATAGTTATGAAAAGTTGGAAAGTTTATTACAAGGACAAGTTCGGCGATACAAGCAAATGCTGGACTGAAGCAGAAACCCGTGAAGATGCCATTACAAAAATAAGGCATGAATATTGGGATGTTGATGAAATTATCAGCTGTTGCGAAATGAGATAATTATGAAAATAGTTTACACTGAAGGTTGTACTTGTTTTGGTCTTACAATAGACAAAAAAGACGTACAAGATCTTTCTGAAGTAGAAATTAAAAACACACTTTTAAAAGTCATCGAGCACTTAAATAAGGATGATATGATCCAAATCTTACAAGATGTTGCACAAAGAGTTGGAGAATACAAGTATGTTGATCATTGTGATGAGTGCAATGATGATATATGTGAATATTCAATTAAAATAAAATAATTATGATTGTAAGAGAACTTGATAATGCACTCTGTGGTTTAGATTTTGATGCAGAGATTATTTTAGTTACTTATATGAATGGAGTTAAGTATGAATGAGGTATAGAAGATGTTGTAATAGATTACGTGATGTGGAACCTGCGATTCTTATAACATCTCCAATTGTTTAATTTTTATTATAAATAAAATATGACTATCAAAGAATTAATTAATGAACTTTCTAAAATGAACCCCGAAGCAAAAGTTCTTATGCTTGTTTGTGATGGTATTGAGGATCACGAGGGTGATATTGCAAGCGTTCTGGAAGACCCTTATGATAAAGAACATGTTATCTTAGCATCTTAATAAATTATGTGTTAGATTGGTAAAATAACTGATTTTCGGATTGCTTTTAAGGATATTCAAGTGATAAAATTCATGACAAAAAATAAAGTTGCTGATAATCAGTTTATTTCTGAGTTTTATGGAAAAGTTTACACTCTAGGAAAAGAAGAGCGTATGAGTCCTTTTGATCTTGGATATGGACGTCTCCCAATATGTAAAAAATTACTTGTAATAGACGAAGGTTTTCATTCGTATATTCCACACCCTGAACGTTATAAATCTTCAGCAAATTGTATCGTTAATTGTATTATTCCGAAAGGCGCAATCTATTTTAAAAATAAAATAACTGGACATATTGTTTCAAATAAAATAAAGGTCGTCTGGAGTCAACAATATCCTGTTAAAAAGAGTTTCTAATTCCAGTATGTGTCTGTGGCGCAGTTGGTTAGCGCATGATACTTTTAATATCAGGGTCATGAGTTCAAGTCTCATCAGACACACCGTTAAATAAAAACAATTATGGAATATTTTGTTATTGATAAAAATTGGGTGGGATTACTTGTTACAAAGGATCTCGTAAAATTAAAAGAGTTTCTGGATAATGACCAATCTTGGGATAAAGTTCTCAAAAGACCAGAAATAGGAGAAAATTGGACTTTTGTTACAAATAAAATAAATTATGACTTACGTAGCTGCTCCCTTTTTTAATGATGAAGAGATTGAAAAATTGAATCTCTTACGCGCTTTTCTTTTGGAACAATTTCCAGAAACAGACTTTTTCTTTCCTAGAGATCATAAAATTCCAAATGGAGAAATTATGACCAACTCTGAATGGGCTGAAAAAGTTTATGATATGGATGTTGAGGCCCTTAGAAATAGTGATGCTGTTATTGCAATATATTTTGGGCAATATTCTGATTCTGGCGTTTCTTGGGAGTTAGGTTATGCTAGTGCTAGAGATATGCCAATAACATTACTTGTTGTAGACCCTAAAAAGGATCAAAATATTATGCCAATAAATAGCGCAAATTTTGTTTTTGATTTTGAGGAGTTTATAACAAACAACTGTACTTTTGATATAATTAACAAAATAAATCAAAAATAATATGTGGGTAACATTAACAATTGTAACAACACTACTTATTATCGCACTAGGTGTAATAGTGGCAATATATCATGACAAACATCATGAAGATGTTTGTCAATTTCGAATTATAGAACACAACGGGCATTTTTATATTCAGAGACACACAATGCAAGTTTGTGATGATGGTATTTCCCACTCTGTTTGGGAATATGAAGGTTCTCGTGCAGATGTCTTATCTCCTTTTAAAAAATACGAATATGTAAATTATATAGATGCACTAGACAAAGTAAAGGAGCTTAGAGAGATAGAGCTTAAATATCGAAAGGAATCTTTTAAAGATTATCTTAATAGAAAAAGAGATGATTTCACAATAATTAAATATTTCGAGTAATGCTTAATTTTCCTTTTGCAATTTTTGTTATTGTTGTTATATGTGCAGCTTGTGTTATGCTCTATATACCAATTATAGATATTATAGAAAATCGAGTAACAAAGCCATATATGATGCGTCTTATATGCGATAAAAAAGGAGCATATACAATTCAAGTAAAAATGACGAGATTTTCTGTTTGGTCTGACTATTACTATATTGGCAAGTCTGATGTAGTTGTAGCAATGGATATTTTTAGAGAAAAACTTAAAACGGAATTTCAAAAAGCTGGAGTAATATGCAAAAAAAAGATCAAATAATAACTGGATTGATTTCTTTCACAATAATTACAATTATTTCAATTGCTTTTGTTTTTGGGATGGGACTGATTGTTATGCTTTTGTGGAATTGGCTTATGCCTCTTATTTTTGGCTTAATTACAATAAATATCTGGCAAGCAATTGGTCTTATTTTGCTCTCTAGTTTTTTAATAAAGTCAAAAATATCTTTCAATGATACGAAATATATTCGGTCACTTAAAAACCATTTTAATGCATAAATGGTGGGTCTTTTATTATTGTTGTCAAGTAGGACTTATCTGGAGAGGTTTAGTACACGATCTGTCTAAATTTTCTCCAGTTGAGTTTTGGGAAAGTGTTAAATATTATGATGGTGGAAAAGGTTCTCCTATAAATAAATGCAAGCAAGCAAACGGAGGTATCTCTAAAGCGTGGTTACATCACAAAGGGAGAAATACACATCATTATGAATATTGGACTGACAACTACGATAATGAGACTTTTTCTCGAATACGGATGCCAAAAGATGATTTCCTAGAAATGATCTGTGATTATATGGCTGCTGGTCGGACATATATGGGCAAGAACTTCTCGTTTCAAGCAGAATATGATTGGTGGCAAAATATAAAAGCACCAACATGTAATGCAATGAACGAATACACCAAAAGAAGAGTAGATATGGCTCTTGGTTTGGCGATACAATATAAAAATCTGAAATTTCTTAAAAATTGGAATAGATACAATGGCTAATTATGCTAACGGAAAAGTCTACGAAATTAGGGTGGACTATGGAGTAAAGGTTAAAGAGAACCGCAGTAGAAGAGATCCTAGAAAAAGTGTAGAAATTCTCAAACAAGAACATAACACATTTTTCATGACTCGTGCTCAATTGTGTAAATTTTTAAAACTCAAGTAGTTATGATTAAAGTTATATCTTCCCAAACCATAATAGGGGATGCCGCAATTGTTTGCAATAAAACAATTGATTTTTCTAAACTACTAGAGAAATATCCAGCTCTTACTAAGCATGAAATAGAAGAAACTATTGTACAATCTGGCATGAAAATTGACGAGGCAAAAGTTTCTTTCAGTGGTGCTGTTACTTTACAAAAGACCGACAATGTGAATGTCTGTAAACTACTTGCAGAAGCACGTTGTGACCTTAAAATATCAAAATTTATTAAACGACTTGTACATCTTGTCGTAAAAGTGCAAACTAGAAAAGTTAAACAAAATCGAAAGTAAAATTATGTACTGATTATTTTATGTATGTTTTTTGGTTTTGCTAAGTACATAATTTAATTAAATTAATGATTTGTATGAATAAGAAATTGCACTCTGAAATTATGAAATTGCTCCAGACTCGCGTTAATAAGGGCGCTCCTTGTCTGGAGCAATTTAATTATGCAAAAGATCTATTAAGAAAAGTTTTAATAAATGAAAAAGATATTGCGTAAAGTAAAGTATTGGTGGTTCAATGTACGAAATATGCCTAATGCTATCTATATGTGCATAAGATTTCCTTTTCTCTATCCGAGAAATGTTTGGTCTGGAAAACACTATACAAACTGGAAAATCCAGACTAAAATGAGCGACCTATATAATAAGCATCATATATTTCGTACAGAAGATCACTCTGCTACTGGAGGTTCCCATTTCGAGGTTGTAGAAAATCGTTGGAAATCTAAGAAATATGAAATATATTATAATTTTCTCGGGTTTCTTGAAAATTTTCTTGGCATATTTCATTGTGTACCAACACATTCCATACATACTTGGATACCATACGGTTGGAGAAAAGCGTTTGGAGTACAACTCTGGAAAGAGATAAGACACTCTCTTTACAAGACAGGTGGTTGGAAAGCTGTTCGTTCTTTTAAGATCCATGATATAAAAGAAAAGTATGGAGAACTCCAGATTTACCCAGCAGCAGCTACTCCCGAAGTATATAAGATTATTAGAAAATATGAGTATATTTCGGGTAGAACTTGTATAATTTGTGGAGAACCAGCTACTTGTGAAACCCCTGTTGAGTATTGGAAGTGTCCGTATTGTGATGAACATGCTCCGAGAAAATCTAGGTTTTTACTCGATTTTGGGTTGTATAATTCTTGGTATGGCGTTTCTGGAAATGTAAATGGCCGCGATGGTGATGAACTCGTAGAACGAGAGCAAATGATTGAAGATTACGAAAAACAACAAAGTGATGATTTTTTGGATTCTACTGATTAGTCTCATTGGACTTGCTATGTGTTTTTGGTACATTCGCAAAAACACTGTTAAATTCCCTTCTGACAGGTCTTGTCGTTTTTCCAATGTAGTTATCATCGACTCAGAGAAAACCCTTAAAAAGTACCTTAAAATCACAAATACGGGAAATCTTGAGGAACTTGCTGGGTACTACGAAAAATTCGGTATATTTGTAATTGATCGACGATGAAAATAGTTTGTATTATCTTAATTATTATCTTGGCATTTCTTGGTATAGAAGTACGAGATATTGATGAAAACTCGCTCGCTGAAAAATACTGCAAAAAGCACAAATATGCCGAGTTTAGTTCTATTAAAAAAAATATAGAGTGTCTATCTATTATAGGTTCTGTTATATTTTTTGTTATTGCATTAATTTTGTTTGTTTTTATTTTTAGTATATAATGAAATACTTAATTACTTGTGAATTAGAACATTGCGTTCTTAAGAGTTTTAGACACACTTTTAAATGGAATAAAGAAAAACTAGCAAAGTTTTTTGGAGTTCCAAAAGAAAGCATAAAAGATTATAAAATCGAAGAAATATGTACAAGTTTAGAATAATTGAACGCAACAAAAACGGAAGAATCTGTTATGTTGTTAAAAGAAAAACTTGGCTAGGTTGGAGCTCTGTTAAAAACTATGGTGGTTATTTTGATATGGAATACCCATATCTATCCAATGCAAAGGCAGAGGTTCAACGCTTAAAAGAGTATTACTATCCTAAAATAAAGGATAAAGTTATATACGAAGAATAACTTTTATTTCCCTAGTTAGTAATTATTATTAACAATCTTATCAAACTTAAAATCTTAACTAGGGAAACCTTATCCTGTCGAACAATGGCTAGTTCGCTCTATGAAGAAATTGGGGTTCGATTCCCCACAGGATGACAAATTTTAAAATTTTTAATTATGAAATACTGTATCAAAAGTTTAAAAAGGCACACAATTATTCCCAAAGTAACTGGTTATTATATACTAAAATATCAAGTTATTGATGATGATGGGTTATTTCATGCCGGAATTGCTACCGTCTATTATCGAGTTGATAAATATGCGATATGTACAGAAGATTCAAATAATTTTAAATATTTTGGACCTTGCGATATGATGTATTTTACACGACTTATGTGTCAAAGGTATACTTATTTTTCACGATTGTGCCCAATCAAAACAACATTCTGGGAAAACGAAATTGAGGCAATTAAAGAATATGTTATCAATGGAACAAAAGAAAGTCATGGGTGTATAATTGACGACAATAGAGAATTATCAATAATTAATGGAAAATATCGAATACCACTAGTTTATCAATATCTTTATGGGGAGCATTTTACTGATCCAGCAGTTTTAAATATGTTAAAAAAAGGTATATCTCCATTCTTTCTTAAAGATTGGCATAATATAACTCCAGTAGAAGAGGATCTTGGTGAATCTCTTGAAAATAACGGAGTTTTTAATTTTACTTGTCCAATCTGTACAAACGAAAAATCTCCAGCTGGATTTTTAAAAATGCCACGTCCTTTTTATGAGAAAAATAAGTTAATGATTAAGATTATTTTAAAAAAGAAATATACCGCAAAGTTTTTAATAAATCACCCAGATTATAAATTGGGCGACATTTATAGGTATGACATTATATATAATCAATCATTTGCAAATTTTGTTATAACAGAACGTGTAATAAATAAATTATCTAAATGGGTAACCTATCATGCTTGTGTGGAATATACTGATTATTATACAATGTTCAAAGAAATGTACCCGAATGCTGAGCCGGTCTATTTTCTCGATATTAAAAGTGAAAGACAAGTATCAGAGTTACGTTGGAATATATTAAATATATATGAAATAAACAAGGTCAGAATTTTATTAGAAAAATATCTAAAAATTAAGGAAACATTTCCAAAATATGAATTTTCAGATGAAAATTTTAGTATATTTTATCCAGAAACAACAGAAGACATAGTAACAGAAGGGAGTACTCTGCATCATTGTGTTGGAAGTTATTTGAAACGAATTGTTGAAGGACGTAATATAATTTTATTTTTACGCAAAAATGAAGAACTAAATAAGTCGTTAGTAACGGTTGATATAATCCCAACAGGTGATAGTTATGAAATTGAACAAGCCCACGGAAAATATAATTGTAAAATTGACGAAATCCCAGGCGTTAGTGAATTTGTAAAAAAGTGGGCAGAGAAATTTAATATTATTATAAACAATTTAAACAAGTTTTGTTAATTATGAGTTTCGTAGAAACAAAAAAGAAGATTGATACTGAAAAAGCAGAATCAATTAAGCAGTATGGAGTAGTAGACACTCTTAATGCAGGAATGCGTATTGTAAAAATCGCAAATATTCCTGTAGGTGTTGCATGTAGTGACGAAGATGAGAAAAATATGCGAGAAGCACTTTCACATTTTGGGCCACTTGAAACACGTAAACAGGTAATGCAGGCAATGTATAATATGCAGCACACAGCACGAATTGCAACAGATCTTCGTGAATCTGGAATGAAGGTTGAGAAAGAATTTACTAGTAAGACTGGTAAGAAGACTTTCTTGATTGACGGAAAGATTTATGATGAGTCTGGAAATGTTGTAGCCGAATAATGATAAAATCAATTTATTTTTATGATGGCCCAATATATATGGCAGTAGGTAAACTTAACGTTAAAAAAGATGCTAAGTTTACTACCATAGATGCTGGTATGGGAACTACATATAATTTAGAACAAGTGCGCTTTTATAGTACTAGTGCCGATATAAACATTTTAACGAATAATCCGCAGTTACTTTCTTTTGATCTTTGTGATGAGTTCTTTTTATTTGATTTTAAAAATAATGAATTTCGTTCAATATATGAACTCACAGAGAAAGAGCTACATAAGACGCACGATTTGAGAAAGTTATGGATTGGGGGTACGTTCCCAGAAACAAAAATGATTTTTGAAAAACCTTTAAGTTAATGGAAAAGGACCGATTTACTAGACTTACACTAGAACAATCTGATAGAAAGATAGTTATAGAAAGACCATACGAAGATGTTAATGGCGATGATATGATGCAGATGCTAGAAACAATCATGGTTGGAATGACTTTCTTTCCAGAAACAATTTATAGATCAATGAAAGACCGAGTAAAAGAACTTTCAGAAATTTATGAAAAAGATTGCGAAGAATAAAAGTTTTTATTATATTTGTATATCAAAAGATATTAAAATTAATTAAAAACAAGAATGGGAAAAAATCTTTTAGGTAGCCTAGATCGTTATGAAGATGAAGCTACTTTTGAGCGTTTTAGACACAAGTCTGGAGAAAGCAAAAAGAAACGAGTTAAAGTCGATCATAGAAAGAATTATGTTGATTTTAACGATATGAATTGAGATATGGAAACAGACGATGAAGAATTGGTTTAGAAAATTTCTAGATTTATTTAAAAAACCAGTTGTTTCTGAACCAATTACTAGTCTTACTCAACTTAACGATATCAAACAATATGACGATGTCCAAGTTAAAATTGGGGGAAGTCTTTATGATGGTTGGATTGTAGAAAGGAAAGAAAATGTGGTGTTTATAGTTTATACAGATAGTTCTGGAAAACTTATAGACACCACTTTTACAATTACACGTCCTTATAATAGAAATAGTTTAGAGCAGTCTGGAAAAACTCTTATTTTAAAATAATGAAAATACTGAATATAGGTGATGTTCATGGTCGTACTGATGTTTTTGGGATAATACGAAAAGAAGCAGATAATGTCGATATGATTAATTTGACTGGAGATTTCTTTTCGACACACAACCCGAAGATTACACAAGACGACCAGATAATGGTAATGGAAGGTATTTTATCTTTAAAAGAAGATTTTGGTAATAAAATGCACATACAGAGGGGCAATCATGACCAGCAACTCGGATATAGTTGGGCAGATTGTTCTCCTAGGGCCGGAAGTAAGTGTGAACAATGGTTTCAGGAACACAAGCAAGAATGGCTCGATGCAACAGAATGGGTTAATGTTGTTGATAATATCATATTTTCACACGCCGGAGTTTCCAAGACATGGTTTGCTAGAACAGGTTGTGAAAAAGTAGAAGATATTAACAAACTGCCACCTAGTGAGTTATTTGGATTTACTCCAGATAATGCGTTTGATTGTTATGGAACTAGCAGAACTCAGCCCTGCACATGAATACGTCCCCAGACTCTTATGAAGGATGCTTTTGATGGATATACACAAGTTATTGGACATACCACTTTTAAAAAGATCGTACACATAATTAATGATTTTGGAGACGTGGAAGGTACGGATCATATATACGATCCAGATATAGTTGTAAAACCAGTTGATATTTGGTGTTGTGACACTAATTTGGAACAATATTTACTTATTGATGGAGATAAATTTATAGTCAAAAATCTATAGTTGACCACTGACTTTATAGTAGTATATCCGTTTGTAGTTTAATTGCTTAGAACAATGGTCTTTAATATTGGAGCTTTTGAATAGAAATATTCAAAATGGAGGAGATGATAACGTTGAACCCTTAACAGGTAATGCTGATGGCAACGACGTCGGAATGGTAAACCAGCCGCTAACGAGTAGATAATCTCCCACCTAAACAGAAGTGCATGGTGAAGACGTACTCTTGCCCACAAACAGAAATGGTAACGAAAGTTATAGTGGGGAGCAAAACCATTAGGTCTTCGTTGGAATCGAAGCAAACGGGCTTAACTAATTGATTATAAATATTTTACATTGAAAAATTCTATTCCCACTTGGCTGTGAAGTCCAGTGGGTTTTTATGTTTTTAGTTATGAAAAAAGAATTAAAAAGATATGATATTGAAGTAAAATATTCACCGCAATCGACTAAAATTATCGTTTGTTATAAGTACGGCTCTGAAACGCGTGTTAAAGTGGAAATTTTTAAAAATATGGACCTTGCTTGGTCTGAAATTTTATTTTGGGAATATTATTAGTATGATTGACATAGAAATAAAAAGTCCATTCTTTTTACAGATGAGTAGATCTTGTTTGTGTTTGGACGGAGACAAAAAGAAAGTTTATGCCGTCAGTTATATCTGACAAAATAAATTAAATAATTTTATAGGGGCAACTCCCTATGGTAATGTTTTTATTTTAGGATGATAGATGCAGAAATAAAATTACCAACAAATGGTCGTATTATTATGTATCGGTATGTTGTATGCCGAGGTTATGGTGAGTACCTTGATTTTGGTGAAGGAATTTTGACAGGAACTGTTTTTAATTTTAAGTACAAATGTGTCTGTGGCGCTAGAGAAATAGTTTGTTATAAATATATATAATATGAATCACGATATTTTTTATGATCCCGAAATAAAAGCACCTAGAGTAAATGAGCCAATTTTGTTTGTTCCTGAATATGGCGTTTTAGATTTTTCTGGAATTTTTGATGGAACAAATGTACAAGCAAATATATTGGGAATTAACACATATTTTCCATATGATAAGATTTTTATATGGAAATATATATAGATGCAGAGATTGTTTCAGTTCCAAAAGATGTTAAAATAGAAATGGCTAAATATTACAAAGAGTCCGATACTCTTTTAATTGGGAAAATAGTTCGAGGTCGAATCAATAAGTTAGTACACAAAGATTGGATATATAAATGGATGAATATATAGACTCTGTAATTGTTCAAGTTCCAGAAGATATTGAAATATATGTAGGATTAAAAATTGTTCAATGGGATTGGACTAATATTAAAAAAATAATTCCAATATATGACGGAGAAATTTGTCGAGGAAAAGTGTATAACGGCTTTTTTAGTAGACCAACAACTACAAAACAAAGAATATATAAATGGAGAAAATATGAAAAAAATTAGTAAGGATTTTCAGGGTTGGCCAGTTTATGCTCTTACTTGGCGAGAAATATTAAAGTACTTGCCTTTTATAAAGGACGGAGTTGTAGATTTTAATGATCCTAGATTGGATGTTTATCCAAGAACACTGGAAGATGATGGAATGGGTTATGGAGTTAACGAAAAACTCATAACTGAGTGTACTTTTGTTGACAATGATAAAGAGTGCAATATTTTTATTGATAAGGAGATCTGGGATGCAGAAAATGATGTCTAATTTTATAGATGTTGAAATAAAACGCCCCCCATTTAATGTAAGAATATCTGTTGCACATTTCGTACAATTTCCCGAAAAAAGAATTACAGTTCACTTTTTTAATGATGAAGATATAATACATTCCTTGGATCAAATTGATTACGGTTGATTATACAAATGAAGTTACGAGAAATTTATATAGACGCCGAGATAGTACCTCCAAAAAAAGGTGATATAATAAAAGTTGTACCAATACAATTTTTTGGAATATCTGAATATCCCGAGCATATAAATAGAAGTCAGATTGTCACAGTTTGCGGTAAAGGGCCTCTCGGACTAAATACTGGGTTTAGGCGAGATGCTGATTATAACTCACATTATTATAATTTTTGCAAATATTGCAATGTCAAGTTGGATTGACCCGGAAATAAAATCACCGGATAATAAAAAGAAATATAAAGTTCGGAGTTTTAAAAGATATAAAAATTATATATTATATGATCGAAAAAATGCAATTAAGGTTTATGAAATCGGTTGGGGAGGTATTGCATGGATTTTTAAAAATCGTTTAGATTATTGTAGAGTAGCATGTTACAAAGAAATAAATTAATTGACTCTGAAATAATTTTTCCTAAAGAAGGTCAGGTTGTTACTACAATAAAAGTTATTTTCTCACAGATTGACAAGCGATTTTCCCAAAAGAGTTTAATATGTGGCCCAATTAAATATATCGGCAATTTCCCATATTGTATATGTGATGGGCGTTATTGTTTATGTGTTTGTTATGCAAATGAATTATAAAAATAAATTAACTGAGTTGGGATTAAAAAATCTTTCCCAACAATATCCCTGAGGCTAACGATTTTGAATTGTGTATTTTAGCAATGCGAGAAGCTAACTGAACTTACTCAAATATTCAAAAGGTGTTAGGAAATCCATCTAAAAAAGTTATTTCTGGAGTTTTTAAAAAATACGCACCAGAACTAGCAAACAAAGATGTGAATAATGATAAAATGAATAAAAAATCTTTTATTACAAAAGAGGAGGGAATCTTTCGATATAACTGTATAAAAGAGAATAAATGAATGTGAAACTTACAAGGCGATAACTATCTTTTTGAAATTAAGAATAATCTGCTCTATTTTTCTGAAAATGGACACACAATGCCTTTTTCTGAGTTAGATATTGCTTGTAGAAATCAAATGTTAAATGAACAACAAGACCAAATTAAAGAACATCGAGGACATTAATGATTGTTTTAGTGGACAGGGTACGTTTATAACTGAAAAGGCGTTTAATAATGCATCTGGAAAGTTTACTCACAAGGCAGTGCATGTTTTTAGTGATGAACACGGAAAGTTTGAGTTAAAAAAGAAGGACGCAATTACTCTCCAAGAAAAATATCCAGATGCAGAAGTACTCTTTTCTGCTACTATTGATGATCGAAAAACATCATCTGCTGATGAAGACGATGACGACGACGAAGTTTACGTTGGAGGACAATGGGTTGGAAGTTGTATCAAAGTAATTAGTGAGAATTTTGCTATATATATAGATGTAAATTCAATTACTGTCTATTTTACTAGTCTTGATTTTGATTACGAAAAATTAATTAGCGATCTTGACGAGGTGCTAGCAAAGAAAGATGAGGGCCCAAAAACATCTGAGGTTCGTCTTGTTGTTTATGATCAATCTTTTTACTCTGTACCAGCAAAGATTAATAAAACCATCGTTGATATTAAAAAGAATTACAATGACGATTTTATCCCTGTTTACAACGATCTCATTAAGTTTATTGAAAGCCGTGAATGTGGGCTTGCTGTACTCAATGGGATTCCAGGTTCAGGGAAAACGAACCTAATACGCTCATTGATAACTAGTTACCCAAAAAGATATATCTTAGTTACTAATACCGTAGCAGAATCTCTTGCATCTCCGGAGTTTATGTCTTTCATGCTTGAAAATAGAGATAGTATTTTCATTCTTGAAGATTGTGAGCAGGTTATAAAAGATCGCGACGAAGAGACAAATTTCAGTGGAGCAATATCGAATATATTGAATATGACTGATGGAATTATGTCGGATGTGTTTAATATTAAGTTTATATGCACGTTTAATGCAAATATCGAGACAATTGATAAGGCTCTTTTAAGAAAAGGTCGTTGTTTTGTTAATTATGAGTTTAAGAAACTCTGTGCCGAGAAAACAAAGGCCCTCTTGAACGAGCAAGGAATAACTCTTGATAGTTATGAACCAATGACACTCGCTGAGATATATAACTTCGACAAGACAGATTGTACTACCAAGAAAGAGAATAAAATTGGATTTTAATTATGTTTAAAGAAATAAAATCTGACAAAGAAGCTAGAGAGTTAATGCTCTCTGGAATGAAAAAACTTGCTACTACAGTTGGAGCTACTTTTGGTCCAAATGGTGCTAGTGTAGTTTTATGTGATATCGGAAAACAGCCACATGTTACAAAAGATGGTGTTTCTGTTGCAAAGGAAATCGAGTTTGATGATCCTTTTGAAAATGCCGGTGCGCAATTACTTAAAGAGGCTGCAATCCGTACAGTTCAATTAGTAGGAGATAGTACCACAACAGCAACCATTCTCGGTTATGCATTTTGTGCACAACTTTCCTTATATCTTGACAAACAATCAAAAGTGCAGTTTAGAGAGGAAATTGAACAAACAAAGAAAGTTGTCGTTGATTTCATAAAGGCAAATGCAATTGAAGTTACAGATGCTGATATAAAGAATATTGCAACAATTTCTGCAAATAATGATTCAGAACTTGGCCAACTTATTGCTAATGCATTTCTTAAAGTAGGTAGAGATGGAATTATTACCGTAGAAGAGTCTAAAAACGCAGACACTACAATTGATGTTGTTTCTGGAATGCAGTTTGATCGAGGTTATGTTTCTCCACATTTTGTTACAGATACAGCAAAAGATCAATGTGTTCTTGAAAATCCTTATGTGCTTATAACAGAACATAAAATCACTAGAACTCGTGATCTTGTTGGAATCTTGAATCCAGTTGTAGAAGAGGGTAGGCCAATCTTGATTATTGCAGAAGATTATGATGATGCTGTGCTTGAGGCATTGAAGCTTAACAAACTTAACGGCGCTCTTGATTGTTGTGCAATAAAAGCACCATCTTATGGAGAATATCGAAAGAAGGTTCTTGAAGATATTGCCATCTTAACTGGTGGTTTTAATGTGTCTTATGACTCTGGACTTGAATTGGTTGATGCAACTAATGCCATTCTTGGCTCTTGCAAGAAAGTAGTTGTTACAAAAGAAAAGACTACAATTACAGAAGGCAACGGAAATGCTGATCTTATTGAGTCTAGAATTACAGACTTAAAAGCAGAGTATGAGCGAGTAAAAGCAGATCCTGTACAACAAGGAGGTTTTGTTGAGAAGTTTTTACAGGAGCGAATTGCGAAACTTACTGGCGGAATCTGTGTTATCCACGTTGGCGGAGGTACCGAACTCGAAATGCGAGAAAGAAAAGACCGAGTTGACGATGCGGTTTGTGCTACACAAGCAGCTATAGAGGAGGGTATTGTCCCTGGTGGAGCAACAATTTATGTGCGAGCAAGAAAAATGGTTACCCGTGAATTTGGTTGGGGAGGTTATATTATCCAAAATGTCCTTGGATTTCCATTTGAACATCTTGTTAGTACGTCTGGTAGAGACCCAGAGAAATATTTTGATCTAGTTGCAAATAATGCTGGTTTTAATGCCTTACGCGGTTGTTTTGTTGAAGATATGATAAAAGTCGGAATTGTTGATCCAGCAAAAGCAGTTAGACTTGCTTTTGAAAATGCAATTTCGATTATGTTACTCTTTTTAAATACTGACGCAATTGTTGCTCCAAAAATGGCAACGCAAATAGCCTAGTTATGTTTGAAGAAATAATTAACTTAGCGCCACTAGGACATGCTAGAACAAGACAAATAAAGAAGCTATTGCTTGAAAAAGTTAACGGCGATAATGCAACATATTCTGTTTATACAGAATGGCCTGGTTGTCCAGATCTGGATAAATATATGCTTATTACAACGGATCCAGAAACTAACGATATAGTTGCAATTGATTTTGATGCCGGTCCTTACTTGACCATAGGAGACAAAATAAAAGAAAAAACAATTGTTGGGTTTACTTACGAAGGTAAATATGACAATATAAAAGTTATTTTGTTAGATGATAGACCTACAGATACTATTTCTGATTAAAATTGTTTATATACTTGCTATAGCATATATAATCGGCATACAACGAGAAGCGTCTGGAAAAGATCTCGGGTTTAGATCAATTGCGCTTGTTATGTTAGGTGCATTTGCTTTTACCTATACGGCATATAACAGTGATAGAGTTATTGATTATCATGTTATTGCGCAGATTGTTTCTGGAATATCTTTTGTTGGTGCTGGTTTAATTTTCAAGGACAAAAATGTTCATAACTTAACTACAGCAATCCTTGTTTGGGTCTGTGCTGCAATGGGAGTTATGGTTTGCCTTGGTATGTTTATAGAAGTATTTGTTTTGGCCGCAATTACTTGGTTATTATTAATTTATAAAAAGAAACAAAATGAAGTCGATTAGGTATTTTTATGGTACTGAGTATAAGACTGCTTTGGTGCCCGTGTTACTTGATGCTAACAATGAAATTATTACGACAATCGGAGATCCTGTAGGACACAAAAAGAGTACCCCCCGCATTACAATTTGCTCAATTTATGACAACGAGAAAGGCACACTTTCTTTTGGTGTCTCTAGATGCTCAAAAAAAGATGTCTTCGACAAGGAAGTTGGAAAGAAACTTGCTTTACAGAGGGCTGAAACGAATCCAATTGATGTTATAACAATTGCGGACAAAAAACAACTCGGGCGCATTTGTACACAGCGATGTCTTGAACTAGAAGACGAGGCATTAGATTGGTCTTTTCCGATTAAGTTTTAATGGAAAAATATGTTGTCTACTGTGATGGATCATACCAAGACTCAATAAAAGCTGGCGGATGAAGTTCTGTCATTTTAAAAAATGGAAAAGTCTTTAAAAAACTTTATATGGGTTTAAAAAACACCACGAATAATAGATGTGAAATTCGTGGTGTTTTAGAAACTCTGAAATATTTTAAGGAACCTACAGAACTAGAAATTCATTGTGACTCTCAATATGTTATTAACTCGATTGTTAACGGGCATGCTAAAAAGTGATTTGATGAACAGGATTTTACAAAAAAGAATCTTGATTTGTGGTGAGAATTACTTGAACAATTGCCTAGACACAATGTGACTTTTGTTTGGGTTAAGGGGCACAATGGTGACGAATATAACGAGTTAGCAGATATGTTAGCAGTTCACGCAGCACAATGTTTGAATATACCAGAAGATGAAATCGGTAAGATTGATTTTTAAGAAAATTGGGAATCATTGGTACTTGAATATAAAACACCATAATCCCAACGATTTAATTTTAGATAGAAAGATCGAGTTGTTTTTGAATAAGTTAGATATTTATGATGAAGGAATTGTTGATAATATCTGGCTTTTTGAACAAAGAGATTATATAATTGAAGAAGGTTTGGTACAATTTAGCGAAGAAGATATGACTCGTTATTTTACTACTGAGGATGATTTTACAATGAAAATTTATATTGATAAGTATGAATTTTCTTTAACATCTAGATTATATAATTTGCTCGAATTGAATTACGACCTCGATTTACATGAATCCGTTTATAGAATTGCACTAGATGAAATATAAGGAATCAGAGGAACAGCCAATCGTAGAAGTTGCAATCGAAACACAAGAAGAAGAGTGTCCAGTCGAAAAAGAACAGAAAGATCTCGTTAAAATTTACAAGAAGATGATTAAGGAGCATCTTGAGTTAATAGATAGTTCTTTATGTACAATCAGAAGGATGATGGACAAACTTTATGAGTGCAGAGAAGATAACGATCCACGGGAAACTAGTTGCTAAACAAGACGGAATTTATATTAATTACGTCTTTAAAAATTTGGACGAAAATGATAAAAGTTTGTATAAGTATGTAACTGTTACACAATGTCCAAATTGACAAAATGTAGATACTTTAACAATCGGGGACGAAGGTTTTGTTACTTTTGAATATGCCGAAGCTGGCGATGAATATTTAGAAGTAAACACAGACCAAGTTAAGCGATATAAGTACACTGCACTTTATTTTATGAATTTTATAAAAACAAAAGATATAAAAGATAAAAATTATAGTTTTTAGATATGAAAGAAAACACAACAGAGTTTGGAAGTACAATTGCACAAGCAATTAAGGCAGATATTAACCAGTACATATGAAAGCGTAGGTCCGGAGAGGAAGTACGGTTGATGGATATGGATGCTACGGAGTTGAATCGTGCATATAAGCATGTACATGAAATGCTTTATAACGATGATAAGTACGTGCCCGGAAAATATCAAACTAAAATAAATATGCAACGTCTTATCAATCAATGCAATGCAGAATTATTCAAGAGGTACTTGATATATGAATGCAATATTGAAGCACTTAAAACTCCAATGCAAATTGTCGCTCTTATTAGGGAGTATAAAAAACAAAACAATCTTACTGACTCCGATCCTGTTTCTACTCTGTTTGATCACTTACCACAAGAGTTTGAAAGTGTGACTTATGGTGACCTTATTGCTGCTTGTCTTGACCAGCTTGAAGTTATTAACAGAAAAATGATTTCACAGCATTTTATCCTTTCCAAAGGAATCTGACTTACTGAGTCTGAGAAAGAGGAACTTTCTGAAAGAGACGACGAGGGAAAGAAAAGGCCATGGCTCGATGTTGTAAAGGAACGTTGTTTAATGCCTAGTGAAGTAAAACTTAGAATTGATCCAAGAGGTTTTTCTTATAGTGAGTTTAGGGCGCTTATTCATCTTGCTCCACTGCCAAAGATTTCTGGTCTTTCCTCTGATACTCTTAGACTTATGCGAGACAAAGTTTTTCCAATGCTCTCTGAAGATACAGATTGGCATATTAAGAGGTGGACTGGAATTGCCAAACAAATAGAAGAAGTGGCCAATTATAAAGGAATTGAACTTTTAAAGTTTGAAAAGTAATGATTTTTTTAGTTACTGAAAATCAACAGTTGTTTAATAATGAAAATTATGAAGTTATTTCTGTTGAGGAGAGTTTAAAAAAGTTAAATACGTTAAAAATTGTTGGTGTAGATACTGAAACAGAAGGAATTGATGTACACACAAAAAAACTCCTTTTAGCACAGTTTGGTTGTTTTGATTTCCAAATTGTAGTTGATTGTAGAACTGTCGACATAAAGTTATATAAAAACTTTCTTGAAAGAAAAGATATACTTTTCTTATTTTGGAATGCAAAGTTTGATCTGAAATTTTTCCTGAAAGAAGGAATTGTTATAACAAATATATATGATGGTTATCTGGCAGAAAAATTGCAATGGTTAGGTTATCCTGCAGGGCAACATAGCATGGGATTAAAAGCAGCCGGGCTCGAATATTGTAATGTAGAACTTGATAAGAGTGTCCGGGGCAAAATTATCTGGTCGAAAACTCTAAGTGATGATATTATTATATATGGAGCACACGATGTTAAATATCTAGAAAAAATTCGGGAAGGACAACTTGTTAAATTAAAGGAAAAAGGTCTTTTAAAAGCACTTGCCTACGAGAATAAATTTTGTCCAGTTTTAGCGTACACTGAGTTTTGTGGAGTGAAACTTGATGAAGATGCTTGGAAAAGAAAAATGGAAAAAGACCGAGAAGGTTTTGAAACAGCAAAAACTGAGTTAAATAGTTGGGTTGAACAACATTTCCCAGAATCCAAATATGTTTATAAAGAACTCCAGGGGGATCTTTTTACTGGGTTTGATGAGAACCCGCACTGCATTATTAATTGGGGTAGCCCCAAACAAGTTATACCTCTTTTTGAAGAGCTGGGTTTTAATCTAGAAACTTTCGACAAAAAGACAAAGGAAACTAAAAAATCGGTTGGTGCTGATATTATTGAATCCCAAAAAGACAAATCTGATATAGCTCCATTATATATTAAATATAAAGGATATGAAAAACTTGTTGGAACTTATGGGCAGAATGTACTAGACCAAATAAATCCCGTTACACACCGAATACACACTAATTTCAATCAACTGGGTTGTGACACCGGTAGACTATCCTCTGGGGGAAAAGATAAAGAACACAACGTAGAATATCTTAATTTCCAGAATTTTCCCAGTGATGCCGAAACTAGAGCCTGCTTCATTTCTGAGCCTGGTTACAAATGGATTAGTTGTGATTATTCTGCACAAGAAAGCAGGATTATTGCAGATGTCTCTAATGATCAAGCGATGCTCGACCTTTTTAACAAGGGTTGCGGAGATATGCATAGTCTGGTTGCCAAAATGACATACCCTGATAAAGTTGGCGATTGCCCCGTAGAAGAAATAAAACACAAGTTCAAGAAGTGACGACAAGAGGCAAAGGGAGTTGAGTTTGCAATTAACTACGGCGGTGATGCAAATACAATCAAGTCCAACAAGAACATACCATTAAGCGAGGCCCAAGAAATATATGATAATTATATGAAGGGTTTTCCAGGTGTTAAAAACTACCAAGACAAGCAGCGCGCTTTTGTGATGAAATATGGATATATCGTGCTGAATGATAAATCCGGACATAAAGCTTTTATATACGATTTCAACGAACTGCAAGAAATACAAAAAAAGTTTAATGCAGAATTTTGGAATACATATAAAGAATATAAAAAGTTTCACCCACAATCAACAATTGTAGAAGAAGTTCGACATTATTTTAAAAGAAAGTCTGCTTGCGAGAAGCAGGCCATCAATTACAAATGTCAGGGTGTGTAACAGTGCCCTGGGTAAATTCCATAAATTCGGTGAACCCTGAGATGGGAATACCGAGCCAAGTCTTATAGGAATATAAGGAAGGTGTAGAGACTAGGATATGGAGTCTAGAACAGACGGTAAAATCCCACGAAAATGGAAAATATATTTTGCTTTTTAAACATTAATTATTATATTTGTGTTCACATAATTAATTTTTAAAAAGTATGAAAAGTAAAATTTGTAAAAAATGTAAAAAAGAATTGCCTATAACGGAGTTTGGTAAAAATCCTAACTCTAAAGACGGGCATATAAACACATGTAAAAGATGCAGAACTGGTTTTCCTAAGAATGAAATTTTATATTGCCCAGTTTGTTCTAGAAATCTTCCATATTTTAATTTTAGCACTGGAAGTAGGACAACTGGGAGAATTTGGCTCTGTTCTGAATGTGAAAAAATACATAAGTTCGATTGAAAATCCAATACTTTTAGACGAAAATATGATAAGTCGTTTAAGGAACGGCAAGATCAGATTGAGAGAAAAAGTCGAATAAAAAATTTTACAAAAGGAATGTGGAGAGCTGCAAAAAGAAGAGCTGAGAAAAAAGGAATCGATTTTAACATCACACCTGAAGATATTATAATCCCTGAAAAATGCCCTCTTTTAGAGGTACCTTTTATTTATGGAACAGAAAATAATTATGATTATACTCCATCTTTAGATAGAATAGATAATACAAAAGGATATATTAAGGGAAATATACAAGTTATAAGTATGAAGGCAAACTCGATGAAAAATTCTGTATCTTTTGACGAATTATTAACTTTTTGTAAAAATATATTAAGATATAGTCCAAACAATGGTAAATATGAAATCATTGAACAACAGAATAAAGAATCTGTTGGATAATAAAATGACTGGAGCAGCAATGTTTAAGCTAGCATCAATATATCTCTTTCAATATATATTGGAGCATAACCTACTTTTTAAAGTAAAATTGTGCATACCAGCACATGATGAGTGGAATATAGAAGTTCCTGAAGAAATTAGCAAAGAGATGACCTCTGTACTTGAAAACTGCATGAGCAGAGCTGGTTCTTTCTTTTGTGAAAAACTAGAATTACCTGCTGAAGCAGAGGTTTCCAACCATTGGATACATTAATATGCTTACTAGAACAGAACGACAAAAACTTGCATTAAAACGATGAGTAGAAGCCAGTTGCACCGCAGTCATCTCAGCGTGCACTGGCTTCGGTTAAGCAAAACGAGATTGGCAATAATGGCAATTTCGTTGCTACTAAAACAAAATCCGGGTGCATATATAATTGTTAGTGTTCCTACACAGTACTTGAAAGATCAATGGATTGCAGAATTAGAGAAATACAGTCTTGTTAATAATTGCGATGTAATTATAGTTAATACAATCGTTAAACATACGTATGTTGTTGATTTACTAATAGTTGACGAAATTCATGCTACAGCCTCAGACATGTTTCAGAAGATTTTTACGGCAGTTAACTATAAAATGATTTTAGGACTTACTGCAACTCTTGAAAGACTTGATGGGAAAGAGATAATTATAAAAAAGTATGCACCGGTATGTGACACAATTACTCTTGATGAAGCAACACAAAATGGATGGGTTTCACCTGCGAAACATTATCTTGTTCTCTTGAATGTTGATTTAAAAGAATATAAGGAACTAGATAGGAAATTTAATAGTTATTTTGCGTTCTTTGGGTTCGATTTTAACTGTGCGATGTCAGCTATGCAAGAATGGCAATATCGCAATAAATTTGCGAAACAGATTGGATCTGATCCAAAAACCGTTTTGCAGATGGCAGCACAATGGATGAAAGCACTGCATGCAAGAAAGGCATTTATAGAGAATCACCCGAAGAAAATTGAAGTTTGCAGACAGATTTTAGATGCTAGACAAGACACAAAATGCATAACTTTTTGTCCAACAATAAAATTTGCAGAATCAATAAAAAGAGGAATTGTTTTACACTCTGGCAAGAAAGCATCTGAAAACAAAAAGGCAATCGAAGATTTTAACGTTGCTACTGAAGGGGTACTTAACTCCTCGAAAATGTGTAGGGAGGGCTGCGATATTGCTGGTTTAACAACGGGCGTTATAATGGACGTGGATAGTTCCAAACGATCCAGCATACAAAAAGCTGGAAGATGTGTTCGTTACTCGCCTGGAAAAACAGCCGAAATCTTTACTCTCGTTATTAACAACACCCAGGAAGTGAAGTGGTTTAACAATAGTAACACAACTAGTTATATCACGATTGATTCTGAGGAAAAATTACAAAAAGTCTTGAATCACGAGGAAATAGAATCTCGTGAAAGAGACTTTGGAGAAACAAAAAATTATAGATTTTAACCAAAATAAACGATGAATACGTAACAGTTATAAACATCGGTCGAGTTAAATATGGCTATAAACATATTTTAACTTGGAAATAAAAACAATTTTAAAATTGATGGCAACTTATCACTTATCTGCTGATGAGTTGCTTTTGATTTATATTACCTTACTTGCACGTGATGAAGAACACGGAGCTGAGTATTTTGACACCTGATTTCGCAACGGAGGAAATGAGGTACTACGTAGCCTATTTAGCTCGTTACAGGAAAAGGGTGTTATATTAAAATCGTACAATCCAACAATTTACAACCCAAACGAGGTTGAATTTAACAAAAACTTTCTAAAAGGTTGATTTAAAAGTGGTTGTACAATGGGAGAGGAATTATTTACAAAATATCCGTCTTGGTTGAATATTAACGGAAAGTTAACTAGTCTTAAAAACATTGCTACTCGTTTTGCGTCTCTTGATGATTTCTTTTGCTTTTATGCAACACAGATTGGAAACAATCCAGAAAAGCACAGAGAAGTTATGGAAATTCTTGACTGAGCAAAAGAGAACGGCAAAATTTCTTTTGGAATCTTAAACTTTGTCGTATCGAGACAATGGGAAGCACTAAAAGAACTACGAGATAATCCAGAAATGGTTGGAACTGCTGATAATATTTGTATTTTAGATGAATAGTGTAGATATTTTATATAATATGATTAACTCTGGAAAAGCCGGAAAAAATACAGGGCTTAGTACAGGTATACCAAAACTAGATAGTTATACAGGAGGAGTTAGAAAAGGTATATATACACTTATTTTTGGGACTTCTGGGAGCGGGAAAACGGCACTCGCTTTATATAGTTATATATATAGACCGCTAAAAGACCACCCTGATAAAAATATAAAACTTGTATATTATAGTCTAGAACTTTCTGCTGAACTTCTTTTATCCAAACTACTTTGTATTTATATTTACGAAGAATTTGGAAAAATAATTCCTTATACAAAATTAATGTCTTGACAAGAAATTTTGTCTGACGATGATTATGATTATGTATTAAAAGGAAGGGGTTGACTCAACTCTATTTCTGAAAAATTGATTATTTTCGATAAAACATTAACGAATAAAGTATTCTATCACACGCTGATGAATCTTCTTAAACAATGAGGTACATTTACAGAAATAGATGGTGGTAATAGAACCGTTTATACACCAAACGATCCAGAACAACTTATAGAAGTTGTGGTAGATCATCTCGGTCAGAGGCCGAGAATAAATTGGGCAAAATCGAAAAAGGCTAAAAATATTTGAAAAATTGTTAAAAATATACTAACTTTGGTCTACTAATTCAAATAATATGACAAAATCAAAAGGAATTATACCAAAGAAAACTCCAGAATTTAAAAATACAATTATCAAAGAATATCTTTCTGGAGTATCTGCACGAGAGCTTAATAAAAAGTACCACACAACTTCTGAAAAAATATTAAAAGAAGCTGGAGTGTTATTGAGTGCATCAGAATTTAGAGCAAAGTATAGAAGAGATTGTATAAAATTAAATTGGCAATTTGAAGACATCACCAATGAAACAGAGGCCTATATCTTGGGCTTTTGACTTTCTGATGGTTGCTTGTGTTCAAAAACCCAACTTAGTCTAGCAATAAACGACTTAGATATATTAACCGATATACGAAATTATTTTTCCCCAGATATAACCATTGGGAATCACAATAGAGGAGCATATTGTATTCGTATTTCTTCCAAGATTGCATGTAAAAATGCACAAAAATGAGGTATTATCCGCGGAAAAACAAATACAGAATTTGAAATTCCACCAATACCAGAAAATTTAATCCAACATTTCATTCGAGGTTATTTTGATGGGGATGGAACAATTTTTGTATGTAATCCTAAGAATCATTGCTCTTATTTAAAAGGAAATATATGTTCTCCGACAATAAAAATTTTGGAAAGTATCCAAAAACATTTAGAAAACCACAATATTTTTACAACAATAAATTGTGAACATAGAAAAAATATTATGCTTCCTAATCCCACTGGAGAATGTATTATCGGACATTTTGATATGTATAGACTTTTTATACGTAAAAAAGATGAAATATATAAATTTTATAAATATATATATGAAGATGCAACAATATATCTAAAACGTAAAAAATCTGTTTTTGACAATTTTTATATTCATGCTAATATCGAGGTAATTTAATTAATAATATAATTAAACACTGTAACGCATAGTAGTTGAAACTAGAAATAGAATATAATATTACCACGAGTGCCCAACACTTATGTGAAAATATATGCTGAACTTTATAGAAATATAAAGAACAAAAAGATAAAAAACTTTTTGGATAACAAATGCTCTGTATGCCAATTGATGGTCATACAAAAAAAGCAGAAATGGATCTCATTTCATCATATTGTGTTACGTTGCGTGAGAAATGCAAAGTTTCTTTTGTTATACTTCAGCAGGAAAATAGAAATTCTGCAGATATGGATAGAAGAAAGGCAGGACTTACAGAATGTAGTTCAGAGGATTTAAAAGATACTGGAAATACTTTTAATGACTGTGAAATATGTATTGGTGTTTATTTCCCTCTCAAGTTCAAAATAAAATCTCACTTAGGTTACCCAATTATTGTAGAAGAAAATCCTCTGCAAGGTGGATTTAAAGGATTGAGGGATAGATACAAAGCACTAAACATAATAAAAAATCGCCAAGGAGTAAGTGATAGAGTAATTCCTGTTAACTTTTTCGGAGAACTCGGAATTTTTAGAGAGCTCCCTCCTGCAAAAACAATAACTGATTTTTCTATATATACGTCATTAGAAAATTCTCCCAAAAATAAAATAAAAGATGCAACTCCAGATAATGGGGTGAAGGAAGAAATAAATTATTCTTTTTAATAATGGCAAATTTAATTGCAATTGTAGGAAATTCTGGTAGTGGAAAGTCCACCAGTTTTAGAACACTAGATCCAAAGGAAACTTTTATTATCAATGTAGCATCCAAACCGCTTCCTTTCCGCGGTTGGAAAGCACATTATACCACGTTTAATAAAGATAATCCTACCGGAAATTATCTCTCTACTTCGGATGTTGCTACAATTAACAAAATACTTCTTCATATCGATGCTAAACGTCCAGAAATAAAAAACGTTATAATCGACGACGCACAATATATAATGTCTTTCGAGGCGATGGATAGAGCAAAAGAACGCGGTTTTGACAAATTCACTGAAATCGCACAAAAGTTCTATTCTATTCTTAAAGAGTCTATTTCACTTCGAGACGATCTTAGTATTATTGTCTCTTGTCACTCTGAAAATGTCGGTTCTGCAGATGAACCAAAATATAAAATTAAGACTGTAGGAAAGATGATTGACAATCTTATTACTGTTGAAGGGTTGTTCACTTATGTATTTTTTACAGATATTAGTACAGATGACAAAAATAACACCGTTTATAGTTTTATAACAAAGTCCGACGGGACAACTACTGCAAAAACTCCTCTTGATTGTTTTGAAACAGTTAAAATTCCAAACGATATGCAGTTTGTTCTTAACACGATTAATGAGTATAACTCCTAATGAATATCGACATTTCTCCTATAATTGTAGTTAACACAGAAAGTCCAACAGATATTGATCTGACTGATGCAATTGTAGAACTAGGAGTCAACAACTTGGTTTTGTCGAAAGATGCAATAAAAGCACTTTCGGTGAAACCAAAAGATAAAATCGCAATTAATTATTGGACAGTTAACAGCGAAATTACATTTCCCCTTATTGGGCGTGCCGAATGGTTCGGTTCTGATGAAGGAAATAAATTAACAAAATCTAGTACTATTTCGTTTCGGGGTGAACAGAATAAAGTTCTGCGCGAATATGGTACTTCTTTCAAAATGGAAAAGTTTAAAGACTTTTACAAATTAACCCCAAAAGTATAATTATTAAAATTTTTTAAAAATGAATTTTGATTTTTCAGATGCAGTAAATGCAAAAGAGTCTGGTTCTAGATTGACTCCAGGAATTAAAGATGCTACTTTCGAGGGTGTAGAGTTTGCAAATGTAACTAGTCAGAAGACTGGTGATGCTTTTAAGACTCTCGTTCTCAAAGTAAACATTGATGGCTACGGTCCATATCAGCAGAACTTTTTCGAGCCTCAGTCAGCAGAGCGTCAGGAAATGCAGTGGGGTAAGTCAGCATCTCCGCTTGATCATTTTAAGATCACTGTAATGGAAATCCTTGAAGCGATCTGTCCAGAAGTTGCCGCAGAAATTAATGCTGGCACAAAGAAGCTCACCGGCAATTTTAAGCAAATTGTTGATGCAATTGTAACCTACACTAAGCCTCATATTGGAAAGAAGACCCAAATTAAGCTCATACCTGGCAGAGACAATTATTGCAATATGCCATCTTTCACTGCGCGTATTGATCGCAATGGCAATCTCGGTATTGCTACACGTATTATTGGTGATAATCTCACTCTTACTAGCTCGGAGGTAAAGAAGATCGAAAATGCTGCTACAGCAAAACCTACTAACATGGCTTCATCTACTGCCGATGTAGTTTCTGCAATGGCAACAGATCTTGAAACAGACGATCTTCCTTTCTAAGTAATTGATACTCATGGAGATAACAATAGAGCCCGTTAGGATTACCAAGGAGCTTATATTGAGTAGATTTCCACAAGAGCAAATACTAGAATATTATCTGGGAATACCAGTTAAAAAAGGTCTTTTCAAAAACCCGTTGCGAAATGACAAAAGACCAACTGCTAGTTTTTTTAAAACAAAAACTGGACTAGTTATATTTCACGATTTCTCTGGTTGTTTTTCTGGAGATTGTTTCAAAGTTGTTATGGAAAAGTTTTCCTGCAACTTTTCACAAGCACTGCATATTATAGCAAACGATTTTGGAATCATACATGATGATAAATTGGTCGTGAATGAACCAAAGCTGAAATATACAGGAAACAAACTAGATGAAAAACAAACCTCTGTTATACAGGTTGAAATACGTCCATTTCAATCCTACGAACTTAACTGATGGGCTAAATATGGAATACAAGAAAGCACACTGAAGAAATTCGATGTGTTTTCTTGTAAAAACATATGACTCAATGGAAATATATTTCACTACGAAAGTCCAAAACAAAAGATTTTCGGATACTACGGAGGCATAAAAGAAGGAATTGAACAATGGCGATTATATTGACCAGATAGAACTACGATGCGCTTTTTAACAAACTGAAAAGCAAATCAACTACAAGGTGCAAAACAATTGCCAAAAGATGGCGGAGATCTGTTGATTATCCAAAAATCAATGAAAGACGTCATGTGTTTATATGAACTAGGCATTATTGCAATTGCACCAAATAGTGAAAATCTGTTTTTAAGTGATACACAACTAGATAAAGTTAAAAGCAAATTCAAGCGAATAATAGTGTGATATGATAATGACGATCCAGGAAAGAATGCATTAGCTAGAATAAAAGAAAAACACCCAGAATTGGAATATTTTTATATCCCAGAAAAATACGAAGCAAAAGATTTTAGTGATTTTTATAAAAAATATGGCAAAGAAGCTGCAATAAAATTACTAAAAACCGAGTTAAATATAAATAAATGGGAAGAAAACGAAGCGCAGGTTATTCCAGAAACAAAGGAAATGCCTACGAGCGTAAAATAGTAAAGGAACTCAAAGAATTGGGTTTTGATGTTGGAACTGCTCGAAATAACTCAAAGGCAGAGGATAACAACAAAGTCGACATACACGATAATAAAGGCAATCTGCCATGTAAAATCCAATTAAAGGCAACACAACAAACTCCACAATATTTTAAAATACGTTCCGAAACCACTGTTAATCCAGACGAGTTTGTAATTATATGAAATAAACAAGAGCCTAGAGAAGCAAATATAGTTTCGGTTGGAGAAGTTGTCATAGTTCCAAAATCCTTATTTTATAAATTAATAAAACCATACGCAGATGGAAACAGCAATAGTTAAATTCACTAATCCAGACTCTGAAGAAACGGAAATCACTCTGACTTTTAATTATGATAGAGAAGCAGAGACACTCGAATATAAATCCGAACTCAAGAAAGAGTCTGATGAAAAACTCGATTTTATAGGTTTTTTGGCGTCATCTCTCCTGATGACACTGACTAACAAAAAGCCAGAATAATGTGTGAAAGATATGATCTTATTCCGCCTCACGGAATAGAGTCCGTGGAAAAAGTCCTCCAACACAGGCTAAATAAACACGAAATAAATGAATGGAAATATGGCATTTCGTGGTCCAAAATACTTTCCTCTCTTAAAAAGCATCTTATAGAGTTTGAAAAAGGAAATGATTTCGATGAAAATGGACTTTTGAATATTGCCTACGTTGCAGAGTCCGCCCTTATCTTGGCTGAATATTATAAAATATTTCCACACGGTGATGATCGAGTAGTAGGAATAGTTGACAGGCCAATCATCGCTCTTGATATAGATGATGTTGTACTTGATTTTAAAGGCGAGTACGAAAAACGTTTTGGAAAACTTAACGATTATTGGGATGGTTCTTATGAACTACTTAAAGACCTTGATAAAATAAAGGACGATAAAGAGTTTTGGACAAACCTGCCTGTATTGAATATGCCAACGTTTGAACCGGCAATGTATATAACATCTCGATCTATTCCAGTAGAATGGACAAAGGAGAATCTTCAAAAAAGAGGGCTACCTTGTGCTCCAGTATATTGTGTACCTTGGAATGAAAGTAAAATTGCTGTTATGAAGGAGCATAATGTGTCTGTGTTAATCGACGATAAACCAGATAATTACAAAGATGCTATTAATAATGGCATCTTTTGTTATCTAATGGACTCTCCGCATAACAAATGGTTCAAAGTACCAGAACATCGCCGAATAACAAATCTTGATCTGAAGTTCTAATGAAAGAAATTAAACTAGATGATTTTAAAATCTTGCCCGATCTAAACTCCCTAAAAAGGATTGATATGACGGATGAAGAGTATTTCTCTGATAAATATAAAGACTGTGTAAGTAACTCTCGTCTGAAGTTAATAAATCCCGATGAAGGAGGCTCTCCAAGTAAATATAAAAATCCTCCTAAATTCGTAAGTTCCTCATTATCAATGGGTAGTGTAGTCCACGAACAAATGCTCCAAAATGAGTATTATGAAATGGCTCCAAAATTAGGGCGACCTAGTGCAAAATTGGGGAATTGTGTAGACGAAATTATAAAGCTACGACAATCTGGAATTGGAGGATACAATGCAATCAAGCAAGCAATGAAAAATGCTGATTATTATGCAAATGCAATAAATGATTTTAGAATCCGTGATATTATAAAGAAAGGCTTAAAATATTATTTTGCACGCAAAGCATATAAAGGCAATGGCACAATTTTAAGTGATGCTGATTGGGAATCCGCAAATAGTGCAATTAAATCTCTACAAGACAATAAAGAGATAATGCAAAAATTGCATCCTACTGATATTTTTGGAGATCCAATCGAATCACATAACGAAGATGCTATGTTTATTGATTTTTGGGTAGTTTATAAAAACCAAGCCACTACTCTGAAATATAAAATGAAAATCGATAATTGGACAATCGATAAAGAAAACAAACATCTCGCTCTGAATGATCTGAAAACGGCTCGTGATAACCCAGAGTATTTTGCTACCAAGAGCGGACATTTAGAAACGTTTAATTATTATCGCCAGGGAGCTCTCTACGGAGATGTTCTGAAGCTCTATTGTATGCATGAATATGGGTATAACGAAAATGATTGGACTAAGGAAATGAATTTTCTAGTAGTTAGAAACAATCCTCCTTATAATAGCAAGTGTTGCCCAATGAATAACACTTATTATAAAAAGGGTGTAGAAGAGTACCAAAAGCTTTTCAAGATGATTGCATATTACCAGATGTTTGGCTGGGATGAGGAAGTAAAATTTGTATAAAATTTTGTTTTTATCTAGATTTTTAGTATATTTGTGTAGGTAAAAACAGATAATTAATTAATGTTAATGATTATGAAAATTGTTGAAATTGAAGCATTTAGCCTTGATGAGGCTAGAGAAAAAGCTGCTGAGCAGGGTCTCACAGTTGTAAAAGATGTTACTCGTAGATATGTTAATGCTGATTCTCCAGAAGATATAGAAGCTTTTGCAAACGAGCAGTTCGAGAAGGATAAAATGACTGAAACTACTGGTACGGCATATATCGTTGTTAAGGTTAAGGGTTCTGCCGACACTAAGGAAAGACCATACACATTTAATAATGTTGTAACAGAGGGCCAGCTCACTAAGAAGCGTGTATTTGAGATACACACAGAATCTGGAAGGCTTGTAGCAACTGCTGAAACGAAGGGTGAAGCATCTCGTAAGGCTAAGGCTGCTATGAAAGACGTTAAAGAGAATATGTACTGCGAGCAGGTATATCGAGTAGATGAAGCACACGCTAGAGTATTTACTATCGATTACACGCCGTCGAAAGGTACACAGCTTGGAAAGTATATTGTATTTGGAAACTAAAATAGAAAGCAGGGTTGGTTAACTCCAATCCTGCTTTTTTGACCAAAATATGATAGAAATTTTGTGAGAGTCCGATTTATATGATCGGACTTTTCCAGCTATTTACGAGATCCACATTGGGGAACATATTTATATTGGCTCGACAAAAAGAAATGCAAAAGCCAGAATAACAGAGCATATACGACTTTTGAAGTTGAACAAACATTATAACAGAAACATGCAAACTTGATTTAATGAAATCGGAGTTGCTAGTTTTTTTGTTATAGAATATCCAGATCTTGATAGAGTCGTTGAAAGAGAACAGTTCTGAATTAATAAAAAGAACCCCGATATTAATATTATACAAAATGTTGCGAATTATTAATGGAAATTACATTAGAAGGGCTAAGTGCGGGGAAACCAACAATAATTAAAAACAACGAATTTCTTGAAACAAAAGAATATACAGAACCTTTTATAACTGAACTGAAAAAGTACACAAACAAGTTTATTGTTAATGTACAGACTCCTGATCAAATGACAATTACTGGGTCTGGAAAAGACCTGACATATAATAGAGTTTGGGTACAAGCCATTGTGCCAGGTGAATCTGAATATAAAGAAACTTACAATCTCGTTTATGCACTAGATACGCGTGTTCCTGTTTATAAAGTGTTTCGAGCCTATATGAATCCAGTTTCAAAGAATCTATATACTTTTACAAATAACTGATTAATAGCTAAAGAGTTAAAACCAAATGAAAAACTCGAATATGATATTAAAGAGTTGTTTGGAGCAGTAAATGATCTTGAGACAAATATGCGAAAATTAAAATCGTCGTTTTTACCAACAGATAAAAAACAGAAATTTCTTGGAGAACTGATTGATAAAGTCCTTGTTTATGAAAGTAAAACTCTAAATGGGAAAATAAAGCTTTCAAGTAATGATATTATAAAGGCCTATGAATCAATATATAACAATAGTGGGTCACCTTATTATATATCTGAAAACGAGGAATGTTCCATGTTCAATTTTTATGATGCAATATGTGCACAAATAACAGGAACAAAAGATTTTGTGAATCGGTTTGAAAAAACAATGTTAATTAATAACTTATTTCAATTATGCTAACAGTTAAAAAGCGAAGTGGACAAGTAACAGATTTTAATTTTGGAAAGATTGAGAAGGCAATTAGGAATGCTTTTGCAGATCCAACAGTTCGAGTAAAAGATGGAGATAATTGCGACAAAGTAGTAGATCACGTAAGATGTTGATTTAATGCCTATGAGGGAGAACAACCCATAGATGTAGAAAGTATCCAAAATCTCGTTGAAGATGTAATAATGAATTTTGGAGAATGTGATGTTGCTAGATGTTATATTTTGTATAGAGATGCTCATAAGAGAACTAGAGAGATAGTTGATAAGCATATTGCTTTTATTGAAAAATATAAACAAGAAAGCACAGTGGCAGACGCTACAGTTGATGATAATGCAAACGTTCGTAGCCGGAGCGTCGCAAATATGAATGCTGAAATTAAAAAACAGGAGAATATTCTTGTCAATCGCGGGATTGTAATGGATAAACTCCGTGAACTTTTCCCTGATTTTGACGCAAAACAATATGCTAGAGACTTAGAAAATCGAATTATTTATAAGCACGACGAAAGTACATCTAATAGTGGCCCAACGCTTCCGTACACATATTCATCTAAGGAGGTTGTTGAAGTTCTTTATAATAGTAAAACTCTTCTTCTTCCATTGGATCTACTTTATTCTATAGTAGATGAACCAGAAATTTTAGTTGATAAGGAAAATGAGGTATATCAAAAAATTCCTTGGAATTTGTATGTAAAAGACTATGAAAATAAATACACACAAGTAACACACCTTACTAAAAAGAAACGTCATAGAGATTTATATCGAATTAAAACTGCTTTTGGAGAAGATATTGTTGTAACAGACAATCATCCGTTAATTGTAGATAAGGATGATATAAATAATACAATTCAAGCAGTTGATTCTTTGAACCAAAAACAATTCAGAATTGGATATAAACTTTCTTTTAAAGGTAAGGATACTCTAGACCTTGCAACAATTCTCCCAACCTACGTAACTGTAGAAGAAAAATTCATTAAATATCAGCAAAGTTGTTTAAAACGCATTATAAAGCTTAATGAGGAACTTGGGTATCTAGTTGGCTTTTTCATTGGAGATGGAGGATATAATAACACTTCTAAAACTATTAGTATAGCTCAAAAAACACGTGGTATACTTGATGTAATGAACGGTTATTTATTCGAGTGCTTTGGGATTTCTGGCACAGTTAGAAAAGATTCTAGTTCCGGAGAAAAATGGTGTTTAGAGATTTCTAACAGATATGTATATGAATTATTCCGAGGATATTTTAAAATTCAAGATAAAGCACAAAATAAAACAATTCCTTATAATATTCTTGAGTTTAACGAAAAATTTGCGAAAGGCATACTGGAAGGTTTAATTGATTCTGATGGAACAATTAAAAATGAAGATTGTTGTATAAGTATTCGTTTGAGTTCTAGAGCGTGTGTTCAACAGATTACTCAATTGTTTAGACATTTTGGCTACTCTATAGGTAATTCTATACAATCTTTGCCTTTTAGCAACAACACTTCATACCATACGAATTATACAATTTGAGGAATAAGTGCAACAAAACGCTCAGATTCTGTAGATTTATCGTTATCATTTAAAGTCAGAGAAAAGTTAACAACCGCAAAACTTTCTTCTTTCAAATATAAATCTAATGGGTATTGTACAATAACAAGTGTAGACAAAATAGAAGAAGAATCAGCATTTTTAACCTTAAATGAATATATATATGATATAACTACAACTTCACATACTTTTTGTCTAAATAATATTTTAGTTCATAACTGTGCAAGTAGTTCAATGTATCCATTTCTTTTAAACGGAATAAAAGATCTAGGTGGACTTTCTGCAGCCCCCAAGAATATAGATTCATTTTGTGGGATGTTCTGTAACCTTGTTTTTACTGAAGCGGGACAATTCTTAGGAGCAACTGCATTTCCAGAAGCACTTTTATATTTTACATATTTTGCAAAAAAGGAGTGGGGTGATGATTTTTATAAAACTCCAGATAAAGTAATTTCAGTTAATTCAGAACGAGAAAAAACAATCAGAATACAAATTCATCAATATTGGCAGCAGATCGTATACACAATCAACCAAAATTCGGCTAATAGAGGTTTGCAAGCTGCATTTACGAATTTTTCTTATTTTGACGAACCGTTCTTTCATGGCATGTTTGATGGTTTTTGTTTTCCAGATGGAACTAGACCAGATTGAGAGTCCCTACAATGAGTTCAAAAAGAATTTATGCAATGGTTTAATAAAGAGAGGCTACGAGTTATGTTGCCTTTCCCTGTTGAAACCTTTGCATTAATTTATAAAGACGGCAAATTTATTGATGAGGATTCATATAGATTTGTTTGTGAAGAATTGGCTAGAGGACATAGTTTTTTTGTTTATATAAGTGATACTGTTGATAGTTTAAGTTCGTGTTGTCGGTTAAAAAACAAAATACAAACGCACGAATTTAATTTTACAAATGGAATGGTAGGCCTTGAAACTGGGTCAAAATCAGTTATTTCGTTAAATTTGAATCATATTGTTCAGGATTGATACAATTCTTTAAATTCTATAGTAGAATCTTCTAATAAATCTGGAAAACCATCTCCCGCTTTTGTTGGAAGTTTACTTTATTCTGATAATGAGCTTCGAGATAATTTTCTTAGTTATTTAAAGGAAATTCTAGATCGAGTTTATAAATATCATACCGCATATAATTCTATTTTACATGATATGTATAACTCTGATCTTCTTCCAGTTTATAAGGCTGGCTTTATAAATTTGGATAAACAATATTTAACTATTGGTATCGTCGGTTTAAGCGCCAGTGCAGAATTTCTTGGATATAAAATTAACGATAATATTTTATACCAAAAGTACTGCCAAACTGTATTTGATTTTATTAAACATCAAAATCAATTAAACCATACTAAATCAGAGACTTACAACACTGAACTGGTGCCGGCTGAGGCCTGTGGCGCTAAACTTTATAACTATGATAAAGCGCATAATTATTGGGTTCCAAATGATATAAATCTTTATACTAGTTATATTTTTAGACCCTATGATAAGGATTTATCCGTATTGGAGAAAATTCGCATGCACGGTAGAGATTTTATTGGAGAAAGACTTGACGGAGGGTCTAGTTGCCACAGCAACCTTGATTCTCATCCTTCTTATGAACAATATTTGAAGATTATTAAATATGCGGCTGAAGTCGGATGTCAATATTTAGGTTTTAATATTCCAAATTCTGAGTGTAAAAATTGTGGATATATAACAAAAGTTCCAATTACTAAGTGTCCACATTGTGGAAGTGAAAAAATATCATACTGGGATAGAATTATCGGTTACATGGCTAAAATTGAAAATTGGAACCAAGCTAGGCGAATTGAACAAAAAACCAGAGTTTACTCACATATAACAGACTAATATGCCAAGAAATAGTAATTTAACAAAAGCTAAGAAAGCAGCTAACGACGAATTAACTCCATCACAACGAGCAAAACGAAAATACGAATTAAAACATCGCATTCAGACTCGGAGTTTTTAAAAGAACCCCGAGTTACATTCCAATATATATAAACTAAAAAAAATTAAACGAAAAAATCGAATAAATAATGATTAAACATTGTGTTGTGCTAGATCAATGGGGCCCAAAAGACCAAAATGGACGCCAGAGATCAATAAAACATTTTTTTAAAGAATTTTCTCGAAAAGAAGATGCACTTAAACAAAAGCGATATTGGGAAAGCCAATATACTGGAAAAGATATAGAAATTGAATATTTTTCAGTTGACGATATATAATGCTTTCAGCATCTGAATTTTATAAAAGACCCGTTTGTTATAAATATAAAATAATAAACGGAGAACCACAGCCAGTCTCTTTTGATAATTACCTAAATATGGAAATTGCATTACGAGAAAAACATAAATGGGAACAATTATCAAAAGAAAACCACGCTAATGTTTTTTATGCAAAACCAAATTTTGACTAATATGATCGTAACTACACCAGATGGTAAAATACTCCAAATGACTGTAGATGAATATAAACAGTTATATGGGCCAAAACAAGAGTACGAGATAAATAAACCAAACCCAAGTGTTTTACCAGAATGGCTTGGGTTTCCAAATCTATGTTAAATAAAATCTCTCTGAGAATAAAAAAGGAGGAGTTGCCTTATCGGACTAGACAATGGAATTAGGATAAAAGGGATGCCTGAAGAAGATAAAAAGAAAATCCCTTATTATAATGATGATATGGCTGATTATCTCGATGACGGAGAAATTGAGCCAGTTTATTGGAGAAAGTGTTGGGGGCTTCGTGGAGTAGTTCTTTCTGTGCTACATATGGGACAGGAAGAATACCAAAAGGATATTGATCCAGATGATATCCCAGCGCTTATTCGAGGTTTGAAACCTTTCCTTTCCCGAGATTATTGGGATGAAAATGCAGATTCAATCTGGGAGTATGACGAGTACTTTGAACACTTTTATAAAAATATTATTTTCTTAGAATGGTTCAAGGAGTACTACAAGGAACACCCAGATTTGAAAGTATATTTTTACGATTCTTATTAATGAATATAGTCGTTTTAGATTATAATTTAGGTAAAATATTGTATATGAGAGGCCTTCCATTTGACACTAGTGATCAAGTGGAAGACTTTTTGTTTAATAAAAACGATTTCCAGCCAGATGAAATCGCGTGAATGGAAGTCGATGATTTTTACAAACAATTTGAAGTAGGAGATTACGATGAACAAGTATATTAGAGTTGGAAATATTGAGTCTAGGAAACCTACGTATCTGTTTGATCCGCCACCAGATAATAAAGATGTAGATATTGTTGTCTGGAGTCCTAATCCTTATTATGGACATGAGGACGAATATGATTGGGACGATAATGGGTGTGCACATATGAAAAATTATCCTAATGTTACTATCCACCCAGGTTGTTTTAAAAACCCAGAACAGTGTATGTCTGTTGCTGGATTTAAATATGACTCAAAAGAACCTTGTTATGAGCTCCAGCATGTTTGTTTTCGACCTTTTGAACTTTCTGAACAAGATTATAAAGATTACTTGTACGTTTCTAGGCAAGTGTATAAGTCTCTTAAAGAAGAGATTAAAAAGAGTATTGACGATGGGAGCTGGATGGAATAAAAAAGCTATCTGGGCATATTATCTGTTTGATGTACTTCCAGATGACGCAAAGGCTTTTAAAGATTATTATGTGTTGTGGCTTAATTGGTTGTTATGGTAAAATATGTAGACACACTTGTTGGGTTTAGGGAGTTTCCAAAAGAATTGGCGTTGTGTATAAATATTTCCGGTTGCCTAAATCACTGCGTCGGATGCCACTCGTCTTACTTGGCTGATGATATTGGCATAGAACTAACAAAAGAAGAGCTAGAACGTCTTATAAATGCGAATAGTGGTATTACTTGTGTTGGTTTCATGGGTGGTGACCAAGACCCAGCATATATAGACGAACTTGCTAGATTCGTTAAATTACGATTTTTTGGTGTTAAAACAGGTTGGTATTCTGGAAAACAGGAACTCTCGAAAGAAATCAACTTATATAACTGGAATTATATAAAACTCGGGCCTTATATAGAGGAAAAAGGTCCACTTACTAGTCCAACAACCAACCAACGATTTTATGAGTACGATGTATTATATAGCAACTACACAATTGGGCCCGGTTGGAGAGATGCAACATCACAATTTTGGAAACATGATAACAATTCTTAGAAAGCCCGGTTGGTCTCTGAATCCAAACGATAAACTAGTAAATGCGATTTTTACTCGCATAGAGAAAAATAACGGAGAGTGCCCGTGTTCGCACCCAGAAAATGATGGAGATCTGCATTGTCCTTGTGAAAGTTATAGACTTAGGGATAAATGCTGTTGTCAATTATATATTAAAAATGTTTAAAGTTAATTTTAAAAAGCTTGTACCAGAGGCAGTTGTGCCAACAAAGGCACACGATGATGATTTTGCGTACGACTTAACTGCTACTAGTAAAGAAGAGATTGCTCCTGGAGTTTTCAGATATGGCACTGGACTTGCGCTACAACTTGTTCCTGGACAAATAGAAGGTGCTGTTCCTTGCTTTTCGATTAGACCACGTAGTAGCGTTTGGAAAACTGGATTGGTTTTAGCAAATGCCGTTCCTACAATTGATGTAGGTTACACTGGAGAAATTATGCTTGTCTTCTATAAAGCAATCGCGAACGGGGACCCTTATAATGTTGGCGATCGAATTGGACAGTTGTATTTCGACTACACAATTTCAGTCGAGTTTAACGAAGTGGAGGAACTCCAAACAACAGAACGTGGAGAAGGTGGTTTTGGATCAACAGGTAAATAGAATAAACATGTACACAGAAAACGATATTTTGTCCGAGCTTTTTAATGTGCTTGGATTGTCTAAAGAGGATATTAAGGCTCTAAAAGACGAATGTAAAGATTATGTAAAAGATGTATATAAGAAGGTTGATGAGCAGAAGAAAGCTGAGAAGTCCGAAAAGAAGAAGGACTCCTCTGAACCTCGTAATGGTTATGTACATACAGTAAAACCTGCTGAGTTTAATGAACCCGAATGTGATACTACAACTTGCATATCTACGGAAGATCCTGAGTCTCAAATGATTGCAAAAGACGTTTATTCAGTAGGAAATCACTATTTCGAGTTATTCAAGCATGCTGGGAATGCAATTCTCGGTAACGATGCAGTACAGATCGATTTCGAGGAAAGAAATGGTGATATGTATTATCCTGGTATAACAAACAAACAACTCCTCTGGGTATTGTATGTTCGTTATATACAGGAGCCTAAGAAGCTTGCTCTTGTAAAACAACTTTTGGCAACTGAATTTTAATATATTTTATATGTCTAAGAAAGAACTTTTTCGTAGTTTGACTCCAGCACAAAAACAAGCCGTAGAAAACTTAATAGATGAGGCATATTTGAAAGGATATGATTCCGGAAAATCTGAAGAAAGAGCAGTTTGTAATTATGAGCGATTTTGGTAAGTCAAACATTTTATTAACACGAGATTCAAAGGGAAAGATTAGACAGATAAATATTTCTTGTTATAAGTCCGGCAGTAGTTATGAAATAACACGCAAGTCCGGCATTGTTGGTGGTAAATTTGTCGACCACCCTAAAATTGTAATAGACAAAGGAAAAGTAAAACGAACACTGGAACAACAGGCAGAACTGGAGTATAATTCCAACGTAAAGAGTTATCTGGATAAGGGATATAAACTTTTCGACACAATGCCAGATGATATAGAAAAGGCAGTACCTAAGACAAAGCAAGACCAACAAGGTGCAGTAAAACCGATGTTGGCCAAGTTAATTCAAAACGTTTCAAAAAGTGCTCTTAGTCGTGTAACTCATTGATACATAAGTCGTAAGATCGACGGGGTTAGAACACTCTTTTACTGAGATGGTACACAAATACGTAGTGCGTCTAGAGGAGGTGATAATTATGACTACGCTACATCACATATAAGAAATCATCCTAAGTTTATAGAGTTTTTTAAACGACATCCGAACATACAACTTGACGGAGAAGATTTTTTATTTGGAAAGAGCCTACAAAATCTTTCTGGGTGCGCAAGACTCGAAGATGGAGAATTGCCTTTTAAGTTGCAATATTATATTTATGATATTGTAGACACTGAAAAGACTTTTGAAGAAAGATATAAAATCCTACAAGAGATCCAAAAGGAACTCAATTTAGGGTTTGATCCAGAGAAAACCTTTGGAGATGATGAATTAATGGTGCAGATGCTACCACAAGTTAAAATTCCGAACGATGGAAAATTGATGTGGAAATTGCATGACCAGTATGTCTCTGAAGGCTGAGAGGGTGCTGTATTGCGAGATCCGAATAAAAAGTACAATCCAGGAGCCAGAGATATGATTAAGTTGAAATCTAGACTAGACTCTGAATTTAAGACAATTGGAATTGAACTAGGTTTACGTGGAATTGAAGATATGGTTTTTGTTATGGAAACTGCTGATGGAAAGCAATTTAAGGCGAAACCAATGGGCTCTCGTGAAGTTAAAAATGATTTGTATGCCAATTTTGAAAATCAGATAAAAGGTAGACCAGCAACCTGTACGTATTTTTATCTGTCTGACGATGGTGTACCACTCCAGCCAGTTTGAAAGGCTGTTCGTTTAGAAAAAGATATATAATGGAACTAGATTACAATGATTTAACAAAAGCTCCTAGAATAGCGAAAATAAAAGGCATATTCGACCAGGAAGACGGTGATTATAGAAGGAGAATCAATTTTGATAGACCACCAATTTACAAACACAACTCTCAATTTATAGAAAACCTTTTTCCAAAAGGAGATGATGTTGTTTTTATTGGAGATGCTTGTACAGAAATTCGTTCCACCACTTGGGGAATGATTGATTGTTTTATCTCGTTGTTACCAAAACATTATGATGATGTTACATTAAAAGCTGGAGATCTTGTTGCGCCACTTATCCAGTGGGAAAATAAGTATGAAAGTAGAGAAATCGTAGAAATGATGCACGATCTACACAAGTTTTGTAATGAAATCCGCAGGCTTTATAATGTTGATAATGACGATGATGATATTTTGAGGAGTTTTGGTTTAAATTAATGACACAAAAAACATATAGAAAAGTCCTGGATTTGGCAGTACAGATCCAGGACTCGTTTGATATTAATGGCCTTACTAACAAAATAGAAAGTGATCCAACTTTAGAAGAAATATATGCAAAATATTTTTATATGCTGAATTGTATATTTTCTGATGAATTTGGATATGAAAAAGCGGCTGATATAGAACGCTTTATATTTGATGGTGAAGGTGATAAAAAATATATTTATAACATATGCTAGCGTTAACAAAAGACAAAAATGGCGATATTAATTATCTTGCCAAAATAGTTAATATTACACAGTGGCATCCACATCCCAACGCAGATAAAATGAAAATTGCTAGAGTTGGCGGATATGAAATTTGTGTAGGGTTGAATGAGGCAGATGGATATTATATATATTTTCCTACTAATTGTAAGATTAACCCTAATTTATTGGGTTACTGTAACTTATATAGGCATAGTGATAAAAATGCAGACCCAACAATTTCTGGCTTTTTTGAGGATAATGGACGAGTGAAAGCAATAAAATTGCGCGGAGTAGTTTCTGATGGATTTCTTTTGCCGTTTGATGCATTTGCCGCTTTCTTGCAGGATAATATAAACGAAACGATTGAACCGCTTGATAATATTGAGTTTGATACTGTTGAAAAGGATAAAAAGTCTTTTTGGATCTGTAAGAAATATGTAGTTGAAAGAAAGTTTTCTGAACGAAATAATTATCATCTCCGTAAGAAGGTTAAGAAATACAATAAAATACTTGATACACAGTTTAAGTTTCATTACGATATTAAATATGTCGCCTAAAGTAGAAATACTTTTTGAAAATTGGGCAAAATCGGTAAAGGCTATCATTTTTTTTTCACACGCGCACTTGCTTTTATTAAAATAATATATTATATTTGTATATAAAAATTATTTTAATATGACAAAAGAAATACAGCGTAAACTAGACATTTTAGACAAAAAATTTATATTAGAAGATTATAATTTATATTTAGAAGATAAAATAACTAGAAAGAAATTGGCAATTAAGTATTCATGTACTGATTATTTATTAGGTCTTCTTTTTAAGAAAAGAAATTTTTTATCAAAAAATAAAATCAGAAAACAATTAACACAAGATAATTTTTTTAACAAAATCGACTCGCCAGAAAAAGCATACATTTTAGGTTTTTATGTTGCAGATGGTTCTATTTATAATAATAGGCTTTCATTTACAATATCTCAGAAAGATATATCAATTTTAAAATATATTAGAGAAAAAGTTTATCCAAAAGCAAAAATAAGGATCATACCAGAATATATTAATAATGCTGGCATAAAATCAAACACATTAGTCACAATGCAAATATATAGCTCCAATATTTATAAAACATTACAAGATTATGGAATTGGAAAAAATAAAACATATTTGCAAAAATCAATAAAACATATTGTGCCGCAAAATTTAATGTGGGATTTTATCCGGGGCTATTTTGATGGGGATGGATGTGTTTCCGCATCGGCAATATATAGAACCATAAAAGGGAAAAATTATGCTAATTGAAATGTTAATTGAACTATAATATCTCATGATAAAAATATACTAAGTGAAATCTTAGAATTTCTTTTATCCGAAGGAATTGAAGCGATTTTATATAAAGAAGCTCGTGGTAATTGGTTGGTTGGAACGCACAAAATAAAAATGCTAAAACCAATTTACAATAAATTATATAATGAAAATTTTTGTCTCTCTCGAAAACGTGAAAAATTTAAACAAATTATTGCTAATACCGAGGTAAAACTTACACCAAAAAAGTAAGTTCACCGTAGAGCGTAGGGAATGAACCTAGAAATAGAATATAATTTCCCCAAGAGTGTCCAACATCCCAACTGAAATAAGTGGATGAAAATGTACGCCGAGCTATATGGAAACATATAGAACTATAGGATAAAAAGCCTATAGGATAACAAAACTGACAATTACGGTAAAGAAGGAGCCGTGGTGTATTCAGCCAACTGATTTAATATCAATCACTTCCAAAATTCACGGTACGAGCTGTGGATCTGCATATCTTCTCTGTAAGAAAGAGCGTAATTTCTTCCAGAGAATATATGATCGCCTAACTCACAATGAACCAGTATTTTACGATTATATATATCACTCTAGGAAAGTAGTTAAAAACGCAAATTATAACGCACATCTAAATAGCGGTTATTATGATTGTGATGTTTGGGCAGAAGCTGATAAAATCCTACGACCACATCTTATTAAAGGCATGCACATATATGCAGAGGTTGTAGGTTTCCTACCAAATGGTGGTTTTATACAGAATGGTTATGATTATGGATGCGTGCCACCTAAAGGGGGCGAGGAATATACTCACGAAAAGCATTTTAAAGTACGAGCTTATCGAATAACCCTAACAAATGTTGATGGAATAGCTCACGAATTTTCTGCTAGAGAGGTGCAACAATGGTGTCATAACAATGGATTAACACCGGTAACTGAATTTTATTATGGTCTTGCCGGCAATCTATACGGCTGGGATAAAGGTGACTATGAAACTTGGAATGATATGTTCTGGGATAAAATGGCCAACGATAAATCTTTCTATATGGAAGCAAATTCACCTGATTGTAACAACCCAGTACCACAGGAGGGAGTTGTTATAAAGAAAGAAGATATGATCGCAAGAGCCTGGAAATTAAAGAGTTACAGCTTTTTAAATAAATCGCAAGCAGATCTCGATAAAGGCGTTGAAAATATAGAGGATGAAAACTAATGGAAGAAATAAAAGGCTCTCCTACAAGAGAAGAAATTGTAGAATATTTTAAAGAAAATGGCCTTGTAGAGTGCAATCTTGATTATGTTGCGTTTGTTACTCTACGAGAAGCGCTTGAAGAACTGGGCTATACAATTTCCGAATCAAAAGAGGATACAAATTGTGGTGCTATTGAAATAAATGGGTGGGAGCTTGATTTTTGGAGTTATATATGGAAAGATAATAAATATACTGGCTATGTTATAAGCGGTTGTTTTTATTATGGAGATATAAATATACACAAGGATGAATAGTGTAATTAACAAATTAAAGGAGAATAAAGATATTTTATATATCTATTGACTCCCTCGTAGTCTATATGGAATAGAGCCCGATAAAGATTATTATCTTTTTATTGTTACTGAGGATTTTAAAAGACCAGAAGAACTCTTAAATGCTGATTTTAATTATAGCGTGATTAACATAAATGATTGGTTTTTGAGAGTTATGAATGGTGATATACTCGCTTGGGAATGTGCTTGCTTGAATAAAAAGTACGTTATTAAAGAGCACGTAAAACTCCTTATGAAGACCGATCTTTTGCAATTGAGGCAATGTGTTGATATGCAGTTAGATAAAATTGGTGAAACAGAATTTCCGTCTGAAAAACAGCAATCCTTAAAAGCGATTAAATATTGCATTTTCGCAAACCAAATTATAGAAAACCATAAAATCGTCAATTATAACGTGCTTGGCCACGCGCATAATGCGCTTAGTAGAGCCAATTATGATAATATTAAAAAGGTTTTTTATGATTATTTCAATCCAGAGTACAATCTTTTAAAGAAACGTACTGATGAGATTTTATACAAGTACAAGCTAAATAAAATAGCTAAAAATGAAGGATAAATTAATAGAAAATCTTATAGAAGACGAAACTCGGAGGCAATTAAATGGCATAGAATTAATTGCCTCTGAAAATTATGTTTCAGATGATATATATGAAGCACTGGGATCTGTCTGCACAAATAAATATGCTGAGGGATATCCTGGGCATAGATATTATGGCGGTTGCGGAGTTATAGACCAAATCGAGCAATTAGCAATAGATAGAGCATGCAAACTTTTTAATTGCTCTTACGCAAATGTGCAACCACACTCTGGCAGTCAAGCAAATAGAGCAGTTACTGAAGCTGTGTTAAGTCCAGGCGATACTGTACTTGCACTAGATCTTAATTGTGGTGGGCATCTAACGCATTCATCTCCAGTTAGTTACATAGGAAAGTATTATAACGTTGAAACCTACGGTTCTACGAAAGATGGGATTGTCGATTATGATGAACTTATTGATAAAGCACGCAAAATAAAGCCAAAAATGATTATTGCTGGTGCATCTGCTTACTCACGAGAGTGGGGTTACGAAGCGCTTTTGGAAGCCAAAAAACAATCTGAAGCAATATTGATGTTTGATATGGCACATACTGCTGGCTTAATTGCTGCTGGCCTTTTGATAAATCCGTGCAAATATGCTGATATAGTTACCTCCACAACACACAAGACTCTACGAGGTCCTCGTGGTGGAATTATTTTGATGCGAGAAGATTTCGAATATGAAGGAAAACTTATGAGCAAACGAATTGACTCGTCTGTTTTTCCTGGGAATCAAGGTGGTCCGCTCGAAAACACAATTGCCGCAAAAGCCGTTTGTTTCGGAGAAGCACTTTCTCCAGAGTTTGTTGAATACCAAAAACAAGTAGTTAAAAATGCAAAAAATCTAGCGCAATCACTGCAAGATTTTGGTTTTCACATAATTACAGGAGGGACTGACAATCACAGTTTTCTGATTGATCTGCGCACAAAATATCCTGATATGACTGGGAAAGACGCTGAAACAATACTTGGACAATGTGATATAACAGTTAATAAAAATATGATTCCAGAAGACACTAGATCACCTTTTAAGACATCTGGTCTCAGATTGGGTACTCCTGCAACAACTACTCGGGGAATGAAAGATATGGAGTTAATTGCCTATTTTATAAATAGGGCTCTTTCTGGAGAAAACCCTCAAAATATAAAAAACGAAGTTAACTATTTTGCAAATCAATATAAATTATACGCATGGTAAATAAAGTTCTGAAACTAGGTGCAGAGTGGTGCGCACCTTGTAGAGCACTTTCTGAGATGCTCAAGCAAGTAACAGACGTTCCAATCGAAGAATTGGACGTAGATGAAAATGAAGAAATCTGCGAGAAATATAAAATCCGTAATATACCAGTACTACTCTTTCTTAATGAGAAAGATGAAGAACTTGGTAGAACAGTCGGAAATATTTCTCTGGAAGCATTTTATAACAAAATAAAAGAACTCAATGAAAAGTAAATTTCAATTTCGAGTTAAAAGAACTGGAATAGAGCATATTTTAACAATAGAAGCCGAAGACAAATTCAAGGCGATGAATACGCTCGACGCAATGTACCCACGCGAAGATGGATACTCACACTCACTTATTTTTAACGATGAAGTTCGTGGATAGTAGTGTTTCCCTAGTCGAAACACACACCTCGTTAAAGGGCATTTACGAGGACATAGAGAGGGCTGGACGCTATAGTTATCAGAGTACTGGGACAAGATATTTTTGTGTCCCAGATGACCTTAAAAACGCGAATACACAGGAGTTGATAAAAAAGCTAAAAGATGATCCGCAAGTAGTTATAAAACAGGGTGCATTTTTCGACCATTGTTATTATGTGTCGATCCCAAATGCACTAGTTGTTTTTTATCCAGAACTTACTAGTTGTTCAGAAGAAGAAACTCTTGAAACCTGTCCCTATTACGAGAATGTTACGGCAGAAAAGTTTGTGGAAAAACTTAAAAATGCAGGACATCTTACTCCAACTGAGTTTGGTTGTGTTTATCTTACAATTGCTATTCCTTTTGGAAAGTACGATAAAAGGCAAACAATTGCAGAGAAATATCTCGAAAATCCTTACTCTAGAGTATCTATAAAAACTTTTGGTGTATATAACTATGCACCACTGTATTGGAGAGAAATTGTTAAGGAACAGGGCCCAACTACTTTTTATTGCATAACTACAAATATGCGAGTTTTGATTGAAAATAATTGGCTTGAAGATCTCTGTTATCTGGATGAGCCTAGTGATTTCCATGAAAAACGAGCTACTGTTGTAACTAATTGTAGCATAGGGATTTCCAGGGAGTGGAATAGAAGTAGGTCACTTGGCATAGTAGAAATGAGCTCCCGCTACTGCAATTTCTCGAAAGACAAGTTTGGAAACGAACTTACTTTTATTGTACCTGAGTGGGCATATAAATTACGTGATGAACTAGCAGAATATGCTGGGCCCGATGGGCTTAGAGATGAGGATCTTGCAAACGCAAAAGGAAATAGCCTTATGCGTTATCTGACTTGCAAAGATCGTAGTGTTGCTGCTTATTGGGATTGTCTTGCAAATATAGAAAAGGATTATATGTACCTCACTACTACAGAGGAGGGGCATAAAATGAAGCCACAGGAAGCACGTGGTATATTGCCACTTGACTTGCAGACAAAAGTTATATATACCGGTTTTATTTCTGATTGGATGCACTTTTTTGAACTTAGAACAGCGAAAGGAGCACATCCTGATATACAGAAATTGGCAATTGACTTAAAGAACCAGTTTGAAGCAAAAGAACTGATATAATGAAATATATAGTTACATATAGTCGTTTTGATAACGAGTTGAACGTCCCGGAGAATGCAACCCGGGACGTTTTGTTACAGGCATATTTTGCTGCAAATGGCGGTGTTAATGCGGTTGCCAATCACTTTTTTAAATATATGAATATAGTACCAGATTTTACAGAAGAAGCACAAATAGTAGAGTCTGAGAAGAAAGATTAATAAAAATGACACTTGACAAATGTGTAAAATCCCTCATCGTTAAGGAACCTTTTTATGGGTTGTTTTTGCTTGGGTTGAATAGATATTTCACCGATGAAGTACCTACGGCAGCCGTTGGAATAAATGGCATAAATTGTGAATTGGTGATTAACGAGGAATTTTGGAATGGACTTTCCGATGAAGAACAAACTGGTGTGCTAATGCACGAAATTTCCCATTTGCTTTATAATCACTTACTTATGGGAAAAGACTTCGCAGATAAACAAAGGTTTAACCTGAGTTGTGATTGTGAAGTGAACGGAAATATCCCAGTACTACAAAAAGACCCTTATGTATGGCCTGCTAGGTTTGGTTTCCAAAATAATATGGGTTCCAAATTTTATTATGAAAATCTCCCAGAACCAGAAGATGATGGAGAGAATGACAAAAGTGGTATTGGCAATGGGTCTAGAGGAAATAAAAGTAAAAAAGGAAAAGGAAAGCAAAAAACAATCGACGATCATTCTACTTGGAAAAAAGCAGACGATCTTTCAGAGGCAGAAAAACAACTAGTTAAAAATCAAATTGATACACTTGCAAAAAACACAGCAGAGCAAGTGATGAAACAGTGTGGAAACATACCGGGACAGTTTAAAGAATATATAGATAGTCTTTTTGTAGTAAAGCCGCAGATTTTTAATTGGAAAGCATATTTCAGAAGAGTTATCGGTAATATGATAACATCTGAAATACTTTTAACTAAAATGCGCCCTAGTAGGAGATTTCCTGATGCTAAGGGCATTAAAATGAAAAGAAAGCCTAGTGTACTAGTTGGAGTAGATACATCAGGCAGTGTGTCTAACAATGAATTGCTAGATTTCTTTTCCGAAATAAACCACTTATGGAAAAGTGGAGTAAAAGTAACAATAGCCGAAATTGATACACGGATCAATAGAATATACGAATATAAGGGACATTTTGATGGCGAAATAAATGGCCGTGGAGGAACTTCATTCGAGGAGTTGTGGACATACAAAGACGAGCATAAAAAAGATTTTTCTACACTCGTAATGTTCACTGATGGTTTTGTTGATATTAATAACTTAAACGGACGTAATGTTGTCTGGGTTTTAACGTCCGATCACGCAGATCGAGAATATCCAGGCGTTGTAATAGAAATACCAAAAGAAAATAAATAAGATGGAATTAACACTAGATGAAGCAAAAGACGTTTTGCGTTATATAATTAAGAATAATAGAGCACTCCAAGAAAAAGGACAATCTCCTGTTTCAATTTCGTTATGTGGAGCTGCCGGGATAGGTAAAAGTCAAGTTTGTGAACAAATAGCACAAGAAATTGACTCTAATTATATACGTTTGAATCTCAGTCAATTGACAGACCCGTCAGAAATTGTTGGCTGGCCATATCAGGAATATCACGTTTGCCGTGGTGATGAGTGCGATTGGATCAGTGCAAAACTTATCGACGCTTATACGGCAAACGGATGGACAATTACCCCAGAAACCAGGATGTCTTATGCTGTGCCCGCGTGGATTGAAGGATTGGATCTTAATAAACCGACGATACTTTTGTTAGATGATTATAACCGTACAAGCCAAGCTATTATGCAGGCAGTTATGGAAATTATCTGTCGTCAGGAGTATATTTCATGGAAATTACCGCCAAACTCTACCATTATTTTAACAGAAAATCCAGATGATGGAAATTATGATACAAACGGCTATGATGAGGCTTTCGCGACAAGATTTATGCGTTTTAATGTAAAATTTGATGTTAATAGTTGGGCGAGATATGCAGAAAACGCCAGACTTGATGATCGAGCTCAAAATTTTATGCTTGCCTACTCAAGCGAAATAATGAAAGAAAACGCACAACATAGACATCCAGTTAATGCTAGAAACTACACGATGTTTGCAAACACTATTTCAGGAATTGAAAATTGGGAAGACCCAAAAAGTCTTGCTCTTATTTTGCAAATTGCATCTGGTGCATTCCTAGATGATAAAGACAACACAATTGGAGCTCTTTTCACCAATTTTATTGCAAATAAACTTGATAAACTTATTTCTCCTGAAGAACTCTTAACAGGAGATTGGAAGAAAGTTGCACCTAAAATCGAGAAATGTGTATATGATGACAATGGTAATTATAAACCATTGGTAGCTAGTATTTTACACACCAGACTTCTTAACTACTCCATGTATTATTTTGAGCAGAAAGGAGCAAAAACAGATGTTGTAGAACAGCGTCTTATTGATCTTATTGACACAAATGATGACCCAGATAAGAAAATGCTCTTTTCTGAGGATTTCTTGTTTGATATTATTAAACAACTCGTAGGCAAATATAAAGCAAGAACTAACAAACTTTTGTTAAATGCTAAAATTAGAAATAAAATATTGTAATGGATATTTTTTTATTAAACAAACCAGTTTATACTTTTTATAGTTATTGTGATTTTGACACAGTTGTTCATGATCCTAGTTATCGTAGTATTGCTTGAAGATATAATTGCAATAAATTAATAGCATCAGATGCTACACTCACGGAATTAACAGCAAAAATTAATGAAAAAATAAACACAGTGTCACCGAAAGATGGCGCTGTGTTTTTGTTTGATAAGTCATCAAAATTTCCACGTTTTAAATTGGCAGAAACTAGCTATAAAAGATGCATTAAAAAAGAAAAAGCTGATTTTATAGTTATTAAGGATTTTGCTATAGAAAATCAATTTTTTAGCAAAATAATTGAAACTGAGGATAAATATTACTTATTTCAAAGTCATGCCTATTTTTCTGGAAATTATTGGAATAAATACAGAAAAGAATATGCAAATCTTGATAATTTTATCAAGAAATATAAAGATGCACTATTTTCTTCTGAAATTATAAATAGTTATAATTATAATGTATTTCACACAAGTACTCCAGATCTGCTAATTGATGTATTAAATGGTAAAACAACCAATATTATAACTGATCAACAATTAGACAAACTTATTACTGGAGGTCTTGATGCAATCAATTATAATATTTTCCACCAGATAAAGGCACTTATTGAGTCTTCTGATAAAGACAGTATTGGTCTAGGCATTAGATTGTTGAGCAATTATAACATGGAACCAATGCAGGCTTCTGTTAATATGTTATTGGGACTTAATTATAATCGTATTAAAATGCTTCCTGAGTGGCAATCAACTGCTACAAAACAATTTCGCAAAAACACCGATATAAGGCAAACTAATTTTTATTCAATTGGTTGTATTTCAAATTACACAAAACAGAAAAAGCACAGTGATGATGATGCTAAATGTTGCGAAGAAATGTTCCAAGATTTCGTACTAAAGTGGACTAAATCTACTCAAACAGCAGTGAATCAAATAATTAACGATTCTGATTTTAAATTAACTTTTAAAATAACTTTTGAATAATGCCAATTTTATTAAAAGACAAACCAATATATGAGATTAGAGGCGTTTATTGGGATGTAATGGAACCGAAGTGCATTAAAGACCCTTCGTATTGGGATAGTTTCTGAAGTGATTTTCATGCAAACTGCATTGTAAATCCTATTTCAAATAACGACTACCGCAATAAGATAAAAAATGCAACAACAAAAGAATTAAAAGAGGGGTCAAAATTATATTTTAGTAAAAATTCAAAATTTCCAAGGTTTAAAATCAAGGACACCTCTTTTAAAAGGGTTATTAAAATTGATAAATCTGATTGTGTTGTTATACACGAATCGCCTATTAATTTTTATATTGAACATCGTTACATATTAGAAGGAGAAGAGTGTTATTATGTTATTCAAGGAGCTCTTCCATGTCAATATCGTACCTCTTCACGTTACGGTGACGAATATGCACAAGATTGGTACGGGTTTTTAAAGAGGCGTCCATTTATTTTTAAAGAAAATGCTACACCAAAAATATTATACGAAGATGTTACGATATGTTACCCTCAAGGAGACTTAGTATATAATATTATGACGGATCAAATAAAAGCAATAATTACAGACACGGACCTTGATACAATTGTTTCAAAAAGTCTCAACAAATTAAATAAAGACGATTTTTTCTCTATAAGAGACTTGCTTAAATCTCCAGATAAAAGTTCTGTTGAACTAGGATTAAGACTTCTTACAGGATATGATATTTCGGATGTAAAAACAGCAGTAAAAGTCTTGTTACAATCTACTTATTATGCATGTTCTTATACACCAGAGTGGAACTCCGTTGCAGTAAAACAACTACGAGATAAATATATATTGTCTCCAGTTGGCACATCTATTTCATCAATTAGAACATATCTTATGTACTCTACACAAAGCGAGCTAGATAAGGAGTTGTGTGGAATTATGTTAAAAGATTGCATAGAGGGAGCTTTTAAAGATGCGTCTAGAGCTCTCGAAGAAACAATTAACAGAAGTGATTATGATATAAAAATATCTGTAAATGTTGAATAATATTATTGTTATTTCTGGATTAAAAAACTCGGGCAAAGATACTGTAGCAGATATGTTACAGTACTGCCTGAGTGTTCCAGAGCCTTTTAAGAAGTACTGGATGTACCGACATTACCGATATGCTTTTAATGACACATATAAGAAGGTCGCTTTTGCAGATTCTCTTAAAGATACGCTCTCTGTCTTACTTGGCATACCTGTAGAAAAGTTTTATGATCGGGATTTTAAAGAGCATTTCTATATAAGAGGTCTGGAAACAACTAGCTTTCCTCCAAAAGAGGAAACTCTTTCTGAATCTGATTTTATTAAAATGATTTCCGAAAAAGATTTTTCTTTTTTAAGAACACATTTTATAACAATTAGACAACTCCTACAATGTTTTGGCACGGAAATTGTTAGGGGACTTTTCGGAGATGCTTTTTGGGCTGAAAGGGCAATGAAGCACACTTTTGATAAAATGATTATTACAGACTTGCGTTTTAAAATAGAACTAGAGGCGGTTAGAAAACATAAGGGAATTGTTATATACATAGACAACCCGAATTGTGCACCAGAACAACACTCCAGTGAAAACGAAGTGCTAGAGATGAAAGAGAATCACGATTTTGATTTTATAATTGAAAACAACGGAACTCTTGAAGATTTATTTAATAAAATAGTAAAATGGACGGATTTACAATGCTCTTAACAGTGATTATTTACATCACAATTATTTATTTCGCTATAAAAGAGGGAGGAAAGAAGAACTTTATAAAAGATAACAAGTCTGCCAATATGCTTATCGGAGGCCTACTTGGTTTCTTTCTAGGCTTACTTGGATTGATTATTTTGTGGCTAGTTCCGAATGATGATCGTCTTAATTAGAATACTCCTTTATGTGCTAGTAGCAACTCTCTTATTTGGATTTGTAGGAGTGGCTTTCTTTGTGTTTGCATTTGCTTTATACGATGCGTCACAGGGTGAATTTAATAGAACATTAGATCTTGCCCGAAATTGTAAGTTATATAAATGGGCATATAATTATTTTAAAAAGAAATATAACTAATGGTAGCAACAATTATTATTTTGGCAATTTTGCTTGTACTTTCTGTGTTTGCAGGAATGTTTTTCATGGCTCTTTTTGGAATTGTGCTTGTTACAATGGAGGAGCATAGAAGAAATTACTTTGATAGAGTAAAAAATATGTTTAAAAAGGGAGCACCTAAGGTGTACGAAATTATAGACAACGCAATGGAGGATGATTTTCCTGAGGAAAAGTTTGATGAAATATTAAAAAAGTACGAAGAGTAATATATAGGGTCATATGGCGAAAGCTGTATGGCCCTTATTTTTTTGTTATATATAATATAAATATAGGAAAAACATAGTTAAGTTCCTGATATATAACACGTTGATGTGAAAAGTTATACTCCAGTTATATAATATTTATACTCCATTGACACTACTTTTATACTCCATTGATACAATCTTTATACTCGAAAAAAAGTAGAAACTCTTGCTTTTTATAAAAAATATAACTATATTTGCAGTATAAAAATGTAGTTAACAAAAGTATAAAAATTATGAAAGAGCAAAAGAAAACAGTAGTAGACTCCAACACTGGAGAAATTTTAGAAGAAACCACTACAATCGTGGCAGAGAGAAAGTACACAAAAGATAATTTTATTTATTTATATCTGAACGATTTATCCGGAATAATGAATATAAAAACGCAGACGGAGTTGCGAGTGTTAGCTTGGTTGTGAAAATTTTCGTCTTACCCAGATGACGGAATGACTGGGAATTGTATAGTTGTAGGAGATTTACTTTTTGATAAAATTGAAAATGATCTCGGAATAAAAAGACAAACGATTAGAAACTGTATTTCAGGGCTGGCAAAATCACAAACAATCATAAAAGATCCAAAACATAGATCGACATATTATTTGAATCCGAAGTATTTTTATAAGGGGAAAATTAATGAATTACCAAAAACAAGAAAAGTTATTTTGACCTACACAGAAGACGAGACAACAGAAGAATAATATATGGGGGTACGTAGTTTTATGCTACACAGCCCTTATTTTTTTTCTTTGGAATTTGTTTAAGTATACTTATTAAGTATATATTAAGTATAGTTAGTTGATGAAATGTGCGCAGTATGGTGTAAAATGTGCGCACTAATGTGATAGTATGTGCGCACTCTGCGCATATATTAACACATTACTAAAAAATAATTGTTCATTTATAAAAATATTTTACAAAACTAATAATTAGATAAGAAGAGATTATTGTTAAAAATAGGGTTAATACATTATATATTAGTTAGTTACAGAGAAATAGTAGTTTCCTACAGAACAACTTTCGGCTACTACAATAGAGATTTCGACTATTGTAGTGGTTATTTTTTCACAAAATTGTGAATTTTATTTGGAAATGTCGGAAATTTTGTTCATATTTGTGTGAACAAAAGATGATTAAAATACTTAAAATTAAGAAAATGAAGAAATTTATTAACTCTGCAGAAAGAAAAGTTTATGACGAGACAGGGAATGTTAAGGTAGAAACAATTTCTAAAACAATTGTGCATAAGACAGATGAAGATTCTTTTTACATGACTTTTACTAATTATATAATGTGAATGTGTCAAGTTAAAAGTGTTGCAACATTAAAGATTTTATATAAATTACTAGAACAGGCAGAATTCAACACAGGAAATGTAGATATACCAGCTGGTGTGCGCACAGAAATAGAGACAACTCTAGATATATGCAAAAGTCAGTTCACAAAATCAATTACCGAACTAATTAATAAGAATGTTCTATGACAGAGAACTGTGCTAGACAAAAGCACTGGAGAACTAAAACCATTAAAAGGCTGTTATACAATAAATCCCGAAATGTTCTGAAAAGGCGATCTTAAAACTAGACGAGATCTGCGAGTTACTTTTGAATCAATACCTACAGATGAATAAAATGAATAAACCCCTACATGACCTTTCGGTTGTGTAGGGGTTTATTTTTTTAATTATTCATCAATCATATTTGTAAGTCCCTCAAGATCTCTAATTGCACCAATATTTCGTGTTAATCAATTTGTAACGGACGAATCACCGGTAATTAAATTCATTGAAGTTGTAGCAAATTTTGAGAGGGCAGATACTACTGGTGGCTTATCTGTAAACGAGTTAATTATATTTGGCAACGAAAAATCTGCCATAGATCCAGCAAGTACATTATATGCAAGACTTTCAACTGGTCCAGCTTTACGCATTGCATTATATACAGCCTTCTGGTTGAGTGGATCATCCAAGTCTTCCATTGTACCAAACACATAAGTGACTAGGAATACCATCAACCCTAAGAACCACAAATCATGTATTTGCAACATAAACATTGCTCTCGTTGTTTGGTCACTCCATACCTTTTTAATCTTTTCTGGATTCATTGTTAATAATGTTTTATAAACATTCATGGACTCCTGGAAAATACCTTGCATTGGAGAACCTTCATAAGCAAACAACAACCTACACGCCTTTTTTTCTTCATCAGAAAGCGCTTCATATTCGCTTTGTAAAATTGTGTCTTTATGTGGTTTGTTATCTTCGTCCCAGTAATATTTAACATATAATGGATTTCCGTCTTTATCAAACTGTTGTTTTAATTGGGCAGTATTATAAACTCCTTTCGTCATTGTGAGCTGCTCAACTTTTGCTGTTAAAAATGTCTTGTACTGCAAGAAAATAGAACCTAAGAAAGTGTCACATAACAACGACTTCGATTCATCATCATAATGGCCATATAACAAATCTGCAAAGTTTTTAATACTCTGCCCCTCAATTCGTGTATATGCCTGTGGTAATGCATCCATATTCTCTGCATTTAGTTGTGTTCCGTCTGGATTTTTAAAGCCGGTTTTATTGAACTCATCGATCATTGTTAAATATAATGACTTTTCTTTTAAATAATTCTCATTTGTAGTTTCTCCATTAACGAAATGTTCAAATCGCCTATCCTTTTTAAAGTCGTATTTTAACAATCCATTTTCATCAAGCGAATAAGCATCAAAACAACCGTCACTTTTCATTTTGGCAATAAGTAATGCCATTCTATGCAAGAAGTCTGGGGAAGAGGCCGTCAAAAATGCTGTGTCTTTTCCCCAATGGCTAATATGCGCCCAATTAACTTTATATCCCTGCAACTGGTTAAGCGACTGGTTTGCCATTCCATAAACCGCATTTAGTTGTTGTAAAAGACTAACTCCACTAAAATTTTTAGGGCATTCTTGCATAACGTAAGTTAGTCCTTCAATATAGTGTTTTTCGTCAATTCCTGGGTACATTTTTACTCCAGCTCGGCTAACTCCATTGTAAATACCAGATAAAGTTTCTCGTAAGAAAGATCTACTATTTAAAGAAAGAGTCATTGTTGTAAAAAACGATTTAACTAAGTTAATAAACTTTAGCAAGCCTTGTGCTTTCTCTGGGACAATCGATTCTCCATAAAGTTTACTTTTTACAATTTGGTCAAAACGTTTTCTAATGTTTGCCATATCCTGGCGCTTTCCTTTATTTTCAAAAGATCCATGCGCGTCTCGATATTCAAGACCCATTTTAAGGCCAGTAATAATTGGGAGTACTTTTCTACTAACATTTGAGCGATTAAAAGCTACCAATGCCGCATGCATTATTAATTCAAGATCCGTTTCCATCATTCCGGCACCACCGTATTTCACGAGTCTATCTTGCCTAGCAAGCATGTTGTCATATTTAAGTTTGTTATAAACTTCCTGGTTTTCGGATATATAATTATCCATACCATATTCAACCTCCTCTCCCATAAAAAGATTCTTGGTCGTAGTTCAGTTTTCTTTAAATTTATTTTTAACTGCTTTTAAAAATCCAATATTCTTTGCTTGGCGTGTAAATGTTCCTTCGAGTAACGGGATTGCATAATAATCCTCCCGTTGTTTTGCGCGTTTGTAGTCTTCTTCTGTTTCTATATTTGGATCCCGCAATTTGGCAAGTGTTCTTAAAAACAAATTAAGTACCTCTTTTGCTTCTTGATCACCAGCAAATTCCGGAGAATCTGGATCTTTTAAAATAAGGTTTTCTCTATCGGCATAAAATATATCAAAAACCTTTGCGCCAGTACCGTGCTTTTCATAGAACTTTCTAAGAGCTAAATCAAAAGGCATTCCCATCTCAAAACAACGCTTTCTAACCTCCATTGCATAATCATCAATTGCTTGACCTAATTCACGTATATTTGAAGAAGCGGATAATTGTGGAGATGAAATAAGCAATCCATTTAATTCATAAAACTTTCCAGAAATAACATCCTCCTTGTCGGTTTCTTCGTGTGTTTTATATCCTTGTGACAAAATGAGCCCATCATATAATTTTTGATACGCATTTCAAATTGCAGTATTTTGATAGCCAGCATTAAAATCCATTTGATTTCCATAATGTTTTTTAAATAAATCTATTGCGTTTGAAAACCATTCTGTAGTATAATAATTGTCATTTGCTCCGTGACCACCATTTTCAAGTAATTGTTCTAGCCCATTTACATAATCTTCTGCATTTTTTACAATTGCTTCAAAATCCGACGCAAAAAGACGCTGGCTGATTCGTTTTGCTCCAGACGCTTTATTTTCCGCAACAAGCGCATTGTAATTATTAATTAATTGTGATAAAAGGACACTCATTTCAGTTCCATTCTTTGGATTGAGTACTTTAATGCCAGTGATTTTTAAGCCATCAAAAACATCCTCGTGCTGGGAAATATAAATCATTGCTTTTATTAGCTCCATATTACCCTGCATTGCAGGTAGTATTTCTCTGGCATCAACGTGTTTATCATCAACTGTTTTCCCTAAAATAGACTTTCCTTCCCCAAGATTTTGTGTTACTCGAAGCGCCTTGTCAGTTAGTGTTACTATTTCACAACGATTTCCATTTTTAAAAACAAGTAAACCAAGGGAATTCATCGCTGGATTTGGAACAAATTGCCATTCCGGACGTAAATATTTTTCTATTGAAGTGCGAAAAAAGTTTTGTTGCTTTTCTCCAACCAAATTAAACAACTCGCTTTCATCAGACCCAGATTTAACATTCTCGATTGCTTCTGCAATATTTACACTAAAATCAGCTCTAGATACAGCTAATGTGTTTATATATTCTGTTAATTTATTATCAAGATCAGCTTCATCGCAGTACACATATTTAGAATTGACTCCTTTTAAGGAAAGTCTATACTCATGTCCTGGTTCTCCATAATAACGTTCACCTGGTAGTACCTTGTGCACATAGGAATCGTTCTTTTTATAGAAATCGACATTACTTCTTTCCGTTTCTCTTTTGGCAATAATACTATTTTGTGGAAAAAAACTATCCCAAACTTTAGAAAGATTAGTTACTTCGTCGGGATCAATTGTAGCCGTAGTTGTAAACATTTTTTTAATTCGTTTTGCATGTTCTCCACCGTTTCATTTTGCAGGATTTTTAATTATACCAGACTCGGTAGGCACATTAATGTCTTTAACTCCAGTTACTTCAAATGGGTTGTTAGAATTATCGTACTCAAAATTAATTTTGATCGGAACAACGTTTGTGTCAATTGTGTTAATTCCATATGCACTAAGCATATTTTTATATAATTCTAATTGGTATTCTGCAGCCAGTTTCTTTGTTGAAGGCCACAAATGCCTTGTTTGAATTGCTTTATTTCCCGTGGTTTTTCATCAAGTGTTTATGTCGTCTCCTGTTGGTGCGATTGCTTTACGAGTTACTTTATAATCATAAACGTGCCCATTTCCATTTTCGTCAATAACCAAAAGGTCGATAACACCATTTATAGACGTAAGTCCTGCATTATTCAGAAGCTCCTGTATATCTGGAGCGAGGTTTTTTGACTTAATTCCCAATTCTGTATAAAAACGACAATTTGGATATTTCTTTTTTAATGAATCTTTAAATGTATTTACTTGTGCAACAAGACTATTGAACACTGTGTCTGACAATGATTTTGGTTTAATTGGAGTTTTATCGCTAAAAATATCCTCAAATATCTTATGGACCTCTGTTCCTGTTTCTGTTAATTTAGGCCAAGACTCCATTTCCATTTTAATCATTTCTTCTGGAGTTTTATTATTATCTAATGCAAACTTAGTCATGTCTTGGTCTAATATATTTAAAACTGGAGTAGAACTATTATACGCTTTAATTTTATCTGATTTTCAGCCTTCTTGATCAAATTTAGTAACTAGGGGTTTCCCATTTTCTAAATTTACTTCAGATAAAAAACGAGTTGTACCAATCGAATCTGGAATTTTTAAAATCATTTCTACTTCTGGTTCGCCGTCCTCGTTTTGGAATTTATGTGCATATTCAATTGCCCCACTTTTTCTATCAGCAATAATTTCTTTAATTTTATCATCTACTTGATCTTGCGTTGTTTTTGAATAAAATATATTATTTACTCTATCAAAAACTTTATTATTTGAATTTCTTAAAAGGAAGGAGTCTAGACCCTCGTCATCTAGACCCCCACCAATTGTTGTTTCAATTAACTTACCATCTCAAGTAAGTTTTCATTTACATCCATTTTGTAATACTTTCATTATTTACAATCCTGTTTTAAATTCCAATTTGAGTTTGTACTATTAAATAATCTAGTTTTAATACCAGAAATACGCTGATCTTTTTTAATAAAATCCTCATTTATTTCATTTGTAAAACTAAATATATTTTTAGCAAAATTCTCCAAAAGATACTCTGTGTTACTATTAACAATGTCCCTTAACGTAATATTCTTATTATTAAACAATACATTAAAGGCATCAAGCAACATTTCCCCATTTACTATTTGTAACTCCAAATCTGAATTATTACTAATTTGATTTGCAATAAGTTTTCCAATTTTTGATGCAACAATCTCCTCATCTAAGTCTGAACCAACTAAATCTGGATATGCTTCCATATATTTATTGTAGTCTGGATCGTTCTTCACTGACGCTAATAATTTATAAAAAGCATTTCTAAAATTATAATCCTGATTTACTTTCATTGCGGCCAAAACTAAATGGGAAAGCTCATGTGCTTCTACCCCAATTGCATCTGCAACATTATTAAACCTTGATTTATTTATATAAATCTTTCCATTCATAACAAAACCAGCTTCTTTTGGTAAACCTTGTTCTTTTACTATAGCGTCCGTTATAAATGTAATTGTGCCAGGTTTTATATTATTAATTGTAGCCCCCAACGCGGTAATCGCCTCAACCGGATCAATGTTCCCAACTGTAGTAACATTGGCCAAATAAGGCTGGTTGTTAAGCCATTTTGCTTGGTTTAATTTTGCCGTATAAGGTAATTCAAACGTAAAGTCCGAGTTTAAGTTAACTTTTTGTATAAGATTTTTTGTTTGAATTTTTGTTCCACGAGAGTAGTTCTTTATCCTATATAAAATATCTGCACTCAGATTTGGATCCATAGATTGACCACTCTTATCTAAAGTTCCAATTCATTTATAGTATGCTTGTATTGATTCTGGTTGATTTTTACTATCAATTAGATCTTCAAATATTCTAGTTAAAGAATTTTGCCCGTATCCGTTTTTATTAACAATTAAGTTATACAAAAACATCAACGAACCGATATTTTGGCCATAAATTGAATCTTTACAGAGTTTATTAAAATCATCCAAGTAACGAGAATATCTAGACTGCGTTCCCGTATCAGAGTCCACATTCATCATCTGTATCGGTAATGCGAGTTTTGTTTTACCAGCAGCATCTTCCTGAAATCCCAAATCTCTAATAAATTGATTATCAGAATATCTAGAATCCGAGCGAAGTTTTGGAATAATTACTGTTTCCATCAAATGTTTAAATGATGCAATTTCCTCTGGGGTTTTTAGAGTTAGTTTCTTTCTAGATGTTTCACTCAACATTTTATCAGGAGTATAAATACTAAAATCAGAGTCAATCTGAGTTAAGTCCATTTCAAAATCGCCATTTATAAGAAAACTATAAATCATTGCATCAAACACAGTATTTGAAATTTGTTTTGCATCATTTTGAGAAATACTATATAACATTTTCTTATCAAGTAACTCGTTGCTAACTTGTTCAATTACTCGATACGCATATGAGTTCTTTAGCATTTCTTCTGTAAATGGCACGAGTTGAGACATGTTAAAGAAATTCGGAGAATATGCAAGTGCTTCCAAAATGTTAAATCCGCTTTTTAGTGCGTCCTCATAAAAGTTAATTTCATTTTCTCTATACTCTGGGTCTAACAGATATTTAGTCATATTAAATTGTGGATATGGATTAAATTTAACGTTCCTCTTTGCTGCGTCCTTTTTCAAAGCTTTATTTAGTGCATCAATTTTATCGTTTATCATATCTGAAATTTTCCTACTAAAAGAAATAAAATCATTTGTATTTGTTTTCATTCCTTGGTTAATAGAACCCTGTTGCCCCAATGTTGTCATTTCTGTAACAATGTCAAGAAGTTTATTTAATATTTCAATATCCTCTACATCATAACCAATTGATAGCATTTGTTCATAATTCTCAAATACTCTATATGCATTATAACAATCTTGTTTTAACATATCCGGTTCTGGTATAGGTAGTCCTTGGTCTGAAGCATCTTGTACTAATCTATCATATGCTATCTGGGCCTCCTCTGACATATATTTTGCCGCATTTTGTATCATGCCATCTTGCGCAGATAAAAATTCTTTTATATTAGATATGTTTAAAATATTACTTAGAATTACAGGTAATTCAACGTTGTTTGTATTAATAACAGGTTTTCCGTGTTTTGGTGCTCAATTATTATATTTATTAATAACTTGATAAATTTGTCCCATATTTAATTTTCCAAAATTCTGGAAAAGAATAAATTTCACCATTTTCTTCACCTTGTTTCCATCTGTGTAATCATCAAAAATATCATTAGCTCCAGCTTTTGTCATTCAGTTAAATATATCAGATGTCATAATTCTAGCCGTTTCCTGGAAAGGTATTCCAAGCATTGCGGATGTTGTGTATATATCAACAAGGTCAGACGTTGCATTTAATTTAGGCAGTGCCAAATCTTTTGCGTTATCTGCTGCTAGTGAAATAATTCCAGACAAAAATTCGGGTGCACTAATAAATTGTGAATTTTTAATTAAAGCATTTAAAACAGACCACATTCTATTTGTTTCCTGTGTTTCCGGTGCCCTATTAAGAGCTCTTTGTATTTGTCTTAAATTTGTGTTAGCAATTGTTGTTATGCCGTACGGCCCATTAATGACCATTGTTTTTAGCACATTCTCTGCCAACTCATAATTACCAGCGTTAATTAAATCAGTACAACGCTCCGCTTTTTGTTGATTCATTGTTGACAAAATAAAGTATGTCTTCAACGAAACCGCACCAATACCAACTACCGCTTTTCCTAGCATACATTGTTCTTGCATAATATATTTACTTGCTGGATTGTCTGGTGTAATTAATTTCTCTGCACTACCAGCAACTGTATCTGCCGCACGTCGTTTTAGTTCTCCTGTACAAGCATCCACCATAATTTGAGCTTTCATTTGGTTTTGAGCAAACGTTGTTACTTGGAAAATTCCAGAAAAAACTTTGCTTTTCAAAGCTTCCATAGAATCTCTTATATATGATGGGGTTTTTGAGTGCTTATTTACCATTGACAAAAACTTCCTAACTTGCTTTTGAAATTTTTGTTCTGGCAAATTTAAAGTATTTTCAAAATTAACAGAAATATCACTATCGTCATCTACTGAATTTCCTATTTTATTTACAATTGAAATAAAGTTTGATTTAGTTATTTCACTTCAATTATTCGGATCCTCTGTAAATGTAGTTAGCAACGTTCCATTTACTTTAACTCCAGTGTTACCTGCTACTATATTATTACCTCTTGGAGTATATAATTTTGATGCAACATCGAATCCGACATATTTCTGTAAACTACTTCCCGCAGAAACAGTTCCGTTCTTTAAAATTGAAGCCGCAAGTAAATAGAGCTTATCAATATCATAGTCTGAGCCTTCAATTGCCGTATTTGCAACAGGTACATAAACAGCATTTTCGTCACAATTTGAAAATGCAATCACTCTGAAAGGCATAAATGACTGCATTGCTTGAGTTGGAATACGTGCTCCAATCAACTCAATTCCCCTTTTAAACGCTTCATATCTTGTTTTAGCTGCAATTTCTAATTGCTTATTAACACGAAGATTGTCGTTGTCTAAAAGCACTTTATATTTTTCGTCGGAATTGAGTAAATCAAATTGATTTTTATTTATATAATTTCCGTTATAAACAAGTGTGTTATTATTTGAAAGTAAATCAAACAAGCCATCCTCATTATATAAATCTATATTATTTCTATATACATCATCAAAATATTGCGATTCATAGAGTTCATTAAAATCCTCTTCAGACGCTACTGTTATTAATAAATATTTATTTACTTTATCTGTCAGTGTTGAAAACTTAAATTTATCTGGATTATTTGTAGTTATAACAACTTCCGATCCATTTTTAATGTCCTCTCCATCGATATTAATATCATTATTTTCAAGTAATTCTAAATTATTTTTAGAAAATGTATCCGGATCGATTTTAACTAAAACTGGTTGTCCATTATGGTATAATATTTTATCATATGCGCCACTAGTATCCCCATTTAATTTTGGAAATCCGTATGTTGTTTGAAGCTTTTTAAGGAAGAACTCTGGACCTGTAACATCATAAATATGGTCGTTTTTACCTAAACCAAGTTTTTCCATTTGGTAACGTCCTGCAATTATTTCTGCTGGACGAACATAATAACTATCAACAAAATATTTCTGTCCAAGATTTTCCCCAAAACTAGTTTGTCAAGGTATTTCTCCCTTTTCATCAAATATTTCAAGTATATCTTGTGTAATATTGTTACATTTATCAAGATCCGTCACGCCGTAAGCATTTGGATTTTCAGCTAGGACTTTGTTAATTAAATTTACTTTAAAGTCGTGCGTTGCATCTCCATTAAGTTTTCTATCATTTCCAAGTTCATTTATGAATTGTGCAGCTCTAACGGAGTCAAGATCAAATATATTGAATGTTCCAATTTTGTTTCCGGCCCCATCACTAACATTAAAGTATGTTCCAGTGCCACGTAAATTTCTAGCTTCTGCTGTATCTATATAAAGTGAACATCCGGTAAAGTCGAGTTGGTGTTTTACAAGTTCATATGTTGGGGCGTCTTTTATATAATATTTAATAATACTTTGATCTGGCCTAATTATAACAACTGTATCCTCAAAATCAATTTCATTTCTATTTATTTCCCTCAATAACGGCGAGACTTTTCCATTAATAATAGGATTATTTCTAGCAAAATTAACTCAGGATGATGTTATCAACGCTGGGCTAATTCCGGCTTTCATTAATTGTTCTTGGCAATAATCATTAAATTCGCTAAATAGCATATTTCTATTTCCATCAGAGTAGTATTGAACCATGTTATATGACGGATTCAGCACTCCGGCAAAACCCTCGTATTTTCTACGGATACCGGCCTTATTAATAGACGAGGCGACATCTGAAACAAATGCTCCATAAATTGTTGGATCACTAATCGGGATTGTAAATTCGTAATCTTCGCCCCGCGATTTCGCTCGTTGAAACTCTTGTGATGCTTTTTTAATAAAAGCTTGAGCTAAACCAATAGTATCTTTTGCTCCGGAGCTAAAACTAGCAATTAATGATTTGCCAATTATTTCCATCATTTTCTGTTTCTTGTTTGGATCATTAGATTTAACAATAGAAATAATTTTATTGATTTTATCATTATTCAGTGCAATATTACCAATATTTTTGTAAATATCGGTTACAAATTTAGTATAATGCCCATCCTCAATAAGCGCAGAAATCATCTGTGACATTTCAGTAACTTCCGCTATATCAAGTTCGTGGTCAGCATTCATCATAACTCCAGCATATTTTGAGTGTACTTTAAATGTCCGTAACTCATTTTCATCTTTTAATACGTCGCTAGAATTAACGTTTGTAGCACCAACCTTACAAGCACTAGTATTCACTGCATACGCAACTTGTTTGTCTCGTAAATTGTATTTAATTGCCGCTGATGCGAGTAGTGAGACACTTTCTTCATTTGGTATAAATTTGCCTTTCCCGTTTTTATTATATGTTCAAGCTCCACCAAACAATTGATCAATTTCATAAAGTGTGTTACAATAGTATTTTCTACTTAAAGTCCCATCTTCATATGCGCGTTGAAAAGAGCCGTCGGAGTTTTTAATAATTTTTGTAACAAGTTTTGGTTCTCCACCAGCAATTATATCTTTAGTATAAAGCTGCCCACCATTTCTTTTATATTCATCAAAATCTTTATCTAGATTGAGATCTATATTAAATTTATGTTTGCCATACATTTTTTTAACAAGCGACTCAACGTTCGATTTTGAATCATAGCCCATTCGTCTAACATCATTTGTTAAAGCATATACAGCCCATTTAAGAAGAAGTGGCACTCCTGTTTCTGGGTCAATATCATGGACAATTGTTTTCTTATTTACCCCAACCGCAGCATCAACTAAAGATTGGTTTTCTAAGTACGCTTCAAGCGCGGTGCAATGTCCTGAACCATCCTGAGAATCAACCGTAGATGAAACTCCATTAATTGTATATATGTCTCCGGCCTCATCATCAATAACAGCAATCTCTAACTGATCTGTCACACCAGTAAAATATCCATTTTGATCTTTTATATTTTGAGCAAATGGGTGTATTGTCGATCCAAAAATAACCGAGCGTTTTATTTGATTTGCTAAACGATTCGCAATAGAGTATTTCTCGTAATTTTTAGTATCATTATTTTTATTTGGGTGTGCCCAGATTTCCCCAATTTCAAGAGAGTTAAATTCATTAGTTAGTAACTGCTCAATGTAATAATATGCGTCCGCAATTTTATTTAAATTGCCATTATTAACGAATCTAAATTCCTTTGTTATTGGATTGTAGTATTCCTTTAAATCAATATTATTTTCATTTGCTCACTTTAAAATTGCTTCAATTTGTGTATTTGTATTTCTATCAAAACCATGTAATGCAAGTGACGAAATGTTGTTTCCAAACTCACCTTTTATTTTATTTTCATATTCATTTCAGGCTTTTAAACTGGTTGTATTTTTGCAATATGCCAAAATCGTTTCATTTACTCTTGCCTTTCCAAACGTTTTTACTTTCGGCTGATACGCATGAAATTCCCTTTTAAAATCAACACCCTTTGCATAAAACGCATCCTCAAGTGATTTTATTGTTTGCTTGGAGTCGAACATCCATTTATCAAGTACATTTAACGCATCGACACACTTTTGCATATTGCCAGACTCGATCGCATAAATATCAAAACCAAAATTAAAAACTTCATTATAATCTTTTAAAAGTTTAGAAGCGGCGACTAAATATTTGTTTTTACGAATATTATAAATAACATTTGTTATTTTGGCATCTCCGTTTTTAATAATATCATCAATAATATCCTCAAGGGTGACCGCTTTGCCATAAACACTTTCTATTGCATATCCACGTAACAAGTGATTTAATTTAAAACCAGGCAAGAACTGTTTTGATTTATCGGAGAATGTTGCATTCTGTAGATATAATACAGCATCATCAGATTTGTTCGCTTTATTGCGCAAGTATTCAAAAAAGAAGTCATCAACAATTCCGAGTTTATTTAACTCATTAACAGACAATTGTGTTGGGGATTTTGTTTTGCCACTAATATCAATCTCGTTTCTAATTTGTGGAGCAACAACTAAGTCCTCGTTATCATACAGCAAATTAAAAGTTTGCATATTAAACGGATTCGGATGCTTTCTAACGTCATCAAGACACTGCTTTCAATTATATTCGAGACTAGTTAATTGGAATAATGGTAAATTATTTCCACTCAAACTTTTAACAGTATTTCGTATAGAATTTCCATAAATAACACCAAGTCTTTCTGCAACCGCGAGTATGTTTCTATTAAATTTAGAAATATCAATTTCATTATTGCTATTAATTATTACTGGATCAGCCCCATATTCTTTACCAAGTTTTTTGTTTGTTTGCTTTGCTGCAAGAACGATAAATGGAGCAAAGTCATTTCTTCAATCATAATTATCAGGGTTAGTTACACAGTTTGCATATGTATCTGGGATAACATAATTATATACATCTTGTAAAAATGCTTGTACAACTTCATTATCATCATTTACAACAGAGCTAGTTTGAGAAATATCCATAATTCCATTATTATTTCTATTATAAGAAATCATAACAGATTTATTTATCTGCTTGTCGGTTATTGTAACAAGCTCACTACTTCCATTAGATTTTATATTAATATCATATTTATTTGCAATATTACTAGCATAAGATCGGGTACTATTTACAATCATTTTAAGGCCACTAGAAATAACACTTTGAAAAGCATATTTCTGGTTTAGTGTCATTCTAGAAACAAGATTCTTTCCCATAAAAGATTCTGTTTCTGGGTCAAATGTATAAACTCGATAAGATGTCGTTTCTGTTTTCAGAAACATTTGTACAAACATATTCTTTATGTATTCTGGTGTGTTCTTTGAAAGCAAATATGTTTTTATTCCGTTTAGTTTATTATGTAAGTAACGCTGCCTATAACTATCAAAGGAACTAATTGCTAAATCGTTTGTCTTTTGGTTTGCTTCGATAAAAGCATCAATCATTGCAGCGAGCCCGTATTCAGAATTTAGCAAAGCACCGGCTCCTGCATTAAACGTTTCTCTAAATTTAGATGCGAGCGTTTGACCATCAACAATCTCTTCTCCAAGTACATTTGTATAAAGCAATGCCTCTTTTAATGTTTGCATTGCTCCATTAAATCCTGACTTCCCAATTGGTGATGATTCAAGTACATTGCCATTCCATTCAACTTCTGGTATTATTTGTAAAAGCGTTTCTGCAAGACCACTAATTTGTCGAGAAATATCAGCACTATCGTCAGAAGTAAATCCAGAATAATGACTGACGTTTGTATCAAATAAATATTTAGCGATGCCTTCAAGATTTTGATTTCTGAAACTCTTATCTATTTTTATAAACGGGGTATTAGATTCAATAAGTTTATCAAAATTTTTTAATATTACGTATGCATCATAAATTCCATTTACTTCAAGAGTTGCTTGGTCATGCGTCTTCAAATAATTCTCAAATTCTGTTAAAACATTTGTTATAATGTTTGTATAATCAGCATTAGAAATATTTAAATCTGTTAGTTGGTTTTTAATAATTTTATCATCAACAGAAGCAAGTATATTTATAAGACTATTTTTATATAACAAAATGTTTTGTTGCAACTGTGTTACTCCACCAGTAACTTGAGCGAATGCGTCAACAAATGTGTATTTACCCGTTTTTAAATCAATATCCAAAATAGAGTTTTTTAATATATCCTTTTTAAAACGTTGTTGCATTCTCATAAACCCAGAACCGCCAACATAATAAGTAGCTATATTATCCGAGGACTCGTCTCTATTATAATTACCAACCCCATCAATAATCACAACAGGTTCTATTTCTGGTTTTGGTTCATCTAGTTTTCCAAAATGCTCTAGTAAAGCATTTTTGGCATCTTCTGGGTTACTGAACGCTTTTGCTAATTCTTCATTAAAGTTGGTTCCCGGTAGGAACGAATCTACGTTCCCACCAGTTCCAACATAAATAGCAAGCGCTCTAATCATGTCTTTGTCTTTTACAAAATTACAACGCATAAAAAATTATTTAATTTAACATTCAAATTGATCTTCAAATTTAATTAAAATTTGCGATAATTCAAAGTTGTTCTTAATTGTATCAAAGAGTTTGGTTTGATCAAAAGAAACAGTGTTGAAAAATTTGGAGGCTATATAATTATGTATATTCTCAGATGCATCTATATAAAATATATCTTCGGTCAATTTAAATTTATTATTATATTTTTTAAATAATAATTGCCCAGATTGTGTTTTATATATTATTACATCAAGTTCACTTTCTATTTCGTTATTTTCAAGAGATCTAACAAAATCTGCAAAATCGAGTATTTCTTCCTCATTGCCATTTAAGTCAATATTTCATCTTTCTTTTAATCAACTCTTTATATTTAAATCATCTGTTTCAGTTATAGTATAGTTTGTTCCATCAAATGTTATTTGTTTGTAAACTCAATCAGACGCCTTGTTTTTTAATTGTCGATTTGCATCTTCAATACTAGTTGCGGAAATTCCAGGTAGATTGTCGTTCAAAAATGTCTGTAGCGTTAATGGCCGCATAGGTTCTATGGCAGTTTCAGTAGTTTCTGTAACATCCGGCGTAATAGCTACTTCCTGATTAGTAGATTTTGGCTCAATAGGTTTAATATTTCCGTCAAGCTCAAGACTATATATGGTCCCATGTTCTAGTTCATAGTCTGTATAGTATGTTCTGCCACCAGTTTCCAGTGTTGAGTATACTGATTTTTCGATAGATCTATTTTTACCAATTGCATGGTCATCAAGATAAACTCCATTTGGGAACTCTGTATTCTTTAGGAATTCAATAAATTTATTTATCTCAGATTGGTTTTCAATTGCTCCGATAGTATGAGCTAATTCTCAGTTTGATGACACATCTCTAACAAATAGCTCTTTCCCAGGATACTTACTATAATAAGTATAGTGTACTATTGGTAAACCATTTTCCGTTAAGTCATAACCCATTTCTGATAAAATCTGATTTAAATCAAACAAACCAGTATTTGCATCAATTGAAATAGAGTATGCTGGATTTGGTACAAAATTCATATCTGAGTCGTAGTTTCCTACAACATACTTTCCATTATATAAACCTATACTAATATCTTCGATATTCACCAAATAACCCACTTTTGCATTTCCGGATTGCATAATATGCATTAATGAATTTAATGCGAATTGTGCACTCTTACTATCTAATAAAGCAGCGGATATCAATTTGGCAGCTCTGATTCTTGGAAGAAGCTGTCTGATGTTTCCTTTTTCGTCTTTTAAAAATTTGATATCATCAACAACCTCAGAACCAGAAACATATGGGCTTTCATAACTTGAATTTTTTGGAGTTTTTGAAGTAAATCTAACTTTTGGGTTATCTTTATTCCATCCAGTCTGATCACGGTATTTGTTTATTAATTCAAAAAATTGATCAAAGGAAGCAATGCATTGTACTCCCATAACTGCAAACTTATCGTATGCCTGTATTGTGTTTCCATTTTCAGTAGTATACCCGGCAGACCCCAACTGCATATAACGCTTCGCTAATGCAGGTTCATCGGTTACCGTTACCATCGGTTTTCCCATATTTTCCATGACGTATTTATTCGATCTTGAAGATAGGGTTCCTATTGGAAACTTAGTGGTTGCTGGAACATCTACAATTCCAACTCGTTTGTTTACTTGTACATTATTATCAAAAGCAAAATCATCAACTGGGGTAAAATTGCCAGTATTTTTTCTTAATTTTAATTTTTTCACAAAATTAATTGGACCAGTGTACTCCCCAAAAATACTAAGCGTATCTTCGATATCTAAAAGATGTATATCAAATCATTTTTCGCCGTTTGTAAATCGAGCAGTTAGTTGTGCACCTTTTTCTTTATATGGTAATATCATATATTTATCAAAAGAAAACTTCAATAACTTTCTTTTAAGTCCAACACTAATTGCTAGGTTCTTTATGCTATCACTATCACTAAATAATCCATTTCTAAATTCAGAAGATAATTGATCAACCGCTACACCAATATCATCAACATCTTTTAGATCAGGATCTATGTCAAGTGCATCATAAATATCACCCTCCTCTAATTCGGTACCATTATATCTTTCGTCAACATCTCCGTCAACATTGTCAGATTCAGCCATACAAAATGTTTGTCTTGCTTTTGGTTTTTTATTTTCATTAATAACTTCCTCAGGATTTTCTACAACTTCTTCTACTGTGGTGGTTTCTAGTGCTTTATTTAGTTCATTAGTTACAACATTGTTTTCTAGGCCAAGAGATTTTCCGACAGTTTCACTCATTATATCGTTGAACTCAGATTTTAATTGAGCTGCCGCTTCTGAGCTAATTAAATTATTAGCTCCAAGAAAATCAATAAGCTCTCGTAGTGTTACATCGTCAAAGTTTTTGTCGGTCAGTTCTTTAAATGTATTTCTAACATTTGATAAAGGTTCTTTAATATTGTCCTCAGATTCATCTACTTTTGGTTCTGTAACAACTATTTCTGGCTCAGTAGCAACTGTTGGTTCACCTGGTTCAACTATTGGAGTAGCGCTTGTTTCTGGTTCAGATGTTGGCCCTACAACTGGTTCAACTGTTGGCTTTGAAACCGACTTAATTGTTGGTTCAGATTTAGAAGTTATAATAGGCTCTGGAGTAGGCTTTGACCCTACAACTGGTTTTGTTGGTTCTGGCGTAGGCGTAGATTTTGGAGTTACTGGTTTGTTAACCAATGGAGATTTTAAAACTGTAGCATCTAGCGCATTTTCATCGTCTGCTATATTTTCCAAACAATCAAAACGCCATTTTCTAAATTCTTCAGATTCATTTTTAGGAATAGAAACCTCGTCTACTTTGTTAGGATCGTTTTTAAAAGTAAACATATCTAAATCACCACTCTTTATAAGAGTGCCTAATCTAGAACGTTGTGTTAATGTATAAACGTCCTGAGTAAGTAAATATTTACTAACTCCATCGACGCTTTTGTTGTGAGATTTAAGATCCACATCAACAAAAACATAATCCCATTCTCCTCCAGCACGTTTCTCATATGGAACAATATCAACTTTTCCCGGTAAATCATATTTTGTTTTGTATTCTGCAATTTTACTTGAGTCAACAATAATTCCGATTTTAACACCATCAAGTGCAATTACTTTTTTAATTTTTTCATTAAAATCAACATCGTCATTTGTTTGCATATCCCCATATATTTTACCAGAATCTGAATCGTAGTAATAATATAGTTCGGCACCCTTCAAATTTGCATCAATCAGTGCATCTCTATCGCGTAAAGTAAGCTCAGGATTCGTTTGCGCTGCGTTTAAAACAACGTCTAGTGCGTTTCCAAGTAGGTCTGCATTTGCTACTTTGGCGGCCACTCCAGCTCTCATAGAAACAGATAAACTAGGTGTTCTAATAAAATTGCAATCTTCAATTCCGGTTGGAACTAAATTAATATTAGTCGGAGGTTGTTTAAGATCTCCGGCCCCAATAACAAATATTCCATTATCCTCAGCGTCCGCACAAATTCTCTCAAGTTCTGCCTCCGTTAAAGTCTCAACCTCGTCAATCACAAGTAACTTTAATTTTGATGTTTCATCAAAATCAGATGCAACCGATGTAACGTTTGATTTAGATTCAACATGGTGAGTTTCTTTATTTACTTCATAATCTTTTATAGATTCCCCAAATACTTTTGTACAATACTCATCAACCGTCTCAGCTTTTGTTTTAGCAATACCCGCGTTTGCATTTTCCATAATTCTGTCGGCCTGGTTTTGTTCTTTGGCCAAGAAAATTATTTGGGAGTCTAAATTATGTGTAAGTGCTTTAATTATATTGACAACCACACCAACTGTTTTACCGGTTCCGGCACTTCCTATTATTGTTGAAAGATTATGCAAATTTGGTTTTGCTTTTAAATATTTAACAGCTACGTTAGAAATTCCATCATAATTTGCATTAGATTTAATTCCATCAAGTAACGAGTTAAATAAATACGGGTTAATTGCCTGTGCAACAGCCTGCTTAATTGTAAATTCATGTCCAGGTATTGGTAATAGATTATCTGGCAAAAACGTCTTATATGCAGCATAAAAGTTTTTCGTTGGTACGGATCCAATTGTAGCTAAATAATAGATTAAATCAAGCTCACTAACAACTTCATCCTCATTTTGGGAAAGTTTTGTGGATGCGGCTTTAAATAAAGTTCCTTTGTTTACGAGATTTAAAAGTTTTTCTGCAAACTTCTTTTGTTTATCTTTATCAGTAATTTCACCAAATTTATTTTGTACTTCGTTGTAAAAAGTTTGCTCAAACTCGATGCACTTTTGCTCAAATTCTTTATAATCAGATTCATTAACATCATTTGGCCCATTTCTCAGCGATTTAATATCAATCCCGAGTTCTTTATTTATTGAATCCGCAATATTTAAAACCGCATTTGAAAACTTAGGACGCATATTTATTGTGGTGTCCCTATGTTTTTTAATTGCGCGATTTCCATTTTGCTCAGATAATTTACTCAAGAATTTAATTCTTTCAAGAAAATTATTTCCCTGTGCTACTATCATTTTAGCAGTGTCTTTAGACATTTCTGCTAAATGGGGCATGTTATCAACATCTTCTTTGAAATTGTTAATAACTGCATTTGTTCCATCTGCTGCTCCAGAAATAACTGCGTTTATTGCTTTAACAATTGGTGTAATTGTTTCATTGGCAAAGGATGTTTTTATTGCTGGACTATTAATAATATAATCAGCTAGTTGATTTGAGTTAGCTAAATGTAGGTATTCTTGTTGTACTAAGTCAAAAAGATTTGTATTTACTAAATCAGTGCCAATTGTTTGTGCAATTTTACCAAAAACGGAGTAATTGATTTTTGAACGATAATCGTCAAACTCAGTGATTATGTCATGTATATTTTTACTGTCAATTGTTGGTAAAATGTAATTTAAAAAATCATTTAAATATTCTTCATTTCCAGCTTCCAGCAATCTAGAACTTTTACCAATTTCAGAAAGTAATGCGTTGTATGCATTATTTGCGGCTTCGTTGTTTTTTCCTACATTATTTAAAACCTCTTGTGCCAATCGCTTTATTTCAGATCCGTTTTCAATTCTTCCCTGTGTTCAAATTGGATTATTTTCATCTATTTCCAATTTTTTGATTACGTCACTTTTAAAATTGAACCATTCATTTGTTTCCTCATCCCCATCCATATAACGTGGGTTTTCTTGTATATTACTAAAATATGAATTAAAGCCATAATCAACACCTACGTTCTCTTTAAAAGAAGAAACAACTTTTGATAAAAATAACTCTAAAGCAGCATCATTATATCTGAAATCCCCAGAAGTAGCATCGTGTTTATATTGTTTCCTAAGTTCATCCAAATATAATTTAGTTGCATTAAAGACAGAATCAACTGTTGCATTCGAGCTGCGCGCTACGGTTAATGCAGATTTGTCATCATAAAGTTTCAGTACCTCGCCTTTTGTTCCTCCCGTATAAACATCAATATTTTCATCGGTCGAAATATCTGCTAAACTGGGATTTGCGACTATTCGCTTTACATCGTCATCGAGTTTATTAATTTCCACTTCAAGTTCAGAAGCACGTTTTATCTGCTCCGGAGTTCTACTTGCTTCATCGACATTTAAAATATCTTTTAACTCATTTGTAAGTTTATATAATTCATCAAAAGTTTTAATTCCGTAAGTGGTTTTTGGGAGCCTGTTTCTTTTTAAAGCATCTTCAAGTTTTTTGGCATTCTCTTCAATTGTACCAGTATATTTTTTCGATAAATCCAGATATAAATCGTATGCTCTATATATATTATTTCTTCCGGTTGTGTCAGAGTAGTTCTTGAACTCTTCTATCAGATCGTCCTGTTGTTCCTTCGTAAAAGAGTTAAAATTACGTCCGTATTTTAGCTTAACAAAGGTATTTTGATCTAGTGACACAAAGTTTTCATATAATGGCTTGTTCGCAGCGAAAAAAGCTTGGCCACTATAATATTTGTTATATTTACCAGCAAACAAATCATCCTTCTTCTTCCGTAACTCTTTTAACTGTTCTTGAAGATTTTTAACAACATTGTCATTTTTAATATTATCTGCTTGTGTTTTTTTCTCATCCTCAGTAGTTGCATTAGTTTGACTAAGTTCCTTTATTCTTGCTTGTAACGCAACTTTTGTTTTAACTAACTCTGAAATATTTTTGTATAGAGCGTTTTGATAAGAACCATAGTCTTTTAATGCAACTAAAGTACTTGCTCCAATTAAGTTTGGGTTTTTCTTTATTTCATCAATATTAAATCCTAGTAAGGTAAGTTGCTCGAACCCTTCAGGCGTCAGATATTTAACATCTACTTCAGAGTTAATCACCTGCTCTATTGTGTCAAGAGCATTTTTAAGAGTTTCATAAACAGCCGTGTTTTGATCGACACCTTTTCCATCTGGGACAAAAACAGAAGATCCATCTGGCGCAAATTCTGTCTTTCCGTCAATTGTGAGGTTTTTGTTTCCAAGAAGTCCTTTTTTGTACCATTTATCTAAATACGCATCTATCTCTCCACGTTTTCCAGATGCAATCCCGTAGATAATACGCTCCATATCATTTGGATTTATATCTGGTAATTTGTAAAGAGATTTTCTTAGCCACTTTTCATAACGATTTTGTCCAGCAAAAACCATTCCTCCAATAAAACCACCAAACGCAGAAGAAAGATAACGTGTAGTGAAGTCCTCTCCACTTCATCCAAAATCAAGTTTTGTGTCAGGTTTTGCAATTGGTATACCTAGTGCATTAGCTCCAACAAAAAGTGCCTTAACTGCGTCGGCAGTTGCCTCTTCCATAACTTCCTCAGTACCTTCAGAAAGACCCCTCGCAATAATTCCAGAAACACCTTTATTTTGCATCGCATTTAAAAGGTTCTTCTGATAAAAGTTAGATGCTTTTTGTAAAAAAGTTGCTGCCTGTTTAGTAGTTGTTATTTGGGCTGCGCTGGCAAGTTTGTCAGCAGTTTCTTTTGCTGCACCACGAACTGCGCCCCGCAAATCACTTCCATCCATAAAAGTGTCTTTCCAGAAATTATCTCGAAAATAATCACTATGCATCAAGCCGTATGTTCCCAACATTGTGCCCCACATCATCAACCCAGCAGCCATATCTGACATTCCAGCATTTTTTGCATCGCCGTAGGAGTCATAAGTAGATGTAGCAGCCATGTAAGCTAGCGAGAGATTTCGGCTAATATTCGTAATATCCTTTGTGCTGCCGGACATTTTCTTTATAATGGATGGAATTGTTGCAATTGCTCGTTGTTGAAATAATTGACCAGAAATATCTCCAATCATATTTCCAAGATTTTCAAAAGAAACAAAATGCTCACGACCATAATCAGATGCAGTAGGATCAAATCTACCCATATACCCTTCCCAAGCATTGAGCACATTGTTAACTTTATCACTGCCCCCAAAAAGAGCCCGATTTGTGGCCTTTCCAATAGTTGGTAGTACACGCAAAAGGGCCTCTCCCATAGTTATATACCCGTAAACTTCACCAACTCCGGGAATAAACATTGGAGCAATTCTAGCAACAAGATTTAATGCGGTTTTTCCAAAACTTTTTTCTTTATCGTCAGAGTCAAAAAAATCAAATTGATTTCAGGTGCTCCCATCAACCGTAAGTATATCAGACATGCGCAATAGATCTTTATTGTACATATCTCGATCTCCCAGCGTTTCATAATATGGCCGCCCCCGTTTATTTAATTTTAAGTCCCCAGCTTTGTGTTGAATTTCTACCCCGTTTTCAATATGTGTGCCATCTTCATCCCATTGGGCTACAACTAAAGATGGGAGTGTGTACCGACTAAAAAGACCCGCTTTATCATTTGGAGAATAATCCAGTTCCTCACCAGTTTCAAAATCAACAACCTTCTCACGTTGTGCCTGCTCTCTAATACTAAGATTTGATCCGTCCTGTGTAGTCTCTGTTATATAAGCAATTCCTTGCGCATCAATTGTCGGTATTTGATTTCTAACTATAATTGGTGCTTGCGGTCTTTTTATTGCATCTTTTGGAGCAAACCACTCATCCTCGCCGTATGTTAAATTATTGGAAATATTTTCCAAAAATTCATTGTTGGCGAAATTAGTATAAAGAATTTGTGCATTTTTATAATAGGAGTCAAACTTTTTCTCATCAAATTGCCCTGCATCGTTTTTAAAAACATCGGCATTCCTAACTCCTTCTATACACAAATACTCGTCCTTAGAAAGTAAAGACGAGTTATCCGGCGTTATGTTATTATCTTTTAAATCCGCAACACTTAGATCTGGATTTTTAACCAGAGTTGCCAAAAAATCATTTCTCTTATTTTCTTCCATACTACCAATTAGTTTGTCTTTGCCCAGATGCAAATTCGTTTGATACTTGTTCTTTTCTATTGCTTTCTACAGTCTGGCCAGTTATATTATGATATGCAGACTTTGGAATATACCCTTGATTATACATTGCCGACCCCATAACATTGCTTGAAATTGGAATAAACACATTTCCCCTATAAAGATCTGTTCCAGTAAATGTTCTGCTCCATCATCCTTGTTTTGCAGATCCCGCAGAACGCTCCCTTCTTTTTTGCCCATTTTGTGAGTTTGCATAACCATACATCGCGGCGTCTCGGTATACATCTTTCGTTACATAACCATTATCATCATCTCTAATAAGATATTTTGATTTATTAAAATTAATTAAGTCTGGAGACCCAACTGCACCAAAAGTTAAGAAAACATGCTGCTTATCTTTTGGCAATATAATTATACCACGAGCACTATCATATGTAGCTCTAGGACATGCTTGTGCTACATATCTTTGTATTGTTGCATCATCCATTCCTTGTTCCTCGGCTGCGGTGATAATTCCATCAAGTTTATCTTGCAATTCATAATCTGGAACAATATCTCTGCCGTTAACTATTTTTGAAGGCATAACAACTCTGTGCATATTTGAACCATCATAAACAAGTCCGCCCAGATCTTTTTGGGAAATTAATTGATCGCCAAAAACAACCGTACCATTTGTCACTTCCCTAATTGCGTAAGCGTCTTCAAGAACTTGTGCAACACTTGCTATTGGCATTATGTCTCCTGGGTTTTGTCCATTTGCTTTTCTAATTGGGCCAACGTTTTGCCCAGAAACAACTAGAGATGTATTTGAGTCAGCTGGAGAAATTGATATTCGTTCTTCAGGCGGTAAGTTAGCCCCATCAACGTAAGATTCGCCAAGTGTATGTTGCACTTCTGCTCCGGTTTTTTCGCTAGCCGCAGTTTTACTAAGCTTGCCATCTTTTTCGACTTGTCCTTCTCAGTCTACAGAAATAGATCTTTCAGTATTTGCAACAAGCATTGTAGCCATCATTGCTTTTGGATCATATCCCTCTGCAAAAGAAATTGCTTCAAGTTTCCTTTTCATTTTGTTTGGCAGAGTACCCATCAAGTAGTTAAGAGCGGTATATATATTTTTATCAGCAATTGTGTCCTGATTTTTAATTTTGTAAACTCCATCTGGACCCGCCTGTATAAGCTGTAATTGCTTTGTGTCAAAATCTCCTCCAATAAGATCTTGTAATCCAGATTGGATTGCATTCTGTTGTTTGTTAGAGTACCCTTCTACTGTACTTGTTTTAAACTTAGAAATAGTATCTTGCAGATATTCTGTGATTGTATCAATGCCTACTGCGTTATTTATATCATCAATAATCTTTGTGTTATATGCAAGATCGGGTCTGCTACGCCTAAGATTTAATAACTCTGCATTTGTAAGAGGAGCAATTTTTCCTTCCTGTTCTTTTATTTTATCTGGAGTCAGTGCTTCAACTTTTCCACTATCTGTATTCATGCAATATATTCGGCCTCTATCATCAATCGCAAGATCTGCCTCTGCATTCTGCTCCGTTAAGTTTTTAACTGCTGTGTTGTAACGTTCGTAATTTGTAGTAACGGAGGATGCCATTCTAGCTAATTGTACCAGATCACGTTGTGTAAGATTTTCTCCGTCTGGGTTAAGTCCCATTTGGAGCTTTATATCAACTGCATCTAAGAACTTGGCGACATCAGAGTCAAGCCCTTTTTCTTTAACGAGATCGAATAATTTATCTATTGTTTTGTTTTTCTTTGAAGAATCCTCAGAAGAGGCCGTAGTTGTTTTTACGGTCTCTTCTGCGACTCTATTTGTTGTAGGAAGGTAAGCAATACCTCCGCCTGCAAATTTCTTTATTTTCATATATTATTTCATTAATTTCATCAGCATTTTATGCAGATTGTTGCTCGCTTGTAAGACAGCACGTTTTGCTGCTTTATCACCTTGTAAGACAAGCCTATCGTTAACGTCGAGTTTTTGCTTCTTTGATACAGTTTTTTCTACTTTTCCTCCGGATTTATATCCAACGATTGGTCCATATATAGTCGAGTAGTAATTATTTTGCAAGCCAAGCCTCTTATTTCTGTATCTATTTGTAGCGGCTCTAACGCCATCGCCTTCTTTAATTTTATTATATCTATTAAGTCGATTTACATCAGAAGCAACCCAAGATTCAAAAGACATGCTCCCTTTATTTGGGTCATTTTCGTATTCGCCTCGTAATCCAGCAAACTCCATTTTAATAGCATCGTTGTACTCGTTTTCTGCATTTTGTAGATCAACCCCGTATTGTGATTGTGCTTTTTTATTCTGTAAATCACGCGCATTCTGTCTAAACTGCTTGCTATAAGTATTTCAAACCTGTGCCCACTTTTCATTTCTTTCAGCAGCATCAGCCTCTTTAAGAGATGCAGCAACTTGTGCAGATAACGCTCTGTTTGCATCTGCAACTTGCGCATCTTGTGAAGCTTGCGCATTTGCTCTTTGTACTTCAGTTGCGTTAAACTGGTTGATTGCTTGTGTTTTCTGCTCTCCCGCACGTTCGTGTATATCAGAAATTGCTTTTGCTCTCTGAAGTTCTCCAGCCATATTTTCTCTGTTATCAGAAGAATTGAACTGTACCTGCCTGTAAGGCTCAACTGCTTCATTTACTTGTCTATCAATTGGAGAGACATCAAAACGAGTTCCTTGTATTCTTGGTGATGTCTTCGTTGCAAGTCCAGCCAATTTAATCGCTTCTCTCTTGTCGTCATAAGCCTTTCCAATTGCCATAGATTGTACTATTGCAGACGTCAAGTCCATCATTTCCGGAATATTAAACTTTGGCTTTTTTCCTCTTTTATGTATATTTTCACCACCGTCTTGGAATTTCGGTATTTCACCACCAACTTTAAAGCCTGGTATTGTAAACTGCGTACCAATTGGAGGATTTATTTCGGGTATGTGTGAAATCATCGGTTGCTCAATCATAGGAGGCATAATTGCCAATCTCTTCGGCATTCTGAAATTAAACTTTTGTTCTCCAATTGGAGGTACTGTCCTATAATTAAACTCTACAAAAGAGGGAGCCATGTAACTCCTATGTTGTCTTGCTTGCGGGATAAAAGATTCTACCGGAACCGACTGTATATCAAAAGTTGGAGATCCCGGATATGCCCTACGAGGTATATATTTTGTCGGATCAATCGCATATCTATATTGCCCATTTCCAAAAGCTCTTCTAACTCCATGTACTGGAGCAGTCTTTTTTCCAACTTGGAAAGTAGCATTTGTAAAAACTTGTGGATTGTTAACTGTCATCCTAGAAATAGCTTGTGCGGTGTCACGAGCGCGTAACCAATCAAACAAGTCCATAGAGCTAGTTTCACTATTTGGGTTGTATTGTCTAGTTCTAACTGCTTTATTTGCAGCATTTATTTCCTCTGCAGAAAGCCCAGAAACAGCTCTAGCAAGATTTTCGTCACGCATTCAAACTTTTTTCGGATTCAGCATTTCGCTCCATATCGATGTGTTTTCTGGTAATTTAAGGTTGTCTCCTAACTCGAAACGAGCATCACCAGCTTCGCGACTTCAATTTAAAAATCCATTTCTTTTCCAGTGTTTCTTTCCAGCCGTCTCTTTAAGACCAAGAGCGTCAAAAACATCCTGTGCTGCTTTATCAAGAGCTTCTCCATCAAGAGCACTATTTTGCTCTTTTACCATGTCCTTGATTTTACCAAGAGCCTCTTTCTTTGTTTTTGTTTTATCAAGAGTTTCAAGTATTTTCCCAGTCTTTTTATCGAAAAGAACGTCTCCTACCCTTCCATTTTTAATTGCCTTTGCATCTTTTGCAGCAGTTTGTGCTGTATCTGCAAGATTTGTAATTGCACGAACATCTTTAATTCCCTGTCTAACAACGGCTCCACCACCAGTAGCAGCAGAAAGTCCATTAAAAAGATCAGTAAGATCATTGGAGGTAAGTTTGCTTCATTCTCCCTTAACGATTTTATCAAGAGCTGCTTGTGCGTTTGCAAGACCAGCAGCGCCAAGAACAGGAGCGGCGAAACGCATTGCTTTTCCAAGTAACGGAGCAATCTTTTGGAGTCCTTTTCCAACTTTGAAAATCTTTGCAGCGGCACCAGCAATAGGGGCTGCTGTAAGTGCGTCCATCGCATAATTTGCAATTGCACGACCTCAGTAATTTCCAACGTCACGACCCTCTTTTTGTGCCAATCGATCGGCCCGTAATTGAGCTGTTGTAGCAAGAGCTCCAGTTACTGCGCCGGCAGTAGAGGCGCCCGGGATAAGAGATACGATTGTTCCTCCTAAGTCAGTGATAGCAGCGCCAATCCTAAGTTTTTCAGATTCTGTAAGACCCTCATCCATAGTGTGCGCTTTGGAAATATCGTGTTTAAGATCACTAGTTTTTGTAATTTTTGCCTCAGCCACCGGACCAGCGAAAGCCCCTCCAGTTTGGAGCTTTTGGAGCCTATTTCAATCAATTTTTCCTCCTTGTTTTTTAAACGCTAGTCCAGAAATAGCCTCCCGGCCACGCGATTCTGGATTGTTTGCTCTTGTTTGTGGATCTACCCTGCGCTTTCCAAACTGACTCAATTGCCCATTAAAATCAATATTTCAGATTCCATTTTTAATATTTTCGAGTATATAATCTTTTCAACTCTGATCTATTTCATATCCTTTGGCTCCTTGCGCATTCGGATCATAATTTGTTATAATGCTATATCTTCCAGTAGTTGGATTATACATCAATGCGTTATTTTGCCTTGCTTTTCCAGGAGCTTGTGTAGTAAACTCTTTGTAAGGAGCATAACCATTCGCATCTATTTCACCTCAATCAATTGGTGTAGCAGTTTGATAGGCTGCTTGTTTTCTAGCACTAGCGTACGCGTCTAGGTTGTTCAGCTTTGTAACAGCACCATTATCAAACATCATATAACGTATAATTGGCTCACCATAATTTGTTTGCCCATCCGTATAAGCGAATAATTTCTTTCCTGCGCCTAAGTTATATTCACCAGTTATGTCTTTTACTCCCTTTCCTGCCAATCCGTTTTCTCTAAACTCACTATCATATTCTCTTGCATAAACGCTTTCTGGGTCGTACATGGTATAACCACCATAGTACTTATTATCCTTTCCTGCTCAAATTCTATCACCCTGAAAACGAACTCCAGAGGCGTTCATATTGTCGTAAGTAGTATTTCAATTTGCCCCATTTGCACTAGCAGTTAAGAATGGACGAAATATCGTACCTAATGCATCATCTGCAGCAACTTCATCCCTAGTGTATAAACGACCTTTGTGATAAAATCCATTTTCGTATTGTGTACCTTTAAAAAGATCATTTCCAAAAAGTGCTCAATCTACATCTCCATTTCCAAACAGTCCCCCAGTAAGAGTGTATTCACCATTTTCACCTTTTGTAAAAGTAAGCCCAGCCTTTTTATAAGCATCGGCATTTCCTTTAAAAGCATCCGGAGTCCAGTATTCTTTTGTAGTGCTACCTGTGTCAGAACCACTTCCAGATTCTGCAGCACCAGTAGCATCTGGCGCATATCCAAACAATTTAAGAATTCGCTTGTCATTGTCCTTTACTTCCTCTCCAGCAGCAAGTCTATTTTCAAGATCAATTAGATAATTATTAAAACCCTCGGTTCCATTAAAATTATCTTTTAATGCACGGATGTAGTCAAAATTTCATTTATCAGCATCATTATAATTATCTTTATTAAAATCATCAGCCCATATCGCACCAACAGCATCACGCATTGTATCGTACATTTGTTGGTTGGATTGAGCCCCCTTGTTATATATCGATTTTCCATCTTTGTCTTTATCATAACTAAACCACCCACTTCCACGTAAGAGCGATTTCTTTACTGGGTCGGGTTCTTTTTCAGGCACATCTGGCGTAATTTCCCCCGAGATAAGAGTATTATAACTATCAAGATCAGCATCTTTTTGTGTAGAAAAAGTAGCTGCCCAATTTCTGGCGAAACGACTTTTTGGCAATGACTTTGGTTTTATAACAGATCCAGTTATATCGTTTCCATTTTTATCAAAAAACCAAATTTTATTTCCTGCAACACGAATTCCGCCGCCATTATTTATTGCATTTAATGCATCAGTTTGTGCTCTTTTATTAGAAGAGTTTCTAAACCTTTTATTTATTTCCTGTATTGCTCTAGCGCCAGTAACACGAACTCCATTTAACTCAAAAAAGCCATTGTTTACCAACGCTGATTCAGCAGGATCTGCTGGAGCTGCACTTGTAACAGATGCAGGCTTGGTAGCAGGAGTTATTGTACCAGATTGCGTCAGAGTAACTTGAGTTTTGTTTTCTTCGCTTGCAGCAGCCTTCTTTTTTGCCTCTTCTTCCAAACGCTTTTTCTTTTGTTCCTCTGTTTCCTTTTCAGGCAGAGGTCCTGGAGCGTTTTGGTATTTCTTTATTTGACTTCTATATATTACTTGTGACATATATTATCATTTATTAAAAAAGGAGGAGCAGTTTTTATTCCACCCCTCCTTATAAAAGAAATCTTTATTTACTTTCTAATCTTAGCTCCACCGCAGGCCTTCTTACAGATCTTGCCTCCCTTGCGCTGGAAACCTACTTCTTGTGGTTGTGCACCAACTTCCTGTGCTGCTCCCTGGAGCATTTCCATAATAATCTGAGCGAGCATTGCCGCTGCATCTGGACCCATCTCCTGGATAATTTGTTGTGCTACTTGTGAGAGTTGTTGCATCATCTGTTCATCACTTTGTGCTTGCTGCACTTCTTGTGCTGGAGCACCCTGTGCCTCTGCCGGTACAGGCCCACCCTGTTGCATGTACTTTACATCAAATTTCTTAATTTTCATTTTCTATAAGTGTTTTTATATTTTTTAAAAAACTTGCCTCATCATATTCGTCGTATTTTATAATATATAAAGTACAATTATGTTCTGCAAGTAAATCTTTCTTCTTATTATCCAATAACTTTCTTTTTTCAAATTCTATTTCTCCGCCAAAAAATTCAACTGGTTCATAATGTTGTCTTCTGTTATATTCAACTGCAAGATTCAATCTTGGATTAAAGATATCCACTCTTTGAAAGCCCAACCAAGTCGTTGTATATTCCCAAATCCACGGTTCATTTGGAAATTGTTCTTTTAGTTTTTCAAAAATTTTTTGTTGCATTTTTCAGTTTTTACAAAATGGACAACCACCTCCGCATATATGATTATGTGGTTTTTGCGAAAAGTCACCGTGGGTCTTGCATGTTATTATAACTGGGGTTTCCTTATCAGTATACTCTACTTTATCGTAGCTATAAAGGTTTCCATGTATCTCCCTCGCCTTTATTATAAATTCCTCTGTTGTAAAAGGCTTTGATTTCCCACAACAAATTGGACATCCATGACCACGAAGATGGTTCGTAAGCCGTTGTCTATATTTATAGTTATGTTTTTTGCACACAATCATTATATAATCTTGCATATGTTCAGTTCCGTCTATTTTATAGATGTACTTATCATTATGGATTTTAGCAAATTGATTTAACAATTTTTCTTTTCGGGCTTCCGCGTTTGGGTTTCAGATTCTCTTTGGAAGAACTTTATTTTCTAAAGCACATTTTGGACAGTTTTGTCCTTGTAAATGAGCGCCGGCTCGTTGAATAAAATCTCCATGTGTTTTGCATGTTATTATTACTTTATTTCTTTGCCCCAGAGTAAATAGTCTTACTATAGTCGTATCTGTCCTTGTGAATTTCTCTACATTTTTCTATAAATTTTTCTTGTGTTAATTTTCTCATAGATCATATTACTTTTGTGGCAAAAGTAATAAAATAATTCGATATATGCAAATATATTTTATGTTTGCTTTTTAAAAATATTATCTTATCTTTGTATTGCAATAAAATAATAAAAGAGCGTGACCGCTGCTACGGCAAACGACGTTAAACATTTTTAAGTATTGCTAGCCCTTGCTGTTATAGCGGGGCTTTTTTATTATAGTTTGTATTCCTTTTCTATAACTCTATTTCTATTCAGAGCAGCTTCTCTTTCCAATGCAGCAATCCGCCGTTTCAAATCCTCATTTTCAGACTTAATTTCCTCTATATCAGACGTGTTTTTAACTACTTGCTGTGTAACAGCTTTTGCCCACAAAGCGGCTTGTTGCAGTCCAGCTAAATTGAAATTTTTTTGTATAACTGGCAGACCGGACTCATCTTTCTTTTCGGTAGCTTGCTCTTCCAAAAATCCGTGCTCGATAAGCCAGGTGTTATATTTCTTAATCGATTGTGTTGTTCACCCCGTTCTTCGGGATAGTTCTGTGTTTGTAAACGAGCATTTCCCCACTCCAGTATCTTTTCCGTATAAAAAAGGCTGTATGTCCATATAATATTCTTTTATATTCAATGGCATATCTAGTCTTAAAAAAGCTTCTGTGAACATTTCAAATTGTTTGTCCCAGTCACTTCTCGGGAAATAATAATGGTTTTTTCTGCCATCTGTCGATTTTAACATAACTTTTGTTTCAAGCAATCTTTTTATTGCGGCACTTATTTTACCCCTACTACATTGGAGTAGTTCTGCAATTGTGTCTATTGACGGAAAGCACTCTCTTGTATCTTCGTTCATATACGTTCTAATTGCGGCATAAATAATTTTGTCGCCATGTTCTAAAATGTGATCTAGTTTCATTGTGTCTAATACTCGTGGAACTTCAGTGTGTTGCATATATTTTATTTTATTAAAAAATTTTTATATCTTTTTTATAATGCAAATATACAAATAAAAATTTTAATATGCAATACCAAAAAGTAATATTTACCCCCCTAATAAATTGACCTATTCGCGAAATGAATTGACCTATTCAAAATATAAATTGACCTAATCCCGAAATAAATTGACCTAATTAAAAAATAAATTGACCACTAACTATACTTAATATACTTAATATACCTAATATACCTATGAACTATACCTAAGCATCCACCTTTTTTGCTTTTACATACTCGGCCTTTCTATGATTTTGGGCATCTATCTCTTTAAAAACATATCTACCCAACGCCTTGTAATCTACAGCACTCTTACTTTGAAATGCTTTTTCTGCCTTTCCAATAATTACACGGCTTGACTTTCTTGACATAATTCTTTCCCCACCTTCTAATATAGCCTGTGGTTGTCCATCCGAACCAATAACATACATTGTGTTCGGTTCTAATTCTAGGTCAGATTCTTCTTCCGCGTAATCATCATCGCTATCTATTTCAAGTACATCACCGGGTTCCACATCACTACCAGCATTTAACTCGACGACATACTTCACGTTATCTTCAGAAATGAAATCCTCGTTATTTGGTTCGCCCTTTTTAACAGAGATAACTTCTTTGTCTTCTCCGAAAAATATAATATCTAATTCGAGATCGCAATCTTTCATTCAGAAATCAACGTGTTGTGGTTCATCATAAAAGAAAATGCACCCCTCATCATTATCCATCTCCTCTACATTTTGTAAGCCTTGTGCTCGCTCCTCTTCAGTACGGGCAGCGAGCACTTTGTACGGCTTCTTTTCTATTTTTACATTAATCGTCTCCATCTAAAAATTCTCCAGTATTATCATCGGTATTGCACATAATCTCACGAGCAAGTAACTTGCCAGCACGTATCATTGCTTTCTCAGAACCGTCTTTCATTAACTCCTCTATCTTATCTGTAAGTTTTTTTCGAAAAATAATTTCCGCTGACTCGATCTCTGCAAGTTGCTGATAGTCAACACCTTGTGAATCTGTAGCAATAACTGGTATGCCTTTTTCGGTCACTTTATCCATATCTGGATTTGCCTCTTCAAGGTGGTTTTTATGGACATGTAAGGCTCCTTCCGGTATCACATTAGTATCTATGCCAGGTAACTTTTCAGACTCGTCAGACGCCTTTTCTACCCCCTTTTTGGGCATGTTTGAGCGTGCTTCTAGGATTACTGCAATCATATGCTTATCTGGCAATTCCATTCCGTGCCTAGCAAGAGCTGTTGCGCCACTATTACCAGAGTATCTATTTTGGTTTTGTGCATTAAGTTCCTGCGAGTAAGTATTTTCTTTTGCAAGTGTGTTTGTGCGACTAATATTCGTTAACAACTTATTTCGTTCATTAGCCTCATCTATCTTTGCTTGCATTTTATTTTGCGCTCCACGTAAGAACCATGCCATTCCAGTACCACCAACAGCCGCAGCTGCGTCCATTTGTTTAAGAGACCCAGAAAATGCATTTCGTACATTTTCTGTATCTTGAGAAATTTCTGCATTTGTCAATTTTTTGGTTGCAATATTTCCGAAACCAGCTGAGCCAGGTAAGGAACTAAAAACGTGTTGAACCCAGTTTGCTGCTTTAACATCACTTCCAAGTCCCAGATCTTCTATTTGTTCGTCTGTATAATCTGCAGCTCGTAATCCCGTCGCATCTGTAATTCCATCGACCGCTTTTGTTGCAAGTCCAATCGCCATTGCATATGGGTTTCCAGATTTTATTGCAGCATCAGAAATTGAATCCCTTATTTGTTTTGTAGTATCACTAGCTCCAAACCCAGCTACTCCAGATTTTTGATATAATGCATTTCCAACAGCATTTACTGGCTCTGTTAATGCGCTCATTATATCCACCCCACTAGAGCCTTTTTGAGATATATCCGCGCCATCACCTTTTGGTTTGTTTTTCTTTGCAAACTCCTTTTCTACTTTTTCATTTTGGCCTTGTGTAAGATTTGCCATAACTTTATTATCAACAGTCCCTTTTAAGTCTGTAGAAACTGGAGTTCATCCTAAGTCGCGTTTCGGAGTTTGTTGTGGTGTAGCTACTGAGACTGCACTTGCGGTTTCTGGAGTTGCAACAGATGTTTCTGTAACTGGGTGTGTTGCAGTCATCATTCTTGCATGTGGCCCTGCGTTATAATCCTCAAGCAATTTGTTTACATCTATAATATTAGATTCATCGGGGATATCGTACTCATTAATATTCTTGCGTGTTTTTAGAGCTTTTACTCCGGTAAGATTTGTAGGATCTAATCAACTATTATTTTCTAACATATTATGCGTAACTTTGTGTATATATTGTTTTCAATGCCGTTATCACAGCAAGATCTTTTCCAGAGTATCTAACACGTATTCTAACGTATTTATCTCGTATTCTGGTTTCTTTATTTCGGCTCCCGTCTTTGTATTTGATTGGGTCTATTTGCACATTTCAAGAGTCTTCTATATATTGAGTATTCCCAAGTCTCCTACCAACTTTACGAATATCTTTGCAATCTTGCTCAACTTTGATTGCTTTCTTATTTTGGTAATCTAGACTGGCAATTATCTCTGCATTATCTAGGTCTCTATCCTTTAATGGAGTGCCAACTAAGCCATAAACATCGCCATCAATTATATACTCAATTTCTTCTGGAGCAACATTGTTAGAAATAATCACGAGGTTGTTAAAAATTTTATGCATTCCAACCTGATCATTACAAACATATTCAAACTCAAACGGATATTGTCTATCATACCAATAGCACGGTTTTATTTCAAGCTCCTCTACATCATCGAATATTCCGGCCTGTCCATGCACGAAAAAACCATTTGTTAAGACATTATTGATTTGTGTTTGAAATTGATCCTTGCTGTTGATAATCATTCCAACAATTGTATCGTACGATTTTTCACTTCCACCATATAAGCTAGTGTATGTGATGTGTATATCATATTGTACTGGCATCTCTGTCTCGGAAAATGTATTTGTAAACACACTAAGTCCACTAGAGGTTATTCTTCAATTTGTTTTCTTTTTGGAATTTTTAACTTCATCATAACCAACTTGGAAAAGTTCAGCAATTTTTTCTATGTCTACAATTTCACCATAAACAAGCTTTTTATCATTTTCATCATACAAACAATAAACAACTTTATTTATCTTTATCTTAGAAATTCCATCAATAGCCATTCCTTCTGGAATAGTAAGCCTTGTTTCAAAATTAGTAACCTTTTTATCATTAAGATCCCAAACTGCGTTTGTGCTATTAAGATCATAAGATGTGTTTTTACTATCATATATTTGTGCCAACGAGGTGACTCTCTCCCGATCCATTGAGTAAAATGTATTATCAATATTTTCAGAACACAACGGTATTCAATCATATTGTGTAATTCATTTACTTAATCTCTCATTATAACAAATATTCCATTTTTCGTTTTCACGCTCATTATAAAAAGTAAACATAACATCACCTTTAAAATTGTTAAAATGTGTTTTAACATTTCTAAGACCAATTTTAACAGTTTTGTCTAGTTCGCTAAGTTTTATATGCTCATTCAAAAACTTCTGTATTTTCATATCAGAAATGGTCTCAAAACCATTTTGTTGTGTGATGCGCCATATCTTCTTTGCGGTAGTATCAACACCATATACACCAATTGGGGTACGAATAATTGAGTCTTGTCAAATGCTTCCGAAATCAGGATTAATAACAGTAACTTGATTTTGTAGTACTCCGGCCCCATACATATGCACGGATTGTCCAGTTTGAGTAGAAAGCAACGCCTTTTCATTTACAGGCAAGATTCCTACGCCGTGCTCGAATATACATAAAAGATTGCTGTTTCATGGAAGCAATTTTACAATTGCACCATATTGTCTTTCAATATCCTGATAATCAAGTGATTGGAAAATTCTATACGCATTCTGAAAATTACCGTAAGTTTGTGCATTACTAAACATTACCCTATTATCAAACATATCCTTTATATAAGGAAGGTTTGGTGCAGAGAAATTTTGTCTTTGCCCAACCGTTGCATTGTATCCCTGATTTAATAATGCAGAATCAGCAACCTTTGAGGGAGCAGATGTTGAAATATCATTAACCGGGTAAAAGTATCTAGGATTTCCCATCAATGCATATTCGTCTGTTTGTGTTCTATCGATTGATCTAAGGCCGAGATTGTAATTGGACATGCATTTAAAAGTGACCCATTGTCCAAGTGCCACTGTATTTAAGTCTGCTCTGTTCATTTTACTATAATCACCTTGCCCATCCTTTAACTCTTCTGCACCCGTTTTCATGTTCCCCATACCTTTGTAATTATCTTTCCAGGTATTACGATCAACAATGGTATTATTAATAGGAACTTCAGGGTCAATAAAATTACGGTTCATTCGTATTGTTACAGTGTTTGTATAACAATCTCCTCTATATGCATCTACTTCACTATGTGTAGTTGTATCGCCTATTTCGTAACGATCCGTAATTGCATAAAAAGGAGCCGTGTCAAGACCACGCACAGTAAAATAATCAGCAAGAAATTGTTCATTATAATCACGCTGCATTATATTGTACATTTCTCCGTAAGGAAGTCTTGTAGTAGCGCCTATAAAAGGGGCGTATAATCCTCGAACTATGTTAACATTGTCTTCGGAATAATCACTCTTATTTCTAAATAACCCAAATTGACTAACATCCTCTGCATTTCCAACCTGAGTAGCAAAAGTGTATCCGTTAACGATTTTGGATGAGCAATTATTGTCAATATATATCATATTGACCTTACCATAGTTTGTAAGGTTTGAGGATTGCCCATTTTGTATATAATAATGTCTACTTTTATCCACGGATTGTACTAACCCCATTCCTTCAGTAGTTTTAAAAATTCCAAACTCAGAACCATCAAACATAGATCTTAACTCAGGTATTAAAGTTGCATCAAGAGCAAGTAAACCAGATCCAGAAGACATATCCGTTGTTCTTATGTGGTTTGCATAATCGTGTACTAGTTCCCTACTGCCATTTAAAAAACTTTCTGCAGAAAAAGTCGTTATACCACCCTCTTTTTTAGTTGCCAACATTGGTATTGAACACCCTCCATCAATTCCAACCGAGTAACCCTGGCAGAGTGTTAATGGAATTCTTTTTTGTCTAACAAAAAAATATCCTCGAACCCCTCTTTTTTCAAGCTCTTGTTTTACCCAAGGATGTATATCAAAATTGTAATATATTGGTTTGACAGAACTAACTGAGTAGTCGATAACAGACAGATCTGGATTTTTAAAAACTCCGTAAGTGTTATCTAGCCAATCGGGATTATTAAGCATAGTATTTTTATTGAGCTTTATAAGAGAGCCATCTGTCTCATCAAACATATATGTAGTTTCATAATTAAGGTTAGACCTCGCACCATTATTACGTTCCTTATTAGAGAAATTACAACCCCGCAAATTAAAAACTGAACTAAGTGAACCATCCTGCATAATATAAACAACTCCGAGTCTATATAACTCGTTTGGCCAATATCCTAACTTGTAATATAAGTTAAGTGGGTTGTAGTACTCACACAACGTTGGTTTATTTGAGTCGTTTGCCTTATAATTACTAGGATTTACTCAACCAATCCCTTCCTCATCTTGTTTCACAGAAACTCTAATATAATAAGAAATTGCTTGTAGATCGTCAATTGGTAATGTATTTTGTTCGATATTTCCAAAAAAGATCATATTCTGTATTTGAGCTTCGGTTTTTGCGCAAGTTATCAGATTGTACTGTATATTAAGTTCGTCAATAGAAATATCCAAAAGATCTTCGAAACCATTTAGTGTAAAATATTCAGTTTCAGAACCTATGCTATACGCACTTTTTACTTGGTATGCTTTTGTGGTGCGAACCCCATTCATATCACTAGTTTCCCTAGTAAAATATAAAAACAATTGTGAAAAAGAACGATCTAGATTTGTTGCCTTTAATTTAATTGTTTTATCGGTGGTTTCATCTAACAACGTTCCTGAAACAGACGGTATATTTTCATAACTACCTTTGTATATATAGACTTGTCCAGATTCTGCTAGAAAGTCAGTTTTATTACCATCGGCATCTGCTAATCGTATATAAAATGTATATGTACCACCTTTAAGATTTCCCCCGGAAATAACATTATTTAACGTTATGACCGGGATTTTATCTGTACTTTTTATAAGCCTAGTTTGTAGGTCTATCTTTTTTTCATCGTATAAGTTACTCTGTTGTGTTTGATTTCTGTTAATTACTCGAAATTTGTTGTTTTCTATTTTAGAAAAGCGAGAGTTAATAATTCTAGGAGGATTTTTATCATCTGTTAAAATTAAGTTAACCGTACCATCATAAGAAGGTTGGCACTCGATTGAAACAGGATGTTCAAGATCCATTTTAAGACTAGAATTATCAACATTAAATCCAGTTATTTTACCATCAGAAACCAAATTTCGTAACGCAGAGTAAGTGTGTTGCAGATCGCCACTTTGGGCAAATCTTTGCAAGTGTAATGTATAGATTGTTTGTTCTTCCATATATTATTAATACGATAGTGAAAAATCAGGATCTACACCAGGTGACACTCCAAAAACTTGGCTGTAACTGCGCGCTCCATCTCCACCGTTGTACCAAACGCCGTGTGTTAAAGCGTAGGCATCAGTATAAAAGCGGGCCTCATTTAATACGTCTACAGAGTTTCTATAAGTTACATTTGAGTCTACGCTTTTAGATCATTCATAATAAGAATTAATTTCGGAGTTTAACCCCCCGTTATTTGGGTATGATGTCAGATAATCATCATTTTTGGCTGCACTATATTGATCTTCTGATTCCTGATTATATTTGTTAAAATCATCATTAATTGATTGTATGATGTTTAAAAGCGAAGTTTTATCAAACTTATCTTCTGAAACAAAATCTCAACTTCCTTTAAATTCATTTATTATAGCTTCGCAACTATCAGCATTATTTAAATTAGCACAATCCTTTAAAAATGTACCAAGCGCCGAAGATCGAAAAAAAGTTTTAATATTAGTTTTAACTTCTTGTGTATTCAAATTAAATTCATAATTATCATCATTACAATTGATAATAACAAAGCCACCATACGTAGATCCTGATAACTTTTTATAACAATATATATTTTTACGTAATGTATTTGCAATTTTTATACATTGACTTCAGTTTTCAGCATTTGTTTGTAAAAAACACAAGCGTCTATTTCTACTATCCCTACTTCGAAACATTATAAAATATTTACCAATAATATTACCAGCATCACCAGTTTTATCTGACGGACCGTTTGTTATGAAATCTTTTTCAGAAGCATCTTGAGCAGAATGTATTCAGGTTTTCGACCTATTGGCTTTTAACCAATATCAAGCATGTGTAATTATGTGAATTGGTCACAATATAGCATCTGGTCTGAAGAAAGAATAAAGATAATCAGTTGCTGTTTTTCCATAAGTTCACGTAGTAGTGTCGCTTCCGTTAAAAAATATTTTTACTCGGCCTTTATATGTTGTCATATAAACAGCTTCTACCTTAGAATCAAGTCTTTCATTTAACAATGGATCAAAATCTATTGCTGAGTTATTACCCATCCAAGTGTCGTTGGCATATTTTGATTCAATTTCACCAATTGGACTATAATCATATGTAAACATTTCTATATCACTTGCCTCATTTTTTAGTGTCACACGAATATTTTCAGAAAGTGATGCAGAACTAGATACATTAACTGAGCCATTTATATCGTTTAATTTTCCTGTAAATTTATTACATTCTACTGGTTTGTTGATATTGCCAATTTTTGTTGTAATCTCAGTAACAAAAAAACGCCATAGTGGTCCGTGTGGTAAAATTATATTATGTAAAACACCATTTGCTGTTACTGTATATTCTTGTTCCGCAGACGCTGTTGTGTTCGGATCATGATTTGTGATTTTATCATATCATTTTTTTGGTATAAACTGAGGATATTTATCATTTTTTTCGAATGTGTCAGATCCATCTTTTAATGGGTCTTGTGATAAAGTCTCTCACCATTTTGGCATTTGTTTCGGTAACACGTTTCCAACTGTACATGTTGGTGAATCTAGACTTATATCACCAGTAACATATTTCTTATAATTAGCAAATCACCTATCAAAAGTAATTTCGTCATATTTAGCATCGTTGAATCCATTCATTAATTTAGAGGCAATAACGAGTCTCTTCGTGTTGTCATTCTGGAAATATTTATTATCCAAAATAATCCTGAACTGCAATAAGTATATGTCCTCTGGAACAATCTTTTTAAAATTGTGACCAGACTTATCCTTATCGTCAGCGATTTCATCAAAGTCTGTATCATATTTATCTAGATTGATTGTAAATGATGTTGTAATATCCTCGGCAATTTCCCATGCATCAACTTGACGATAATCTGGAGATGTTTGCATAATATTATTTCTAATTGGAGTTCAATTTAATGTACCATTAGCCTCTCCAGTAAGGCGAGATAATCCTCATTCAAGTCTAGCACCTACTGTGTTGGCCATTCCCGCCGTATTAAACATTACTTTAAGTTCAGACTCATCTTCGCTAAGGGTATATGTAAAATAGTTATTTCCTATTTTAACATTGTTTTCATCAAAAGATGTTGCGTCAGCGGTGTATGTATATTTCTTCTCAAATTTATCATATTTTACCTTTCCTATATAAGGGGTTGCAGTAACTGTAATCCTACAACCCTTTTTAACAGTGAACTTATGCGATTTTTCCTCAGTATTAAAATAATATTGTCCATTTGGCATATTAACAGGAGTATTCTCAAAAACCGCTGTACATGGCCTTTTTACCTCGTTTCTCGTTTCCGGATCAATTACAGTTTCTTCTTCTTTTGTAACTTTACCAAAAATAGAATTTCCATCCTCATCTTTATCTCCAGTATCAGCGTTGTCTAACTCTATTTTATATATAACACTCGCGGAAACTTCCTCACCACTACCTTTATATAGCCCATCTGACATCAATGTACGAAACTTTAAGTTTATGTTAAGTTCTGCTGAAGCGTTATCGTCTTTAAAATTTGGAGAGTTTCCAGTAGTGAAATTAATTAAGAAATTATCTATATCAGGAAAACATAATTTAACAGCGAGTCACCCAGGTATTTTCCAACGAACCTCATCATCTTCACTCATAGCCGAACTTTTATATGCAAGATGTTCTTGTATATATTCGTCAATATTCGTAAGATTTCTATTTTCGTCCATAATATAAAATTCAGTCTTTTGGCAAGGTCGTGGTTTTACAATAGTTATGGTTTTCATTATCGTTTCTCCGTTTTTATCAACTATTTCATTGCCATCCTTGTCTGTTTCTGGAATTTTCACTGTTTCCCTTTTATCATCATCTCATTCAATTTTAACTCGGTCTCCTGGATTTATTTTCCAACGTTCTGGGTCTTTATCTGTAAAAACCTGTATGTGATAATCCTTCAGGAGATCTGTGTATGTTTGTTCTTCTTGTGTTCAATCGATATATTTGATTGTCTCACTAAGAGTAGCTCCATCATCTGATCTCGCATTAACTTTTGTAGATGGGTAAGAGCCAATCTCAGTTCGATCTGTTGCTGGGTTGTAAGAAACTATGTATAATATTCCCCCATATTCTTTCAATCCAACAGGCACATAACCGGGGCTAAGTTTGCAATTTTTCAATCCAAAATTTCCCATATCATTTTGGAGGCATAACTCATTTCCGTTATATGTTAAAATTGTTCCATTTTTACAATCCGTAAGTGCTGTAGCGGGCACATTTATCGGGTTGATATCTTTTACCATTCCATCTGAAAAACTATTTGAAGCTTGTCCCATATTTATTCTTTAAAATGTACCTTTTTATCAGCACCACGTTCTCCGACAAGTTCAATATTTCTTGTCTCGTAATTTTCCAATCAGATTTTTCAACCTTTTTCTTCATGTCACGGAGTACGAAAGAAATATTTGGCTTTTCTAAACAATGCTGCCTCTTCTTTAACTTTACACAAACATACTTTTGGAAAGACAATCTTTTTCTTCAACCTGCCTTTCTTATCGGCAAACAGTTCATTATATTCATCCTCAGTAAGACCGAAATAATAATATCCTGTTCACGGTTTTGTTTTTCTTTCCAAGTTATATCGTATTCTCATTTTATCTGCCATTTTTTTATCGCGATATTCGTAAAATTTTTCATCACTAATGAAAAACCTTCCAAAATATGCAGCAAACGGAAAAAGTCTTTTATTACTTAAACAAATATCGCAACCCATTCCTTGTAGTCTAAACATAGTTCTATATGCATGCTCACAGATTTGTCTAATTGTCTTTTCTGGAAGATCCTCAAACTCCTTGTACACAAAAGGTAAGTAATCGTCTAGATTTGTTGGTTTCACTGGTTTTGATCCTTTTATCGCTCGATCGCGCAATTTCTTTTTAAGGCCATCATCAATATATATCGACTTCACCATTGGTGCACTAGTATAATCGCACATATAAACTAGCCCATATCCAATAAAATTTTGTTCCAACATATCTTGGCTTGCAAATGCTCCACGTTTTCGCATTTCTTGTAATTCTTCGCCAACATATTCCTTGCAATATATCTGAGCGCGTTTCCCCCTATATAAAGGCAACGTAAAGTTAGCATTATTTTCGATAATATCCAAAAGTGTTATATAAAAACAATATATGAATACACTAACACACAGATATTGCAATCTATCTACTCCATATTTCTTTTTAACTATCTTCTGACTCAAATGAACCTTTCCTTTTATATCAAAAGTTTCAAAAAGGTCTCTAGCATAAAAACTATGATCAACTCTCAGATATTTCATTATACTGACTAGTTTTAATTCAACCAATAGGATGCCCATTAAATTTCCCAGCTGTTTTTCTTTTTCCAGATAACACTTCAGAAATATTATGACCGTGTGTATTAAAACGTCTCCCGGCTTCTGACAATGTGTCAAACTTCCCTAAAATTTCATCTGTTACACTATCTACAGCAGTAACCTCTATTTTTGGATCACTTTTAATTTTGTGCGCCCGCTTCAAGTCGTTTTGTGTTATAGTATCACCTTTATATTTAAAAATATATCTGGTATCATTTATTAAAACAAAAGATGATTGCGATCTACAATTCGCAGTTATTCTTTTAGGTGCAATTTTAAAAACACTTGAAATTTCTTTTGCAGAATTAAAAGTTCTCAATAGTACTCCAGACATATTAAACATTAAAATTTTCTTATCATAATTAATTCTTTTTAAGTTCTTAAAATCCTCCTCGGTTATTGTGTCATTTTCATATCTAAAAATCATCCTATTATCATCTATTTTTGTATAAAATTTATTTCTTGAACAACAGGACTGGATACTCCCCTTAGTTACACCGAGTATCTCGGCAGCACTTTTTGAAGACTCAAACGTTTTTAATAGCTTCTCGGTCTCATCAAACATTAAAATTCGAAGATAGTTAACACAACATCCATCACCACCCTTTGTAAGATTGTATCCGTTTACAAAAGTGTCATATTTTTTAATATAGTATTTTTCTCATCGATTTAGTAATTTTCTTAATTCTTCATCACTAGGAGCATTTACTATTTTTACTATTTTCCACAAAAAGTTTTCTAGCCCATATTTTCGTAATGCCCTATAAAATTTGCTGTTGTAATCACTATTGTTTTTATTTTTATATTTTCTTTTATGTTCTTTTCATCTTAAATTAATGTCACTACGCCCGGTTTGTCCTATATAGCTTTTATTATTAAAAACATTTGTAATTTTATAAATATATCCAATCATTATAAAACACTTTTATATGATTTGCCGTAACTCTTTCTGTCTCAACGAGTTTTAACGTCTAAAATGGCATTCATATCGTTTTGATTCAAGTGATCTTTTACTCGTGCTGCGTTACAAGCCCTGTACCACTCTGCCTCTATATATTGTGCAATTGTAAAAGCATTTCTGTCTTTTCTTCGGATTGCATCTTTGTAAGTCTCTCTTCAAGCAACAAATGCTGCAATTGCACGTAATTCTTTCTCATTAACAAGTGGCAGACCATCATCTTCATCTGCCAAAATTCCGTGATATAACACAGTTATATCATCATAATCTCTGGAGAAATATAACACTCCATCTCCTTCTTTATATTTAACGTAACTACCGCTAGTATAAAAAGGATCATTATTTTGTTTGAAGGCCTCTATATAACCTTCTACGCGCACATTTTCAAGATCTATTATATCTGTTTTATTACTCGTTATTTGTGCGCTCAGAGCTGGTATTGTTACAGACTCAATTATTTCTACGTTACAAGGAAGAACTAGTTCCTTATCTTTCGTATTTGCTTTATATCTATATAATCTAGTATGTTTGTTTCCAATTTTTTCCCACCCTACCAATGCAACATCTTCAAACGTATCTGGATCGGGATTTACACCGAATAACGAGTTACAGAGTTGATATGCCGCTTTTATATTAACTAATTTCCCCATATACTAACCAACTATTTGTGAAGCACTTGGAGAGGCGCTTCTATATAATCTAATCTTCTTATTTAAAATACGATTTTTAATTTCACTACTAAGTATTCCCATTTCAAGGTAATCCTTCTGACTACAGCAATTATATGCCTCTAACTGTCTGGGATTTTGAAACACACCAATAACTGCTATATTTTCAACCATTGGTGCATTAAAAATTCATCCATCAAACATTCCGTTTTCGTTTGGTGTACATTCTATATAAACGAATGGTTTGTTTTTGCTTGATCTAGAATACTTCTGAAAATATTTATAATAATCAAGAGCCTCTTTGTTATAAAAGATTTTAAAAGAATTTGATCTATCGGTGCTACCAACATAAACAAGAGATTCTGAGCCAAGTCCCGGCATAAGTTGCGGAATCTCAAAATGTTTTGCGTTTTTAACAACACCCAGCCCCGTACACTTGCATTTATTTTGATCTTTACAATCCACTGGCACACAATTAAGTGCAAACAGAACATCGTTTTTATTTAAAATACCTTTTAAAAACATTTCCTTTATAACAGCGGCTCTTTCTTCTATAACTTCATCTTCCAGTTGATCTACAGAAAGTAAACTCCGATTGTTTGGGGTGACAAAATTTCCCGAAAACAGATCATTTAAAATTGCAGAAGAGATATCATTAACTGTCATTTTTATTTACTTTTATACGAAAAAGAGCGAGCGAGACTCAGCTCTCACTCGCTCTATATTTGGTTTTATTTTGTTTTAAAAAAATTAAGCCTTTGCTTTTGCAATAATGTTTGCTACTGTTGCGGCATCACCAGTTAATGCGCCGATTGCAGCAAGTTTATCATTTGCTTTCTTTGCAGCGGCCGTTGCAGCATCAGCAGCGCTCTTAGCAGCAGTAACTGCAGCTTTGTTAGCATCGGCCTGACCAGCTACATCAGCAACCTCGTTAGCATAAGGATTCATAGAAAGCTCCTCAAGAACAGTCTTGTAATCATCTGTAATCTCTGTTGGCGTAATACCCGCAGCCTTGAGTACTGCATCGAAATTAGCAACCTGATCATCCTTAACAAAGAAGATGTGCGCAGTAATAGAGTCTATGCACTGATCAACGCCAGAAAGGCCACCTGGAACATTGTGGCGAGCGATATACTTGAATACGTACTGGTAGTACTTTCCACCACGTACAGGGAGCTCGTCCGCAAAGAGCGGAGTGTAACGACGGTTTGGTGCAGAAGGAAAACGAAGCGTGTGGTCAATCCACTCAGCTGTGCCAAACTCTGCAACCGCTGGAGTAAAGTCAACCTTTGCGTCAGTAGTGACAACGCCAACAGCCTCATCGTTTTCTAGGAGTTCAATAACCTTTACGTCAACATCCTGGAAATCCATCCACTTTTCCTTGCCCTCAACTACGATAGCGCCAGAATCAACTGCAACCTTAACATACTCACTAGCAGCAAGCTTGATAGCAGCAGCAACGCGATCTGCATCTGCATCTGCAGCAACCTCAATAATAAGAGGCTTTCCAAAATCTTGCCAATTTGGAGTACCAAATTCTGCGAGTTCTACACCAGGAGTTGAAAGGAACATTGTGATACGAATAATATCGCCTTTAGTAATGCCGGTAGGAAGGGTGATCTTAACCTTGCCTGCACTGCCTACTTCTGGAGCAGTCTTATATATCTTTTTATCAAGGATCTTATCTACTTTGTAGTTTGCTGCACGCGGAATCCTGATTTCTTTTCCGGCGAACTTCACGCCAGATGCGTCGTTAATAATAACTTCTTTTGTATAATTAAACATAATTTATTTTCAAATTAAAAATTTTATTGTCTATTTGCTTGTTGTTGTGCTACCTGTGCTTGTTGCATAGGAGAAACAATTGTGTTATTTATAGGCATATTCGTTTGTAGTCTAGGATCACTTGCATTCTCCATAATCAAACGAGTAAAAATATTCACAATTTCAAAACAAACATAATCTGGAAATTCGAGAACTTGAGATTTGTCGAGAGTCATGTCAATTTGCTCTTGCGTAAGCCGAATGTACATCGGTGCTTTAAGGTAGTCTATGTAGATATTTTTTGGAACAAAAACACTATCGTCGTTTCCAAAGCGGAGTTCTAGACGAACACGGGATGGATTGGCGAGTCTATCACCAGAAACATTCTGAGAATCGCGCAAGCTGCTTGCAACATTACCCTCCTCTTTAGCTGGATAATTTAAAATACCCTCATCAGAAGTAGTGTTAGTAACAAGATCGTTCTTCTCGTTAATGTTTGTCAGATAATAATAAGGCCTTTTATACATTGGTCGCATATAAGCGTTATTAAGAATCTGAGTAAACATATTTGGGGTAAGTCTGCGTGCCGCAAAATAAACACGATCCTTTATTTCATAGCATTTAAAATCAGCCTTTGCAACTTCATAACCTATAACACAATTAAGAAGATGCATATAATCCTCAGGAAGATATGCGTAATAACTAGATTTAAATATTCCATCTTGCATCCCTTCAATTACTGTTTCGTCTTCTCCAAATTTAATTGGTTTCAGAACAGTACTAGCCTTTAATACACGAATATCATCGGTACTTTGTTGATCGACCTCAAGTTTTGCATATACTAAGTTAATATATTGCTGAACGGCCTTGTTAATAAAATAATTGTAGTCCTCAAGCAATAAACTGGGGGCTTCAATTTTATTTAATTCAACAAGGGCGCTTTCGTATCATTTGTGTTAACTTATATTTTCATATAAGATCAGACTATCCCTTCAACCACGTGGGTTGGCCTATTATAGTCGTTGAACGTCTCCTTTCGGATTTCGCTGCGGGTTACCCAATCTTCCGCGCTGTTACACAATTGTGGCGTTAGCTCTAAGGGCTTTCCTGCAATTTAAGGCATTTTACTTATACATTGCTGCATAAGGAGTCTATAACTAAACTCTCTTGCTGTCATTGTTTTTTATTTTTATTTCTTGGGTCCTCTTTTCGGAATACCGTCAGCCTTCGATGCTTCAATAACTTTTTCTACATCTTCATCAACCTTATCAATCTTATCCTCTAGATTCTTTACTGGAGCATATTCTGGATAGGTTTCAAACTTAATTGCATCAAGAACTCTCTTATTTGCAGGCATCTTCAAGAAAAGAAGAACTGCATCCTCAGTAGCGCCAAGAATATTATCGGCATATTGGAACATGCCATCTTTTCTTATAATAATTGCTTTTGCTTTTGCATCGATAATCAGAAGTTTTAACGCCATATCTCCACTTGTGTAGAGTTCGATAATCTTATCTGGCGTTCTTTCTGCTTCACGATACAAATACTCCTGTACGTCTGTGTCAGGGGCATTTTCCATATATCGGCCAAGGAGTTTGCACTTAGTCAAACGACCATACTGGCTATCGTTCTCGATATACGTCCAGGCTTCAGTAATCTTCTTTTTCTTCGATACGGTCTTAGCAGACGATGCACCTGGAACATCAACATAAAGCTCTGCAATTCCATACCTCTTCTTATCTCCATCAATAAAGAAATTACCCTTATTATCGCGAGCATCACGAGTAGGAACAATCAAATCTGAGTTTCTAATTGCAAGCCACTTATTGTACTGAAGTGGATCACTTAAATCAAAAGTAGTCCCTTCCGTTACTACAATATCTTCGTCCTCAGCCAAAAAATACTGACTATTCGGATCATTTCTTTCTGCATCTGACATAATCATTTCAGCATTGCCGTACTGATCGTACTTAACTGGTTTCACAAAAGGAAAGTTTGCCCCATTAGGCATCTTACCTGGCTGAAAATGATATTCCTTAATCTTATAAACGCAACGGAGCGTTATTACCTGATTCTCCATAAACATTATTTCTTAATCTATAAAAACCTCTCCCATATAACTGGGAGAGGATAATCTATCTTATTTTTAAATTATGACCATACGCTATAACCAGGGCGATTCTCTTCGCCGATCATAACTACAGAACGGTACGGATTGTACAAAACACTGCTTCCGTCAAAATGTTAATAATCAATTACTTACATAATTGTTCAGACTATATCTTTAACTTAATCACAATACTCAAATTTATATCCTTTTGTTTGGGTTCTCGCTCCAGAAAGAACATATCGAACGTTTGAAAATTCTTTTACACATTCTCGAACTGTATCTCAAACCTTTATAATATTTTCATCAAGATCCTTTTGTACTACTTTTCTAGCTTGTACTTTTTTAATTGGAAACTCCTCATATTTTTCATATGATCAATAATAGCCATCACACAATGATTTTGTTTGTATTCTATGAGCGCACCCGTTTAATGGTAAACTAAGTGTTTCTCTTGCAGTTTGAAGATCAGAAAATTCCGAAATATACTTCCCATCTTCATCGTATTGATATACTTTGTGATGTGTGTTTCTTTTATATTTTTGTGTTGGAAATACATTGTATTTATTATATGAAACACGATAACCTAAACACTTTATTTCTTTTCTAGCCGCATTTGATATATCTTGAGGTCTAGTTTCCAAAAATTTTGCACATTCAGATGCCGATTCAAAAGATTGTAAAAATTTTCCATCTTTATCATATAAAAAGACCTCTTTTTTTCTATCCTTTTTATACTCAGAAATATCAAGTCTTGCCTTTCTAGTTTCGGACCAATAAAATCCAGCACATACACCTTTGTTTATAATTGCTGCTAATATTGATGGATATTTAACTCCATTTTTTCTAGCGGCATCAGATCGAGAAACATAAGTTTCAATATAATTTCCATCAAGATCATATTTATGAACTTCAATTTCCATTTTTGGAACTCGCCCTTCACCTCCACCAATTGCGGTATTGTAAGTATCAGCACGAGCAACAAAACGATCATTCACTAGGATTTTCTCCATCTCTTGCGCTTCTTCATATGTGTCATATATAAAAAGAGTGTATCTTTTAAAAGCCGCAAGGCCGTATTTTTTACAAGCCCTTTGAAAAGGAGTTTTTGGATGTTTAAAATGATATGAACTTGTTCCAGTTATACCACATCCCCAATAATTATCAAACTTTGTTGGATCTTCTGTTATATGGATTCCCATATATATCTTGTTGTTAACAGTATTTACTGTCATATAGAGTATTGTTTTTGTTAAGTTATTTCCCATTTCGATTTTAATTTAAAACCTACGGCATTTAATGCCTAGTCGTTGAACTTTTGTAGTAGCTTCGTTAAACGCTTGCTATTATCTACACTTAGCTGCTGATTGCCCAATATTTGTTATTTTCAAACATTCACGCTTGGTGTTACCATCTACGTTGTAGTTAACAAATCTCTAAGGGTTTTCCAGCAATTAGAGAAATTTATTTATACACCGTCACCGGTGCAGGGACCTAGGCTGCAGTAGTTAAGCCCCAGTTAATATACTTCATTCCTGCTACAGGAGAGGAAACCTGACCAGAAGCGAGGCCAGTCATACCTCCAACGCCAGGTATGAAGTTGTGGATGAGTTCACCACCCTTGAAGGTGTAGAATGCAAGAGCAGACCTGCCTGACTGTCCGTCCGGGGTAAGATCAAGCATAATGCCGAACTTACGAGTAGGGTACTCAATATCGAAACACCTATCAACTTTTACGATAATTTTGTTCTAAACATTAATTATTTCTAATTAAACTAGACTATATCTTCATCCATATAAAATGGAGCCTACCGCTTCGGAGAAATATCTCCTATGCCTTAAAAAAGGACTTACTAGTCGTTGAACTTTTCCCATATATTTCTATGAAGGGACTTAGCTGCTGATTGTCCAATTTCCACAATTTTCAAACATTCACAATTGTTGTTTCCAACTTTGTTGTAGTTTGTGGAACTCTTAGGAGTTTCCAGCAATTCGATAGGTTTTTATAAACGTGTTACCACGTTAAGCGAGCAACAAAATTTTACCCGCAAACTCATAAGACTGATAAGTAGCACCGAGGTCTACATATCCGTTAGCGCCCTTAGACCAAAGGAATGCGCCATCCGTCTTGTGAGCAATGATCCATGCGTTCATCACACGCTGGAATTCGTTATAGAAGGCGGTGTTGCAAAGCATTGTGAAGGTCGACCCCTGTGGCTTCTCTGACTTAGAAACCATTGCCTGGAGAGCCTTCTCGAAGAAACCTACATTGAGCTTGTTAAACACAAACTTAGTAGCAAACTGCTCTGCCTGAGGTATTATCAATTTGTTATCGTAACGTTGTTTATACGTTACTTCTTATATTTTTGTTCATATAAGTTCAGACTATATCTTCACCCTTTCGGGTGACTCCTTTTCGTGGATTTATACTATTCACCAGGATTCATTATTTTATATTCAAAACCAGGAATTATATAAGGCCTAATTAAGTTCGAGAACTTACGTCCTTCTCTGGTTCTACACTTTAAGTAATAAGTTATTTCTCCTGCTTTGTTTGTTTTCTTTAATGGATAAAATTTTATATCATATTTTTCTTTAAAAAAATCAATAATATTTTGAGTATCTTCTGCGTTTGTCATCGTATAAAAATGAAAAGAGTGACTCCTAACCGCACCCGTTTTTTTGTTGTATTCGCGGTTGTGGCTTCCATCATCCATTCACCATAATGCTATCGCTTCCGGAGTCAGGTAATTTAAAAGTCGTTTATCGAAATGTTTAATTTTATTTTTATATATTCATTTATACAGCACCCTAAAATATTTATGGCCTTTTGATAATTTATATGTATCTTTTGCAACTCTATGATACAAGTACGGTTCCTGACAATTTAATAATTCAGAAATTAATTTTGCTTTGTATTCGATATAAAATTTTTGCTTGTGTCCATGCTCTATTTCTAGAGCAACACCATGCCTTGGATTTAGGTGGCCATCACCTAAAACTAATCCAATTAAGAGAGATTTTTTTCTTTTATCCATATGAAATGATATTTATTATAATAATATAAATCTAGTCGTTACACCTTCCTTATATTCCTATAAGGCTTGGCTCGGTATTCCCATCTCAGGGTTCACCGAATTTAAGAGTTGTTTCATAACTGATTTCTCAGTTAAGCGGCATAAAATCTACCGTCCGTCGTAGTAACAGCACGACCTACATCGTCGTAGTTCTTAACCTTTCCATTAACATCCACATTGCACTTACCCCAAAGGAGCTTGTTGTTACGAACCTCCATAAAGTTGTCGAGACAAACCTTCTCGGCCTTATTGAGGTGGAAAACAGGATCAGTGCCACCCTGCTCGCCCTTGCCTACCTGGATGAATACATCCTCCATAGGCTTGTACATTGCAGAAGCATCAACATCGCAACGGTGTGACGACATATAGCTCCTGAAACTTTCTGTGTTGCTTGTATACTTGGTATCAATTTTTGTTATCAACGTATTTCTACGCTGTTCAGACTATATCATATTCTTATATTCCGTTAGCAAATATAAGAACCCTCCTGTTTCCACGCTTGTGTACTCTACTTGCTTGTTCATAACAGTCTTTCTCTGTTACTATGCGTTTGATAGTCGTTGAACGTCCCTTTTGGTTTCGCTGCTGATAATCTATTGGCAGATAGACTTCCCAGCAATTAAGGAGGTTTTTAATTATACATCACTATATAATGGGCCAACCAATTTAGCCCTGATCGTGGAGCTCTGGAACTGCATTCGTAATAAAACGAGTCCAAGCACCCTTTTCTACAAGCGGATCCTTTTGAGAATCATAATCGTTATCGTTAATCTGAGCAATTACAAGATAGCACTTATCTGAAAGACGCTGTGGCTGGTTCACAACAATGAACTGCTGACGTGAGCGCTCCTCAATAAAAGTATCGTACTTCTGATAGTAGTTCTCCGGGAAATAGAACTTAACTTCTGATGCGTTAGCTCCGTCTCCATCTACATCGAGAATCTGTACCTTGTGGATCTTGTGTACTTCGATATTCCATTCAATAACGAAATTGTTAACTGACTGAAAACCAGAACCGCCCTTCTTCTCTCCTTTAGTATAAGTATTCATAAGGGCTTCAGTCAGGTGCGTAGCTGTGTACTGATCATAGAGTTTAGCTACAATTCCCAGACGGGTTGGATTTGCTCCGAGCCATTTCATAAACATTGTGTTAACTGCATATCGCTATGCAGATCAGACTATATCATCATCCCAGTGGGATGCCCCCCGTTTCGAACATTTCTGCCCTACTCTCTTCCGAGATAGTCGTTGAACCTTACTTGCATGCAAGTCTTGGCTGCTGATTGTCTTAATTGGCAATTTTAAGAGTTCCCAGCAATTAGAGGGGTTTGCTAATTAGATTGCTCTAATTAGGAGCTTTGTTACAAACTCTCATATGTTCTCGTAGCGGCCATGTCTGGTCTAGTGGTTGAAAAACCTGAAATTCTTACTGCCATAAAAATTTTAAAATTAAGTTAATAAAAAATAATTATATTGAACTGCCCCAAACGTCATCGATAGAAAGATTTCTCTTATCTGCCTTTTTATTAGGGACAATTACCGTGTTTGTTTCTTTCTTACTAACCTTTTCAAGTTGTGAACGGAGTTTCTTATTTTCTGCCCGCTCCTCTGCAAGGATCCCTTTCCAGTACTGTGTAACGTTGGAAAGAACCTCTGCACCCTGTGTACGGAGCCAAGCCAACTCTATAAGAGCATCGGGGTTCTCCAGATCCTTAACTAGTTGCGATTTCCCGTTCGTATCCTTGTCTAGGATGTAAGAAATCATCTTCTGTTTATCTGAATCCTCAATAACTAAAGAATCGCTGTTATCGTCAGTGTAGTCAAGCTGCACTTCATTGAAAGCTGTAGCAGCGTTAATTAAGTTGTTTCTTAAATCTTCTGCTGCCTGCTGTTCAGCCTGCACTCGATCTTGCTCAGCTAAATCTTCTTGCTCCTTATATGCATTTCTAAGTATCTCTGTTTCTTTCTTATAAAGATCTTCATTCTCTTTTGCGGAGTCAAGTTTTTCAAGAATTTCCTCATCTGTAAAATTCGGATAACGTCTTTTAAGATCAACAATATAAAGATCGTCATCTGAATAATCATCAATGTCGTAAGTCTTCTGTTTCACTTGGTCTGGGTTCTGCTGCAAATAAGTATTAAGATAGTTTTTCGCATAAGCGTCCATTGCTGTTTGCATTGTTAACCCATTTTTCCGCAGAAAGTTAACTGTATTAATTTCATCATCTGTTAAGCCCGGATCAGCGAGTTCATTAAGAATCTCCAATTGCTCCTCCGGTGTAAGTGATTTAAAATCAACCTCTTCTGAGTTTCCATCTTCATCTGAGATTTGGAACTTACTGGGATTTTTTAAACCACGTGCTTGCAGGAATGCATACATTGCATCTCCAGAATAATCTGGAGTTTCTTGCTCTGTTTCCTGATGTTCTGTTGGTGGAGTTTCATCACCTGCATCATCTGGACTATCAACAAGATCGTCAACGCCAACTGAGTCAAATTCATCAATATGAGTTGACCCTTGTTCAATTGTAGGATCTTCCTGGTCCAAAAGTGCATCAAAGTCTACATTTTCTTCCATAAAATTACATATTAGTTCATATATCTTTTAGGCTATTTTAGCCATTTCGCTGCAAATATAATAAATAAAATTAAATAATGCAAATTTTATTTTAATTATGACTGTTTTGTATATTCTTTTCAAACATTTCCATCAAGATAAACTCCATTTTCATTTCTAGTCCAAGAATCAAATTGTACAATTTGAAAACTCATCTTTCCGTCGCAACTCCCATATAAATTATAAAGGGATATTATTGTGTATTCTGATGTTTTGGCTTCTATTGAGACAAAGCCTCCATAACCCGCACTTAAAACATAATATCTATCATTCATTTCTCAATGTGTTGGAAATGTTATTTTTATTTTACCAACATCAAGTCGTTCTACTTTTAGTACAGAACGATCAAATGTTCTTCAAGTATTTTCGCCTGGTTTATCAGTAGTAATAATTCCATCTGCAAGTATAGGACGAAGTCTCCCAAGTTGCTGTTTATTTAATACGAATCCACGTTTTAACACCAATCAACCATAGAATCGATTTTTGCTTGGATCTGAGGCATCTGTGATGCCAATGCCAATTAATTCTGTATATTCTTGACCTCAAATTGTTAAAGATTGATAAGCGACTCCATCTTCATAAAAAAACATTGATTTATCACTATTTATGGATCCATCTTCATTTTTAACAATTTTAGCAGGAAATTCAATTTTAGTGTTTAAATTGCTTGCAAAAGTATTATTGGACTCTTTTCGATGTATTAACAATATCATTCGACGTCCTATCTGACTTGTATCTCATGGTATAGAAAATCCACCTAATTGAAAGCTCCCAGAGATCCAATCGCACATTATATTATTATATATGCTTGTCTCTATTGTGTCGGCAAAAAGATCCGGTGAATAAAACACAAACGGTTCGCGTACACCTCCTGTTAGGAGAGCCTTATCCGCCTTTATAAATCCATCTTCATATACTTGAAACTTGCTATTTTTTGGCACATCATTAGCCCCTGCAAACATCATTAAATTACCATGTTCAGAATCGTTTAAATCATATGTTTTATCACCAAACTTAGCGGAATCTACAGCGCTAAGTCCTGCTTCAAGAGTACTACTTACTATTTTAGTAGACTCATTTCCGTTTGCATCTTTAACGGTTTTTGTTACTAAATTTCGAACACCAACCAATCCGGCAAGCAATCCACCACTCAAAGTAAGAGATCCATCCTCAAACATCAAATCCTTACCCAACTTAAACTTGCTATTTTTTAGATCAAGGTAACTATCACCATCTGGACTAGAAAACACATATGCTCTTATCTGGCCTGGTGTTATTTCAGTAAAACCATTCATCGTAGCAATAGATGGGTAATCATCAACACTTGACACAGTAACAACCGCATACAAGAAATTATACGCATATTGTATTACCCAATTTGGTTCTTTGTCGGTTCCCATATTTACTGTTGTAAGATATTCACAATAATCCTTTTTATGGAGAGTCTTAACTAATTGTCCTACACCAGTTTTTGCATAAACCCCTTTATATTCGGCTGTTTTTATTTTCCCTGGATATATTTCATCGTCATCACAAAAATACAGATTTCCTTTATGTGATTTTTCATCTGCTGGACCAGAGTCTTTGCTATTTACGTCTGCATCAGACACTTCCACAAAAGGCACCTGCACATAGTAATAATATGTCCCAGGTAGTAAGTTTTCCCTATATTCGTCTTTTTCGGTAGTTCCTTCGGCAGTTTTGGATTCTTTATATATACCATTGTCTGGAGTCTCTATATATCATCTATAGTAATATTTTGTGTTTTTGTTTGTCTCGTCCTCGGGCTTTAATTCTGTAGGGCCACCAAGTGTATAATGTTTTATATATCCAGGCTTGTAGACAATCTCCTTTGTGTTAAAATCAACATATAATGGATCTAAGACTGGAGCTTCTGCGGTAAGAGATTTAATTCATTGGAACTGCAATTGGTCTGAACCAACTACCATTTGCATTGTTTGCACTGTTGCTGGTTTTATTGAGTCTGTAAATTCATCTGAAAAAGCTTCTTCTAATGCAGCCTGTGTTGCCTTAACTGTCTCAAAATCACGTTTTGTAACATAATTACTTTGTGATGTTTCTAGATCTGGGAAAGTCACATAATTGGACATATCCGGTTTTTCTGCATTTTTAACAGCTTCCTCAACAATCGGTTCCGCTACTGATTTTGCAATTTTCTTAACGGCATCTGTATCTGTTTCTGTTTCTGTTTTATCTTGATTTCTAAAATTAATCTCATAATACTTCTGCCCAACTTTCACATAAAATCGGCCAGCTGTTTCTAGTACTATGTTTTTATTCGGTTCTCCAATTATTTTTTGTGACATCCTTTTTCTCTAATTATAATGCATTCAACATCTTGTATTTCAGTGTGTGGATTCTTTGCAACCACATAAACGCTCTGTGATTTTATTTTGCTTGTCTTCCAGAGAAATCCTAAAAATCTTTTGTGTTCAGTAACAACACTGACAACCAAACTATCGCTACTTTGAATTTTAAGATCGGCCTCCCTATCAATAATCGTGCCATCAACTTGCATTCATGGATCAGATCACGAAAAAACTTGTGCCTTATGTGCTGTAGAATCTACGTAGATAATGCTATCTCTTACTTGGGTTTTGATTTCTGCGATTGTTTTGGATTGTTGTGTTATAATCTGGTCGAGATCTTCATTTCTCTTTTTCAGACTTTTGATTGTTTTAAGGTCCTGTTCTCTATAACGTTCTAGTTCATCTACTCGCAGAGTAAGAGTGTTGCTTTTTGCTACCGAAAGAGAGTCTTTTGTTCTTCATGTCTCACAATCAACTAAGGCAGATTCCATATTCCGCTTGTATATATCTCTATCATTTCTCAGGTTGGCTATTTTATTTCCTTGTATAATAACAGCCGCTACTAGGCCTGCTATAATAACAGCCAGACCTATTCTAACATAAGTTTTAATTTTGTTTCACATAATTTTAAGATTTTCGCAAATATAATAAAAAATATCTACAAACGCAAAAAGGCGAGGATTTTTATTCCTCGCCTGTCTTGTTCGGGTCATCTTTGTCGACCAAGTCAAAAGTAATTCGCAACTCCTTGTTTTCTAAAAAATTCCTCCGAGTATTCAGATCTCCTTTCCAGAAAATTTTAGGATTTATCATATATTCACCATCTTTTCCGGTAATTATTTTTAACTCCTTCATTTTCTTTAAATATGCAGAAATCGAGTTTGTCCCAATGTCTAATTTTTGCATAATTTCCTTTCGTTTGCCAACTGTGATCGCAACTCGCCCAGTGTTAAATTCTGCGTTTTGGCACATTCACGTCAAAAGATTCCTAGCACTATCTGTTTTTAATCCAAATAATGGGCTCAAACAATCTATAAAAGTCATATAAAAGGAGTCCTCATCTATTTTCTTCGTGTAAGTTTTCGCGGTTTCAATCGTTGTAAGCTCACCAGTTTCTGGATCTAGCAACTCCCGCTGTGTAACAACTTGAAATTTTCCCATATTTTTCTTGTTTTAAAATTATATACAAATATATAAAATATTTCAGAAAATTCCAAAACTTTTTCAGAAAAAATCAACACAAATTTTTGTTAAATCTTTTCAGAAAAAAATGTATGTTTCACAAAAGTACTCGTGTATGATGTTCAGAAATTATTGTGATGGTATCACAATAAAATGTGATGGCTTCCCAATACGTTGTGATTGTTTCCCATTACATTGTGATCCAAATTCGCGTAATTCTCTATCTAACAAAGAGTTACCGACTTTCTCCTATTTTATCTTATTGACAAATTTTCTACATCTATCACACAAAAAGGTTTCGGCAACTGGAAACATATCTTGTCCAATTTCTCCAACTAGATATTGGAACTCTTCTCCAAAAGGGTCTATATGTAGAAATCCACATATATGCATTGCTAAGTGTCCTTTCTCGTGATCAAAAGTATTTTGGAATTGCGCAGCAGACGACGTAAGCCCTATAACAATAACAGAAGATCTACTTTCAAGATTGGAATAAGTAAGTCCAGAGTTAATCCCACATAAACAAGCTTCAGCCTGTTCTAAGTCAGATTGTGGACATCCAATCGCCTCTAGTTCTCCCAAAATATCATCCACATAATAAGTGTCTACCGCATAAAATATTTTAACGGACCAATTCCAATCTTTTAAGTAAATCTCCTGTACTATCATTATATCATATCCTCCCAATTAATTGGCTTTCCAGAACCAATACAATCCGCATAAAAGCGGGTAAAAGGTAATTCTTCATAACCATCAGGGTCATCCACATAATCTCGAACAAACATTGCTACATGTCCCTCATCGGTTATAGACGAACCTAGATAATCAGCACGGCACATATTTGCAACAAAAACATAATCATATCCAAACTTATTGTTAAGAGTCACATTGTACTTTTTAAGAACAGTGTCTACTTCGTCTTTGCTCCAAACATTTATATATGCCCTTTCTTTGCCTGTTGTTTTGTACATTCCAGATGTAGCCCAATCACACATTTTCTTGCTAAAATGCCATCCATATTGGGAGAGATAATCCTCCATGCCAGAGGGTAGTCTATCTCTTGCGTCCAATCTCATATTAATATCTCTTAGGCATCCTATAAGAAGCTCTATCCTTCTTTATCTCTTTCATTGCGGCTTCATAACCATCCTCGTAACCACACTCGTAGTCACTGCCAGTCTTGTCGTAATCATCATAACGACCAGCGTTTTCTCTAATTTCCCACATTCTCATAACTAATTTTTATTTAATTGTTCAACCAATCGTTTGTTTGTTTCCATTAACTCAGACAAACTCTTCGACATAACTCCTATCTGTTGTTTTAAGTCATTTATTTCATTTCTCTGCGCTTGTTTTTCAGCAAACTCTGGGTTCAGATCAGATAAGATTTTATCACAATTTGCTATAAACTTTTTGTGAAAATCTATACTATTTATAATATCTGAACTCTTTTGTTTTAACGAGAGAATTTCTGCGTTCATTGCGTCTTTGCTACTTGAAATAACGATTGATTCTCCATTTGAAGAAGAATCAGCAACATCTAGTTGTGCTGGCAAACTATTATAATTAACAGTCTGATCTCCAATTTTAACAATTATATCGACTACTGTTTCTTGCTGTTGTCCGAAAACAGGCGGAACCTGATATTTCGGTCTCGGTGTTGAAACGGAAGAAACATAACCGATCTCCATAAAAGGTTCCGCTCCTTTATGAAAAATATAAACGGAACTATTTGTTCTTAATGATTGAAACATAATTTATCCTATATTTTGTAACGTGTTTGTTGTTCTATCATAATACATCAGATATATACCCGTACCAGACCAATCTGCAACAGTTATATTTGCACTGTTATAAGTTGTAACATTTTGTTTTCCATTTGTCGAATTAAAAACAATTGGCAATGTAGTAGTAGTTCCGGAAGCAATTTCTTGCTCTATTTTAACCAATACTAAGCCTGAATAAGTTTCACTAAACAATCGGTTTCCATCAAAATAAAATTCGACATCATCTGTTCCTACTGTTACTCGCGTGCTCTGTACTCTAGGAATACCTACTTTATTTGACCAATAATATCCTGGAAAAACTAACATAATACACCTCCTGGCATACTATGCCCATAATCCTGGATTTGCTACTGTGCCATATACTCCGCTAGTAAGATAACTAGGAATTGCTGTTAAGTTAGGATACTGAACTGCAACTGTAGCTGGCATTGAGTTCTTGATCGCAGTTACCTCGTTCTGAATTGGAGTTACCAACCCTGAAACATACGCCTGAATCTGAGCTGTCTGATTTGCGTTTGAGATTGAGTTCTGGAGAGCTGTGTTAGTCGCTGTAAGAGTGTCTATCTTGCTCTGGAGTTCCCTTTCTTTTATTGCGCAGAACTGCTGATCCATCAACGCTGTTTGATTTGAAATAGCTGCTGTTATTGCGGCGGTATTTCCGTCGATCTTGCTTCCAAGCTGATTCGTTTGTTCAAGAGTGCGAATCTGAGCTTCATACCCCTGTGATGTCGTGAGAAGTTTGTTCTCGCAGCAACATTGTGCAAGCTGACTAGCAAGTGTTTGATTTCCAGCCTGTATTGCATTAATTACCTGCTGCCCAGAAAGTCCAACAGTGTTACCAACAGACTGCACTTGACTACCAACAGCATTGATTGCTGCTTGAATTTGACCAGTTGAACAATTTAACGAGCTAGATAACTGAGAAATAGCAGTACCATTACCATTAATTGCTTGCATAAGTAAGTCTCGCCCATAATCGTTATTAAGTTGTGATTCTAGTCCAGTTCCACGGCCATTTCCATAACCGAATCCACCCCATCCCATAAGGAAAAAGAGAAAAATTATTCACAGAAAAGAATTTCCATCCCCAAATCCATCTCGATCTTTTAATAGTGCGATAATTCCTGGATCTATTCCTTTATTCTGTAAAAGTGGAATTAGTGTAGATAATGTACCAGAATCATTTCCAAACACATAAGTTTTTTCGTCCATTTTAAATAATTTTAATAACTAAAAACTAGTCCATTTAAAATTTTATTGCTTTTACAGTAGCGTTGAAGTGTTGATTTTGGAATATTATATATTTTACTAGCTATAACAACACTACTACATTTATTAATTTGAACTCCACTAGAATATACATATACTGTTTTTGATTTAGCTTCAGAAGAAGCTTTTCTAATTTTTTGTACTGTTTCTTTTGGAAGCGATCTAAATCATTCTTGCATATGTTGTTTTGTTTTTGGATTATTAGAGTTTTCCTTATGCTCACATCATGCTAAATTCGAAACACTATTATTTTCTTTATTAGTATCTATATGATCTATGCAAGGATAATTTTTTTTATTCTCCAAAAATGCTTCTGCCACAATTCTATGTACTAAAAATCTTTGCATTTGTCCATTTTTATATAATGGAACAGATAAATATCCAGTCCTTTGTTTTGTGGGTTTTAATATCTTTTCTTTTAACGTTTTTACAAATTTCTTGTGACAAGAAACTTTTCTCTCTAACGACTTTAATCTTCCAAAACTACTAACTTCATATAAGCCCTCGTAATTTGCAATAGGTTTTCAAATTTCTTTCATATTTTTTAAATTATATTTTATACAAATATAATAATAAAAAGAATCAAAACCAAATAAACCAGTTATCTTTTCTTTTATTTTGTGATCACGATGCAAATATACTATCATTTCAACCTAACCCACATACTATGCTATATAAAAAAATAAGCCTCCGTAACTATCACAGCTACAGAGGCTTGGAAACCGATTCGTTTAGCATATCTATGCTAAGCTTCTATATTTATCTAGGTCTTTCTTATACCAGAACAACTCAGTAAACCCTTGTTGTTTTCGTCCCTCTGGAATATCTCCAGCACGAACGTGATTGTCAAAAGTAGCACGACACATATTTAAGTACTTGCAAGCTTGGTACTTGCTATATTTTGTGTCAGCCATTGAAAAGTGTTTGATCTGTTCAATCACTTTGTCATAATCTTCTTCTGTCATCGAACAATTTCCTGCATCAATACGTGCAACTAATTGTAACAGAAGTTCTTTTATAAGAGATAATTTATTCATTATTTTATAACAATTAAGGCTAGTAATCCAATAATAAAATATGCGACTTTATAATATCATTTTTGTGGGTACTCCAAGTCGACGTCTTTTGTTCTTTCTCTAACGATGTGCAAGTCATATAAGAGATTGCGTGAAGCTCATTCAAGTAAAAGAGAGAGATTAGAGCGTTCAAGAACATAATCTCGATTTTTTAAGATTTTAAGCATATCTCATTTTGAGATTTTATACGAATCCACTATGTGTAAGTTTTCCATATTCTTTTAATTTTGTGTAAACAAACCATGCAAATAAGGCAATACCAATAATAAACACAGCTCATCTAAAAATTGGTAATGCAAGACCAAACCCAGCAAAACAAGCTTGCCATTTTATACAGCAAGTAACAGCACCAACATATCCTATAAAATGCCTGTGAATTGTACAAAATCCAAAAGCTTTTGATCATATTATGCAAGTAATGCAGGGTACAACAGGTAATCCGATTGTAGTTTCTGCAATTGGGTAACTAACACCACATAGCAGGCCCATAACTCGTAGTCACATTATAAAGCCTGCTATCATTGGTGCATATTTTAATAACATCATACTAGTTCTTTGAATCGGTTTCATAATTTCTAAAATTTAAAATTGTTAAACATTTAATATAATTGCTCCAGCAACAAAATCATCTGATTGTGGAACAAAACTAATTGTGATCTCTTTATTTGTACTATCTACTGTGGCTGTTAACCCCGTTCCATTTGTGATTGTAGTATTCGCAACAGACCATGGTTTGCTAGCATTCATTTCGGGCAAATGCATGGCAAAAGAAGTAGCACCATTAAGTCCTTTATTATAATCTGCGCCAAGAAGAACATCAATTACACAATAATTGCTGTGATATTTTCGAACAGACCCTCCAAAAACATATGTATCAAGTGTTGGCGTTACTACATTTATAGAATTTAAGCTATTGTCGTTATTAAGATCAATCAAAAGCGCATTACTTTCCTTAGAATATCCATTAAAATATGTACTATTAAAAGACGTTAACATAAAATTTATACATATTTTGGATGATTTAATTTCTGGAGCCGTAAAATCAAAATATAAAACAAAATTAGTATCTCCGTCAAGATTTTCTAGGTATGCATTTTGTCAAAACCCTCCAGAGTCAATAAGACTGCTATCTCAAGTAAACGTGTCTTTTAATAACAAGTTTCCAAAATAGCTATCTGTTGTTTGAGCATAAACACTTAACGTGCAAGTTCCCTCTTCAATTAGAAACGTTTGTCCTATTCAATCTTGTATTGTAATTAATCTTCTTGAAACCGAGGACACAGGAATTGACTGTTGGCAAATAGTGAGGCCATTTACATAATTAGAATTATCTATAAGGTGATTATTATCTTGTAAATACTCTGGTAATAAATCAAAATAATACATACTATGGTCTTCTTCACAATCTGTGTCTGTATTCCAATTTGGGAAAAATGCTAAATCGTTGTATTGATGACCGGGATTGTTTGTTATAACTGTTACCGTTATTGTTTTTTTTGTTGAACTACTACTTATTTCACTTATTTTACTAGCATAAGTATCTATCGTACCCCCCCCCACAGTAACACCTTTCGCTTCTATTGCAGCCTTTATGGCATCTTTTGCATCATTTATTCTTTTAATTTCTGTACTAATATCTGACATAATTTTTTAATTTAATTAGTTTCTAAGATCTGTCAGATATTGACGGTAACGAGGCTACAGTAGATAATATATGTTTTGCAGCAGTAGCTTCAATAGCTGACACATTGAACTTTTGTAAAAATGCTGGAGCAGATTCAAAAATTTCAGTAGGATCTAGTATATAGACATCTCCAACTTCTGAGTCGCTCAAACTGTAATCACCAATAGTATAACTAATTCTTGTTTTAAGATTTATAAAATACGCACCGTAAGACTCCTTTATTTTTATTGTAGACAAATTTGTTGCAAGTGATGTATTAATAATCATAAATATAACTACCGGCCTTTGCTCATTTTGAGCTTTTGTAAGAAGCGACTCCAATGTATCTACTGAGGCAACGCTATGTATAAGTATAGTTCCCGATAATTTTGTTTGAAAGCTAGCAATAACGTTTGCTATATTATCTATAGTTGGCGGAGTATCACTATTAAATAATTTTGGACATATTGTGTTCATTGCAGTAACCAAAGTGTTTTTTGCCGTCTCCAATCTTGTTATTTCTGTACTTATATCACTCATATCCTATATACTTTGTAATTGTGTTAATACTGTTCCTAACTTGGCGGTAATCTGGTCATCTACATACTTCTTATTGGCTGCATCCTCATCAGAGGATGGTTGGGCTATATTACGCAATACAACAGGTTGGTTTGTCCCGCTTTCCCTAAAATCGATAATCGGAGTGCTTCCACTTGTTGACAGATTAGCTGCAGCGATAGTTACATATCTGTCTTCTGTACCTAAGAACACTCCTCCTTGAAATAGATTCTTTCCCGTAAAAACATTATTCCCGGCAGCAGTAATATCTCCTGAGCCGCCTGAAATAGTGATATTTCCGCTTCCCAGCAACGAAGTACCGTTTACTGTCTTTATGTTACTACCTGAAACAAGTTTGTCCTGCTTTGAAGTTACGTCAGTAGCCTTTGCATACCCCAAAGCCTCGACCTTTCCTTTAATCCAAGTCCATAAAGTTGAGAATGAACGCCTATGATATGTAGTATGTGTTGTTCCTCCCCCAGCGTATTGTGATATAAAATAATCCGCATCCTCTGGAGTTGCAGTACCTGTACTGAGGGTGTTTATCGCCTCGCTGAGTCCACTCTCGGTATTGTCTACCTTGCCCTCAATCTCCGTCTGGAGGCTTGTGGCGAGTTTCGTCTTCGTGATGCTCTTGTCAATTATTGCATCGGGATTAAGTTTAGTGTTCGCCATATCTATTCCTCCTCTGTTTCGTTGAACTTAACCTCGCGCGCGTCCTTCCTTTCCTCAAAGAACTCCGGTCGTTCAGCCTTGTAGAGTTCATACGCCTTCGTCCTCTGCTCGTCAGTGAGGGTGAACGCCCCGTTTTCTACATAGGCATCGTAAACCGCTCTCTGATACCCGTGCTTCTTGTCAATCCTGCCCCCAAAGTGTGTGTACAGCCTTTTGAGGTCGTCAATCGTTAGTCCGAGTTCTTCAGC
>ERZ808252.54-NODE-54-length-119779-cov-15.969221_pt1 | contig 119779 bp, 101 predicted proteins | sample MGYA00521242_ERZ808252 | MGnify/ENA primary metagenome ERZ808252 (study PRJEB31516, sample SAMN03275581) | gut metagenome | biome: mammalia-associated habitat; material: feces | host: Papio cynocephalus | place: Kenya | collected 2012-08-07 ...
TTCTTGACAAGGGAACTGACCTTCATTCGTTCCAGCCGAGTTTTTCCGACATCGCGAAAATTTCCGCAAGCGATATGTTCATCTACGTTGGCGGCGAGAGCGACGGCTGGGTTAGCGGCGTTCTAAAGAAAGCGAAGAACAAGAATCTTGTTCCAATCAACATGATGGAAGTTCTTGGAGAGCGCGTAAAGGAAGAGGAAGTTGTGGAAGGAATGCAGGAAACTGAGCATTCGCATGAGCACGGCGAAGAAGGGCATCACCACGACCACAGCAAGGAAGTTTCAACTTTTGAGGACAGCGAGGTTAAAAGCAGAAATCTTTCTGACTGGGCAGGCGAATGGCAGTCGGCTTATCCGCTTGTGCTTGACGGAACTTTGGACGAGGCTTTTGAGGAAAAGGCTGAATCCGGAAAAATGACAGCCGCAGAATACAAGGCTTACTATCAGAAAGGATACAAAACTGACATCTCAAAAATCAGCATAAAGAAAGACAAAATCGAATTCACTTATTCTGACGGAAGAAAAGTAAGCTCAAAATATAAAAATGTCGGATTTTACATTCAGAACTGGTCAACAGGAACAAAGGCCGCAATGTACCGCTTTGTCGCAAAAAACAAGAAGTCAGGCGCGCCGCTTTTCATTGAATTCAACGACCACATGATTGAGCCTGCAGCTGCGGAGCATTTCCACATCAGAATGAGCAACGAGAGCTTTGACGCGATTGTTGACCCGGAAAATTCTTTCCCGACATTCTTCCCTGCAAGCATGAGCGGCGAGGAAATCTGCGAGCATTTGGCAGGACACGGACACAGCCACGATGAGGACGGAGACGAGCATGGACATCACCACGAGCATGACGAGGTTGAATACGACGAGCACGTATGGCTTTCTGTCAAGAATGCCGCTGTTCTTACAAATGCGATTGCTTCCCAGATTGAAAAGCTTGATCCAAAAAACGCTTCTGTTTACGCGGCTAATGCAAAGAACTATGTTGAAAAGCTCAACGCTTTGGACAAAAAATATTCTGAAACTGTAGCTTCCTCAAAGTTCAAGACAATTCTTTTTGGCGACAGATTCCCGTTCCGCTATCTTGCTGATGACTACGGCCTTAAATATTACGCGGCTTTTGTCGGATGCAGCGCGGAAAGCGAGGCCAGCTTTGAGACTGTGATTTTCCTTGCAAAGAAAGTTGACGAGCTTGGACTTGGCAGCGTTCTTACAATCGAAAATTCAAACGGAAAAATCGCGCGCACTGTAATTCAGAACACATCAAAAAAGAACCAGAAAGTTCTGAAAATGGACTCATTGCAGTCTGTGAACCAGAAAGACATAAAGGGCGGAAAAAACTATCTTGGCACAATGACAGAAAACCTTTCCGTTCTGAAAGAGGCTTTGAACTAGTTTCAGCTTATTTTAGATTAGGGATAGAAGCACGGGGATGTCCCAAAAGTATCTTTTCTGTCATTTTCGGGCTTGACCCGAAAATCTAAATGCATATATTGCAATCATTTAGAGATTGTCGTATCAAGTACGACAATGACATTTAGAACTTATTAGACATCCCCATTCCTGTAAAAAAAATTGGTTGCGGTGGTCATTGAGTTCGTCCGGCCATTGAGCCTGTCGAAATGGCCGCTGCAACTTTTTGCGTCGGTTTCGGAAAATTGAACAGATGTCCCCTTTTTCTTGAAATTTTTGTCTAAAAATGAGGTTTCTTATGACTAAAAAAACACTTTTTGAGATTTTTGCGGTTGCAGGAATTTTTTGTCTTGCAGGCTGCGCAAAAAAAGTTTATGCCCAGCCTTTTAAGCCGGCTGCAAAAATTTCATCTGCGGAAGAAGAAAAATTCGGCAGAGTTTTTCAGAAAATGTCCGGCAGGGCAAAAGAAGCCATTTGTGTTACAGAAGAAAACAAGACGGAATTTTTAAAAGACCTTCATGCGATTCTTGAGGAGGAAAAGACATTCCGTGCGGACGACAAAAGCCTTTTCTTTTTAATTGACAAAAAGCACACCGTGCATTCCTCCTACGTGCCGAAAGACTTGGTTTCTTTGGAAAAGAACAGCCTCTTTGACCTGAACAAAGCCGGAATGAAAATCCGACCGGAAGTTTATTCTGCTTTGAATGAAATGGCGCAGGCCGCGTTAAATGACGGAATCAGGCTTTTGGTAAGCTCCGCCTACCGCTCTTATTCTTATCAGGAAAATCTTTTTAACCACTACGTAAGCGTGGACGGACTTGAACAGGCTGAACGAGAAAGCGCGCGACCGGGAACAAGCCAGCATCAGCTTGGAACAGCGGTTGATTTCGGCTCGATTTCTGACGACTTTGACAAGACTCAAATGGGGCAATGGGTCTATAAAAACGCCGCAAATTACGGCTGGTCGCTTTCGTTTCCAAAAGGATATGAAGATGTTACCGGCTACCGCTGGGAATGCTGGCACTTCCGCTACATAGGAAAAAACGCCTGCCGTTTTCAGCAGAAGTGGTTCGGCGGAATCCAGCAGTTCATGCTTGAATTTATAGACTTATGGAAAAGCTGCTGAGGAGGAAAAAATGGCGTATATTTCTTGCGAGAATCTCGTTGTCGGATATGACGGAAAGGCAGTTTCGCCGCCGGTGAGTTTTACCGTGGAAAAAGGAAGCTACGTTTGCATCCTTGGTGAAAACGGAAGCGGAAAAACAACCCTTATGAGAACGCTTGTTGGACTTCAGAAAAAAATCAGCGGAGAGATTTTGTTCGGAGACGGACTTTGCAAAAATGAAACCGGCTATCTTCCGCAGAAACTTTCGGTGAGCGCGGATTTTCCGGCTTCTGTGCGCGAGATTGTGCTTTCTGGAACGCTCGGGCAGTTTAAGAACAGGCCTTTTTACGGAAAGGCGCAGAAACTGATTGCGGACGAGCAGATGGAAAAAGTCGGAATCTCTTCTCTTTCACACAGGCGTTTTACGGAGCTTTCGGGCGGACAGCAGCAGCGTACTCTTCTTGCACGCGCCTTGTGCGCCGCAAAGAAACTGATTTTCCTTGACGAGCCTGTTTCCGCGCTTGACCCGGCCGCCGCAAAGGAATTCTACGCCATCTTGGAAAAACTGAACAATGAAGGGCTTTCCGTTGTAATGGTGAGCCACGATTTGGACTGCCTTGATTACGCATCGCACATTCTTTCGTTCAGAGGCGGAAAAGTCCTGTTTGAAAGCCGCGCGGATTTTTGCAAAGGCGCATCGTCTAGCAAATCTGATGAAAGACTCGGCTGAAAAAACTGGAAACACTGGAGACTTCGATGGAAATTCTTGAAAAACTTTCTTATTACCTTTCATTTTCGTTTGTTCGCTATGCGCTGATTGTCGGCATTCTTGTCTCTCTGTGCGCATCTCTTTTGGGAACGGTTCTTGTTCTGCGCCGCTACTCGCTTATTGGAGACGGACTTTCGCACGCCGCGTTCGGAGCATATTCGGTTGCCGTAACGATGAAGCTTGTGAGCGACAGCTTTTTTACAATTCCGGTTACGGTTCTTTGCGCGGTTTTTCTTCTTTGCATGGACAAAAAAAGAAAAGTCCAGTCGGACTCGCTGATTGCAATGATTTCCGTGGGCGCGCTTGCGTTCGGCTATCTTGTGATGAACGTATTTTCAACTTCGGCAAATGTCTCAGGCGATGTCTGTACAACGCTTTTCGGCTCGACCTCGATTCTCACTCTTACAAAAGGCAAGGTCGCAGTTTCGGTCCTTATTTCCTGCGTTACGATTGCCGCGTTTGTCTTTTTCTACAACAGGATTTTTTCCGCGACTTTTGACTCGGACTTTTTGCGCACGGAAGACAGATTCGCGGGCATTTACGACATTTTAATTGCCGTGATTACGGCCGTTGTGATTGTGCTTGCGATGAACCTTGTAGGCTCGCTTCTGATAACGGCGATTCTTGTTTTTCCGCCTTTAAGCTCAATGCGCGTTATGAAAAGCTTCAAGTCCACGGTGATTTATTCCGCCGTACTTGGCGCATTCTCGTCGTTCCTGGGAATTATGATTTCGATTGTTCTTTCAACGCCGGTTGGAGCCACAATCGTGATAATCGACATAATGATTTTCGCACTTCATTGCGTTGCCGGGAGGTTTTTATGAAAAAGGAAATTGTTCAGACTGCCGCTTTGATTTTTGTTTTGTTTACTGTTTCATCATGCTCGGCGAAAAAATCCTACAGCGCAGGCGGAGTTCCAAAGCAGAACAAAGTTGCCGGTATAATAGAAGAAAAAATTAAAGAAGAATCCTCCGACAGCCGGCAGCAAAATGAACCAGATAAAGCCGCAGGTTCCGGCAATTATGATAATTACTACAGCTACGGCAGCGGCACGGAAAATGATTCATCGCAAAATCCCGACGGCTCGACTCAAACTTCCTCATCATCAACCTATGACTATTACGGAAGCAGTTTTGAGGAAATCTCCGCGCCCAAAACCGATGTTGAGCTTGACCTTTCAAAAATGAACGCAGACCTTGCTTATGCCTTTATTTTTCAGCTTGTTGTGGAGCCTGAAAAATACGAGGGAAAAACAATCCGAATGACTGGAACTTTTGAAACTTTCTACGACAACGAGCCTTACGGACGGCACGACTACTGTATAATCACAGACGTTCTTGCGTGCTGCGCGCAGGGGCTCGAATTTGAAAGTGCAAAAGTTTCCGGCGTTGAACCGGGACAGAAAATCACAGTGAGCGGCACACTCAAATTGCGCGACGCGGTTTCGCCCGACGGAATGGAATACAAGACAATGCGGGTTGCGGAAGCGGCGGTTTCATCATAGAAATCAATGAATGTTAATCTTCTTGAAGAAAGGCACAAATTCGGTAAGTAAAGTTATAAAAAACAGGGCGTGCCGGCAACAAGTTACCGTCGAGCTTTCCAGAGTTCCGGCTGCCGCCTGCATTGCTCCACTAGTTCCGCAACGGCTTCGCCGCTCTTCCAATCTCTCACGCAAAAATGCAAGAATGCCCGCCTGTTATGTAACAGATTGGCAATGACAGGTGAATATGGAGCGCTAACGACATCATTTTTTTTACCTTTACATATATACGGTAGTAACAAAATATGTTATAGTGATTTTATTGGAAGTGCCTGATTTCTAAGGCGGTGTCTCCCGAACTCAAACCAGCTTGCTGGAATCTGAAAAACGGGAGGACTTGCGTATGACTTTAGAGCTTGTTTTGGCGGTAGCAACAATTATAAGTTGCATTGCTGCTGTTGCAAGTGCAGTTATCGCAACCCTTTCTTACCTAAGAAATAAGAAGAGTTAAAAAGTAAAGCCGCCAAGTCTTGAACCCACTTTGACGGCTTTATAGTCAAATCTGTGGAGACGACCGACAGAAATCGGGCATTTCCTTTTTTTAATATACTACAGAAAAACGCTTGCGTCAAACCGTCATGTGATTAATACGGCGCAAATTCTATGTCATTCCTGTGCCCCAACACTGACATGGAAATCAAGTTTTATTCAGATAAATTTTTCACTTGCCTCTTTTCCAACAGATTTGATTATACTCTTAGGCTTTATAAAGATGGAACAACAATTCAATTTCCTTGAAGAAAGGTACAAATTCGGCTTATAAAACTTTGAAGAAAGTTACAAATTCACTGAATAAAATCTTGAAAAAAAGCACATTTTTGTGATATAACAAATTTATATTGGAAAGCCGAAATGTATTTTAAGAGAAAAGCCTACAAAAAACTTTTGGAATGGAAAAAGAATTATTCATCTGAATATGTTGTCATGCTTGAAGGCGCAAGGCGCGTCGGAAAATCGACAATTGCGGAAACATTTGCCAAAAATGAATACAAATCGCATATCCTGATAGATTTTTCAAAGGCGGCAGCAAATATTATTGAATGTTTCAACGATATAGGAAATCTGAATGTGTTTTTTCTGCGTCTTCAGGCTGAAACAGGAACAACGCTTTACGAACATGAGTCGCTGATAATTTTTGACGAGGTGCAGCTTTTTCCGAAGGCGCGGCAGGCGATAAAACATCTTGTTGCGGACGGAAGATACAGTTATCTTGAAACAGGCTCGCTCATTTCAATACGAAAAAATGTGAAGGATATTTTGATTCCGTCGGAAGAAATGAAAATTCAAGTTTTTCCGATGGATTACGAGGAAGTCTGCGATGCAACAGGCGGAAATTTCGGGCTTCTGCATCAGATTTTCGATTCTGGAAAAGCAATCGGGCAGGCGACAAACCGCAAGCTGATGAGAGACCTGAGACTTTACATGGCGGTGGGCGGAATGCCTCAGGCGGTTGAAGCCTATATTAATGGAAAGAATTTTTCGGAAATTGACATGGTCAAGCGGCAGATAATCTCCCTTTACGAAGAGGATTTCAAAAAAATCGATCCGTCCGGAAGAATATCGGCCATGTACCATTCAATTCCTGCCCAGCTGTCAAAAGACGCAAAAAAATATCGGATTACAACGGCAATCGGAAAGAAAAACAACACAAAGGCGGAGGAGCTGCTTTATGATCTGATTGACTCTAAAACTGTTCTGCCTTGCTACAATTCCACGAATCCGAGAGTAAGCCTTGCCGACACAAAAGATTTTGACAGCTACAAGCTTTATCTTTGCGACACAGGACTTTTTGTCACGCTGATGTTTATTGACCGTCCGGCAACTGAAAACAAACTCTATGCAAAGCTGCTTTCAGACAAACTTCCGGCCAATCTTGGCTATCTTTACGAAAACCTTGCAGCCCAAATGATTGCTGCGACCGGAAGGGAACTTTACTATCACACTTGGGGAAAAGACGGAAGCACTCATTATTATGAAGTTGATTTTCTAGTTTCCGACGGAAGCAAAATAGATGCGCTTGAAATAAAATCCTCCGGAACAGGAAAGCATGAGTCAATAAAAGAATTCTGCAGAAAATTTTCACAGAACATAAACAAGGCGTATTTAATATCGCAGAAAGATTCAGGAAACGAAGAAAATATCCTTTTGAGACCTTTTTATTTTGTGCCGTTCTTGGCAGAATAAAATTCAAAGTAATATGGAGCAAAAAATGACAATACGAAGAGCGAACGAAAATGACATTCCGAAGATTATCGACTTGCTTGGACAGGTTCTGCAGATTCATGCGGAAATCAGGCCGGACATTTTTATTCCGGGAACGACAAAATATACAAACGCAGAGCTTTCCCAAATGCTTAAGGACGAGACAAAGCCGATTTACGTTGCCGCAGACGAGAACGACACTTGCGTAGGCTACGCTTTTTGCCAGATTCGCGAGCAGCCTTTTTCGAACAACATGGTTCAGTTCAAGTCGCTTTTTATTGACGACTTGTGCGTTGACAAAAGCACTAGAGGCCAGCACATCGGCGAAAAACTTTTCGAGCACGTCAAAAGCGAGGCGAAACGGCTTGGCTGCTACGAAGTAACGCTGAACGTTTGGGCTGGAAACACTTCGGCGGAAAAATTCTACGAGAAAATGGGGCTCAAGACAAAAGAGCGGCAGCTGGAATATATTTTGTAGAATGAAAAAAAAATGACACAAACCGAAAGACGCGAATGGCTCATAAAATATCTTCTGAACGAGCCGGAGTCTCCAGCTGAATACAAGAATATTGAACTTCCGCCGCAAGATGACGAATCTGCACAAAAAGACTTGCTGCGCTCGCTGATGAACGTGCGTCCGCCACGTCCTGTTTCCAACGAGTTCTTGAAAATCCAGGACGAATACTTAACGGAACGCAACAAAGAGCGCGGAATCACCGATGTCGCCACGCTAAAAAATGTTCCGGCGGACAAAAGGCTTTTTCTGTGGCAGGGCGACATTACAACTCTGAACGCGGACGCAATCGTGAATGCAGCGAATTCCGCCTTGCTCGGCTGCTTTGCTCCGCTCCATGCGTGCATCGACAACTGCATCCACACTTTCGCAGGAGTTCAGCTTCGCCTCGCATGCAACGAGATTATGCAAAAACAGGGCGCGCCTGAAAAAACTGGAAGCGCGAAAATCACTCAGGCATTCAATCTGCCTTCAAAATACGTTCTTCACACGGTAGGTCCGATAATCCGCGCTACAGTAACCGAACGCGACTGCCTCCAGCTCGCCTCGTGCTACACAAGCTGCCTGAACCTTGCCGCGCAAAAAGGGCTTGAGAGCGTGGCGTTCTGCTGCATTTCAACAGGCGTATTCAGATTTCCGCAGAAGCTCGCCGCCCAAACCGCCGTAAAAACCGTAACAGACTGGCTGGACGAAAACAAAAATTCAACTGTAAAAAAAGTGATTTTCAACGTATTCGGGAGTAAGGACTTGGAGATTTACAGGGAGATTTTGGGAGAAAAGCCGGAACTGGCACAAGGAAAACACTTAGGCTAGTCCGGCTGTGTTTTTGCCCTAGAGATTTGAATATCCCATCAGGTATTCATCAATCTCCCTTGCGCATTCTCTTCCTTCTGCAATCGCCCAGACAACTAGCGACTGGCCTCTGTGCATGTCGCCTGCGGTGAAGACTTTGTCCATCCCGGTGAAGTATGAGCTTGCGCTGGAAGTTGCGACTGTGTTTCTTTTGGAAAGGGGCGCGCCGAATGCGTTTGCGGTGTAATCCTCGCAGCCGAGAAATCCTGCGGCAATCAGAATCAGGTCGGCCGGGAGTTCTTTTTCGCTTCCTTCAATTTCGCAGAGAGTGCGTTTTCCGTCCACGTTCTTGAATTCAACCTGAACTGTTTTTATTCCGCAGACTTTTCCGTTTTTCTGGTAAACTTCCTTGATTGTCGTTTTGTAGACGCGCGGATCATGCCCGAACTTTTCAATTGACTCCTGCGCGCCGTAGTCTGTCTTTAAGACTTTGGGCCACTGCGGCCACGGATTGTCTGGTTGACGTTCCGCCGGAGGGCAAGGCATCATTTCAAGCTGGGTTACACTTGCAGCTCCGAGCCTTATGCTTGAGCCTGTGCAGTCGTTTCCTGTGTCGCCTCCGCCAAGGATTATCACGTGCTTTCCCTTTGGATCAAAGAAATTCTTGTCTGAGAAGTCTGAGTCCAAAAGGCTTTTTGTAACGCTCTTGAGCCAGTCCACGGCGAACATTATTCCCTGCGCATCGCTTCCCTGTGCGGATAGAGGACGCGCTTTTTTTGCTCCGCAGCACAAGGCGACTGCATCGTATTCAGAAAGAAGCTGTTTGGCATCCACATTGCGGCCGACATCGGCGTTTGTTATGAATGTAACTCCTTCCGCTTTCATAAGATTGACCCTTCGCTCCACGATTTTTTTGTCCAGCTTCATGTTCGGAATGCCGTACATCAGAAGTCCGCCGATTCTGTCATCGCGCTCGTAGACGGTTACATTGTGTCCGCGGCGGTTCAGCAAGTCGGCAACGGCAAGTCCTGCAGGGCCTGAGCCTATTACCGCGATTTTTTTGTCGCTTCTGACTTTCGGAATCTGAGGCTTTATGTAGCCTGACTCGAACGCCTTCTCGATTATGTAAAGCTCGTTGTCGTGGATTGTTACAGCTTCCTTTATGTCTCCGCCGTTTCCGCAATTGCAGGCTTTCTCGCACAATGCGGGGCAGACTCTTCCTGTGAATTCCGGGAAGCTTGAAGTTTTTAAGAGACGCCAGGCCGCCATGTCGTACTGTCCTTTGTAAAGCGCGTCGTTCCATTCAGGAATAAAGTTGTGGAGAGGGCAGCCCGTCACCATTCCGGCAAGCTTGATTGCGCTCTGGCACATCGGAACTCCGCAGTTCATGCATCTTGCCGCCTGCTCACGCCGTTCCTTGTCGTTAAGATGATTGTGGAATTCCTTGAAATTTTTTATGCGTGAAGAAGGTTCAATCCAGGAATCCTCAACGCGCTTGTATATCATAAATCCGTCGTTTTTACCCATAGTGTACCCCTGACTTTTTCTTATGCAGTGAGCTTTTTAAAAGCTTCAAGGACTGCTTCATCGTGATTCAAACCGCGCTCTTCGCCCTTTGCGATTTCCGTCATCATCTTCTGATAATCATTAGGAACGATTTTCTTGAAGTGCCTGATGTAATTATCAAAGTCCTTAAGAATTTTCTTTGCAAGCTCCGAGCCGGTTTCTTTTTCATGACGCTGAATCAAGTCCTTTATGATTTCAATGTCGTGGCTGTCTGAAACTTCTGTCATGGAAACAAGCTGCTTGTTCAGTCTCAGATACAAATCGTGGTTCTCGTCCAGAACATAAGCGGTTCCGCCACTCATTCCTGCGCAGAGATTTTTTCCTGTTCCGCCCAAAATTACAGCAGTTCCGCCTGTCATGTATTCAAGTCCGTGGTCGCCGCAGCCTTCTACAACCGCAACCGCCCCGGAATTTCTTACGCAGAACCTCTCGCCTGCAATTCCGTTTATAAATGCGCTTCCGCTTGTCGCTCCGTACAAGGCCACGTTTCCGATGATAATATTTTCTTCGGCTTTGTATGCAGCTTTTGTTGAAGGATGAACTACGATTTTTCCGCCGCTCAAGCCTTTTCCGAGGTAGTCGTTTGCGTCTCCTGTAAGGTTCAGTGTAAGTCCTTTTGGAATGAACGCGCCGAATGACTGTCCGCCGCCGCCTGTGCAGTTAACAACGTAGCTGTCTTCTTCAAGCGATGAGCCGAAAGTTTTCTGAATCTCCGAGCCGAGAATTGTTCCCACCGTTCTGTCCGTTGAAGAAACCAAAAGTTCAAAAACGCCCTTCTTTGCTTTCTTTGACTTTTCAAATGCCTTCAGAAGTTTTGCCTCGTCTACAGTTTTTTCAAGCTGGAAGTCAAAAATGTCCGCAGGCTCAAAATGTGTCTTTGCATCTTCCGGAGTTTTCCAGCCGATGATTCTGCTCATGTCCACAAGGTTTGCCCTTGGGAATGCGCTTTTTTCTTTGAGGGCAAGAAGCTCCGTATGTCCGCACATTTCGTCAATGCTGTGGAAGCCGAACTTTGCCATGATTTCGCGCAACTCCTCGGCAATGAACTTCATGAAATTCTCAACATATTCAGGTTTTCCTGTAAATCGTTTTCTAAGCTCGCTGTTCTGGGTTGCAACTCCGAACGGACAAGTGTCAAGGTTGCAAACGCGCATCATTGCGCAGCCCATTGTGATAAGAGGAGCTGTTGCAAAACCGAATTCCTCCGCGCCCAAAAGACAGGCAATCGCAACATCGCGGCCGCTCATAAGTTTTCCGTCTGTCTCAATCACAACGCGCGAACGAAGCCCGTTCTGAATCAACGTCTGGTGGGTTTCGGCAAGTCCCAATTCCCACGGAAGTCCTGCATGATGAATTGAAGAAATCGGAGCAGCTCCAGTTCCGCCGTCGTGTCCTGAAATTAAAATCACCTGCGCGCCGGCCTTTGCAACACCAGCCGCAATCGTTCCGACACCAGCCTCTGAGACAAGCTTAACGGAAATGCGGGCGGTACGGTTCGCGTTTTTCAAGTCGTAAATCAGCTGAGCCAAATCTTCAATTGAATAAATATCGTGGTGCGGCGGCGGCGAAATCAAAGAAACACCTGGAGTCGCATAACGGGTCTGCGCAATCCAAGGATAAACTTTTTTTCCGGGAAGATGTCCGCCTTCTCCGGGCTTTGCTCCCTGCGCCATTTTAATCTGAATTTCTTTCGCGCTCAAAAGATATTCTTCTGTAACGCCAAATCGTCCGGATGCAACCTGCTTGATTGCGGAATTTGCTTCAGTTCCAAGACGCTCAGGTTTTTCACCGCCTTCTCCGGAATTTGATTTTCCGTGCAAGTGGTTCATCGCCAATGCCATGCATCTGTGCGCTTCCTCAGAAATTGAACCGTAGCTCATAGCTCCAGTCTTGAACCGCTTTACAATTTCGGAAACTGGCTCAACATCGTCTATGCTGATTTCTTTTCCTTCTGGAAAGCTGAATTTGAGCATTGCGCGCAAAGTGTGGGGATGCGCGTTGTCGTCAACCAGGGCCGTGTATTCCTTGAATCTTTCGTAGCTTCCCGTGCGGGTGGCTTCCTGCAGCGCGATAATTGTTTCAGGAGAGTAAAGATGATCCTCGCAAGTCGGACCGCGGCGCAGTTTGTGGTTTCCAACCGAATCAAGGTGAGTGTTCACGGCAAGTCCGAGCGGATCAAATGCCTTGTTGTGATGGAAGTTCACATCCTCATCAATTTCTTTAAGGCCGATTCCACCGACGCGGCTGACAGTGTTTGTAAAATATTCGTCGATTACATCCTTGCTGATTCCGATTGCCTCAAAAATCTGCGCGGACTGATAGGACTGAATTGTTGAGATTCCCATCTTTGCGGCGATTTTTACAATTCCGTTTATGATTCCCTTGTTGTAGTCGTCGATTGCCGTGTGATAATCCTTGTCCAAAAGCTTCTGGTCAATGAGCTCGGCAATGCATTCGTGGGCAAGATAAGGATTTACCGCGCGTGCTCCGTAGCCAAGGCACATTGCCGCCTGATGAACATTTCTGACTTCCGCCGACTCAAGGATGATTGAGATTGCGGTTCTCTTTTTTGTACGGATTAAATACTGCTCAACTCCGCTTACGGCAAGAAGGCTTGGAACGGCGACGTGGTTTTCGTCAACTCCGCGGTCGCTCAAAATGATTATGTTGCTTCCGTTGTGATACTCACGCTCGATTGCGACAAAAATATTGTCCAAGGCTTCTTTAAGCGAAGTGTTCTTATAATACAAAAGGGAAACAACCGCAGTTTTCAGTCCGGGGCGGTTCAGGTTCTTGAGCTTGAGCATATCGACACCGGTCAGAATCGGATTGTTTATCTCAAGTACTGTGCAGTTCGCGCTTTTAGGCTCAAGAAGATTTCCGTCTGTTCCGACATAAACTGTCGTGTCGGTAACAATTTTTTCACGCAGGGAATCAATCGGCGGATTCGTAACCTGCGCGAACAGCTGCTTGAAGTAGTTGTAGAGCGGCGGATGCTTGTCGCTCATGACTGCAAGCGGTGTGTCTATTCCCATGGCTCCGGTCGGTTCAACTCCGTTCTGCGCCATAGGAAGAATCATCTCGTTCACATCTTCGTAGTTCCAGCCGAACGCACGGTACATTATGTCGCGCTCTTCCTGCGTGTAGACTGGAATTTTTTTGTTCGGAATAACAAGATCCTTCAGCTTTAAAAGATTCAGATTGAGCCATTCGCCGTAAGGATAAAGATTTATGTACTGCTTTTTCGCTTCCTCATCGGAAATAAGACGCTTCTGGACAGTGTCAACAAGAAGAATTTTTCCGGGCTGAAGACGTGATTTTTTTACGATGTTTTCTTCCGGAATATCAAGAACTCCGACTTCCGAAGAAAGAATAAGCATATTGTTTTTTGTAATATAGTAGCGGCTTGGGCGGAGTCCGTTTCTGTCAAGAGTCGCTCCGACAAAATCTCCGTCGCTGAAAAGAATCGCCGCAGGTCCGTCCCAAGGTTCCATCATTGTTGCCCAGTAATGATAGAAGTCGCGTTTCTGCTGGCTCATCGTCTCATCGTTTTTCCAAGGCTCTGGAATGCAGACCATCACCGCAAGCGGAAGCGGCATTCCGTTCATCACAAGGAATTCCAAAGTGTTGTCGAGCATTGCCGAGTCAGAGCCTGTCGCATCTACAGCCGGAAGAATTTCCCGGAGCTCCTCATCCCTGAAAACAGGAGAGTCAAGAGTTTCCTCTCTTGCAAGCATTCTGTCAACGTTTCCGCGGATTGTGTTGATTTCTCCGTTATGCGCAATGAATCTGTTCGGATGCGCCCTCTGCCAGCTTGGCTGCGTGTTTGTGCTGAATCTTGAGTGGACAAGCGCAAGGGATGAAGTGTAGTCTTCGGACTGAAGGTCTTTGTAGAAAGTTCTCAGCTGCTGAACAAGGAACATTCCCTTGTAGACGATTGTGCGGCTTGAAAGCGAAGCAATGTATGTGTTCAAATGTGAATGCTCAAACTGGCGGCGCAGAATGTAAAGCTTGCGGTCAAAGTCAAGTCCGCGGCTGATATTTTCCGGACGCTCGATAAAGCACTGCATTATGCAAGGCATACAGTCTTTTGCGCGCTGACCAAGAACATCAGGATTTACAGGAACCTTTCTCCAGCCAAGGAATTTGAGATTTTCTTTTTTTGCAAGGACTTCAAGCATTTTCATTGCCTGCGAGCGGATATATTTGTCCTGCGGAAAGAAGAACATTCCGACTCCGTAGTCGCGCGCCTCTTTCAGCTCAATTCCTTCCTGCTTTGCCGCCTGCTTAAAAAACTGGTGTGAAATCTGAACAAGAATTCCGACTCCGTCGCCAGTCTCGCCGGTGGCATCTTTTCCAGCGCGGTGCTCCAGTTTTTCAACTATGCACAGCGCATTGTCCACGATTTTGTGAGTCGCCGTACCGTCAATGTTTACGACTGCTCCGATTCCGCAAGCGTCATGCTCAAATGACGGATCATACAAAGTTCTGTTTTTTTCACTCATAGTAACCCCTTGCATAAAAAAAAGACGCTTTGCAAAAAACAGACACTTAGCCTGCATTTTACAAAACGCCTTCGTTTCGTTCTTTAGACTATATAAAAAATCAAATAAATTATCAAGAGATTGTAAAAAAAATATTGCTAAAAATATTAAGGCTATCTTGCAAGTTTCAAAATTCCAAAAGGATAGTCCTGATATTATTGCTTCAGATTTTAGTTTGAAACTGCATCGAAACTGTTTTGTTTGCTTTTTCCTTCTATTTTAATAAATATTCCGTTTGGCAGGCAGGCAGCCCATTGTCCGTTTGTGCTTATTTCTCCGCTTTGAATGCAGTTTTTGTTTTCGCAAGGTGAATCTATAAATTTTGCTCTTCCGTTTTCAACTTGAATCGAACTTTCTCCCAAAAGCCCTTTGAATTTATAAATTCCGTCTTTTGCAAGGCTGTAAACAAATTTTTCCTTTGGAGTCTGCACAAAAAGTTCCGCCGGCTTTTCATTTTTTTTTCTGAACAAATTGAAAAACGAAAGGAAAATCACAATTAAAAAAATCAGAATAAATACGATGTCAAATAATTTCAAGCGCAAGTTCATATAGATTTTTTTACATTAACTTTAAATAAAAGTCGAGATGTTTTTCATCTTGCATACCGTAATTTTTTTTAATCTGAAATTTCTGCGGAAATCTGCCGAAATATTTAAAATATGGCTAAGAAAAATTCTTTGAAAGTTGTTTTTGATTCTCCGGTTGTTCTTGTTTTTTCTGTTGTTTCGGCGGCGGTTTTTATTGCTGACTTGATTTTAAAGCTCAATCTTTCCGAAAAAATTTTTGAATGTCCTGGGGCAAAATCTGTTCCTGCGTTTGACTTTAAATCAGCGTTGGATTATGCAAAGCTTGTTATTTATCCGTTCAGCGGTGAAAACTCAACTTCTTTCTTTTTGAATACTGGATTCATTCTTTTGCTTGGTCCTGTTTTGGAAGAACGTTATGGCTCGGTTATGCTTGCCCTTATGATTTTTATAACTTCCCTTGTTGGCGGAGTTTTGACAGCTTGCGTTTCAACGTTTGGAATTTCTGGATGCGGCGGAATTGTTTTTATGATGATAATTCTTTCGGTGCTTTCCGTGTTTATAAAAAAACAGCTTCCGGTTTCATGGATTTTTATTTTTGTCCTTTATCTTGCGTTTGCTCTTGTCAGCGGAAAAAAGATTTCAGGATTTATGCCGTTTATGCAGGAAAGCGTTCCTGTTTTTATTCAGCTTGCTTCTGGAATTTGTGGAAGCCTTTTTGGATTTTTTGTCTGCCCAAAGAAACGTTCTTCTCAAAACCAGAAAAAACAGCAGGAAAAAACAATTGAAAGCGAAGCAGAATATTCTTCTAGCAGCGATGAAACTATAGTCGGAAATATTAGCTTGTAGAAAAATTTCTTTTAACTTGTTTTTAACTTTTGCGATATGCCTTTGTCTTTTCTAAATGCAATAATTGAGATATAATTCAGTTTATGGAATGCAAGGTAAAAAGATTTGGAATTCTTACAAGCGGCGGAGATGCGCCTGGACTTAATGCTGCAATAAGGGCTTTGTGCCGTGCCGCAAAAAATCAGTACAATATGGAAGCTGTGGGAATTTTCAACGGCTACCGCGGACTTATAAATGGAGACATGAAGGTTCTTTCTGAAAACGAGCTTTCTGGTCTTATTGCTCAGGGCGGAACAATTCTTGGAACTTCAAGAGAAAAGCCTTTTAAAAATCCTGTTGTAAATGAAGCGACTGGTCTTTTGCCTGTTGAAGCCATAAAAGAAAACTACAAAAAATGGAATCTTGATGCGCTTGTTTGTATCGGCGGAAACGGAACAAATACAACTGCAAGTCTTTTGTTTCAGTCTGGTCTGAATGTAATTGGGCTTCCAAAAACAATAGACAACGACATTGAAGGCTCTGACGTAACGTTTGGATTTTATACAGCTTTGGATGTTGCAACTGATGCGATTGACAGAATTCACACCACAGCCTGCAGCCATGGCAGAGTTATGATTGTTGAAATCATGGGACACAAAGCCGGCTGGCTCGGACTTTATTCAGGAATCGCAGGCGGCGGAGATGCTATTTTGATTCCAGAAATTCCTTACGACATAAATAGCGTTGCAAAAAAAATAAAAGAACGCAAATCTGCTGGAAAAAACTTTTCAATTGTTGTTGTTGCGGAAGGTGCAAAGTCAAAAGAAGAATCCTTGCTTGACAAAAAAGCTTTTAAAAAGGCGAGGGCTGCAATGCAGTGTTCCATAGGCGCAAGAGTCGCAAAGGAACTTGAAGATGCAACTGGATTTGAATGCCGCGCGACTGTTGTTGGCTACTTGCAGCGTGGAGGCACGCCTTCTCCTTATGACCGTCTTCTTTCCACGCAGATTGGAGCTGCTGCCGCTGATTTTCTTGCTCAGGAAAAATTCGGAAATCTTGTTGCTGTTCAGAACGGAAAAATAAAGCCAGTTCCGCTTGACTACGTTGCTGGAAAAGTAAAAAATATTCCTCTTGATCATCCTATGATAAAAACTGCAAGAGACTTGGGTATTTGCCTTGGAGACTAATTTTAAATGCCGGTTCTGTTCTGAATGTCTTGGTTTTGGCTGCACTGGCGAACTTCCCGGAATGGGCGGTGTGAATGCAAATAAAAATTTCATCTTGAATTGCGCCGCTTGGAAGAAATTAGAGTTCGGTCCGTTTGATTTTGGCAAAAAAGAAATACGACTTGCCCCAATGACTGGCGCTGTTGAAAATGTCGGCTACTTTGACGAAAAGCAATTTTACTTTGACTTGATAAACGAATGCTCAAAGTTTGGAATAAAACTTAGCATTGGCGATGGCGTTCCAGACACAAAATTAAAGTGGGGAATTGAAGCCGTTCAGTCAGCTGGAAAAAAGACGGCAGTTTTTATAAAGCCTTACAGCAACAAAAAAATTCTTGAGCGTTTTGAATGGGCGCAAAATATTTCTGAATATTGCGGAATCGACATTGACGCATACAACATTGTAACAATGCGGAACAAAGCCCAGCTTGAAAAAAAAGATTCGTCTTTGCTGATTGAGTTGAAAAAATATTTTTCAAAAAAAGGAATTCCGTTTGTAATAAAAGGAATTTTTACAGACGAGGATTTGCAGCTTATTAAAGAAGTAAAGCCGGATGTTGCTTTTGTTTCAAATCACGGCGGACGCATTGAAACACGGGAAGGCAGCTCTGCGGAATTCCTTGCTGAAAACTTTAAAACGCTAAAGTCAAACTGCGCAGAACTTTGGGGTGACGGCGGAATCCGTTCTTGGAACGATGTGTTCAAGGCTCAAAGCTATGGAGCTTCTGAAGTTCTTGTTGGCCGTCCTTTTGCTTCTGCGCTTTGCAAAAAAAAATCTTTTGATAACATTTTAAAAAATTGAGGTAATAAATGAAAAACGAAAATAATTCCATGAACTACAAAATTGCCATGGCAGGAGCTTTTTCTGCGCTCAGCATAATTTTAAGTTTTACGCCGCTTGGCTACATTCAGCTTGGAAGCGCAATCCAAATAACTTTAATGCACATTCCTGTAATTCTTGCAACTCTTTTGGCTGGGCTTATTCCGGGGCTTGCAACTGGATTCGTCTTTGGCGTTTCTAGCCTTGTAAAAAATCTTATGCTTGGAGCCGCGGCAAGTCCGTTTTTTATGAATCCACTTGTTTCTGTTTTGCCTCGTCTTCTTTTTCCTGTTGCTGTCTGGGCGATTTTTACTTTGCTCAATTTTATTCCGCACATGCCCAAAATTATAAGCGTTGCTTTTTCCGCTGCCCTTGGAACTTTTGTACATACTGTTTTAGTTATGGGTGCGATTTTTATTTTCTACGGAAACATTTTTCTTCCGATGGTTCTTGGCGCAATTGAAAAGATTGGAATCAGCACAGAAAATATTTCCGGATTCAAGGCTTTTGCGGCAATTATTGCAACAACGATGATTACAAACGGAATTTTTGAAGTTATTTGCGCGGTTGTTCTTTCATGCGCTGTTCTTGGAAGCGTTTATGTCGCTGGCTCTAGGAAGTCAAAAATTTCAAAATTTGAAGAATAATTTTTAGTGTAAAACAGAATTGAATTTTTATTTTCTTACGGATATATTTTTGCTATGAAAAACACTCAAAGAAATGAACTTGCAGTTTGCGGTTTTGCAGCTGTAAAAACATTGGAAAAAATTAACAGCCAGAAAATCCGCCGTTTATATTTTATGGAAGAAAAAGCTCCTCTCTTTGGCGGGCTTTGCAAGAAAATGGCTGCCTCAAAACGTCCTTACAATAAAGTTGCAGATTCTGTTGAACTTGAGAAACTTTGTGGAAGCGTTCATCATCAGGGAGTTGTCGCAATGATTGACACTCCTGTAATTCTTCCGCTCAATACAGATATTACTGCGCGCTGGGTTGAACAAAAAGAAGACGCTGTGATTCTTGACCGTGTTGGAAACGCAAATAATCTTGGCGCAATTGTAAGAAGCGCAGCGTTTTTCGGCATAAAGAATATTGTAATTCCATTGGATGAATCTCAGTCTTCAATTACAACCAGCAGCTACCGAGTTGCAGAAGGCGGAATGGAATTTGTAAACATTTATTCTGTAAGATCAATTCCATTTTTGCTCAAAGACATGAAAGGAAAAATGGCTCGCTTTGGAACTTCACTAAAGGCGCAGAACAAAGTTTCAGAAATGAAATCGCTTTGCCAGGAAAAACCGACTTTAGTTGTGCTTGGAAACGAAGAAAAAGGAATCAGCGAAGAAGTTGCCCAGAACTGCGATTCACTTGTAATAATTCCTTTTGCAGGAATGGGAGAAGCCGGACCTAAAGTTGACAGTTTAAATGTTGCTCAGGCGGCTTCTGTAATAATGTACGAGCTTAAAAAATAAAATGAAAAGGCATTTGTTTTCAATTGTTCTTTTTTTGTTTTTTGCAAAGATTTTTGCGCAAACAGAAAATTCTCCTTTTAAACTAACACCAGTGGACGGAATTATTCTTGGAGCAGGAATTTCTTTTACAGCTTCTGCAATTATTGCTGAAAAAACATTGGACTTTCCTGAGTATACAGAGCGAAGCTACGATTTACATTCAGTCAATTTTGTGGACAGAAAACTTTCCCAAAAATACAATCGTACTCTCGACAACCTTGGAACTGCAACTTGCGCCGTGAATCTTGCCCTTCCGTTTGCAGTTTATGGAGCAGGATTTTTCAACGATGTTTTTTCCGCGGAAGATTTTCTTACGCTGACTACCATGTATATTGAAGCGTATCTTTTCGACTATGGCGCGAAAAATTTTTTGAAGATGGGAATAAGGAGAGTCCGGCCTTATATGTATTATGACGGCTACCCGACAGACAAACTTGACGACTATGACTTTGAGTTTTCAAGTCCAAGCGGACACACAACGGATTCTTTTTTGGGCGCAGGATTTCTTTCGTATACATTTTGCCGTTATTTTCCTGAATCAAAATGGAAAATTCCTGTAGTTGCGGCATCTTACTCAGTTGCTATTGGAACGGCGGCTTTAAGAATCGCAAGCGGAAATCACTTTCTTACTGACACAATTTTTGGCGCGGCGCTTGGCACTGTCTGCGGAATTGGAGTCCCGCTTTTGCATGAGCTTATCGCTTCGCATTCAGAAAAAAAAGAAACAGCATTCAAAAAAGGAAGCGTGCATTTTTCTGTAACGCCAGTTTCAGTGAATTGGAAAATCGCCCTTTAAAACATTGTCATAAATATAGATTCCCGCATCAAGTGCGGGAATGACAGAAGTTCAAGTCTGGAATGACAGAAAATCAAGCAATGAAATACAGTGGAACAATTTGTCATTGTCGGGCTTGACCCGGCAATCTAATGAATAACGTCAATAATTTTCCTTTATTACGACCGACCATTCTTTACCTTTGTAAGAGTTGTAGCCTGGAGTTTTTGAATATCCAAAAACTTCAAGCGCTCTGCTAGTTTTGTTTGTGTAGAATCCCATTTTTTGTCCTTGCGAAATATGATTGAATGCTTCCCAGTCCGCAAGGTGTCTTTTTAAAATTTCATCCTTGTTTTTTGAAGCTATTACAAGTCCGTCTTTGTTTATAATGAATATTTCGCCTGAATGAGAAACTTTTGCGCTTGAAATTATGTTCAGTATGAATTTCCAGTTGAACCTTGTTGAAATTATTCCGACAATTGTTCCGTCTTGGGCGCGCACAGGACAACTATACGAAACTGTCCAGTCTTTTACAGATTCAGAGTAATACATATCTGAATAAGTTGTGCTTTGGGATTCAGAAGTTTCCTTGAACCATTTTGTGTTCTGCATTGAGCGTCCGCGCAAATTTTTGTTTACGCCCACGCATACAACTGTTCCACTTGTGTCCGTAAGAAGAATGTCGTGGTAAACTTCATAGATTCTTACAAGATTTTCTATTGTATGTTCTGCGGAGCGTCTTTTTTCTTCAGTAGGGTTTGCAAGGCAGTCGATTATTTTTCCGAATGTTGCCCAAGCCTGAACATCGCAGTAACGCTCAAAAAGGTTTCGGTCAACTTTGTCGATTGTGTCGAACGCCATTTCCGCAGTTCTTATTCCAATCAACTTGTGCATTTTTGTTTCAATTTGGTCAACGACTTTTTGGCACGTCTGGTTTTGCGTGTCGTTTTTTTCTGATATATTTTTTATTTCGTTTGCAATTACGCGGAATCCTTTTCCAACTGTTCCAGCCCTTGCCGCTTCAATTGAAGAGTTGAACGAAAGAATTCTTATGTTTTGCGACTCGTTGTATATTTCATTGAGCGAGCTGTGCAAGGATTCGTAGTCTTGAATAAGCCCGTCAAAAACCGTGCTTAGCTTTTCTGATTTTGTGTCTTCCATTTTATTTCTCCTATAAAAAGTTAAGAGTAAAACTTCAGTTTTAGGATTAACTTTTTATTGCAATTTCGTAACAAAGTGAGAAATTGCAGTAGGATAAGAAAGTTTGCAATGCAAACTTATAAAGATAAAAACAGACGCCATTTCCGGCTGTTTTTATCTTATCTCCTATATCCGCTGAAAAAAAATGGGACTGCGCACCAAGTAAAGTACACAGCCCCATTGCTATATTGTTCTATTATAATGAAAATAAAATAACTTTCAATATAACATAAAAAAGTTATGGAAAGAAAAACATTTTTTTTTGCCGTTTAAGTTGTCATTTCAAATAAAGTCGTTATAATTATAAATATAAAACAATAATTTTATGGAGACAAAATGAAAATCAACTTCAAGTTTATTACCCCCCCCCAGTGGATTTTAGCGTGCATTCTTGCTCTTGGCCTTGCATTTACATTCACTTCATGTTCAGACGGTTCAAGCGGCGGTTCTGATGACGACAGCGGACAGGTAACAGCAACTGTTCCCAAAATCTATGCAACCGCTGAAAATATTACAGATAAAATCACAAGCCTTTCTGCCGGCACGCACACTATTACAGTTACAGGAGAAGTCAACGGCATTCTAACAAGAAATGGAAGCAATCCTTCTGAAATTGCCGCGGCATTGATTGAGCTAAAAAAGAATTGCCCTGATGCAAAAGTAATTCTGGATTTGAGCGGAACTGAAAATCTTACAGAAATTCCTGAACATGCATTTGAAGGAAATTCTAGCTATTTCACTGATAATCTTGTCGGAGTTGTGCTGCCAAACACTGTAACTTCTATTGGAGAAGATTCATTTCCCAGAACTGGAATTACGGAAATTTCGATTCCTGCCAGCGTCAAGTCAATAGAAGATTATGTGTTTGGATATTGCAGTAATCTTGCAAGTGTTAAACTTTCAGAAGGGCTGGAGTCTATAGGTGGGTGGGCTTTCAGAGCCTGCTATAGTCTTAAAAGCATTGTAATTCCTGATTCTGTTACAACTTTGGTGTTTGGAACATTTGAAGACTGTTCTTCTCTTACAGAAGTTGTAATCGGAAGCGGTGTTACAGAGATACCAGACACAATGTTCTGCGGATGGTCTTCTCTTGAGACCATTCATATTCCAACCACAGTTACAAAAATAGGCGCAGGCGCATTTCAATGTGCTTTGGATGCCGCAGAAAAATCATTTACCGTTAAATATGCCGGAACTGTGGAGGACTGGAATAAAATATATGTAGATATGAATGCAAGTTCTATTATGACAACTGGAGCAAAAAATGATGCTCTCCTGAAAGCCACAATCGTCTGTACAGACGGAAAAGGAACTTATGAAGAGTTGAAAAACAATATTGGGCAGTAACCTTATTCTACTTGCAATCTTTATGCAAACAAAGATTCCCTTGTCGTTGCAAGGGAATGACAATGAACTAGCATGTCATTATTGAAAATTTAGACTGTCTAGTTTATACTCATTTCTATGTCGGAAAAAAATGCAAAGAAAAAGAGAACGGGAATCGGGCTTGCGCTTTGGGTTTTGGCAGCTCTGCTCATTCTTATAATTTTCCTTATAAATCAAGATAAAATTGCAAGCAACTTAAAGGCGACTGGTTTTTTCAATAAGACTGGCTTAAAGACTCCTGAATTTGTAGAAAAGGCGGAAGTAAAAAGCTCTTCTGTTGCTGACAAAAATGAAGTTGCTCCTATTGAAACTATTGAAATTGACTTGAACGGTGTTGGCTCTCATGTTGAAGAAGAAAGCGCGCAATCATCAGCTCAGGAAAATATATACGAAAATGTCAAGGCGCAGAACGACACTGCAAAAAAACAGCAGGAATCCGCAGTTGAAGAAAAAATAAATTCCAAGACAGAAAAAAAAGAATCTGCGCAGAAAACAGAAGAAAAAGAGACAACAGTAAGAAAAGAAGTTTCTGTAAAAACCGGGCCAAAGATTTCCAGCATGAAGCTTAAGCTTTATTTTATGACAATAAACAGCGATGGTTCAGTTTCAAGAAAAGAAATTACCCGCGAAATGAAAAAGTCCGACAGTCCTCTTATGGATGCAATAAATGCCTTGATAAAAGGTCCGGTCGCTTCTGAAGAAAATTCCGGCTGCCGTTCGCTCATCTCTGAAAACACAAAGCTTATCGGTGCTTCTGTAAAAAATGGAACTGCCACTTTGAATTTTAGCGGCGACTTTGAATTTAACCAGTACGGAATTGAAGGTTTGCGCGGACAGCTTCAGCAGATTGTCTTTACTGCGACTGCGTTTCCGACTGTTGAAAATGTTCAGTTTTTGGTGGACGGCGAAAAGAAAGAATACCTTGGCAGCGAAGGCGTTTGGATTGGCACTCCGCTAAACCGTAACAGTTTTTAGTTCTACTGGGAAACTTTGTAGCTTTCAAGAATTTTTGAAAAGTAGCTTCTGTTTTTCTGATAAACGCTGTCGAATATTGTAAGTGTAAGAAGTGAAATTGTGCCGTCTTTGTTCTGTGTGATAATTTTAAAGTCGCGGGTTACGTTTTCTGATTCAGGCTGATAAAAAACATTCATCACAGAAATTTCGTTTTCAGTTATTGTAATTTTTCTTTGCGGCGCAATTGAATATGATAAGTCTGTGCTTTGGCAAAGGCGGCGCAAAAGGCTGTCTAGCGCATGATTTTTTTGCTCTTTTGGAACTGCCATTGTTGTCATTGAAAGAATTGCAAAATCCTCAAGAAGCCACAAGTTTTCCATTGACTGCTTCCACATTTTGTCCAGCGTGATTTTCTGAGCGCCAAATTCCGCCGCAAGCTCTTCCGCCTTTATTTTTTTGAAGCTGCGTTTTTTGTCTTTTGGAAGTCCTTCAATTCCTTTAAAGAGCGCGAAACTTTCGTCAGTTGAAGACATAAGATGTCCTGCAGTTTCCATTGAAAAAATGCTTTGACCATCGGATGCTTTTATTTCTTCAATGTTGAAAATTGGAACATAAGGATTGAACAGAATGTTTACGTTTCCGCCGAACTGATGAAAATCCTGCTGGCTGTTTATTTTTTTGCATGAGTCAAGATTTTCTTTTTGTCTGCGCGAAGTGAATTCGTAAAACAAGTCGTGCAGGTAATTTATGATTTCTGTGTCTTGTTCGGATGTTGCGCCTTGGATTTTTTCTCCTGTAAATTCCATTCCGGTTTTTGACTCAGGATTTACAGAAACATAAATTGTGATGTCTTTTTCAGGCGTGCTGTTTTTTTCATCGGCAGGAGAATAAAAACGTGCGGCGTAAGTACTTTCATTGTAAAAAAGAAATCCTACAATGGATTCATTTTTAAAGCTTCTGTCCTTGTAGTAAACATATTCCCCGGAAATATCAGGAATATACTGCTTTGTTCCCGGAAGAGAAAATGAAGAGAAAGACGCAATAAAAATAAATGTCAAAGTCAGGATTATTCTTTTCAATGTTTTTTCCTTTGCAAGTCAGTTTTTATGAATTCAGCTTGTCGAATTCAGCCTTTACAATTTCACTGGCTTTTGCGGCGGCATTTTCAAGCGGAACAAGTTCTGCCTGTTCACTTGAACGCATTTTTATTTCCACGTTTGGAAGATTTTTGTCTCCAACTGTAATTCTTACCGGGAAGCCGATTAAATCCATGTCGTTGAATTTTACGCCAGGACGTTCATCGCGGTCGTCAAGCAAAACTTCAACACCAGCTTTTAAAAGCTCGTCATAAATTTTGTCTGCCGCTTCTTTCATTGCTCCGCTGTATTTTATTGGAACAATTGCAACTTGGTAAGGTGCGGTTGACATCGGCCAGATAATTCCACGGTCATCGTGGAAAGATTCAATAATTGAAGCAAGAACACGGTCAACTCCGATTCCGTAGCAGCCCATAGTTGGAACAGCAGACTTTCCGTTTTTGTCAAGGTAAGTTACGTTCATTGACTCTGTGTATTTTTTTCCAAGCTTGAAAATGTGTCCAAGCTCGTTTCCTTTTGTTGTGTAAAATGGCTTTCCGCAGACAGGGCAGATGTCTCCGGCTTTTGCAGTTCTAAGGTCGGCTGTTTTCCATGCAGAAAAATCTCTGCCGTATTCAACGTGGACAAAATGAGTGTCGGCTTTGTTTGCTCCTACAAGGAAGTCATGCATGTCAAGCACGGAATTGTCTGCGATTACAGGCACGTTTGAAAGATTTATAGGTCCTGCGAATCCTACTGGCGCGCCTGTGATTTTTGTGTCTTCTTCCGCAGTTGCAAGCTCCACTTCTGACGCTTTTAGGAATCCTGCGAGTTTTGCTTCGTTTATATCAAGGTCGCCTCTTATGCAGACCGCAACAAATACTTCAGGATAAAATTTTATGTTTCCTTCTGTGATTGTCTTTAAATTTTTGCAGCAGTCAAGTTCGCTAAGATCAAGGCAGACATTTGTGGCTTTGTAAATCAATGTTTTTAAAAGCTGATGCTTTGAACATTTTAAATGTTTTTCCAAGTCGTCGATTGTTCCAACATTTGGAGTGCTGATTGGCTCGTAATTTTTTTCTGTTGCCTTTACAGGATTTCCGTCTATGTCAACTGGAATGTCTTTTGCGCATGAAGCTTTTTCAACATTCGCCGCATATCCGCATTTGCACAAAATGAGTGTGTCGTCTCCGATTTCGCTTTCAACCATAAATTCTTCAGAGCCGCTTCCGCCCATTGCGCCTGTGTCTGCTTTTACAGTTATTACATTCAGTCCAAGACGCTTAAAAATTCTAAGATATGCTTTTGCGTAAGCCTGATATGACTGGTCAAGAGATTCGTCGTCGGCGTTGAGAGTGTAGCCGTCCATCATGTTGAATTCACGGCCGCGCATAACTCCGTATCTAGGTCGGATTTCATCTCTGTATTTTGTGTTTATCTGATAGCAGTTTATAGGAAGTTGCTTGTAGCTTGTAAGTCCCTGTCGCATAATTGCCGTGTATGCTTCTTCGGCTGTCGGGCTTACAACCATGTCCTGCTGCTGGCGGTTTTGCGCTTTTAGCATTTGCGGTCCCATTGTTTCCCATCTTCCGCTTTCTTTCCAGATGTCTCCGGGAACAATTACAGTCGGTTTAAATTCCATTGCGCCCGAAGCTTCAATTTCTTCCTTGATAATTTTTTCAAGTTTTCTGTATGCTCTTAAACCGAGCGGCATATATGTGTAAAGTCCGTTTCCGAGTTTTCTGATTAAGTCGGCGCGCATCATAAGCTGATGGCTAGAAATAATTGCTTCTGACGGAGAATCACGAAGCGTCCTGAATGGAATTTGTGAAGTTTTCATAATCGGATATTTTAGTGAAATTCAAGTCTATGTTCAATATTTTGTCTTCTATAAAATGCGCACTGTTTTGCTAAAGTCGTTTTCTAAAATTCCGATAATCGAAAGTAGCAGTCTTGTTTTTGCAAAGCAGAAGCAAAGCTATGGGAGGAAAAAAATGGCGTATGGAAGCAATCCTTATGGCGGGTTCAGCGCATACCGGGAAATCGGAGTGAAAACTGCCAGCCAAGGAAAACTTGTTGTAATGCTTTATGACGGTGCTGTTTCAAATTTGGAAAAAGCGATTGCATTGATTTCTGAAGATGGAAAAATTGCTCCAAGCAGCATTGAAAATTTTGGAAACTATCTGCAAAAAGTTATGGACATAATCACAGAGCTTGAAGTGAGCCTTAACATGGAGCAGGGCGGCGAAATTGCAAAAAATCTTATGTCGCTTTATGTTTTCTTTAACAAGCAGATTCTGGATTCCACAATAAGCCATGACAAGAAAAAGCTTTCGTTTGTTCGTGATATGCTTTCCCAGCTTCAGGATTCTTGGATTTCGGCTTCAAACAGCACTGCAAATGCCCAGACAAAAATTCCGGGAGCTGCGCCATCGCTGAATATAACAGGATAATTTTAGCTGCAAGTTCACTTTGAATTTGCTGAATTATTTTTGATGCGGAGAAATTTTATGGAACAAAAAATTAGTAAAGAAGAACTTGACGAGCGTGTTGCGATTCTTAAAAAATTCAAAATGCTTCTTGAGCAGCAGAGAAAAAAGTTCCAGGAATATTTAAAAGTTCTGGAAGCTCAGGAAAATAAAATTACAGAAGAAGATTCTGATTCCTTGATTGCGCACAGTGAACTTGAAGCGCAGATTGTTCAGGGAATTGGCTCATTGCAGAAAGTGATTGTTCCAATGCAGGAGCTTTACAATAAATCTGGAGCGGCTTTTTATAATCCAAAGGAAGCTTTGCCTGTTTCGCAGATTCAAAATGATTTGTCCAAACTTCAAAGTCAGGTGCTTGCCCAGAATGAAAAAAACCGTTCGCTTTTAAAAGTTAGAATGATTCAGCTTAAAAAGCAAATTTCAGATTTTAGAAATCCGTATCGTTCTTTGAATTCAATCTATGCGCAGAAGTCTTCTTCGGCTGGAACAAGAATTCAAGTTGAAGTTTAAAATTTTATAAAGAGAAAAATTATGTCGGCAACAAAAAAAATTACTAAAAATATGATAGTTGATGCTGCCTTGGAAATTTTTAGGGCAGAAGGATTCGATGCTGTTACATCTCGCCGTGTTGCTCTTAGACTTGGATGTTCAACGCAGCCTATTTATTTTGAATACAAAAACATGGACGAGCTTAAAGACGACATTGTAAAAAAAGTTGTCAGTCAGCTTAATGAGATTTTCAGTTCTGTATCTAATGAAGGTAAAGAAGATCCCAATGAATTTGTTTACCGTTCATACGGTCTTGCATTTTTGAAATTTGCGCAAACCGACCCTTTTGTTTTTAGGCAGATTTATATTGTGGACGGAAAAATCGGAAGACAAGTTGACGATCTTTGGATGCCGAAAGGTATAGACATTCTTGAAAATAAATATGGTTACAAAAAAGAAACAGCGATTGCAATTAACAAAATGGCATCTTGCTCTTTGATGGGAATGGCGGTTTTTACTAGTTCCGGTTATAAGAAAACTTCAGAAGAGGAAATTTTAAAAAGCCTTGAAATTCTTTTTGCTTCTGTTTGCGCTGTTTATGGTCCGCCTCCAAAGCTTATGAAAATCGAAAAATTTAGAAATCACTTTGAAAAGATTATGGCAAGCTTTAAAAAATAGAAATACAACTGAATTTTTCTTACATTGAAGAATTTTATTTTATGCATTAAAATAGAGCGTTATGGGTGGAAAAACTGAAAAAAAAACTTCGGCAGTAAAAAAATCATCTGCAAAAATTTCAAAGGCTTCTAAACCTGAGCCAAAGCAAAAAACTACAAAAACAGCGGCAAAATCTGAATCAAAAACTGCAAAGACAACAGCAGTAAAAAAATCCGCTGCAAAAGAAAAAGTTCCCGCAAAGAAAATTCCTGCGCTAAAAAAATCAGAAATAAAGAAAGAGACAAATGTTGTTTCAAAAACCCCTGACGTTTCTGTTGTAAAAGCCTCCGCAAAGCCAGTTGCCTTAAAAAGCAAAGACTACGGCGATGATAAAATTATTCACCTTGATGCGCTTGAGCATATTCGCTTGCGCTCTGGAATGTACATTGGACGGCTTGGCGACGGTTCGAATCAGAACGATGGAATTTATATTTTGCTGAAGGAAGTTGTTGACAATGCCATTGATGAATTTATCATGGGCTTTGGTAAAAAGATTGAAATCGAAGTAAAAGAAAACCGTGTAAAAGTCCGCGACTATGGACGTGGAATTCCGCTTGGAAAAGTTGTTGAATGCGTTTCAGAAATTAATACCGGCGCAAAATACAATGATGATGTTTTTCAGTTTTCAGTTGGAATGAACGGAGTTGGAACAAAAGCCGTAAATGCTCTTTCTTCTTATTTTCGCGTAGTTTCTGTTCGTGCAGGCCAATGCGCAGAAGCTATTTTTGAGCAAGGAAAACTTGTAAGCCAGCGTTCTGGAAATTTAAAGCAAAAGCAGCCGGACGGAACATATTTTGAATTTGTTCCTGACGAAGCGATTTTTGGAAAATACAATTTCAACATGGAATTTGTTGAAAAACGAATTTGGAATTATGCTTATTTAAATGCAGGACTTACTTTAAAGCTCAATGGCCAGGAATACAAAAGCGATAACGGACTTTTTGATTTGCTTAACAAAGAAATTGAAGGAACTTCGCTTTATGCAATAGGAAGCTATCAGGGAGAGCGGTTGAAGTTTGCTTTTACGCACACAAATAGCTACGGTGAAAATTATTTTTCATTTGTAAACGGCCAGTACACGGCAGACGGTGGAACTCATCTTGCAGCTTTTAAAGAAGGATTTGTAAAAGGAATAAATGATTTTTACGGAACTTCATATAAAAGCGAAGACATCCGCGAAGGAATGGCGGCCGCAGTTCTTGTAAAAGTCAAAGATCCTGTTTTTGAAAGCCAGACAAAAAACAAACTTGGCAACACGGATATTCGACAGTGGATTGTTTCGGAAACTCAGAGCGGACTTGATGATTGGCTGCACCACAATCCTGAGGCTGCAAAAAAAATTCAGGAAAAAATTCAGGCAAATGAAAAGCTCCGCACAGAACTTAGCGCGGTAAAAAAAGAAGCCAAAGAAGCTGCAAGAAAAATCAGCATAAGAATTCCAAAATTGAAAGATTGCCGTTTTCATATTCAAGATGGCGCAAAAGGCGAAAACAGCATGATTTTTATAACCGAGGGAGATTCTGCTTCTGGCACGATGACTCATTCACGCAATGCCGATTATCAGGCGATTTTTAGTTTGCGCGGAAAGCCTGAAAATATGTACGGAAAAAAACAAAGTGAGATTTATAAAAACGACGAGCTTTACCAGCTGATGATGGCGCTTGGAATTGAGCAGGATGTTGAAAATCTAAAGTATTCAAAAATTGTAATTGCAACCGATGCTGATAACGATGGTTTCCATATTAGAAATCTTGTGATGACATTTTTCCTTGGATATTTTGAAGAGCTTGTAACTTCCGGAAGAATTTTTATTTTGGAAACTCCGCTTTTCCGTGTAAGAAATAAAAAAGAAAATATTTATTGCTACAGCGAAGAGGAGCGCGACAAGGCTCAGAAAAAACTTGGCTCTTCTGCGGAAACAACACGATTCAAAGGTCTTGGAGAAATCAGTCCGTCGGAATTTAAGGATTTTATTTCGCCGGAAACAATTCATCTTACGCCTGTTGAAATAAGCCAGCTTAAAATGGTGCCAAAACTTCTTTCATTCTACATGGGGAAAAACACGCCTGAGCGAAGGGCTTTTATTGAAAAACATTTGCTTAGCAATGCTGACATCGATGCATAAGGATTTTTAAATGGCATTTGTAAAAAACTTATTCGACAAGAATTTTATAGAATACGCAAGCTACGTTATCCGCGACCGTGCGATTCCTGATTTGGAAGACGGACTAAAACCTGTTCAGCGCAGAATTATGCACACGCTTTTTAACATTGACGACGGAAGAATGCACAAGGTTGCAAGTGTTGTTGGCGACTGCATGAAATTTCATCCGCACGGAGACGCTTCAATTGGAGCTGCGCTAGTTGTTCTTGCAAACAAAGAAATTTTTATTCAGCGTCAGGGAAACTTCGGAAACCTTTATACTGGAGACACTGCTTCCGCTTCCCGTTACATTGAATGCTGCGTTCATCCTTTGGCGAAAAAATTTTTGTACAATCCGAACATTACAGAATATGTTCCAAGCTACGACGGGCGAAGTAAAGAGCCTGTTGCTTTCCGTGCAAAAATTCCGGTTGTTCTTCTTGGCGGTGCGGAAGGAATTGCAGTTGGAATGTCCACAAAAATTCTTCCGTACAATATTAAAGAAGTTCTTGATGCCGAAATAAAAGCCTTGCGTGGCGAGCCGTTTGAAATCTATCCTGATTCTCCGACTGGAGGCTTGATGGATGTAAGCAATTACAATGATGGAAACGGAAAAATAATTACACGCGCAAAATTCGATTTGAGCGATGAAAAGAAAATTGTTATAACGGAGCTTCCGCTTGAAACAACTTCAAAAGACTTGCTTGATTCAATTGACGCGGCTTATAAAGCTGGAAAAATAAAAATCAGTTCAGTTGAAGATTTTACAACTGACCACTGCAATATTGAAATAAAGCTTCCGCGAGGCGTTTATTCTAAAGACGTGGAAAAAGCTTTGTATGCGTACACTTCTTGCGAAAAATCAATTGCTTGCCAGATGCTTGTTATAAAAGAAAATATGCCGGTGGCAATGACGGCTACGGAAATTATAAAATATTACGCAAAAAAACTTACTGGCATTATAAAAGACGAACTTGAATTTGAACGCGGCTCTTTAACGGAAGAACTTCATCAGCGCACGCTTGAGCGTATTTTTATTGAAGAGCGGATTTACAAATCCATTGAACAAATGAAAACTGCCGAAGCTGTCAACAAAGCTGTTAAAGACGGATTTGTTCCTTTTAAAGATGAGCTTATAAGAGAAGTTACGGATGAAGATGTTGAAAAGCTTTTAAAAATTCCAATCAGACGAATTTCGCTTTTTGATATAAATAAAAATCGTGATCAGGTAAAGGCTATCAATGAACGTTTAAAAGAAATTGCGCGCCGGCTAAAGCATTTGACTGATTGCGCTGTTGAATATCTTGGTGGAATTCTTGATGAACTTAAAAAATTTTCCGCGCTAGATCCAAAGCAAGACCACACAGCTATAAGCCCTGCGCTTCTTGAACGGCAGACAAAAATAACTTCATTTTCCGCAGTTGATGTAAAGCAGATTGTTCAGCGTGATACTCCGTTGCGGTATGATGAAAAAGGCTATCTTGGAACTTCTGTTAACGGCGGACGGGAAATTTTAAAAGTTACTCCTTTTGACAGAATTCTCATTGTGCGCAAGAGCGGACTTTGGAGCGTTTGCGATGTGCCGGATAAGCTTTTCGTTGACTCTGGAATTTGGTTTTGCAATTATGCAGACAAGGACATTATCAGCAAAATTCTCTTTACGATAATTTATCGTGATCCAAAAACAAAATACTGCTTTATAAAACGCTGCCGAATTTCTGGCTGGATTATGAACCGCGACTATAATTTTGTGCCAGACGGAATGGAAGTTCTTCACATTGATACAAGAGCTAAATTTAAGTTCACTCTGAATTACACTAAAAAGCCTCGTGTAAAAATTACAGTCCAAGAATTTAAAGCGCAGGATTTTGAAGAAAAAGGATTGAAGACTAACGGAATCCGGCTTGAATCCAAGGAAGTTGATTCTATAAAAGTTGAAGATTCAGGTTTGCAGACGAAACTTGATTTATAAATTGTAAAACAGGAATAAAAAATTGGATAAGGAAAAATTAAAAAATCCTGAGTATAAAAGAATGTATCAGGTTTTAAGAGAGCGGCTGGCAAAAAATATTGCGCGTTCGGTTTTGCTGCTTTTGCTTTTTAATGTAATGCTGTCTTTTTTACTTACAAGTGGATTTTCTCCTGCAATGCTTTTTAACGGCTCTGCTATTGGATATGTAATTTCATTTGTTTTTACTTCGCTGATACTTATTGTTGTTTTTACGCTTGCCTATGGAATTGTTGCTGATTTTACAAATATTGTTCTTGGCAAAAAAAATTCTTCTGGAGGAATCTTCTGTGGTTTTTTTGAAAAGTCAAAACGTATATTTTATTCTTCAGTTTTTTTTACGCTTGTTGTAGTTTTTGTAGCGTTCGTATCTGCCGTATTGCTCTTTATATTTAAAGAAAAAATTATTTCATGCTCAAGCTTTTTTTCTGAAGTATTTTCAAATGAAAACTTAAATCAGCTTGATTCTGAAAAGATTGCAAAAGCTTTTACTCTTGCACTTTTTTATACAGCGATTTTCTTTTTTGTTTTTGTATTTTGTTTTCTTCCGTTTATTTTTGTTTGGAATGCGTTTCTTGAAAATAAAAAAATAGATTTAAAGAATGCAATTAGAAAAAGCCTTTTTGTTATCCGTGGAAGATATTTCCATTATCTGGGTTTTGTGATTTTTGTCTGCCTTAAAAATTTTGCAGTTTTATTTGTTGCGGTTTTTCTTAATGCAGTTCTTTCTGGAAAAAATAATTTTATTTCTCTTTTGCTCGGATTTTATGCGTTCCTTCAATATTACACAATTCTTGCAAAAATTTACTATTGCATTCCAATTTATTATTTTTCATTTTTGAGCGTTAACGGAATGATTGGCGGAGATAAAAATGAAGGTTCTTCTTGAAGAATCCAAAGCTGAGCTTATCATAAAAAATTCCCGCTTCATTTCAGAAGTTTTTCCTGTGGAAACTCAAGCGCAGGCAAGAGAAAAACTTCATGAGGTTAAGCAAAAATATTTTGATGCAACCCATGTAGTTCATGCTTTTTCTGTTGGTTTAAAATCTGAAACTTTTGGCATGAGCGATGATGGTGAGCCAAGCGGAACTGCCGGGCGTCCTGTTCTTGATGTTCTAAAAGGAAGCGGAATTACAAATATCTTGCTTACAGTAACAAGGTATTTCGGAGGAACACTTTTAGGAACGGGCGGACTTGTTCATGCATATAGTGAAAGTGCTAAACAAGTTCTTTCTGTTTGTAAAGCCGAACCTTATGTTGAAAAATCTTCATTTTCATTTTCGTGCGGCTATGATTTGTATCAAACTGTAAAACATTTGTTTGAGGACTTTAATATTTCAAATCTGACTGAAAACTTTGGAACTGATATTTCTATTCAAGGTGAAATTTTTCTATCTGAAAAAAATACTTTTCTTGAGCAAATAAAAAACATTTCAAAAGGAACAATAAAATGCATTTGATTTTTATTCGTCATGGAGATCCTGATTATTCAATTGATTCTGTTACAGAAAAAGGAAAACGTGAAATAGAACTTTTGGGCAAGCGCATTTCAAAACTGAATGCAACAGAATTTTTTGTTTCGCCGATGGGACGTGCGCAGGCTACGGCAAAAGCTTGTTTGGAAAATATTCATGCAGATTTTTCAAAGCAGCCGATGAAAGTTTCAACAATGCCTTGGCTTAGAGAATTCAGCTACGACATAAAAGATTTTAAAACCGGAAAAAACAGAATTGCATGGGACTGGCTTCCGCGCGATTATTTTGGCGAAAAGAAATATAAGGATGTCCAAAAATTTTTCCAAACAAAATCAATGAAAAGCGGAAATATAGAATTTCATTATAAGGAAGTTTGCCGCGGACTTGATGAGATTTTGGCATCTTATGACTACAATCGCATTGATTCAAAAATTCCTTTGTATAATTGCTTTCCGCATATTTCAAAAGAAGAATCTTTGATAGACACTCACATTGACCCTGAGCAAAAAGATTTGGATGAAAAAAATCTTGTTTTTGTCTGTCATCTAGGCGTGATGTTTGTAATGCTAAGCCATCTTACAGGAATTAGCCCTGTTCAGCTTTGGCAGGGATTTTTTGTTGCTCCAAGCTCAGTTACAATTGTTGGCGCGGAAGAAAGAGTTCCCGGAGAAGTTGTTTTTAGAATTCAGCAGATGGGAGATGTAAGCCATTTAATCGGCGCAAATGAAAAAGTTTCTGCGTCTGGATTTTTTGGAAACTGTCTTTCCATTTAAAGAGATTTTTATTTTTGTAAAATTGAATTTTTTATTGATTCTATTTATACTTGCTTTATGAATTACAATTCAATGACTTATGAAGAACTTGAGCTTCCGAAGAAAGGCGACAGAGTTGTCGTGGGACTTTCTGGTGGCGTTGATTCTACAATGACAGCAATGCTTTTAAAAGAAAAAGGCTGTGATGTAACTTGTGTTACAATGTCTTTGTGGCAAGAGGCTGATTTAAATCTGCCTGACGATTACAAAATTCCAGACAGCTGCTATAGTCCCAAGGAAATTGAAGATATAGAGGAAAATAAAAAATTCTGCGCAGAACAAAATATTCCGTATATCGTTGTTGACGTTAAAGAAAAATATCAGCAGGAAGTAATAGAATATTTTAAGCGCGAATACAGAAACGGCCGCACTCCAAATCCGTGCATAAGATGCAACCGCTTTATAAAATTTGGCGCGATGCTTTCCGGCTTAAAAGACTTGGGAATTGAATACGATTATTTTTGCACAGGTCATTATGCAAAAGCCGTGCGCGGAACAGAACCTCTTTTTTCAGTTTATGGAGAAAATGCTTCAAAAGATGAAAGGGGAAAATGCCGTCCTGTTCAAATTCACACTGCGCTTGATATTACAAAAGACCAGGCTTATTTTTTGTACAGAATCCCGAGCGAAATTTTAGAGAAAGTCCGTTTTCCGCTTGCAAGCTTTAGCAAAAAAGAAGTTTTTAAAATGGCCCGTGAACGCGGATTAAAGGCCGCTGAAAAAGAAGAAAGCCAGGATTTTATTCCGGCTCCAATGCTTGAATATATGTTTAAAGACAAGCCTTCTGTGCCAGGAGATTTTATTGATTTGGACGGAAAAGTTCTTGGCCGCCACAAAGGAATTGAGCATTATACAATCGGGCAGAGAAGAGGACTTGGAGTGAGCGCGCCTTATCCTCTTTATGTTGCTGAAATTGACAAGGAAAAAAATCTAGTTGTTCTTGGAAAAGACAGCGACTTGTTTTGTTCAGGTCTTATTGCAGACGATTTGGTTTGGCCTGCTGAATACGATCCTTGCTGTGAATTTGATGCGATGGTAAAAATCCGTCTTGCTTCAAAGCCTGTAAAAGCCCATGTTGCGCCTTACCAGCCGTTGGAAAATGAAGAGTTTTGCGGCAAAGCTTACAAGGTTGTATTTGATGAGCCTCAGCGGGCGGTTGCTCCAGGACAGTCCGTTGTTTTTTATAAAGACGGAATAACACTTGGCGGCGGAATTATTTCAAAAGCAATAAAAGCCTAGTTGTTAACTAACTGTCATTCCTATGCTGCAACAATTGTCATTCTCCGGCTTGACCGGAGAATCTAGTAAATTTTTAGATTGCTGGATTTAGTCTGGCAATGACAATATTCAAATTAGTAAATGTCCAGTTTGTAGGAAATTGTTGAAGCTGAATTCAGGATGTTGACAATTGTAATTGTCAGTGTGCAAGAGCCTTTGTTCAGCTGAACAATTCCTGCCAGCTGCTTTGTGCTGTCTGGATAAATTTCTTTAATGCTGTAATGCTCGTTTCCTTTTACACAAAGTTTTCCGTTGCTTTCCTTTAAAACATCGTAGGAAATATTTTCTACAGTTGCTCCATTTACCGCTGTGATTGTTTTGTACGGAACTGCAACATTTTGGCGTGTTCTGTAAACGTAATATTTTCCTGCCGGCAATCTTCGTTCGTTCAAAAGATTGTGCGAAACTCCGTTTTTATCTGTTAAAGTTATTGTTCCCATTGTAAGCGGAAGCTCTCTTCCTGCGCGCGGCATAAGAATTCTTGGATTTACAGCGGAATTGTTTTTTGAATCAAAGACTTTAAATTCAAGGCAGCTTTGTCCTTCTTGCCAGCCTGTGTTTCCGCTTGTTCCAAGAAATTCGCCAGACTCAACAAACTGCTTTTCTTCAATTTCTTTTGAAATTGAACTGTCATCAAGATTTGCATAAACTGTTGAAAGTCCATCTTCATGTGAAATAATTACGGAATTTCCCAGTGCGGATTCAAACCAGCCAAAGTCGTCGCTATGGTCTGAAATTATTGCGGTTATTCTTCCTTTGTCTGCCGCCTTGACTTCTGAAGGATCTTTAAAAATCAGCGAGGAATTTATTGTGCCTCCGCGGAGTTGTCCGAAATATGAATAGAATGAATCTGAATTAGTTTCTTTTTGCGGCCAGTCGAACGAAAATCCGCAGAAACTAAAAAACGCGCAGGTTAAAGTTAAAATTGTTTTTTTCATTTTTTTTCTCCGCAAGAAACCATCTAGCTATTTTTTTGAAATTGAAATTTTTGAAATTTTTGTGTTCCGTCCAATGAAAAGAGAATCTTCATAAGTCTGAATAAATGAACATTCGCCTTCAAAGCTGAACGATGCCATTGGATAAACAAAAGATTCAAGAATTGTTACAGTGTATTTTTTTCCGTCTTTGCTCAAAATAAAAACAAGCTCATTGTTGTCAGAAAATTCTATTTGAGAAATTTTCCCTTTGATTGGAATTTTTTTGCTTGTGGATTTTTTTGAATTGACGATTCCAAGAAAATCTTTTCCGTTGAAATAAACGTAATCAGAATTGTTGTTGAATTTTACAAGCGTCTGGCGGGAAATGGAATTTTCAAGATACTCGTGGTAAATTACTTTTGAATGTCCGCCGTTTTTTTCTGCAACAATAAATCTTTGCTGATCTTGTCCTGAAACACAGGCGATTCTGTTTCCATCTTCAGAAATTGCAACTCCAAGAATTACATCGCAATTGCTTCCGCCAGGCGCAAATTTCTGGTCAATTTTTCCGTCCGGCAAAAAAGAAATTACAGTTCCGTCTGCGTATCCTGCGGCAGTTCCGTTTTTGCTTGATGAAAATGCAGTGATTGGCGAATAATGCTCGTAGTTCCATTCGCGTTTTCCTTCTGAATTGCATTTTACAAAAGAAGTTCCGCCCGGCTGCATTACAAAGATTCTGTCTTGGTCAAAAAATGGAAATCCGGCTTCGTCAATTGTTCCAGCCAAAGTTCCGTCTGCGAAAAAAAAGTCGGTCTTTGTGCCGCTTGCTCCGAATGCCGCATACCATTTTTCTGAAACTGTTGATTTAAAAGGAAATGTTATTGCTGAAACAATTTTTCCATCGGCTGTAAAATATCCTATGTTCTGGGAAAGCTTAAACGGAATCTTTTTTGCATCATTTGAATTTTCTTGAATATGTGAAATGTCTTCTGTCCATTCCGGTGTAAAATGAATTTCTTGGCCCATTGGCTGCACTGAAAAAATAATGTACAAGGCGCAAAATATAACGGCTATAGGAACAAGCAGATTCTTTTTTTTCTTATTAAAATTCATAATAGGCTATTTTATAGAAAGCAATGATAATTTTCAATGCCATTGAATTTTGCAAGGAAGCCGTTTTGTTTGTAAAAAGAGTACGCAATAAAAAAGTTAAAAAAAATGCCCTCAAATGCTGACAAACCAACTTTTTTGAATCATAATTATAATAGGTCGAATGTCGAGTTTTGATAAGAACAGTAATTTAAGTGTCATTGCCGTGCTTGACACGGCAATCTTGCAAAAAAAGTGCAATAGATTATCAGGTCAAGCCCGATAATGACAGCTTCTGCGAGTTTGCTATGCAAATATAGCGGTGTCAAGCACGGCAATGACAGTAAATTTACAGAACTCGAAATTGAACCTAATAAACTGTCATTCTTTATGCGGAAGATCTCCGGGTCAAGCCCGAAGATGACAAAAAACTGTTAATGCGGATTATCCGGTCGAGCCAGATAATGACATGAATTCAAGCTGGATAATGACAAGAAAACTGTCATTCCCATTCTAAAACACAACTGTCATTCCCGTGCAGCGACACGGGAATCTCTAACAAGGAGGAATCTTTATGAAAAAGCTAATTTTTTCTATTTTACCAGCATTTTTATTCGCATTTATTTCGTGCATGAACATGAGCTCTGGCTCTGGCGAAAACGGCTCTGTTCGCATTGCCTTGCCTGGAAGCGCGCGCGCCACATACAATTACAGCAGCAGCAATGCAAAAAAATACATTGTGCGCCTTTATAATGACGACTTTGACCAAACCGAAGAAGGGACTGTGGGGGGGTAATAGAATTTCCTGACCTTGAGTCTGGAAAATACACAGCAGAGGCGGAAGCCTGGAACACAGACGAAAACATCCTTGAAGGAAGCGGAAGTACAAAAATTACCGTAAGTGCCGGCGAAACCACCGACTGCAACATCAAAATGATTCTTGAAGGGCAGACTGCGTACTATTCAAAGTACATGCTCTTTTCTGATTCTGATGACAATATGTACGCCTACGACTATTCAACTTGTACACAAAAAAGAAAGTGGGAAAATTCTTACAATCTTGCAGAAGACAATAGTGGAAACGTTTATTATATGTATGTTGGAAAAGACTCTCAAGGCTATTATTATGACCCAGAAATAAGAATATTTAATGGTAATACTGATAGTAAAGAATATGGGTATGGAACAGCATTTTCAGAAGATACCAATTTTTCTCATACAAGACTTTTTGATGCATATTATGACAGTACGACAGATATTTATTGGGTAGCTTATGCTTATTGGGCAAGTTCAGAAAAGAAACTGTATCTATGTAGAAAAACAGATAAATACGCCAAAATTACAAAAACTGTTGGACAATTTCCTTTTTCTTGTGCGTGCATTGCGACACAAGGAGAAAATTTTTATTATTCATTTAACAGCAGTGATGATACTAACCAGTGTCCAGATTCAATTGGCTATGCAACATTCGATTACACAACAAGTGACGGCTCTGCAAATGAAATAGAAACAAAAACTTTAGCTGATTTTGGTGTTTCAGGCACAATAACAGACATGGCGGTTCTTGAAGATGGAACCGTTGCTGTTCTTGTAAACGATAAGAGTTTAAATGATGAAAATAAATTTGTTTTAACTGACGGCGGAACAGTTAATAGCCGCGGTGCTCTTGTGCTTTTGTCTTCGGACTTGTCAACTTATAAAGTTTATGGTTGGACAGATTCTTCAAGGACAATAAGCGCAACTGGCTCAAGTTCTGGCTATGATTTGCAATTAAATTCAATTACAGCGTACATCCCAGAGTATGAAGAGCGCAACTCGCACTTTTACGGGCCAATGCGCATTGTTGCAGTCCGCCCAAAAGAGCTTGTAATTGCAGACTGCGGCGCAAACTTTGTTCTGCCTGATTACAGCGCCCAAAAGAACGGAAAAATGTATGCCCACAACAGGCTTATGACCGTAAATTTGCGCAACTTTGCCATAGGGTGCAAAAAAGAATTCAGCGAAAGCGAAATAAAGTTTCAGAATCTGGATATTAGCGGCAGTTTGACAGTTGTTAGCAACTGGTCAGATGGAGTTGAAAAATAAAGTAACTATATTGATTGAAAACTGTCATTGTCGTGCTTGACCCTGCGATGTTTGCATAGCAAACTCGGTCAGAAATCTGAAATAGATTATCCGGTCGAGCCGGATAATGACATAAATTCAAGTCGGAGTATGACATAAATTCAAGCCCCAGAATGACAAAAAAGACACTTTTTAGACATCCCCCTTATTTTTAAGCATAGTTACTATGTTTGCCCAACGGACTGGGTGTGTTTTTGCAGAAAGTATAGTAAAATTAACAGAAGTATGCTATTATATAGTTAAAAACATACTTTTGGAGGTGTTGCTATGACAAATACAGCTCTTGTTCAGATAAAAGTAGATTCAGAAACAAAAACAGATGTTACAAGTATTTATGAATCGCTTGGCTTGGATTTGCCTACTGCGGTCAGGATTTTTTTCAAAAAAAGCATTGCAGTAGGCGGACTTCCATTTGAGTTAAGGAATGATTCTCGTTCTGAAAGATGGAACATCTACAAAGACGCAAGAGATTCAATTAAGAAGAACAATGTCCCCGAAATGTCTCTTGACGAAATCAATGCTGAAATCTCTGCTGCAAGGTCAGGCTTGTAAATGAAAAGAAAGTATGTTGTTATTGATACAAATGTTCTTGTTTCAGCTTTGATAACTCGAAATGAAAGCTCTCCAACTGTGAGAATTTTGCGTTTTCTTGCAAATGGAAATATTGTTCCTGTTTATTCCGATGAAATTATCAAAGAATACAATGAAGTTTTAAGAAGAGATAAATTCAAGCTTTCAGAAAATATAATCATAAATCTTTTGAAAGATGTTATGGACAATGGCTTGAAAATTACAGAATTTGTAGAATCAAATGAAACAATGCCCGACCCAAAGGATGTTGTTTTTTATATAGTAACATTATCGGCGCAAGACAAGGATGCTTTTCTTGTAACAGGGAATGGAAAGCATTTTCCTGAAAAATCATTTATTGTAACACCGTCAGAATTGGTTGAAATTCTAAAAGAAGAAATCGCCTGACAAAAAGTTCAAAACCGATTTTTATTTTCAGACTTGCCCTGCGATGTTTACGCAGTAAACTCGGTCAGGAATCTGGAATAGATTATCCGGTCGAGCCGGATAATGACATAAATTCGAGCCAGATAATGATATAAATTCAAGTCGGAGTATGACATAGGGTAAAGCCCGAAAGTGACAAAAAAGATAGTTTTACTTTCTGTCATAAAAACAAAAGGAATACTTCCTAAGCCCTTTAGGAATACTCACTTCAGGTCTTAGGAATACTCTCTTAGCCTCTTAGGAAGTATTCCTTCAGAATGAAGGCTAAAGGTTTAAAGATACTTTGCTTGTCCTTTTGAAAATCCTTCCGAATATAGGCAAAAATCAATTTATGTGCTAAAATCTGCAAATTGAATTTTATGCGGCACACACCAGTGTCGAAGATGAGGTTTTTATGGCAAAAGAAAAAGATGTGCATGCTTGCACTTTGGACAAAATCATCAGTCTTTGCAAGAGAAGAGGATTTGTTTATCAGGCTTCTGAAATTTACGGCGGAATGGCTGGCGCATGGGATTACGGTCCTCTTGGCGTTGAATTCAAGCGCAACATTCAGAACGAATGGTGGCATTATATGACTCAGCTTCATGATGATGTTGTTGGTCTTGATTCAGCTATTTTTCAGCATCACACAACTTGGGAAGCTTCTGGCCATGTAGGGCATTTTTCTGATCCGATGATTGACTGCACAGAATGCAAGGCTAGATTCCGCGCTGATCAGCTTATTGAAGATTATTTTGACAAGACTGGCGAAACTCCTTCAAAGCCGGTTGATACAATGAGCCATGAAGAAATGAAGGCTCTTATTGATGAAAAGATTAACTGCCCGACTTGCGGAAAGCATTCTTGGACTGATGTGCGTGAATTTAACTTGATGTTCAAAACTCATCAAGGACCTGTTGCCACAGAAGCGTCTTTGGTTTATCTTCGCCCGGAAACTTGCCAGGGAATTTTTACAGATTTCAAGAATATTGTTCAGTCAAACAGAATGAAAATTCCGTTCGGAGTTGCCCAGGTTGGAAAGTCGTTCCGCAATGAAATTATCTTCAAGAATTTTATTTTCCGCACTTGTGAATTCGAGCAGATGGAAATGGAATATTTCTGCAAGCCAGGAACAGAAGATGAAACTTTTGCGCGCTGGAGAAAAGACCGCTGGAATTTCTATTTGAAATACGGAATTGCAGAAGACCATCTTAACTGGCATCACCACGACAAGCTTGCCCACTACGCAAAGGACGCTTACGATATTCAGTACAAGTTCCCGATTGGTTTTGAGGAAATTGAAGGAATTCATAGCCGCACAGACTTTGACCTTTCTCAGCACGAGCAGTACTCAAAGAAAGATATGCACTACATCGATCAGGACGACGGAAACAAACGCTACATTCCTTATGTTGTTGAAACTTCCGCCGGACTTAACAGAAACTTCCTTATGTTCCTTTGTGAAGCTTACGAAGAGCAGAATGTTGCAAAAGAAGGCGAGAGCGAAGACTTTAGAACAGTTCTTCATCTTGATCCTCGTCTTGCGCCTGTTACTGTTGCGGTTCTTCCTTTGATGAAAAAAGACGGACTTGCAGAAAAGGCAAAAGAAATTCAGCATATCTTAAAAGAAGATTTTGTTACTGATTATGACCAGAGCGGAACAATCGGAAAACGCTACAGACGCCAGGACGAAATTGGAACTCCATTCTGTGTTACAGTAGACCATGACACGCTTGATTCTTCCAGCGCGGATTTCAATACTGTTACAGTGCGCTTCCGTGACTCAATGGAACAAAAGAGAGTTCCTCTTGACGATTTGATTCCTTTCATTCAAAAGGAAATAAAATCTTATGTTCCTGTAAAACGCTAACAGTTTAACTGCCATTTGTCATTGTCGAACTTGATTCGGCAATCTACATTTGCTAGATTCTCCGATCAAGTCGGAGAATGACAATTATTGTCGTGGCACATGAATGACTGTTAGTAGTTGTATTGGCAAAATTCGTCATTAGACTTATTTAAGGCTGGTTGCAAGTTATGGAATACGTTGCTCTCGGAAAAACAAATCTTCTAGTTAGCCGCACTGGTTTTGGCGCGGAAAGTCTTGACTGCAAGGAAATCGAAAGTTTCGGTGAAGATGCGGATGAAAAGGCTTGCGCTATTGTTCATCAGGCTTATGCAGGCGGAATGAATTTTTTTGACACTTCGCATTCCAAGCCAGTCTGTGAAAAGCGTCTTGGAGCTGCCTTGCATGGAATCCGGCACAACGTGATTCTTGCGACAAAAACTTCTGGCCAGGACTTGCATGAAATCCGCCGCGATTTAGATGAAAGCCTTATGTCTTTGGAAAGCGATACCCTTGATTTGTTTCAGCTTGAAAATCCGCTTATTGTTCCAAAGAAAAACGGCATGGACGGAATTTACAATGAGCTTTTGTCTTTAAAAGAAAAGGGAATTGTTAAGCATATTGGAATTGCAACAGAAAACTACGATATTGCAAAAGAGGCTATTGAAAGCGGACTTTACGAAGTTGTTCAGTTTCCGTTCAGCATGATTTCGCCAGATTCAGTGAAGGCTCTTGTAAAATTGTGTCAGGAAAAGGAAGTTGGCTGCATTGCTTCCCAACCATTGAACGGTGGCGTTGTAAACGACATTCCTTTGGCTTTTGGTTTTTTGCATCAGTTTGAAAATGTTGTTCCTGTTTGGGGAACTCATACTCAGGAAGAGCTTCAGCAGATTCTTTTTTTTAACGACCATCCGCCAGTTGTTGACAAATCATTTAAAGAAGAAGTGCAAAAGGTTCAAAGTTTTTTTAACTGATTGAATTTTACAAAGTGTCGCCAAGAGCTTTTCGCAAATCAGCGGACTCTTCTTTATTCATTGTGCGCACAATTTTTATTGCGTTGTCATCTGTCTGAATTCTTTTTGGAGTTCCGTCTGGATTTACGCTTCCCACAATTTGAACAATAGGATTTTTAGGGCTTGTAGGAGAAACATCAACAACTTGTCCGACTCTTCCGTTTGAAAGAAAAACAAATGCTCCGATTGGAAAAAGCGAAATGCTGTACAAAAGCGCTTTGATTACAGTTTCATCATAAAGATGGTTGCTGTTCTTTAGCATTTCAATCATGCCTTCATAAGTTGTTCTTGCTTCTCTAAAATTTCTTGGAGCTGTAATTGCTTCAAATGAGCAAGCAACGCCGATTATTTTTCCGTAGAGTGAAATATTGTTTTTTAAAAGATGCCTTGGGTAGCCAGTTCCATTTTCACGCTCGTGGTGATCCAAAACTCCCAGTTGAATTGTAAGCGGAAGTCCTGCGTTTCTTACAATATTATACCCAATCACAGTATGGGTCTGCATCTGCGCTTTTTCTGAATGGCTAAGCGGGTTGTTGTTCATATAAAGCTGCGGCGGAAGTCTTATCTGTCCTATTTCATGCAGAATGCTTGCAACTCCCAGTTCAATAAGTTTTTCATAAGGCATTCTTATTTGCAGTCCGATTATGATTGCAAAAATTGCAGTTCTAAGGCTGTGGCTTATTAAAAAATTTTTATTTCTTGCTTCATAGCTTGGTGAAATTCTAAGCAGGAATTTTTTATTTTCTCTTACAAAGTTGCAAAGCTCAAGCACTTTTCCATTTAGTTCAGGCAGTGAGATTATTTTTTGAGTTGCATATTTTGTGTAGACGTAATTTATAAATTCCATGAATTTGTCATAGGCGTTTTGAGATTCTAAAAGTTTTCTGTTGTCTTCTTCTTTTGAAATAGAAACTGGCTCTGAAGAAAAATTAAAAGGCTGCTGTTGCGCGGGCTGCTGATTTGCATTTGCTGAAAAATTTTGATAGGCGTTTTGCATTTGCGCAGCTGGATTCTGAAAAACTGGCGTTGGATTTGGCTGCTGAAAAATCTGCTGAGGTTGGACTTGTGGCTGGGATTTTTTTTCTGGCTCTGGAGTTTCCGAAGTGAATTCTGAAAGGTCTACTTCTTCGCTTGTTTTAAATTTTTCAGGAATCTGCTCTTCTGGAACAGAATCTTCTTCATCTGTAAATTCTGAAAGATCTACTGATTCTGTTTCTCCAAGTGAAATTTGCTTATGTTCTATTTTTTCTGGATTTTTATCTTCTTCAATTTTGGAAAGAGTTTTTTCATCTTCGCTGTAGACTTCAAGAAATCCCCACTTCTTTAAACATGAAAGCACTTCTGGCGTTACTGCGCAAGGTGGAGTTGTCAGCAAAAAAAGAGAGTCAAGCATTACATCTGAGTTGAAATGTGTGTCTGGTTTTATTTCTGCAACTTTGTATTTGACCATAAATCTTTCCTATTCATTTTATTATCGGCAGAATTTTAGAAAAGTTAATTACAAACTGGTCATGCAATGTTATTTAAAAAATGAAAAGACCAAAGGCAACTTCCTCTGATCTTTTCTCACGGAGATATTTAACATCTTTGTTGAGATGTATGGAAATTCTTTACAGACGTCTGGATGTCCTCTAAGATTTCTCAAAGAACCGCCCGTAGTAAATTTCTATCACTGCACATTTATATTATCGGTGAGGCTTTGAAAAACTTTAATTGGAATTTGGAAAAAATTTTTTATATAAATTTATTGATTTTAAAAGTTCCGTGTAAATCAAATTTGAATAACGTATGCTGTAAAGTTTTTTTTCTGCTTCGGAATTGTTTGGAATTTTTTCTGAAAGGAAATCAAGTTGTCTTTGTGTTGGAAATACAAGGGCTGCGGCATCCTTTGCGGAAGACGATGAAATTTTTTGATCTATTTCATTTAGCTTGCCAAAAACTTCTGGAATTGAAAGGGGCGAGCGGAGTGCTTTGCTGCAAAGATTGATTCCTTTTTTTGCAAGGGACTCAAGAAGTTTTAAGTTTTCACCGAACTGATTTTTTTGCTGTTCAAAAGAAATTTCTTTTGGCTTTGATAATTTTTCTTTATTTTCTTGAGCATTTTCAAAAAATATTTTTTTCTTATCTTTTATAACAGGTTTTAAAAGAAATTCTTCCAAACTGAATTTTTCTATTCCATTTATTGCAAGGCTTTCTGGCGTAAGTGAAAAAGTTTTTATTCCTTGTGCGGCCGCGTTTGTGCAATTTTTTTCAAACCACCATGAAAAAAGCTGCATTTTTTTATCAGTTAGAATTTTGTTTCCGTTGTAGTCTTTTGCATAAAACGGCGCGGCGGAAAATAAAGTTTCAATATTTTTTGTTTCAGAAGTTTTTATACGGAAACTTTCACAATGAATTTTTTCTTCAAACTTTGAGCCTCTGATGTGAGTTTCTTTGTTTGGAAATCCTAAATCCATTCCAGCTAAATAAATTTCAGAAGCTCCGCACATTCTTGCAAAGTCCCACGCTGTTGTTGTTACGCTTCCGCCGGCTGCAAGCAAGCCTTTTTCTTGTGTATTCTTTTCAAAAAATTTCCCGATTGGAAACATCGAAGAAAACAAAACAATTTCTTTGCACTGGAATCTAAACACAGAAGGGTAAACTGCGATTTCTGTAACAAGAATGGATTCAGGCGATTTTAAAAATTCAAGATGAAGTGAACAGTAATATTGCGGATCGGCAAGAATTATAAAATCTGGCTCAATGTTAAATTCCAGGCACGAATGAAGAGCAGTGTCTACGCAGACAATTATTGCCCTGTCTTTTATTTCCTTCAAGTGCGGAAGAATTTTTTCTAAAGTCGGACCTGCTGCTATAATTACAAATGGAATTCTTTTTGCTTTATTTAAGAATTTATTTACTCCGTCTAGTTTTTCAATGTAATCTAAATTTTTGCAGCTGTTGCTTAACCAAAGTCTTGAAAACTTTTCGAGAGTGTTTGTGTTGACTTCTTCTTTTTGCTTGTTTTGAAATATTACGTTTTCAATTGAATCAAAATATTCCTGGTTGTGCGCAGTGTGGGATTTTGTTTTAAAAATATGAGTTTTAGAATAAGAGCAGTTTGAAATTAATGCGCCGGTTTGTTCAATTGAAGCTCCAATTATAAAAATTAGTTTTTTATGTTCAAAAACTGGCGACCAGTCTATAGCGTTTAATGCGGAAAAAAAAGATGGTGTGTCTTCTTCGATTATAATTAAAGTTGGCTCTGAAAATTTTCTTGCAAACTCTATAGGTCCGTATCCTAAGCCAAATCCAAGAAAAATCGCAGTGTCTTTCTTTTCTGAGTCAAAACCGTTTACAAGACTGTCAGCTTCTTTTTCAGGATTGTATTTTGAATGCAGCAAAAGATTTTTTCTTTTTGCACTCAGGCTTCCGTTTTTTGCAGTTTCAAATTCGATTTCATTTGAAAACTTAACTTCTAGTGAATTTGAAAGTTCTGGAAAACGCCTTTTAAACAAAGAATAATTTTTATTCCAAATCGAGTTCAATAGTCATATTCTCCGTTATCGGCGTTCCCGGTTCTGGATTTTGTGCGGCAACCCAGCCTTCGCCTTTTATTACAAAGTTCAAGTCATCTCTTGCCAAAAGCGGAATCAAGTCTCTTTTTGGACGTCCTGTAAAATCCGGCACAACCTTTCCAATTGAAAGCGGCAAATTTTCTTTTATTGTAATTCGGCCTGAATGCTCAAGACTTGCGGCTCCTTCTCGGTTGATTCCAAGATGATCGATTATTTCATCAGCGGCTTTTGCAATTACTGGAGCTACGATTCTTCCTGCGTAAGTTTCACCTTTTGCTTTTTCAATAACGATATACAAAACAATCTGCGGATTTTCGATTGGAAAAATCGCCATGCAGTTTGAAAGAAAATCTGTGTTGCTATATCCGCCGTTCACGGTATCTGCCATTTGCGCAGTTCCGGTTTTTACACCAATTGAAATATCTCTTAACGAAGCTCTTGTTCCTGTTCCACTCTTTGCAGTTGTTTCCATGCAGCTTAAAAGATAGTCCGCAGTTGAGCTTTTTAAAACACGGTTTCCGTAAGTCGGCTCATGTTCATATTCAGTTTTTCCATCGATGTCCGCTATTTTTTTTATAAATGTAAGTTTTATCTGAACACCTTTGTTTGCAAGAACGGTTGCGGCCTGAACCATTTGCAGCGCGCTTACACTTATTTCCTGGCCGATTGACATTGTGGGCTTGCTTCGTGCAGACCAGTATCTGTCATTCTGATTTTTTACTGAGCCTCTAGTTTCAGACGGAAGTTCGACGCCAGTTCTTTCTCCAAATCCAAACCGCCTGATATAAGATAAAAATTCTTCAGTTGTTATTTTTTCGCTCATTTGCGCCAACGCGTCATTGCATGAATATTTTAGCGCGCTTCTTGCGTTAAGCCAACCGTGATGGTCAAGACAAGTTATTCTGATTGTTTCGCCTGATGAAGTTCGTCTTTGATAAATTCCATCGCACAAAAAACTGTCATCGGCAGTAATTGATTTTGAATCAAGAAATGATGCAACTGAAAAAATTTTAAATACGCTTCCCGGTTCGTAAGCTGTAACAGATGCTCTGTCTGTCATTTCCTGCGTTGAAGCGGAAGAGTATTCATTTAAATTTGCAGATGGCAAGCTGATGTATGAAAGTATTTCTCCGTTTTTTGCATCAGCGGCAATCAGCATCAAACTTTCAGCCTGAGTTTCTTCCATTGATTGCTTTGCAATTTTTTCAAGCTTATACTGAAGTCCAGAGTCAATTGTTAAGTAAACATTGCTTCCGTGGATTGTTCCAGTTGCGTCAGGATTCGGCTCTGGGGAAAGAATGCTTTGCTTGGAATATTCAATTCCGCTCAGTCCTGTTCCGTCATCGCCCATGTAGCCAATTAGCTGGCTTGCTAAAGAATTTTCAGGATAAAGACGACCGGGAATTTTATCAAAGCGGGTGAAATTGTAGTAATTATTTTCATCAATTATTTTTATAAGCTCGTCGTATTGTTCTTGGGAAATTTTTTTCTTGATGTAAATGAAATTTGCATTTTTAGCATTTTGAATTTTTTGCGTTATTTCCTGTATTCCCATGTTTAATGGTTCGCAAACTTTTTCGGCAAATTCATCTGGAGCTTTTATGAGTTTTGGAGTTACAACGAAATGATAAAAATTTGTCTGGACTGCAAGCGGCTTTCCGTTTCTGTCTGTAATTGAACCGCGCTCAATTGTTACTGGAGCTGTAATTGTTTTTTTCTGCGGATAAAAAGCCAGCTTTACAAATTTCACATAAACATAAACCAGCCCGACTGCGCATATAAAAAAAATAAATCCAATCCGGAATTTATTAAAAAAAACACTCATTTAAAAATCACCTTGCCCAAAATATTTTTCTGAGCCACAAAGCCGTAAGTTCTTGAGTCAATTGAGTTTTCAAAATTATCTCCTATTGCAAGAATCATTCCTCGTGGAACACAAGGGCTGTTTTTTATCAGATTATACTGAAGTTCTGTAAGCGAGTAATTTTTTTCTCCTACGTGCAAAGTATATCCTGAATCTGATGAATATTCTAGGGATTCGCCTTCTGTGGCAACACACCTTTTTACAACGAGATTGTTTTTATAAAAATAAATTACAATGTCGCCAGTTTTTGCATTGTTCCATCTGAGTAAAGTTGAATTGCCGAATGGATTTACGATTCCGTATGAAAGTTTGCAGACTAAAATTTTTTCTTTATCGTGAATTGCAGGTTCCATTGAAATTCCTTGCACTGAAAGAATATCAAAGACAAAAATTTTTATTACAGCTCCTATAAAAATTCCTGCGAATATGTATTTCCAAAAAGTTGGTTCTTGTGATTTATTTTTCATTATTATATTCATCGTCAATAATTGCTAATATCAAAAACTTTTTTTGTCGATATTGAAAATATGGAAATAATAAATTGCTTGGAATCTTCTGGCTTTAGAAAAAATACTACACATTTGATTCGACACAATGTTTTGCGCAGTGCTCGTGCTTCAGCAAAAACAGTTTATAGAACACGCAATGTTTTTAGCTCAAATTCAGTTAGAGCAGATTTTAATATTTTCTCGTTGATTCAGAATCTTCGCGGGCAGATTGGAGTTGCCGGAAAACGGCTTAAAATTGCTTCCCGGTTTGCATGGCTTGTTCCGGTTGTGCTTTTGTGCATAGCTTCGCCTTTTTTTGTTTCCAAGTTTATTTCTTTTTCTGAAAGCTTTGCAAAAAATATAAATCTGAATCCTGTTTCAATGGATGAGTTTCAGGCTCTTGATAATGCGATGAGCGAATTTGCTTTTGACCGGACTTCATATTTTGACAGCGAAGGAAATATTTTTTCTGAAGACGGAATTAAAGTTGAGGCTAATTCAATTCTTTTAAAACAGCCTGTTGTTTTCCAAAATTACACGGTAAAACCGGGAGATACGATAAGTGGAATAAGTTCAAAGTTCGGACTTTCAAATATTTCAACATTGATTGCTGTAAACAATATCGGAAACGTCCGTTCAATTTATGCAGGCCAAAAACTTTCAGTTCCTTCTGTAGATGGTCTTGTTCATTTGGTTTTAAAAAATGAAACGCTTGATTCTATTTCAAAAAAATATTCTGTTGCTGTTTCTGATTTGCTTGATATAAATGACTTGTCATCTGAAAAATTGCAGGAAGGACAGAAAATTTTTATTCCAGGCGCAAGGCTCGACAGCAATTCTTTAAGAAAGGCAATGGGAGAACTTTTTGTAAATCCGCTGAAAATAAAATACAGACTTACTTCAAGATTTGGTTGGCGCGCAGATCCGTTTACTGGCGTTGCATCCCATCACACTGGAATTGACATGGCTTGTCCTACAGGAACTCCGATTTATGCATCCATGAGCGGAAAAATTGCATATACAGGATTTTCTTCGGTCTTTGGAAATTATGTGATTATAAATCATTATGACGGCTACCAGACTTTGTATGCGCACATGAGTAAAATCATTGCGAAAAAAGGCGAGGTTGTTAGCCAGGGCGCGAAGATTGGACTTGTTGGAAACACCGGATATTCTACTGGTCCGCATCTTCATTTTACAGTTTATAAAAATTCAAAGCTTGTAGATCCGCTTACAGTTTTAAAATAAATTTTAGAGGAAATTTATATGAACAGAAATTTCAAGTTGCGCAGTTTTGCTTTTATAGTTTTCTTTGCATTAATTTTTCCAGCTTTTTCTCAGATTGAATTTGGCAGTCTGGATTTAAATAAAGATGATTTTCTTATATTTTCCGCCGGACAAAATATTCCTGGAACGCCTTCTTACAAATCTCTTTTTTTTACTCAGCTTGATGAACAAAAAATAAAAAAAGAGCCTGTTATTTTGACTTGCTTCCCGGAAAAAATGGAGCTGCTCAACGAAAATAAAATTCTTCAAATTAGAAACAGATACGGAACTGCAAAATATTCTGTTGAAGATAAAAATTTAAAATGGATTTCTCTTGCTTTTGGAATTCCAGAAAACTATAGCCGAGCGAATTTAATTTCTGCAAGTCCTGATGGAAATTATTTTTGCTATGTAAAGAAAACAAAAAACACAACTGGAAAACTTTTGGTTGTTGACTGTAAAACTTATGAAGAAAAAATTCTTCTTGAAAAAACTCCGTTTAGCTACAAGTCCATAAATGCAAAATGGTCGCCAGACAGCAAGTTTCTTCTTTATGAAAAAGATGGCTGTGTATATTTTATAACTCCGAGCGAACTTTTCAAAAAAATAAATTTGCCTGAAAGCTATAGAAAAATTGGAAATGGCACAATCGATAATGTTCAGTGGACTCAAAATGGAAATATAATTTATGTTTCAAATGACCTTGTTTTTTTAATTGAAGAAAATGAGCTTTACACAAGAGGCCTTTACGCATCTCTTATTGGAAGCGGAAAAACTATCGGACGAATTCCAAAAGCGTTTGATCCGCTAAAAGATAAATTTTGGACAAATGAAGACGGAACAAAATTTGCGATAGTTTCAAGTAAAAATGCTCTTTATATTTATTCTGCTACAGAAAACGAAGAGCTTAGCTATTTAAAGCCGGAAGGAGTATTTCCTTTTTCACAAATAGACGGAAGCAGCTATGATTTTAATATTTTCTGGAGCGGAACATCTTCACCAGTTTTGTGGTGCGATTCTTTTTCTTTTGAAAATCCAAAAAGAGTCAGCTATGCTTATTCTGTAAAAGAAAAAATGGAGCTTTTGTTTAAAGCTGAAAATTCTATTTCTCCTGTTGTTTCGCCAGATAGAAAAAAAATTGCTTATACAGATTCTGGAAAATTTTTTGTATATGATATTTCTGCGCAGAAAAATATTTTGTCAAAGCCAGAGGAAAAAATTGTTTCGGCTGCTTGGAACGGAAATTTTTCAATTTATATTGGCGGAGAAGAAACTGTAAAGCTTGTAAATTTCCGTGGAGATGAAAAACTTCTTTTCCTCTCTTCTGCCTGCCAGTCATATTGGAGCAATGGGAAAATTTTGTGCAAGTCTGAAATTTCAAAGGAAATATTTGTTTATGAGGCGGACAAAAATACTTGGAGAACAACCTTGCCGTCTTCTACAGAAAATTTTTCACGGCTTGAAAAAAACGGAAGGTACAGAGTCTTTCTTGGTTCTTCAGTGAATTCAAAATTTTCAAATTCAATTTATGTAAGATCTCTTTCTGGAAAAACAAAAACATATTCTGTTTATAAGGAAACTGAAAAATATTCAGAGCCTCTAAAAAAAGCTTCTCTTGTTTTTGACGCATTGAAAAATTCAGAAGGACTTGCAGAAGTTCTTTATACACTTGATGATTTTAGAGTAAAGGGAACTTTCTTTTTGAACGGAGAATTTATCCGACGTTATCCGCACAAGGCAAAGCAAATTGCATTTTCTGGAAATGAATGCGCTTCAATGTTTTTTAGTTGCGCCGACTTGCTTGAAAATAATTTTATAATTGACAAGGATTTTATTCAGCGTGGACTTGCAAGAAATGAAGATGAATTTTTTACTGCGACAGGAAAAGAACTTTCGCTTTATTGGCACGCTCCTTTTTATCATTCAAATCAGCTTATGAAAAATGCAGGCGCAGAAGCTGGTTATAATTATGTTGAAGCTTTTAACAAATTCAATGATAGAATTACATTTGAAGAAAGCAAGAAAAATGGAAATGAATATTTGGATGCCAGTTCGCTTGTTGATTCTCTTGCTGAAAATCTTTATGACGGAATTGTAATTCCAGTTTCGATTGGAAACATGGACGGAACACGCCGCGATTATCTTTATGAAAAATTGGATTTGCTGATTTCTTCGATTTTAGAAAATGGATACGAAATTGTTTCATTAAAAGATTTGCATTAAATTTTTATCTGCATTTCTTGCGCTTTGAAATGACTATTTGACTAAATGTTTTCAATAACGTAAAGTTAAGTATGTTTGTGACTAACAAGTGCCAGTGCAAGGAATGTCAGAACCCTGCGCTTTCTGTAATCCGCGACAATGAAATTATTCCGCACGAGCCGGGCTTTTGCTTTGAGCATACGGAAGATAAAATTGGTCATCTTACATCGCTGTTGAACTATATAAATTCACATGAAAAAATTATCGGACTTTGCGCTTACGGAATATCCGTGAACGGCGTTGATCTTTCAGGCAAGAAATTTTACGGTTGCAATTTTCAGCATTCAACATTTTCAAACATACATTCAACTGGCTTAAAATTTAAAATATGCACACTTGATTTTTCAACATTCTCAGACTGCGATATGTTGAACAGCGACATTCAGTTTTCTTCTTTTTCCGGTTCGAAATTTATTCACGTGGTTTTTACTGGAAGCGATTTGGTTCATAACAATTACAACGGAATAACTGCTTACCAATGCAGCTTTGACGATTCGGATTTTTACAATAGCCGTTTTATTCGCGCAATTCTTATGAATACATCAATGAAAAACTGCAATCTCAAAAAAGCGATATTTTATAATTCCGCAAGAGAGCACGTTTCATTTAAACTTTCAAACACGCGGGAAGCTTTAATTGACAGAAACAAAAGCGGCTTGATTGAAGACTTTTCAGAATCTGAAGGAGAAGACGAGTTATGAAAGTTTATTTTCATTTGTGCATAGACGGATTTACAAACAGCTATACAATTTTAAATGAAAATCCCGATATAAAAGAAGCGATTATTGTTGACCCAGGAAAAATTGATATGGAAACAATAAATTTAATTGAAGAAGGCGGCTACAAATTATCTGCGGTTTTAATTACGCACAAACATACTCACCATATACAAGGTCTTAGAACTCTCAAAAAAATTTATACTCCTGTAGTGTATGCCGCTGATGCTGGAATTTACGGAATGGATTGTTCTATTTTAAATGGAGACGGAATTATAAAGATTGCAGGTTTTAATGTTGAGTTTTTTTCTGTGCCTGGGCATTCTCCAGACAGCATGGTTTATAAAATTGAGGATGTGGTTTTTACAGGCGACACTTTGATTTCTGGAGTAACGGGAAGCACTTTGAGCCAGTATTCCCATAAATTGCTTTGCAAAAAAATTAAGGATAAAATTTTTTCACTTCCAAATAGAACTGTTGTTTTCCCTGGACACGGTTCTCCAAGTACTATTGAAAGTGAAAAGCAATTTAACATTGATTTAATTTAAAAACTAGTCCAGTCTTTGAACAAGCGCGACTCTTCCGCAAGCAAGCCCCCAGTTGTCAAAAGCGTAGCTGTTTAAAATTTCTGCCGCATCAACAAAAGCCTGTGCGTTTGTGTTCCTGATATATTCTGCGCTTTCCGGCTGAATTCTGTTTACTGAGCCGCGCCCTGCAAGTTGAAGAAAATAATTTCTTACATTTGAAAAAGACTGCTGCATTATGTAAGCCATGAATTCATTTTGCATTAAATATTCATTGTTTGTGTCATATCCAAGTCCCGGCTGCGTTTCCCAAAATTTCTTTAGAAAATTCAAAGAGTCTTCGTCAAACATATTGTAGCAAGTTGCAACGAGATTTCTAAAACTTTCGTCAGTAAAATAAATTCCGTGCCAGCTTTCATGCGCCATAAAAGTATGCCTAAGATATTCCGGAGATTCCCTGCTGAACGAAACGACTGCGCCTTTTCCGGCTTTAAATCCATCTTTGTCTTTTTGTATGATTTTATTTGCAATCAGAATTTCTTTTAAAATTTCTTCATAGCTGTTTATTTGAAAATTTTCTTGCTCAACTAAAGAAAAGAAATTTGCCAAGTCATCGGCCTTATAGTCGTGCGCATTGTAGCCGTGCTTATTTTCCACAAAGTCATCAGAAACCAAAGTTCCCTTGTATCCGGCTTTTTCAACAAAATATGCGATTCTTGTAAAAAATTGATTTTGAATTTTGTAATCTGCAAAATCAAAAAATAAAACTCCGGGGAAAAGTTCCCATTCAAAAAGCTCGTAGTCATTTCGTCTCCAATTTTTTTGTGGCCAGTTGTTTACAAGACCCAAGTCTGTTTTCAATGGAAATAAAACTTTTCCATTTGTGTCTTGCGCAAATACTGAAGCCGAAGGCTTCATTATAAGTTTTTTTACAAGCTCTTTATTTTCTTGCAACTCAATTTTTTCAAAAGGACTTTTTAATGCTGAAGTTTGCAATGTTTTTGAGTTTTCATTTTTTGAAAGCCGTATTGAAAATTTTTCTTCGCCTGCTGTAAATGAAACTCTTTTCTGATTTTTAAAAGTGCCGATGTCGTTTGGAGCTGAAATTCCAATTTCAATTTTTGGCATTATGCGTGTTGGAATATTTTGATCTGGAAAAAGATTTTTTGCATCAGTGAAATCTGCGGAATTAAAATCCCATTTTATTTTTCCTCCGTTTGGTCCAAATGCAAAAAGCGGAATATTTTCATTTTCCCAACCAAGTGCCGCTTCTGTTATCTGCGCTTCTGTTACTTTGAATTTTACATTTCCGTATACAAAAAATCCGGCTGGAACAATATCATTTTGTGCAATTGAAAATACAACTCTAAAATCTTCGGATTCAAACTCCGAAAAATTTCCGGTTATAAGTTTTCTTGAATATATTGACGTTTTTAAAGTTCCGTTTGAAAAATCATCGTCAAATAAAAAACCCATTGCAAAAATATTTTCCGTGGATTTTGAAGTTGAATTTTTTGAAAAAGAAATTCTTACAGAAAGGCCTGCGCCTGATTTTTTATAGCGGACATTGCTAAAATGTGCCTTTTGATTCTCTGTGAATTTAAAAAACATATATTGTTTTTTATGCGGGTTTGATATTTTTGCTTCTTTCGCAGCTTTGTTTAATGCAATTAAATTTTCGCCGCTCATTCCAATTGAAGAGTTTCTAGCTTTGAATGCGCAAGATGAAAATGCAATAATCAAAAACAATATTGAGAACTTAAAAAAGAATTTCTGCATGGAAACATACTAAACTTTTTTTTTACTTTACGCTACACTGATAAAATGTTTGCCTTTGTTCCAGGAAAAGACACGCTTTTGTTTCTTGCAAAAATTCAAAAAAAAATAATTTCTGTTTTTAATTCAAATTGCTCTGCGGAATTTTTTGCAGTTCCTGTTTTTCCGCTTTGGGCTTTTTTTAGTTTTTCTTTTCCGGAAAAAATAATTTCCTGTGAATTTCTTGAGCCGGTTCTAAAAGATGAAAAATTCATTTATCCAGTAAAAATGATTTTTTTTAAAGATGAAAAAGAAAATATAATAAACCTTGAAATTGTATTTGGAAAAATTCTTGGGAAAATAAAAAGCAGCCTTGAATTTCATCTTTGTCCAGACGAAATAAAAAACTGCTTTCCATATAGAATCAGAGTTTTTAAAACCGGAAATGTTTTGGTTCAAGACAACAGCTGGCAGTTGTTCGATGAAAAATGGTGCAAATGCCAACCGCTTTCTTAAAAACTATCGCATTACTTTTTCGCCGCGGTCCATTGCAATTAGACCGGACTTTAAGAATTCAAGAATTCCGTAAGGCTCAAGAAGCCGCTTTAATGAGCTTATTTTTTCTTCGCTTCCGGTTGCTTCTACAATCAATGCGTTTTCTGAAACGTCAACGATGTGGGCGCGGTAAATGCTGCAAGTTTCGATGATTACGCCTCTGTTTTCTCCGGCGGCCTTTACTTTTATAAGGGCTGTTTCGCGCTGGCAAGTCGAAGAAGAGTCGCAGTGTTCAATAGAAATAACTTCAACAAGTTTTGAAAGCTGTTTTTCAATCTGCTCAAGAATATATTCATCTCCGCGAACAACAATTGTCATGCGGGATTTTTCAGGATCTGCTGTTTCGCAGACTGTAAGCGAATCGATGTTATATCCGCGGCGGCTAAAAAGTCCAGACACACGGCTTAATACACCTGCATGGTTTTCAACAAGAACAGAAAGCACATATTTTTTCATTTCAAACTCCTATAAAAAATCAATGAGAAAATGTTATTTTCCTAATTCAGAATAAATTCCAAGAAGCCGAATTTCTTCAACTTTGTCCGAAAGTTTTTCCATTAACGATTTTACATATTCCGCCGCATTTTGATTTTTAATTTCAGCGTCCGCATAGAACCAGTATCTCCATGGTTGTCCTGCAATCGGGCGGGATTCAAGGCGTGTCATGTTCAGTCCGCAATCGTTGAAAACTCCAAGCACGTTGTACAAAGCTCCCGGCTCATTTTTTGTCTTAAAGATAAAACTTGCCATGTTTGCAGGAACATTCGCTTCTTTTGCGCCTTTTGGCTTTGCAGTGTGATTTGCCTGAATTACAACAAAGCGCGTAAAGTTTCCCGGATCATTTTCAATGTCTTCTGCAAGGATTTCGAGTTTGTAAAGTGAAGCGTTGACCGAACTTGCAATCGCGACGTTTTCTTTTGATTTTTTTTCTGCCACAAACTGAGCCGCTGTTGCTGTAGAAACTGCGTCTATAAAATTCCAGTCTTTGTGGTTGTCTAAAAATTTCTTGCACTGACTTAATGCCTGCGGATGCGAGTAGACATTTTTAATATCAGAAATTGCCGCGCCTTTTATTCCAAGCAAAGCGTGGCGGATATTTAAAGTTACAGCTCCTGCAATGCTTACGTCTTCAAATCTGCTGAAGTTGTCGTAGTTTTGGAACACGCTTCCTGCAAGACTGTTTTCAATTGGAACCATTCCGTAGTCGGCTTTTCCGTCTACAACGTTTTGGAAAATTTCTTCGAATGAATCAACTGCAACGGCTTCCACATCATGCGAATCAAAATAGCGTGAAATTGCTTGTTCTGCATACGCGCCTCTTTTTCCGCTGTAGACGCAGACAATTTTTCCGTTTGAATTTTTTTGTCCTGAATGCACAACAGAAGAATTTTCTTCTCTGATATGGGCAACTGATTTTCCGATTACAGGCGCAAGAGCTTCAATGTCATGCATCATTTTGTCGAACTGGGCAGGAAGCATAGACTGTGCTCCGTCGCTCATCGCTTTTTCAGGATGATTGTGAACTTCTACAATTATTCCGTCTGCTCCGGCTGCAATGGAAGCAAGTCCCATGGAAGGAACTTTGTCGCGGATTCCAACGGCATGGCTTGGATCTACAATAATCGGAAGGTGAGTGAGAGAACGCAAAACCGGCACTGCGGAAATATCCAGCGTGTTGCGTGTTGCGTGCTCAAACGTTCTTATTCCGCGCTCGCACAAAATTACGCTGTCTGTTCCGCTTGAAAGCAAATATTCCGCGGACATCAAAAGCTCTTCCAATGTTGCGGTGTAGCTTCGCTTTAAAATTACAGGCTTTCCGATTGCTCCAACTTTTTTTAGAAGATCAAAGTTCTGCATATTCCGCGCGCCAATTTGGTAGACATCAACATAGTCTTTCATCAGCGGAATAAGAGATTCAGAAACTATTTCTGTAACAATTGGAAGTCCGTATTTTTCTCCAGCTTCCTTTAAGTATTTTAATCCTTCTTCGCCCAATCCCTGAAAACTGTATGGAGATGAACGCGGCTTGTATGCTCCGCCTCTAAGCATGACTGCTCCACTGGAAGCTACGACGGCTGCAATTTCCATCATCTGATCGCGACTTTCAACGGCGCAAGGTCCTGCAATGGAAACAACGTGCTGTCCGCCTATTCTTATTATTTGTCCGCGATTGTTTGGAACTTCAATTATTGTGTTTTCTTTTTTAAATTCCCGGCTTGCAAGTTTGAACGGCTTGCTGATTGGAATAACATTGTTTACGCCCGGCAGAAGTTCAACTTCCCTTACATCCATAGAAACTTTTCCTACGGCGGCAATAATTGTGTCTTCTTCCCCGACGATTTCATTAAGCTTGAAATTTTTTTCTTTTAAAAACTGGCAGATATATTTTTTCTGTTCTTCAGTTGAATCTTTCTTTAATACAATAACCATTTCAAGAAAATCTAGCACAAACAGTTGAATTTTTCAATTCCTGCTTTTGCGAAAAAAAAAGCCACTGCCGGTTTTGTTCCAGCAATGGCGTGGTTTGTTTTAGTTGAAAAAATTAGCTGTGGCTGTTCCAGCTTACGGTTCTAAGAATGTCCCCAAAGACACCTGCCGCCGTAACTCCAGCACCTGCGCCGTAGCCACGGACTGTAAGCGGAATCGGTGTGTAGCGCGCTGTGTGGAATACAAATGCGTTTTCTCCGCCACGCACTCCAAAAAGCGGATCTTCTGGTCCGACTTCAAGCATTCCAACAGAAACTTTTCCGTCTTTTATGCTTGCTCCCATTCTAAGAACTTTTTTGTCTTTTCTAAGCGAAGCCATTTTTTCTTCAAAGTAAGAATCCAGTTCAGGAAGCTTTGCAAGAAATTCTTCTACAGAACCTTCGAGAGAAAATCCTTGAGGGAAAATTGAACGCATTTCAATGTCTTCAAGTTCAATGTTCATTCCGCTTTCACGGGCAATGATTAGAGCTTTTCTTGCAACGTCAGTTCCCTTTAAGTCGTCGCGTGGATCCGGCTCTGTGTAGCGCAGCTGTTTTGCTTCAAGAACTGCCTCGCTGAATTTTTTGCCTTCATCAAGTTTTCCAAAGATGTAGCTCAAGCTGCCGGACATGATTCCGTTGAACCCTGTGAGCTTGTCGCCAGACTTGAACAGATTCTGCAAAGTGTCAATGATTGGAAGACCTGCGCCAACGTTTGTTTCGTACAAGAATCTTACGTGCATTTCATTTGCAGTGTCGCGTAACTTTTTGTAGAAATCCATGCTCATTGAATTTGCTCTCTTGTTTGGAGTTGCAATGCTCATTCCGGCCTTGAAAATATCAAGATAGCGTTCAGGCAAATCGTAGCTTGCAGTGCAGTCAACAAAAATCGGATTGATAGGCTTTGTTTCTTTTACAAAGTTGATTATTTCATCAAGGTTTGTCTTTGTTCCGTTTTTCTTAACTTGATCTCTCCAGTCGCCAAGAGAAATTCCTTCTGCATCAAAAATCATCCCGTCGATATTTGCAATTGCCATAACGCGGATGTCAATTCCCTGCTCTAAAAGCATTTTCTGTTGCTCGCCAATCTGGTCAAGCATTGTTCCGCCGATTGTTCCAGCTCCGAATGCAAAAACCTGAATTGACTGAACTGTGTTAAAGAAGAACTGGTGAACAACGCGCACTGCCATGTCTCCGTCTTCTGCCTTTATTACAGCTGAAATTGAACGTTCGCTTGAGCCTTGCGCAATTGCAAGGATGTTTACGTCGCGGCTTGCAAGTGAATCAAAGAAAGTTCCCGCAACGCCTCTTTTTTCTTTCATTCCATCGCCGATTATTGAAACGATGGCGCAGTCAGATTGAACCTTTATAGGATTTATGAGCTTTGTTGAAATTTCAAGTGAAAATTCTGATTTAAGAACATCCTGAACTTCATTTGCAAAAGCTTTGCGCACGCAGAATGAAATTGTATATTCAGAAGATGACTGAGTAATCAAAAGAATTGAAATACCTGCATTGCTTACCGCAGAGAAAATGCGGGCTGCCATTCCCTTGCGTCCTTTCATCCCGGAGCCGCTTACAGAAATCATTGCGCAGTCTTTAAGACAAGAAATTCCGCAGACAGGGCCTTTCTTTGCAGAATTTTCAAACGGGCCTTTTCCGATTCTAGTTCCGCGCGCAGAAGGATTGTGAGAGTTCAAGCTCCAGGCTTCAATTCCTTTTGCCGCAAGAGGCGCAAGTGTTTTTGGATGAAGAACTTTGCTTCCGAAGAATGAAAGCTCCATTGCTTCTTCATAAGTCATGTCGTCTACAAGAACAGCGTCCTTTACAACTCTTGGGTCTGCTGTGTATATTCCGTCAACGTCAGTCCAGAATTCAACTTTAGAAGAGCCAAGGCAAGAGCCGACAATCGCCGCGCTAAAGTCAGAGCCGTTGCGTCCTAAAAGTCCCATAACAGGCTTTGCGCCAGTTCCAGAAATCCATGAGCAGATAAATCCCGGGAACAAAAGAATTTGCGCCAAAGGTGCTGAACCGTCCCTGTAGTCAGCAAAAGCGTCTGCGCAGTGAGCGTAGTCTGGCTCGCCTTCTTTTTGGTCGCCGGTTGTATAAATAAATTTACGTGAATCCAAAAGCAGAACGCTCTGTTTTTTTGCAAGAAGAACTGCTTCAACAATCGGCGCGCAGATTAGTTCGCCCATGCCCATAATGCGGCAATGAACGGTGTCAGGGCATTCTCCAAAAACTGTAAGACCTGCAAGAAGTTTTTCAAGCTCAGAAAACAACGGTTCTATTTTTGCGTTTACGGATTCTGTGCTGAATTCTGGTAACGCTGATTTTATTTCCGCGCAAATGTCCGCGTGAATTCTACGAAGCTCGCTTACAAAAGATTCAGCTGTTCCGCCGGAAGCGCAACCGTCAATGGCAGCTTGAAGTTTGTTTGAAACTCCTGCAACGGCACTTACAACAACACTGATTCTGTCAGACTTCGCACGTCCGACCATAATTTCCACGCTGTCAAGAATACGGCGGGCAGAACCCATGCTTGTTCCGCCAAACTTTAATGTAAGCATAAACATCCCCTGCTTAAAAAAATATTTCGTTATACTACCATTAATAGAATGAAAATTCAATTGAGGGGAACTCGGTGTAACTGTTGAATATCTTGGAACAGGAAAAAATTCAGAAGTCCCAGAAACAATAAAACCAGAAATTATTGATTTGATCCGTGATATGAATCATTTGTCGGAAAAAGATATTGATTTTGTAAAAGAGATGGTACGGAGACTGACTCTTTCCATGGATAAGGCACAATAGAGTAAATTGCCTGTTTGCCCATAAAAATGAACTAAATGATAAATAAAACAATAGTATTGATTTTTCTCTGAATGTTTTTTAGAAAGCTTATTTCTCCTCAAAAGAAGCTCCGAAAACTGTATTAAATTGTTGAAAACTCCATTGGAAAAGTGTAGTATACAAACAAAAACTCCATTGAAAAAGTGCGTTGATAAGCGAGGTTTTATGTTTATGTACAAACGGAAAATCATGGATGACTTGATAGCTTGGAAAAATAATGCGGGAAAAAAGAAAGCTCTTGTGATAAAGGGAATGAGACAGATTGGAAAAACATTCATTGTGAAAGCATTTGCCGAAGAGAATTATGAAAATGTTGTCTATATAAATTTTAAGGATAATGAATCTGCAAAAAAAATATTTGATGGCGATTTTGTAATCAATAGAATTACCTTGGATATTTCTGCTCTCTTTCCCGGTACTCATTTTGTTCCTGGCAAAACAATTGTTATTTTTGATGAAGTGCAAGAATGTGCCAATGCAAGAGCAAGTATAAAAGCATTTATGCTTGATGGCCGTTATGATGTAATTTGCACAGGATCACTTTTAGGAATTAAAGGATATAACCGCAAAAAAGGACGTGGAATTCCAACGGGATTTGAACATATAATTTATATGAAGCCTATGGATTTTGAAGAATTCTTATGGGCCAAGGAGATAGACGAAAATGTTATTTCGGAACTTAAACGGTGTTACCGAGAAAGGATTCCTGTAAGCGAGGTCATTCATAATTCAATGCTAAGAAATTTTAGGGAATATATATGTGTTGGTGGACTTCCTTACGTTGTAGATAGGTTTCTTGCAACTAACGATATGAATGTTGTATATGCTGAGCAAAGGGACATTATTGAGGAATATAAGGATGATTTTGGCAAGCATCTGGATGAAAATGAAAGGGAAGAAATAGATTTAACTTTGCTTGCTAGAATAAATAGAGTTTTTGATTCGATTCCTGCGCAATTGGCAAAAGAAAATAAAAAATTCACTTATGCACAGCTTGAAAAAAAAGGACGGTCAGAAAACTATCAGGCTGCAATTCAGTGGTTATTCGATGCTGGAATAATAAACATTTGCTATAATCTTTCTAATATTAGCCTGCCTTTTGAAGGAAACAAAATAGACAATATTTTTAAAATATATATGCAGGATTCAGGATTGTTTGTTGCAATGCTTGAGCAGGGAAGTTCTGCTGCCTTATTGAATGGTGATTTTGGTATGTACAAAGGTGCGATCTATGAAAACATAATTGCTGATGCTTTTTCAAAGATGAATAGGCCTCTTTATTATTATCACAAAGAATCGGGTTTAGAAATTGATTTTGTTACAAAATATCAAAATAATGCTGTTCTTGTAGAAGTCAAAGCAACCAATGGAAATACTAAATCTGCAAATACTATATTGAAGAATAAAGAACAATATAATGTGAACCTGTGCATTAAATATGGAGATTGCAATATTGGACAGGAAAAAGAAAAATTGTCTCTCCCTTATTATATGATTTTTATGTTGGAGTAAAAAGATCTTCTGTCGATTGAAATGCTGTTATAAGCTCTTTTTCTTCTGAAACATAAGTGCTGAAAGGTGTGGAAAGACATCTTATTTACCCTAGGCAAATAATCTATTTACCGTGGGTAAATAATATATTTACCTGTGGTAAATAGACTGTTTTCTCAAGGTAAATAAGCTATTTACTTTAGGAAAATAACTTGTATGCGCATAGAAAATGAAATAACCACAAGCCTTGCCCTCATTTTCCTTACACAATAGAAATATCGAAAAGTGAGGAGTTTGGCGGTTCTTCGTTGTTTATAAGCTGAAGAAGAATCTTTGCGTTTTGCGCTCCCATTTGCTTTATCGGCTGTCTTGCGGAAACTACTGGCTTTATTATGTAGTGAATGGGCTTGTAGTCATCGAAAACCGCGAATCCGATTTTATCCAAATCAAAGCCGAATTTACGCATTGTGTCGAATATGAAGAAAAGAAAGTCTCCGCCAGCAGTTATAAAAACTGAATCAATATGCGGATTCTGTTTTAGAAATACGCTGATATTTTTTACGGTTTCTTCTTCTGTGTACGGGCTGTGGACTACAGGCGGATTTTTTATTCCCTGTTCCTTTAGCGCGCTCTTGAATCCTTCAACACGTTCCTTGTTGTAAAGAAATTCTTTTGGACCGGCAATACAGGCTATGTTCTTGCCTCCGTTTTCAATCAGCCGGGAAGTAAGAAGATACGCGCCTTCTTTGTTCCGAACGTCAACGCAGTAGTGGTTGCAAAGCGGAGTCCTTCCTTGAATGACAAACGGAATTCCAGAAGTGTTCAAAAGCTTGATTAAATCAGCGCGCACATATTCAGCTGGAACTACAAGCCCGTCTATGGATTTTTTTAATATTGCGTTTTCAAGCGATTTTAGCGGCTCGTCCTTGTCCTGTGTAATCACAAGAAGATTGTAGCCGTTTTTTTCAGCCTCGTAAGAAACTGCGGAAATTATTTCTATCCAGTAGGAAGTTGAAAGCGTGTATTCGTAATCTGCTGAAATCAGAATTCCAATTGTCTCAGACTTGTTGTGGGAAAGTGCTCTTGCCGCCGCGTTTGGAATATAGTTATATTCCGAGGCAAGCTTCATTATTTCAATTCGTTTTTCTTCGCTTACGCCTTTCTGTCCGTTAAGGGCTTTTGACACTGTGCTTTTTGCAACGCCTGTAAGTTCTGCAATTTCTTTTATCGTGTATTTCATGTTCATTTTTTTGTAATGGTTGTTTTTTAGTTAAGGAAAATTTAAGGAAACTGTTTTCCTTTTGTTTCTATAAATATAAAGTAAACCTCGCTTTTGGGCAAGGAAAAAATTTGTTACAAGATTATTCGATCAAACTGGATAATGACAACTTCAATAAAAAAAATGCTTCCCTGAAAACTCCAAGGAAGCAAGTGTATGTTAAGTTTTATTAAAATAGGAGGCTAAAATAAAACTTAAATTCTAAAGTCTAAAGCTGAATGTTCCTGTGATGCATCCTTTGTCGGTGTCGTTGTCATTGCTGTTTGTGTAAAGCTGATCCTGACGTTCATAGCGGAAATCAACATTGAACTTTTCAGAAGGATAGATAACAAGACCGAGCCTTGAATCCACTGTGTACTGTCCTGTTCTCTGGAGATTTGAACCGCATCTTTGAATGCAGCGTCCAAGAGCATAAGGCTTGATTCCAACAGAAAGACCGCTCTTTGTTACAGTTTTAATCATGTATTCAAGCTGGGCTGCTGCAAAGAATCTTGAGTCTCCTCCGTCCTGCTCAGCAACGTTTACCCATTCAAACTCAACGAATCCTCCGAGGTTTGGAATAAGCGCGTTTTCATCAGGAGTTTCAAATGCTGAAACTACAAGGCTTGCAATTCCGTTGTTGTCTGTGTTTACACCAACAGAAGCTCCGATTGGGAACTGTCTGCCCCAGAAGTCAAGAGAGTCGTGTCCGGCTTTTGCGTCTGCTCCGCGTGGATACCATGCCAAGCCTCCGCCGACTTCAAACTGGCTGTTTTGATCTTCTGTCTTGCTTACGCCGTCATCGTAGTAAGTTCTTGTTCTTCCGTCGCTGTAGTTGTAGTCAATTCCAGCATAAGGAGCGATTACGCCTTTAGAGGTTTCAATGTTGTAAGTAATGTCTGCACCGAATGCCCGGATGTCTTTTGCTGTGCTAAGCTCTGTAAAGTTGATATTCTCGTTCGTTCTTGTTTCGCCTTTGCGTCTAGATTCGTAGGCTTTCTTATAGTTGAAAGTTGTGAGTCCGCTCAAGTTAAGTTCAAGCTGCTCTGTTGGCTTAAACATAACGTCAAGCTGAACTGCTCCTGCGTTTCCTTCATTTAGCTTTTGATAAGTTTTTCCTCTCTTGATGTTTGCGCTAGAACCATAAGGATCTCCATATCCGCCATCGCCATCAATATTGTCTTTAGAGCTTATCCAAGAACCAGCTGCTCCTGTAGAAAGCTGAACTTTAAGATTGTCGAATTCAATTCCTGTAGAAATAACGCCTGTAAGTCCAAGGCTTCCAGTGTCTTTGTCAAGAAAATTTCTTGTGTCCTGAATTCCGTTGTAGTACAAAAAGCCAAGTGCGTTGTCCTTATCTGTGTCGAATGCCTTGTCGCTGCGGAAGTCGTCAAAGATTGACTTTAAGCTTGCGTGGTTGAATCCAACTTGGGCTCCGTCTTCGTAGTTGAAGTTGTAGAAGTCCATGAACCAGTTTTTGTATTTTACGCCGGCAACAATGCTTGAATAGTCAAAGTAGTTTGAAGCTTTGTCGTTGCTAGTTCCTGGGCGTTCTTCCCATCCTGTTGACTGTTTCTTTGAATCTACAGTTCCTGATTTTGCATCGTCTCCACCGTTGTAGCTGTCAAGGTAAGTTTTCTTTTCGTTATAGAATTTAAAAACGTATCTCAAGTCTTCAACTCTAAAGTAAACAGAAAATCCGTCGTTTTCTGAACTGTAGCCGCGGTTTGCTCCAGGAAACAAGTCCCACCAGATTTGCGCCTGATCAACTGTTGATTCCATTCCGTAGATTTTTTCTTCAAGGTTGTAGCCAACTGTGTTGTGCATCTTAAGGTCGAACCAGGCGTTCTGCTTAACAGGAGCGTCATCTGCAAAAGCCGCCCCCCCCAATGAAAGAAGTAAAGCCGATAAAGCCACAGGCATTTTTTTAATCTTCATAAAAACCTCATAAAAAGTTAATTGATTTAAGAAACCGTTTTCTCTTTTGTATGTTTATGATAAGCATGGAATTCTTTGGCTGTCAAGTTTTTTTTCTGCAAAGTAAAAATATTTTTTTGATGAATTTTGCACTTTTTTCTATTATTTGCTGCAAAAATATGAATTTTTTCTTCAAAAATTTTTTAAAATCTGCAAGAAGTTGCATTTTTCCAAGAAAAATCTGGTGAAAAATATGTTAAAAAATAATAAAAAAAAGATTGACAACCGGGTTTTCGGTGCTATAATAAAATAAATAAAGAAACCGTTTTCTCTATTTTCAAGAATTAACAAACAAATGGATTAGCTTGATTTTAGTTCTTTTGTGTGAAATCCGTTTTAAAAACTGCGGCTGCTTCTTAATATTGAAAGTCAGCATTTTGGAGGAAAAATGAAAAGAAGTGTAGTTTTGTGCACTGCGGCGGCTTTGGCGCTTATGGCTTTGGGCTGCTCAAAAAACAATGGCGGTGAAAATTCTATTCACGGAAAAATCGGCGGAAACATTATCGTTCTTACAAACAGAACAGATATTGTAGACACCAAGCTTCAGGAGTACAAGGAAGCGTTTGAACAAAAATATCCGGGAACTTCTGTAGAGTTTGAGGCGATTACAGATTACGAAGGAACTGTAAGAACTCGCATGGGAACTCAGGAATACGGCGATGTTCTTTGCCGCCCGAATATTCAGTCAATTGATTTTGAAAAATATTTTGAGCCGCTCGGTTCGCTTGAAGATTTTGACAAAGTGATGAACTTTACAAGAACTTCAAATGCAATTTCCTACAAGGATGTTGTGTACACATATCCGATGGTTGCAACTGTAAGCGCGGGAATTGTTTACAATAAAGCTGTTTTTGAAAAAGCCGGCGTTGGAGTTCCAAGAAACACAGAGGAATTCTACGAGGCAATGCAGAAAATCAAAGACAAGACGGACGCAGTTCCTGCATTTATGAACTATCCTTCTGGCTGGACTTTGAATCAGTGGGAAGGCGGACTTTTGAGCGCATCTGGAGATCCGGAATACAAGAGAAAAATTATCCATGAGGATTCGCCTTTTGTTCCTGGCGACGGACACTATGAGCTTTACAAGATGATGTACGAAGTTGTAAAGCGCGGTTTGTGTGAAAAAGATTTGCTTGCTTCTGAATGGGAGCAGTCAAAGCAGGATCTTGCTGACGGAAAAATCGGATGCATGGTTCTTGGCTCTTGGGCAATTCAGCAGGTAAAAGACCTTGCAGCCCGCCCGGAAACAATCGGATATATGCCGTTTCCATTTGAAATCGACGGAAAAAAATATGCGGAAGCCCAGCTTGATATGCCGCTTTGCATCAACAAGTACAGCAAAAACAAGGCGACTGCTTATGCTTGGATAAAGTTTATGTCAGACGACACAGACTGGGTTCAGTATACAGAATCAATTCCTGTAAAGAAGGGCGAGCCTTATCCTGCAGTTTTGGATTCGTTCGGGGAAATGGGCGTTCAGTACATTGAGTCTGCTCCGGCGGAACCACAGTACGAAGGCGTTTACGACAAGATTGACAAGGAATCTGAAATCGGTTTCTGGAACGATCCTGAAAAGAAAAGAATTATCGACGCTGCTATTGGAAGCACAAAGGAAACTTTTGAAGACATCATGGCAGACTGGAACAAACGCTGGGCAAAAACCAGAGCAGAATATTTAAACTAAAAAGTTTTAAGAATGGCATTAAAAGTTGTTTAATAATGACATTCGATCTAAAAAAATATTTTCATCTTTAGGCGCAGAAAAAAAAGTGCTTAAGGATGAAATGTAAAAACTTTCGTGCATAAAGGCATTGGAATTTCTTTGTGGAAATTCCTGTGCAAATGGGAGCCACAATGAAAAACCAAATACAACTTTCAATTAAAAAACAGCAGAAAGTCGTGATTTTCACATTTTTGCTAGTTCCGCTTGTGCTTGTAATCGTCTTTGGATTTCTTCCAATCATAAATATGTTTGGCTACAGTTTTCTAAAGTGGGACGGACTTGGTCAGAAAAAATTCATCGGAATTAAGAATTATATAGAAGTTTTTTCACGTCCGGAATATTTCAAAGTTTTTGCAGTCAGCATTTACTATCTTGTGGGCTCTTTTATTCAGCTTGCGCTTGCGCTTTTATTTGCTGTTGTTTTATGCACAAAAGTAAAAGGCGTTAATTTTTTTAAGGGAGTTTTGTTTTTCCCGAATCTTATAAACAGCGTAGCAATTGGCTTTATTTTTACATATTTTTTCAAGGACACAGGAACTCTTAATTCATTTTTGAATTTCCTTGGAATAAAAAACACACCTCTTTGGCTTACAAATCCTAAGCTTGTAAATTACTCATTGTCGTTCACGTCTATTTGGCGATACATGGGATTTAATATTGTAATGTTTGTGGCGGCTATAGAATCTCTTCCAAAAGTTACTTTTGAAGCGGCTGCCTTGGATGGAGCAAACTCATGGCAAAAGTTCCGCTTTATAATTCTTCCTGGAATTGCTCCTGTTCTTCAGATTAATGCGATTCTTGCTGTAAAAGGCGCGGTAAGTGTATTTGAAATTCCTTACATTATGACTGGCGGCGGAAACGGCTCTTCAACTTTTGTAATCAAGACAATGGATACAGCATTTAAATTCAACAAGATTGGACTTGCTTCTGCTATGGCGATTGTGCTTACCATTATGGTTCTCTTTGTTTCGTTTATTCAGAATGCGGTTTTCAAGACAGATGAAAAAAACTGACATAATTTTTTAGGAAGGTTGATTATGAATTCAAAAATTCACGAACGCCAAATTTCAAAATGGCTCAAATATATTTTACTGTGCTTTTCTGCACTGACTGTTATTCTTCCGATTCTTGTTGTTTTCCTTGGCTCTTTTAAAACTGGCGAGGAATTCAACAGAAGCCGTCCGTTTGATCTTCCAAAGTTCCAGGCGAACAACGAAATTTGGAAAGGCGCGGAATCTTTTGACAATGGAAATAAAATTGTGCTGAATTCTTCTATATTAATGGAACATAACTTAAAGGGATTTTCGTTCCTTTATGACAAAATCGAAGACAGTTCAAAAGAAAGTTTTATTGTTGTTTCTGATTCTTTAGGAAATGAAGTTGCAAGAGTTGAGCTTCCGCTTAATTCCGAAGAAAGTTCTGTTTCCGTTGATAAAAAAACTGCTGCATCTTTAATGGTGAAAGGCGCTTATGTTTCTGGAGAAAACTGTACTGTAATCAGAGTAAAAGTTACAGAAGGATTTTTCCTTGAAAACTACAAGACTGCGTTTATAAAAGGAAACATGCTTCTTGGCTTTTGGAACACATTTATTCTTATTCTGTTTTCCGGCGTGGGAACTGTAATAACTGGTTCTATGACAGCGTTTGTTTTGAGCCGCTTTGATTTTAGACTTAAGAAGATTGTGCGCCAGATGTTTCTTTGGATTTCTCTTATTCCAACGATAACGACACAGGTTGCAACTTTCCAGATAATTCAAAAACTTGGAATGTACAATACACATTTGTCTGTAATTATTCTTTCTATGGGAACTGATATTATTGCGATTATGATTTATCTTCAGTTCTTGAACAATATTTCAAAGTCGCTTGACGAATCTGCGATTATTGACGGAGCCGGATATTTTCAGGTTTTTGCAAAAATAATTTTCCCTTTGCTTCAGCCTGCGACAGTTACAATTTTGATTTTGAAATGCGTAAACCTTTACAATGATTTTTACAATCCGCTTTTGTATATGCCAAAAAAATCTTTGCAGGTTATTTCAACATCGCTCTATAAATTCAAAGGTCCGTTTGGAACTAACTGGCCTGTAATTTGTGCCGGTGTTGTCATTGCGGTCATTCCGACTCTCGTAGCTTTTATTTCTTTGCAGCGTTACATTTACGGCGGAATGGTTACTGGTTCTGTAAAAGAGTAGCGGAGGAATTTGTGAAACTTATAAAGAAATTGACTGCGGTTTCTGTTTTTGCCTGCTTTGGTCTGCTTGCTTCATGTTCTGCTTTTGGCGCGAAGGGATTTGTAACAGTTCAAAAAGACAAGTTTATGCTCGACGGAAAAGAATTCCGTTTTGTAGGCACAAACAATTATTATATGCATTATTCTCCGGACAAAATGATTACTGATGTTCTTGATGATGCGCAGAAAATGGGCGTAACAGTTTTGCGCTGCTGGGGATTTCAGTTTGGACCTAATGCTGATCACAATTCGCACGGAATGGACGAGCCTGGAACTTTTGGAGTTCCTAAAAAATTTATAAATGAAAACACAAAGAAGCCTGATCAGTTTGGCTATCCGCGTGATATTTTTGAGAGGCTTGATTTTACAATTGCGGAAGCTTCCAAAAGAAACATTAAACTTGTGATTGCCATGAACAATTATTGGGACGCTTTTGGCGGACTTATGAATGCAACTACTTGGCAAAAATGGTTCGGACTAAAAAGCGCGGAAGAATTCTACACAAGTGAAAACTGCCGCAAAGCATACAAGGAATTTGTTGAGCATCTTGTTACAAGAAAAAATTCTTACACAGGAATTCCGTATAACGAAGATCCTACGATAATGACTTGGGAGCTTATGAACGAGCCTCGCAACCAAAAAGACACAAGCGGAAGAACTATAAAAAACTGGGTTTCGGAAATGAGCGCGTTTGTAAAAAAAATTGCTCCGAACCAGTTGTGCGCAATTGGAGACGAAGGCTTTATGAGGCAGCCGGGATTTACTCCTTATGCTGGTGAAGGTGAAACTTGCTACAATGGTTACGAAGGAACGGACTTTGATTCTCTTATCCGCATAAAAAATATTGACTACGGAACTTTTCATCTTTACCCGGAAACTTGGGGAATCCTTGACAATGCTCAAATAAACTGGGGCGATGAATTTATAAAAAAACACGCAGCTTCCGGTCGCTCTGCAAAAAAGCCGATTGTGCTTGAAGAATACGGAACTTCTTCCGGCGGAAATTTAAATCGTCTTGCAGCTTACGACATTTGGAATTCAACCGCATACAACGAAGGTCTTGCAGGCTCAATGTTCTGGATTCTTACGTCCTCAAATACTTATGAACTTTCAGAAGGCGGAGATGGAATATATGATGATTACGATGGATTCAGAATACGGAATGACAAGTCCAGCGTTTCAAATCTTTTAAGCGACTATGCATCTTTGTTTTCTGGAAAAGAAATTCCTGAATATCTTTTAAATCCCCGCGTTTATCTTTTAAATCCTGCGCATAATCAAGATGTAAAAGGTTTGTTTGAAGTAAGCGCAAAATTTATGCCGGGAAAAAATTCTTCTGTAAAGGCAAAGCGCGCGGAACTTTACATAAACGGAAATCCAGCGGCTTCTCCAAGAACATTGAACTACAATGTTGCCTCGGACATTTATAGAATCAACTTTGACACGCTGGCAAATGCAAAAACTTTCCCAGACGGAAGTGTTCTTTCTATAAAAGTTGTATTCACTTTGAGCGACGGAACAAAACTTGAAACCGAATCAAATTCAATCACAATTTCAAACAAAATAACTTATAGCGTTATAAAGCATTACGATTTTAAAAACGACATTGCGGACGCTTCCTCTTTGGGCGGCTACATGGCTGAAATAAAAAGCATAAAGCATACAAAGCTAAATGGCGGAATGGTTGAAGTTGGCAGCTCTTATTCAGGAGAAAACGCTTGGGAAGAACTAAAGGTTAAATTTGGAGCAATGAAAGAAGTTGCCAGCGCTTCAAAACTTGATTTTACTTTTTACTATGAAAAAGACAAGGCAGTTCCTCATGTTTCAAAGAAAAGCGAAGGAGAAAAACTTCCTGGAGTTCAGCCTTATGTTGCTTTTGATCCGGGTTGGGTAAAAACAGGTTTAAAGGAAAACAACGTTTTCTTAAAAGACTTGCCTATTGTAACTCTTGATGACGGAAAATCTTATTACAAAGTTTCTGTTTCGCTTGAGTTTCAGCAGAATCCAACCTACACATTTGTAACAATTTGTCCTACTATGGGTTATGTAAAGTACGACGGACCGGTTTATATCGACGATGTTGTTCTTTATAAAAAAGACTGATAATTGGAGTAATGCAATGCTTGAAGAAATGTTTGCAGAAGTTGAGAGTGAGCTTATTTATCACATCATTCCTTTCTGGAAAAAAATGAAGGATGATGAGCGCGGCGGATTCTATGGTCTTCTTGATTTCGATTTGAATCTGCATAAGGATGCTGAAAAAAGCTGCATTCTTAACAGCCGCATTCTATGGTTCTTTTCTAACGCGTATAAGATGCTGGAAGACAAAGAACTTGTAGATTATGCCAAGCACGCCTATAAATTTCTTTGCGATAAATTCTTTGACAAGGAAAATGGCGGAGTGTTCTGGTCTGCAAATGCTGACGGAAGTATTCTTGATTCAACAAAGCATACTTACAATCAGGCGTTTGCAATTTATGCCTTGTCTAGCTACTACGATATTTCGCACGACAGAAATGCGCTGGACAAAGCATTTGAACTTTACAAGACAATCGAAACTAAATGCCGCGATGCTGATGGCTACCTTGAGTCGTTCACTGCTGATTTTAAGCCTAACGAAAATGACAAGCTCAGCGAAAACGGAGTTACTGCCGAACGAACAATGAACACTTTGCTTCATGTTCTTGAAGGTTATACTGAACTTTATCGTGTAAGCCGCAGCGCAGATGTAAAGAAAAATCTTGTTTTTATCTTGAATCAGTTTGCTGACAAAATCTGGAATCCAAAGGAACAAAGGCAGGAAGTTTTCTTTGATAAAAATTTCAATTCGCTGATTGACTTGTATTCTTATGGACACGACATAGAAACTTCTTGGCTTGTTGACAGAACTCTTGAAGTTCTTGCCGATGACGAGCTTAGAAAAAAAATTGCGCCAATCACAGAAATAATTCCGTACAGAATTCTAAAGACTGCTTATAAAGACAATTCTGTTCTGAACGAATGCGAGCGCGGAAAAAATAGCGAGATTCGCATTTGGTGGGTTCAGGCTGAATCTGTAGTTGGATTTTTTAACGCATATCAAAAAACAAATGACAAAAAATTTCTTGATGCGGCCAAGTCAGTTTGGAGTTACATCAAGAATTATATAGTTGACAAGCGCGCAGGCTCTGAATGGTTTTGGTGTGTTGATTCTGAGCGCAAGCCTTCAACCCGTCAGCCTATAGTTGAGCCGTGGAAATGTCCTTATCACAACGGACGAATGTGCTTTGAAATAATTTCAAGAATCAAGAGGATAAAATGAACTTTGAAGAAAAAGTAAAAATTCAGACAGAAAAATACGAGTCGCTTATTGCCATGAAAAATGAAAAGAGCGATTTTTACAATGGAATCTTTGACCGCTACAAGAACCCAGTTCTTACAAGAAACCATGTTCCGCTTTTTTGGAAGTATGACATGAATCCTTCGACAAATCCGTTTTTTATGGAACGGCTTGGCGTGAATGCTGTAATGAATTCCGGGGCATTGTATATAGACGGAAAATTTTATCTTGTTGCCCGTGTCGAAGGCGCAGACAGAAAATCATTTTTTGCCGTTGCAGAAAGCGTTTCTGGCGTGGACGGATTCAGGTTCTGGGATTATCCTGTTCAGCTTCCAGACACTTGCGCAGAAGAAACAAATGTTTATGATATGCGTCTTACTCAGCATGAAGACGGATGGGTCTACGGAATTTTCTGCTCGGAAAGCAAAGACACAAAGTCAAAGGACTTGAGCGCGGCTGTTGCTTGTGCAGGAATTGTGCGCACAAAAGATTTAAAGAAGTGGGAACGTCTTCCAAACTTAAAGACATTGCGTTCTCCTCAGCAAAGAAACGTTGTTCTTCTTCCTGAATTTGTAAACGGAAAATATGCATTTTATACACGCCCGATGGATGACTTTATTGATACAGGAAGCGGCGGCGGAGTAGGCTTTGGACTTTGCGACGACATAACAAATGCCGTAATTGACGAAGAAAAAATTTCAAGCCGAAGAAAATACCACACAATTACAGAAGTAAAAAACGGAGCTGGAGCAGTTCCAATAAAAACAGAACGCGGATGGATTCATATTGCGCATGGAGTCCGCAACACGGCCGCTGGTCTTCGCTACGTGCTTTATTGTTTTGCGACTGATTTAAAAGATCCGTCAAAAGTAATCGCCGAACCTTCAGGGCTTTTCCTTGGACCGCTTGGAGAAGAGCGTGTGGGAGATGTTTCTAATGTTGTGTTTACAAACGGAGCTGCGGTTACGCCGTCGGGCAATGTTTATATTTATTATGCCTCAAGCGACACAAGGCTTCATGTTGCGACAACAACACTTGAAAAACTTACCGACTATGTATTCAACACGCCGTCTGATCCAGGACGTTCTGCTGACTGCGTAAAACAAAGGTGCGACTTTATTGCAAAAAATCTTGAGTTCATAAACAAAAAATAAATTTCGGAGAATAAAAAAATGATTAAGATTAAAGGTGAATCAATTCCAAATATGCCGTGGGAAGACAAACCTGCTGTCTTTGACAAACCTGTCTGGCGTTATTCTAAAAACCCTGTTATCGGAAGAAATCCTATCCCTAATGTAACCCGCATATTCAACAGCGCAGTTGCATTGTGGAAAGACGGCGGTTTTGTCGGCGTGTTCCGTGCTGAAACTTGCAACGGAATTCCTTACCTTTACTACGGATTCAGTGATGACGCTCTCAATTGGAAATTCAGCAGCGATAAAATTAAAATCACTGACGAAAACGGAAACGATGTAAGTCCGAACTACGCTTACGATCCGCGCCTTGTAAAAATTGATGATGTCTATCACATAATTTGGTGCACGGATTTTCACGGAGCTTCAATCGGAATCGCGACAACAAAAGACTTCAAGACTTTCACTTCTAAAGGCAACGGTTTTCTTCCGTTCAACAGAAACGGTGTCTTGTTCCCAAGAAAATTCAACGGAAAATATTATATTATGACACGACCGTCAGACAGCGGACACACTCCGTTTGGCGACATTTTCCTTTCTGAAAGCGACGACCTTTTGCACTGGGGCAACCACAAATGGATTATGGGAAAATCAAGCCAGTGGTGGCAGTCTGTAAAAATCGGCGCGGGTTGTGCTCCAATTGAAACAGAAGAAGGCTGGCTTTTGTTCTATCACGGAGTTACAGGAACTTGCTCCGGCTTTGTTTATTCAATGGGCGCGGCACTTTTAGACTTAGAAGATCCTTCAAAAGTGATTCATCGCTGCGGAAACTTTCTTCTTACTCCTGAAGTTGAATACGAAGAGCGTGGTTTTGTTGCGAATGTTGTGTTCCCTTGTGCAGCTCTTGTTGACGCTGATACAAATAGAATCGCGATTTACTATGGAGCGGCTGATACAAACACAGCTCTGTGCTTTACAACTGTTGACGATGTTATTTCTTACATCAAAAAATATGACATCGTAAAGTGAGATGCAAAAATGCTAAAGCTTAATCCTATTCAGTGTGATAAAATCTGGGGATACGAAAGATGGATAGCTTCTACTCATCCTGATGGCTGTCAAAAAGATTTTCTAAATGCCATTGGAAAGGAATATCCGCTTATTGTGAAAGTAATTCAGGCGAATGAAACTCTTTCTGTTCAGGTTCATCCTGATGACGAAACTGCAAAAAAACTTGAAGGGGAAGGCGTGCGCGGAAAAACTGAATGCTGGTATGTTCTTGATGCAGAGCCTGATGCCAAGCTTGCATACGGAATAAAAGAAAATTTTTCCAATGAGCAGATTGCTTCTTCTATACAGCAGGGAACTTTTCAAAATGAACTGAATTTTATCAGCGTAAAGAAAGGCGACTTTGTTTTTATTCCCTCTGGAACAGTCCACGCCATTGGAAAAGGAATCCGTGTTTTGGAAGTTCAGCAGTCAAGCAACATAACTTACAGAATGTATGACTGGGGACGTCCGCGCGAGCTTCATGTTCAAAAAAGCCTTGCATCTCTTAAGAATAATAAGTTGCTAAAGACAGGTCCTTTTCCTGGAAAGTTTGAGTGCGAATATTTTTCACTTGAATTATTTGAGGAAAAAAGCTTTGTTCCCAAGAAACTGACTTTGCTTTACTTGCTTGAAGGTCAGAATGTTGAGCTTTGCGGTTCTGATGAAACAAAAATTCAGATGGAGCAAGAAGATATTGTTGTTGTTTTCCCCGATGAAACAGTTTCTATAACTGAAAATGCAAAGTTCATGAAGATTTGTTAGTTCTATAAAGTGTTTTATGGCCAGAAACAACTATTTTTGGTTATAAAACACTTTACTTTTTGTCAAAATAAAGTGTTTTTATTAAAAAACTAGATGATTTTAGTTTAAAAACAACTAGTTTTTGTCAAAAAACAGATGAAATTTGTTTTAAAACAAGTGTTTTTGGCTAAAAAACAGATGAAATTTGTCTTAAGACAAGTGTTTTTAGCCTAAAAACAGATGAATTTGTGTCATAAACAAGTGTTTTTCCTTTAAAAACAGATGAATTTGCTCAGAAACAAACTCTTTTTACTCTCTGACTAAAATTTAAATGCACTGCTATTTAAAAGTACTTTGAAGGTTTTAGATATTTTTCTTTAAAATGTATCCTGTTTTTATGGGCAACTTATCTTTGTTTTTTCTCTTGATAAATTCAGTCAAAATCTTATAATCGGAATTGAAATGAAGAGATTTTTTTTGCTTTTCGGTTTTATTTTCTCCTGTGCTTTTTGCTTTGCTTTTCCGCGCGTTTCACAGTTTGTCGAAGTCGGCACTGGCTATGTTGTGGCAAAAAATGTGGAGCGTGACTTTAATCCCTTTAACTTTACTTACGGAATCGAGGAAAAGAACGAAAATTTCCTGAATTTCGCACCGAATTTCAAGGCTCTTGCTTCCGTTCAGTTTTCCGACAAGATTTTTGACTTTACAACGCTCGGAACTTATTTTATTCCGCAGCTAGGACAAGAGACTGAATCCCAAAAAATAGGCTTCGGCGCGGAATTTATCTATCATTTTCAGCGTTACTACGATTTGTATTCTGAGCACGACATTTATCTTGAAAGTGTTTTTCGCCTTGTGCTAAAAGACAGGCTTTTTTTTCTTGCAAATCTAGGCTCGGGCTTTAAGTTTGCGCAAATTGACGCTGTTGACCGCGATTTTCTTTGGGATTTTTCTTTGAGCGGCTCTGTCGCCTTGAATTATTACTTTGACTGTGGTGCAGAAATTTACGGCTCTGTTGTCTCGCACTCTCTTTACCGCTATCCGCTTGCGTTCACGCCGCTTTATTCTCTGGGATTCGCATGGAATTTCAAGAGTGGATTCAGACTCTCTTCTGATTTTTGCTTGCGCCTGCGCGACCAGTTTGTTGTGACTCCTTACATCGATCGCTACGAATGGAATTTAAAAGCGAGGTTTTCATTTTGAGAAGGTTTAGAAGACTTTTAAATTTGATTTCAATTTTGTTTTTGATTTCGCTTGCTTTTTCTTCATGCGCGAACTACGGATTTTACCAGCTTTTGTTCGGCGAGGAAGACGTTGACGAGAGATTCAGCGGATTTTTAAACTTGAGCGGTGAAACAGTTCTTCCTTCCGGTTTGGGCTTGGGCGGAAAATACAGCTTTATCGTTGTTACAGACGTTCACATTGGAGCGGGCGACGTTCACTCTTCAAAAATGAATGATTTCTTAGACGAGATTTCTTCCCTTTTTGAAAGCGGCGACAAGACAAAAATCCCGAGATTCATAGTAAACTTGGGCGACACAGCCGACGGCGGGCATTTATCCGAATTCAATGAATACAATTCCTATCTTGAAAAAATCAGAAATCTTGCGCTTGAAAAAAATGTTGTAAGCTCGGCGGAAGATTTTAAGGTTTACACGATTCTTGGAAACCACGACCTTTACAACAACGGCTGGACAGACTGGAAAAAGACGATTTATCCGTACAAGTCAACTTATTATTTTTCGCTTTCTTCAGTCACAGCCGATTCAGCTTTGTTGCCGTTTTCTTTTTATTTTGTTGACACTGGAAACGGCGCGTTTGGAAAAGACCAGCTTGACGCTCTTGAAAAATTGCTGAAGTCAGATGCGAACCCGAAGATGATTTTCTCGCATTATCCTTTTTACAGCGACAATGTTCCTTTAATGGCTCTTGAAGATACAGCCGAGCGCAATTATCTTCTTTCGCTTTTTGCAAAAAACAATGTGAAATCTCTTTTCGGCGGCCACGTTCACAAGGTTTTTGAGCACGATTTAGGCAGCTTTTCGCAAGTGAACACTTCCGCACTTTTTAAGAACGGCGCATTCCGCCTTGTTACAGTGGACGAAAGCAGCGCAAGCGTTTTAACAAAGCTGATTGAGTTTTAGCTGTTGTTTTTCTATATTGAACTAAAACTTAATATTCGGATTGACTAGAATTTAAATGCGCGCTGCTGTTTTAAAAGCGATTTGAGTTTTTTTGTTTTAAGTCGTTTCTCTTTTGAAGCTGCACTTGGCTTTGTCTTTATGCGTTTTTTGTTGATTTTTACAGCTGAAGTGATTTTTGATTCAAGCCGTTCCAATGCAATTTTTCTGTTTTGCTCTTGAAATCTTGAATCTTCGCAGTCAATAAAAATTTCAAAATCTTTGTTAATTGAAGATTTTAACTTGGCTGTTAAAAGTTCCAGTTCTTTTTCAGAAAGTCCTGCAAGCTTTGAAAGTGGAATTGAAATGTGAACTTTTGTATTTACTTTGTTTACATTCTGTCCGCCTTTTCCACTGGAACGTGCAAATGAAAAAACTGCGTTGCTGCAAATTGAATTGTGGAGTTCTTCTTTGTCCATTGAATTTTTTTCGTAAAAATATTTCAGTCTGAAAAAATGAAAAAAAGAGCTGCCTGTGTTCAGGCAACTCTTGCTTGTTTCTACAGATTGTCAAAAAATCCTTTTGCCTTTAAAAGTTCTGCATTCAGGATTCCACCAAGGGCTGCGCCACGCTTTGTGTTGTGGCTAAGCGAAACAAACTTTATGTCAAACACATTGCATGGGCGAAGGCGTCCTATTACGCAAGCCATTCCTTTTTCTGTCTCGCGGTCGCGTCGTGGCTGCGGACGGTTTTCTTCATGGCGAACAACAATCGGATGTTCCGGTGCGCTCGGAAGATTCAATTCCTGTGGAACTGATTTATAAGAAGTCCAGATTTTTTCAATTTCTTCAAGGCTTGGCTTTTTGTCCGCAAACTCAAGAGAAACGCAAGCTGTATGTCCGTCGATTACAGGAACGCGCGTACAAGTTGAAGAAACAACCGGATATTCAGCATTCACGATTTTTCCGTCCTGAACTTTTCCAAGAATCTTAAGGCATTCTTTTTCTGTCTTTTCTTCTTCGCCGCCAATAAACGGAACGATATTGTCAATCATGTCAAAAGAAGGAACTCCCGGATAACCAGCTCCGCTTGTAGCCTGCAAAGTTGTAACAATCATTCTTTTGATTGGGTAGCCGGCCTGAATCAACGCATGAATCGGCATCATGTAAGTCTGGAGCGAACAGTTCGGTTTTACAGCAATAAATCCTTTGTCCCAGCCGTGGTGCTTTTTCTGCTCAGCAATAACATCAAGATGAGAATAATTGATTTCCGGCACAAGCATTGGAACATCTTCTGTCCAGCGATTTGCAGAAGCATTAGAAACAACCGGAATTCCTTCCGCAGCGTAAGCAGCTTCCAAAGCCTTTATTTCTTCCTTGCCCATTTCAAGCGCAGAAAAAACAAACTGGCATTTTCCAAGAGCCTTTTTTTCATCGTTTGCATCCTCAACAATCAAGTCTGCAACACCAGCAGGAATTTCAGCGCCGATAAGCCAACGGTTCTTTACCGCATCCTTATACGCTTTTCCAGCCGAACGAGGACTTGCCGCAACGTAAGTTACTTCAAACCACGGATGATTTTCCAAAAGCTTTATATAACGCTGGCCAACCATTCCAGTTGCACCCAAAACACCTACTTTAATCTTTTCCATAAAAAAGCACTCCTTCTTTTCTATTATAAATTACATTCTTTTATTGCGGCTTCAACAACTTTCTTTGCTTCGTCAGTTATTTCAACTAGAGGAAGTCTTACAGAACCGGCCGGAAGTCCTTTGAAATTCATTGCATACTTTATTGATGTCGGATTTCCGTCAACAAAAGCCGCCTTAAAGAACGGAAGCATTCTGTAGTGAATTTCTCTTGCCTTGTCAAAGTTTCCTTTAAGTCCTTCAGTAACCATTTCTGTTACAAGCGCAGGAGCAAGATTTGAAACAACTGAAACAACTCCGTCTCCGCCAGCTGCCATAAGCGGAAGTGTAAGTCCGTCGTCCCCAGAAAGAACTGCGAAGTCCGGTTTCTTTGATTTGATTTTTGCAATTACATCCATCATCTGAGAAATATTTCCGCTTGCTTCCTTTACGCCTGCAATGTTTGGAAGTTCCGCAATGCGCTCCAGCAAGTCGGTAGGAATATTAAGGCCTGTTCTTCCTTGAATATTGTAAACAACAATTGGAATTCCTACTTTTGAGACTGCTTCAAAGTGGCGGAAGATTCCTTCTTTTGATGGCTTGTTGTAATACGGAGTTACGACAAGAGCTGCGTCTGCTCCAACTTTTTTTGCCCGTTCGCAATAGAGAACCGCGTCCTTTGTATTGTTTGATCCAGCTCCAAGAATTACTGGAATTTTTTTACAAGAGTTTTTTTCAAATTTGCGGACTTCTTCGAATACAATTTCGATAATCTTGTCTTCTTCGCTACCAGGTTTTTCATCAAGAGTCGGAGTTTCTGCCGTCGTTCCCAGCGGAACCAGACCGTCTATGCCATGCTCCAACTGAAATTTTACATTTTTTCTGAAGCCCTCGTAATCTATTGAACCATCACTGTTCATGGGTGTAATCATTGCTGTAAAAGCACCGCGTAATTTAATCATAGGGACCTCCAAATATTTTTGCATGATTATTGCATTTTTATAGAAAAAAAGCAACGCAATGAAAATTTCATTATTGTTTTATAAAACAAAAAAGACCGCTCTGAAAAATGAAGCGTTAATTGCACTTCGCCCAGAACGGCCTTTGTTTTTCAATTTATATGTGAAAAACTATATATTTAATCTCTTCAACTTTATTGATTTGAATCATAGAGATGAAAAGAAGTGCTTCAAATACCATGCAAATGGTAGTTTTATACCTAAAATATGGTAAATTTTATTTGATTTTAGAATAACTTGGGTTATAATTCAGTTATGAAAAATAAAAAATATTTGTTTTTTTTATCTGTATTTTTCGTATGCAATTTATTGCCTTTGTTTGCAAAAATAAAAAAATCAGCTGAAAAAGAAATTCCAATCCATGTAAAACTGTTCATTGATAAAACTGCGCAAAAAGATGTTGATGAGCTTGATGAAAGTTTATTTAAGAATACAAAAAATCCTATAAATCCTGGATTTTATGATGGAAATTTATGGATTGAAATAAAGCCTGAGATTTCAGAAATTCAGCATTGCGTTATAAGCCTTGGAAATGAGTATATAGATTCTGCGGAATTCTATGAAAAGCGTGGAGGAAAATTTTTCTTAATTGGAAAAGTCGGACATAAAATTTCAACAGATGAAATAGAAGCTCCAGACAGTTTGCAGGCGTTTCCCGTTTTTAGAAATTCAGGATATGACGATGATACTTGCTTTAGAATAAAAATAAAAAATCATAATGGAAATTTTATATATATCAAGCTTGTTAATGAACTTGATTTTTTTAATTCACGAAGAATTTATTTTGCAAAACTTTACACCGTTTTGGGAATATGTTTTTGCATTTTTGCTTTGCTTTTTATATATGCAATTGCTGTGCGCCGGCCAATGCCATTTTTTTTGTCAATGGCAGCGTTGTTTTACATTTTGCTTCAGCTTCAGTTAAAAGGAATTGGTCCTGTATTTTTGTGGAATTTCTTAAATCCGTTTTCATTTTCAACACGGCTTGCATATTATTTTGAAAGTTTCATTCTGATGTTTTTAATTCTTTCCGCAGATACAGTTTTAAAAGGCAATTCAAAAATAGTTTATAAAAAACTTTCTCCAGTTGAAATTCAGCTTATAGTTGTTACATTTTGTGTTCTTTTAACGGTGAGAGCTGAGCAGACAATGCTTTATTCTTATGCCGCGCTCTCTATAACGACAAAAGTTTTTTTTATTGCTTCCATATTTATGTGCTTCAGGGCAATGCAAAAGAATACAAGGATAATACTTTTGCTTTGGATTCCGCAGATTTTATTTTCTATGCTGGCTCAAGTTGTAAGAATTTTAAGATTTAAAGGAAATAATGTTTTTTTTGATTTTATATGTTCCGATGAATTTTTAATTTCATTTTTGTTTTACTTGCTGATTACAATGCCCTCGCTTTTTTTTATAACTTATAAAATTAGGCAAGAGTCTCATAATTCAAAAGTTGAGCTAAAAAAAATAAAGGCGCAAAACTCTGAGCTTCTTATTCAAAAAAATCTGATTGAGCGGCTTATGAAAAATATTTTAGTTGATTCTGCGCAAACTTTGAGCATGGCTGATATTCTTTCTGGCCAGGTATTTACTGTAAAAAACACTTCTTATATAGAAAGAATTAAAATAAATTCTGCAAAAATAAGCGATACGCTTGCAACTCTTAGAATGTGCAATGACGAATCTGAAATTCAAAATCAGCCGATTCTTCTTGCGGATTTTTTTAAAAGCTGCATTCAAGCTTCAAAAACTTTTTGCTCGTCTAAGCCTAATACAATTTCTTATTCGATGGACATACAGCCAGAAACTGTGATTCTTGCGGACATGAGGGTTGTGGAACTTTTTTTTATATCGTTTTTGAATTCTGTAATCGAAGTTTCTGTTCCGAATACCGAAGTTTCTGTTTCGTTGAAAGGTGATGAAGAAAATTTTATTTTTTCAATTTCGAATACAATGGATTCCCAGACAGTTGAAGAAGTTCTTTCTCGCATGGAAACTGAAAATGAAAAGCGTAATTTTACATTTCTTATGCGCATTGCAAAATTTTACCGCGGAGATTTGTCTGTTTCAAAAAATGACAGCAAGTTTAAATTTTCAGTTGTGTTTGATTTTAAGCGTGTTGAAAATTCAAAAGATTCCAGCGTGATAATAAATAAAACTAGATTTTCTCCGTCTAAGAAAAAAGAGCAAAAAAATTCGGAAAAGAAAAAGGAAGTTACTTTGATAAAAACTGGCGAAGAAAAATCAGAGGACTTTATGAAAAAATTATCTTCAAGAGAAAAACAGATTGCAGAACTTATAATTTCTGGAAAAAGCGACAAGGATATTGCTGCGGAACTTTTTATAAGTCCTGGAACTGTTGCAAGCCACAACAAAAAGATTTTCAAAAAACTTGATGTTCATAGCCGTGTTGAGTTGATGAATAAATTGCGTTAAAATCTTTTGAGAATTTTATTATTTACTTTTTAGGGAAAAATTATGTCAGGAAATATATTTGGAGAAATTTTTAAAGTTGCAACATTTGGAGAAAGCCACGGAGCAGGACTTGGCTGTATTATAGACGGATGTCCTGCTGGAGTTTTGGTGGATGAAAAATTTCTTCAGCATGAAATGGAACGGAGAAAGCCAGGTGCAAAAAGCGCGGCGGTTACTGCAAGAAAAGAAGATGACTTTGCAGAAATTCTAAGCGGTGTATTTGAAGGAAAAACAACAGGAACTCCGATAGCTGTCTTAATCAGAAATTCAAATCAGCATTCATCAGACTATGAAAATATAAAAGACAAATTCCGGCCGGGACACGCTGATTTTACATATTATAAAAAATATGGCATAAGGGATTACAGAGGCGGCGGAAGATCTAGCGGAAGAGAAACTTGCGCGAGAGTTGCGGCTGGAGCGTTTGCAAAAATGTTTTTAAAAAATTTTGGAATTCGAATTTTTGCATATACAAAAGAAGCGGCAGGAATAAAAAGCGGCAAAGTTGATTTTTCTGAAATTGAAAAAAATGCAATGCGTGCCGCAGACAAAGATGCTGCTGTTTTAATGCAGCAAAAGGTTGAAGAGTTTAAGCAGAAAAAAAATTCTTGCGGCGGAATTGTTGAGTGCGTTGTAAAAGGCGTGAGCGCCGGACTTGGCGAGCCGATTTTTGACAAGCTTGATGCGGTTTTGTCTCATGCGGTTATGTCGATTGGCGCGATAAAAGGAATTGAATTTGGAAGCGGATTTGGTTGTGCGAATTCAAACGGACTTGAAAACAACGATTTTATGGAAAGCGGATTTTCATTTAAAACAAATAATGCCGGCGGAATTCTTGGAGGAATTTCCCGGGGCGATGATATAATTTTTAGGGCTGCCGTAAAGCCTGTTCCAAGTATTTATCTTTCGCAGGAAACTGTTGATGTAAATGGAAATGAGTGTGATATTCTAATTGAAGGAAGACACGATGTTTGTCTTTGTCCAAGGATTGTTCCTGTTGTAGAAGCCATGACCGCAATTACTTTGGCAGATATGATTTTAAGAAATAGGAGCAGCAGAGTTTAGCAATGGAAACTTATACATCAGATTTTTTTAACAGCATAGAAGAAAATAAAAATAATAATAACAATAAAAAGAAAAAAAAACACATAATAATTTTTTTTATTTTAACTGCTGTTTTTATTTTTGCTGTGACGCAGGCAGTTTCTGTTTATAAACTTTTAAATCCAAGAAATCCAGAACCGCTTTCTTTGGAGCAGCAGACTTTTCTTGAGCAGTCATTGAACAAAAAATATCCTGAGCGCGCAGACATTGTTTCTGAACTTCCGTTTCAGTATGTTCCGGCTGATTTGTTTGTAAATGCAGAAAGCGCCATTGTTATTGATTTTGCAACGGGAAATATTCTTTTTGAAAAAAATGCTGAAGTTCAAATTCCTCCGGCTTCAATGACAAAGCTTGTGGAAATGTATGTTGTTTTTGAGGCTGTTGAAAACGGCGAAATTTCCCTTGATGATGTTGTTCCGCTTCCGCCTGAAAGTTGGGCTAGAAATCTTCCAAGCGATGCTTCGATAATGTTTTTGGATGAAGGCCAGAAAGTAACGCTTAGAGAACTTTTGCTTGGACTTGCGATTGCCAGTGGAAATGACGCTTCAATTGCTGTTGCAAAATATGTCTGCGGAAACATGGATTCGTTTGTTGAGCGGATGAATCAGACTGTAAAAAAGATGGGCTTGGTAAAAACTGAATTTGTGGAATCAAGCGGCTACAGCGAAAAAAATATTACGACTGCAAAAGAGTTCGCGGCTTTCTGCAGAAAATACATAGAAAAATTTCCATTTGCAATTACAGAATTTCATTCCCAAAAAATTCTGCGCTATCCGCTTGCAAAAAATCTTCCAAAAGAATCTGCAGAACGAAACGGCGACAGCCAGGCTGTGATTCAGTACAACACAAACAAATTGCTTGGAAGTCTTGAGGGCTGCGATGGATTGAAAACTGGTTTTATTTATGAAAGCGGTTTTAACATTGCTCTTACTGCAGAACGAAACGGTGTCCGCTATATTTCTGTTACAATGAAAGGACCTGGAGTTGGAAGCACGCAGGGAAATATTTACAGAGTTAAAGATGGAACTAATTTAATGGAATATGCGTTTTCAAAATTTTCTCCTTATATTGCAAAGCAGCCTCATAGTTTTTCTGTGGGCGTTGCAGGTTCTTCTTTAAAAAGTGTTTGCCTTGTTCCTGCAAAAAGTGAAAATTTTTCTGTTCCATTTATTTCTGGAAGTTCTCCAAAAGAGGCAGCTCAAAAAATTCATGTTACAGCAAATATTCCAAAAAGCATCTTTGGAGAATTCGATGAAGGAACTCAGTTTGGAACTTTGTCATATTCACTTGACGGAAGAATTTTAAATACAGTTCCTCTTGTTGCTGACAGAAAAAGTGAAAAGGTAAATTTCTTTGCTAGAATTTGGGGCGCGCTTGCTTATAAAATTTCGTCTTTAAATAAAGGCTGAAAAAATATTCTGTGGTTTTTATGAGTGAAAAAATTGATTTTGCATTTTTAGACAGCGGAACAGGCGGCATTCCATATATGCTTTTGCTGAAAAAAAAATCTCCCGGCTCAAGATGTGTTTACCTTGGCGACACTGTTCATTTTCCTTATGGAGAAAAATCAGCGGAGGAAGTAACTTCTTGTGCTTCTGAATCAATAGAAAAAATTCTTGACTTGTGGAATCCGCGTCTTGTTGTTATTGCCTGCAACACAATCAGTGTGACGGCATTGAATCAGCTTAGAGAAAAATTTTCTGATGTTCCGATTGTTGGAACTGTTCCTGCGATAAAACTTGCTGCGAAAGTTACGGAAAACAAAAAAATCGGACTGCTCGCAACTAACGCAACTGTAAATCATCCTTACTGTAAAAAACTAGTTTCTGATTTTGCTTCTGGATGCGAAGTTTTCAATCGGGGCGACCCTGGCTTGATAAGTTTTATAGAACACGATTTGTTTTATGCTTCAAAAGAAAAGCGGCTTGCTGCTGTAAAGCCTGCTGTGGATTTTTTTTGTTCATGCGGATGCGACACTATAATTCTTGGATGCACGCATTTTACTCACATGGCGGAAGACATAAAAGAATATTTTTCCAATGTTGCCGGAAAAAAAGTTTTTGTAGTGGACAGCCGAAACGGAGTTTCAAATCATGCTCTTGAAGTTATAAAAGGCACTTCTTTAGAAAATCAGCATGAGCCAAAATTTCTTCCGCCTGACATGAGCTTTTTTGTAACAAGCCTTAAAAATAAAAACGACCAAAAAGAATACGAAACTCTTTGCAGAAATTTCAATATTCCTTTTGGCGGACTTTTAAAGCTTTAAAAAGTGCAAAAAGTTAAATTTTACTTTTCCATTTTTGCTGCAATTTCATCGATATATTCCCAGCTGTTTACAATTTTCTTTGCTGGTGGATTTGCAAGACGTGCAAGGTCTCCTGTCATTGTTCCTTCTTCAATAACATCGAGAGTTGCCTTTTCAAGCTTGTGTGCGAAATCTGCAAGTTCTGGAGTTCCGTCTAGCTCGGCGCGTTTTGCAAGTGCTCCTGTCCAAGCAAAAATCAATGCGACTGGATTTGTTGAAGTCTTTTCGCCTTTTAAATATTTGTAGTAGTGTTTTTGAACAGTTCCGTGGCTGGCTTCGTATTCAAATTCTCCGTTTGGAGAAACGAGAACAGAAGTCATCATTGCAAGGCTTCCGCAGGCAGATGCAATCATGTCGCTCATAACATCTCCGTCGTAGTTTTTGCAGGCCCAGAGAATTCCGCCTTCACATTTCATTATGCGTGCAACTGCGTCATCAATGAGCGTATAAAAATATTCTATTCCAGCTTTTTCAAACTTTTCTTTGAACTCGGATTCAAATACTTCATTGAAAATTGCCTTGAAGTTTCCGTCGTAGATTTTGCTGATTGTGTCTTTTGCTCCAAACCACACATCGATTTTTTTGTCTAGGGCATACATAAAGCAGCAGCGCGCAAAGTTTCTTATAGAATCGTCCAAGTTGTGGATTCCCTGAATTATTCCAGGACCTTTCATAACTTGAATTGTTTTTCTGATTTCTTTTCCATCGTCACCTGTGAAAACAAGTTCAGCTTTTCCAGTTCCCGGAGTTTTTATTTCGCAGTTTTTGTAAACATCTCCATAAGCGTGGCGGCCAAGAACAATCGGCTTTTTCCATGAAGAAACATTGCACTGAATATTCTTTACAAAAATCGGCGCGCGGAAAACTGTTCCGTCTAGTTCTCCACGGAGAATTCCATTTGGTGAAGGTGTAAGCTGCTTGAGTTTGTACTCTTCCATGCGGGCGGCATTGCTTGTGATTGTGGCGCATTTTACTCCAACACCAAGACGTTTGATTGCGGCGGCGGCTTCATAAGTTACTTTGTCGTCTGTGTCGTCGCGATTTTTTAAGCCAAGGTCATAGTATTCAACATTAAGGTCAACGTAAGGTTCAAGAAGTTTTTCCTTGATAACCTTCCATAGAACTCTTGTCATTTCATCGCCGTCAAGCTCGGCAATCGCATTTTTCATTTTGATTTTTTCCATAATTAAACTCCTGAAAATCTATTAGAATTTTAGTGCGTTATTTTAAACATGAATTTCCGTTGTAGTCCAAGTCTGTAAGAATTTCCGTGTGGTCTTTAAAAACTGCAACAGTATGCTCTTCGTGGCAACTCCAAGAACCGTCCGCTGTAACAACAGTCCAGTCGCTTCCTTCTTCAATGTCAACATCCGCAGTTCCCTCGTTAATCATCGGCTCGATTGCAAGAACCATTCCAGCTTGAATGCGCGGATTCGGACCAGTTGAAGGGCAGTTGCAGACGCTTGGATCTTCGTGGACTTCAAGACCGACTCCATGTCCGCAGTATTCATAGACAACGCCGTACTTGTTCTGGTTGTATGCGATGTCATATACCGCGTTTGAAATGTCGCTGATTCTGTTTCCTGCTTTGCAAGCGTCGATTCCAGCCAAAAGACATTCTCGTGTAACTCGGCAAAGTTTTTGATGCGCAGGCTTTACGTTTCCTACAAGAACTGTGTGCGTGCTGTCTGAAATATAGCCTTTTAAATTTAGTCCGATGTCAAGCGAAACAATATCGCCGTCCTTTACAATCCGTTTTTTTGAAGGAACGCCATGGATAACTTGATTGTTGATGCTTATGCACGCACAGCCAGGAAAGTCCTCCTCGTACCAGGCTGGAGTTGCTCCGAATTTTCTTGCGAAGTTTACGCACCAGTCGTCGATTTCCTTTGTGCTTACTCCGGGCTTTACTTTTGGAATAATTTCGTTGAATAAATCAGCAAGCAAGTGGCAGCTTTTTCTAATTCCATTAATTTGCTCTTCATTTTTTAAACGTATCATATATAAACTCCATGATTTCCTATTTTGTTTCCGCGGAAATTCTTGAGGCTTCGTTTCTGCATATTTTGGCAGTTTGAAAATCCCCGATCCGCTCATAAGAGTCTGCAATCTTTAAAAGAAAAAACGCATCGTCATTTTTCCCAAACCTAAGTTCAAGCGCGCGCTCCCATGCGTCTATTGCAAGTTCATCGTTTACGGCTCCTTCAATGTTGTTCCGAAGAATATGCCGTGCAAGGCTTTTTACTTCCGGAAAGAAAAGCTTGAAATATTCAAATGAAAATTCCATCCTTATAATCTGATCCAAAAGAATGACTGCATCGTAGTATTCCTGCCGCAAAACAAGTTCTTCCGCAAGAATAAATCCGTAGTCCATAAAGTCTTCCCGTGTGAACCATCTTGACAGTCTGAATCCAACACGCTCCATGTTCATTCTTTTGAATTCCGTTACAGCCTCGTCCTCGTTGTTGTGCAGCAAGTCAAAAAAAATCAGTTTGGCGCGGCTTTCGTCATCGGTGCGCTCTAAAAGCCATTTTCTGTAGTCGAATGATTCAAAATTTTTTTCACGGTGGAAATTGCTTTGCTTGAATAAAACTGACTCGTCAAAAAGTCCGCGTGATTTTATGTCGGACAAAACTTCGTAGGCTGCCACAAGCTCGCGGAATGCCTTTGAGTCTTCACCCGTAATGTCCGGATGCAGAATCTTAGCTTTTCTTCTGTATGCGCGCCGGATTTCTGCGATTGTCGCTGTTCTTGAAACACCTAGAATTTTGTAATAGTCTTTCATCTTTTTTCTTTTCAGACGGAAAAAATTTCACGCAAGATGAAGTTTACATTTTTTTTTGCATTTAAGCAATTAAAGCGCTTTTTCGGTTTGCTGAAGATTGATTCAGCCCTTAAATTGCTTAAACGTTCTAAATTTTGTATAATCGCGGCATGAGTGAAAATAAACGTACCGTTGACGAGTCAACATTGGAAAAACTTTTATACCTTTCACGTCTTTCCCCGGAAAGCACAGACATGGCTACTTTGAAAAAGCAGGTGGACGAGATTGTAGGATATTTTGATATCCTTTCTAAATACGATGACAGCGAAAATCCTTATGACGCTTATCCTACAACAAAAGCTGAATGCCTGCGCGAGGACGAAATTGTTCCGGGGCTTGAGATGCACGATGTCAAGAAAATAAACGAACCGAATTTTATGGACGGATATTTCCAGGTTCCAAAAGTTCTGGGAGAAGGTGCGTAAGATGAAGTACAAGACTATAAAAGAAACTGTAGAAGCTTTAAAAAGCGGAGAAACTTCAAGTGTGGCTTTGGTAAAGGAATCCAAGGAAACTTTTGAGGCGGACAAAAATTCAGTATTGCCACTTAATGCATTTTTGGAAATTTATGACGATATTTTAAATTCTGCGCAAGCTGCCGACCAGAAGATTGCAGAAGCTAGAAGCAATGGTTCCCTTGATAAACTTTTTGAAGAACAGCCTCTTCTTGGAATTCCATTTGCGGTAAAGGATAACATTTCTGTGCGCGGAAAAAAGCTTACCTGCTCAAGCAAAATTCTTGAAGGCTACGTTGCTCCGTACAGCGCGACTGTAATAAACCGCCTTGAAAAAGCTGGAGCGATTCCCATTGGAAGATGCAATCAAGACGAATTTGCAATGGGCTCTTCAACTGAATATTCAGTTTACGGACCTACAAGAAATCCTATTGACCGTGCTTATGTTTCCGGAGGTTCTTCCGGCGGTCCTGCTGCTGCGGTTGCTGCGAATCAGGCATTGTTTGCTCTTGGCACTGAAACTGGCGGTTCTGTCCGTCTTCCTGCAAGCTACTGCGGAATCTACGGTCTTAAGACAACTTATGGTGTTCTAAGCCGATGGGGAGTTGTTGCTTACGGTTCTTCTTTGGATCAGGTTGGAATTCTTGGACACACTCCGCAGGATATTGCACTTCCGTTAAGCGTTATGAGCGGCGTTGATTTTTATGACGACACTTCCGCTGATTTACCTGACGCAAAGCCTTCTGTTGAAGCTTTCTCTGATTTTTCAAAACTGAAAATTGCAGTTCCAAAGCAGTTCCTTGAGTCAAAGGGAATGGATGCCGATGTTGCAAAAGTCTTTGAACAAACCCGCAGCTGGTTTGAGTCCAAAGGCGCAAAAATAGAAGTTGTTGACCTTCCGATTCTTGATGCCGCAATTGCAAGCTATTACGTAATTGCTTTGTCTGAAGCCGCTTCGAACTTGAGCCGCTTTGATGGAATTCGTTACGGAAACAGAATTGACAACGGCAAAGGATACGATGAGCTTTATGTGGACACAAGAAGCAACGGTTTCGGTCCGGAAGTCAAGCGCAGAATTATAATTGGAAACTACGTTTTGTCTGAGCAGTTTTCAGGCGATACTTATAAAAAAGGAATGTCTGTGCGCGCTCGCATTCAGCGTGAGATTGCAAAATTGTTTGAGCAGTTTGATTTGATTCTTTGCCCAACTTGTCCGACTCCGGCTTTTAAACTCGGCCAGAAAGTTGATGATCCGCTTGCCATGTATCTTAGCGACTTGTTCACGACATTTGTAAACCTTGCCCGCATTCCGTCTTTGTCTGTTCCGGCTGGAAGAACTTCTGCGGAAAATGGAAATATGCCTGTTGGAATTCAGTTTGCAGGACCTATGTTCAGCGAAATGAAAATTCTTGAAATTGCCCAAGCATGGGAAAACGAGCATAAGGGATGCGGAATTCCTGTTTCGGAGGAAAAATAAAAATGCCTTCTATTGATAAATATGAAATTGTAATCGGCTGTGAAATTCATACGCAGCTTTTGACAAAAACAAAGGCTTTCTGTGCCTGTGAAAATCGTTACGGAGGAATGCCGAACACCCGTGTTTGTCCTGTTTGTCTTGGACTTCCGGGAGCGATGCCGCGCGTTTCTAAAGGATATGTTGAGCTTGGCTCTGTGGCAGGTCTTGCTCTTAACTGCGAGATTTCACGCTTTACAAAATTTGACCGCAAGCATTATTTTTATCCTGACCTTGCGAAAGGCTATCAGATAACTCAATATGATATTCCGCTTTGCCACGATGGATATGTTGATCTTCCGATGCACAAGTATCCAAAGGAACAGCAGTTTGGTTCAGAAAAATGCCGCACAAAAAATTTCATAGGCAATGACTGCATTATTGAAAACGGAAAATACCGCCGTGTCCGTGTTGAACGCATTCACCTTGAAGAGGACGTAGGTAAATCGTTGCACTTGCAGGGGGCGCATTCTTATATTGACTACAACCGTTCTGGAACTCCGCTTATTGAAATTGTAACAAAGCCTGATATGACAAGCCCGGAAGAAGCAGCGCTTTTTATGGAAACTGTTCAGGAAATTCTGCGCTATGTTAAAGTTACAAACGGAAACCTTGAAGAAGGAAACATGAGATGCGATGCCAACATAAACTTGAATGTTTGGGAGGACGGAAAACTTTACCACACTCCGATTTCTGAAATCAAGAACTTAAACTCGTTCCGTTCAATCCGCGATGCCTGCGCTTACGAAGCCCAGCGTCAGCTTAAAGAATTTCAGGAAGACCGCCAGGAATTCAATCCGGGATTTAAAGTTACAATGGGCTGGGACGAAGCAAAAGGCCAGACTGTTGTTCAGCGCACAAAAAATTCTTTTGTTGACTACCGCTTTGTTGTTGAGCCAGATATAAAGCCGTTCAGTGTAAGCGAGGAGCTTATTGAAAATGCAAAGTCAAAAGTCGGAGAACTTCCAGAAGCAAAGCGCACAAGATTAAAGAAGAATTACGGACTTTCTGATTTTGATGTTGAAACTTTGACTTCTAGCCGCGACTTGGCTGTTTGGTTTGAAGAAGCTGCTGCCGGAACAAAAAATCCAAAGCGCACTGCAAATATAATTCTTACAGAGCTTCTTGCAAAACTGAATGAAGATAAAAAAACAATCAACGATGTTTCTATAACTCCTGCCCATATTGCGGAACTTGTAAATGCGATTGACTCAAAGAAAATTTCAAGCGCGCAAGGAAAAGTTGTTTTTGCAAAAATGCTTGAGACAAATAAAATGCCGGCGGAAATTATAAAATCTGAAGGCATGGAAGTTGTAAGCGACAGCGGAGCAATTGAAGCAATTGTTGATAAAGTTATTTCAGCAAATCCAAAAGCTGTAGCCGACTTTAAATCTGGAAAAACAAATGTCGTCGGTTGGCTTATGGGACAGGTTATGAAAGAATCCAAAGGCAAGGCGAATCCAGCAGAAGCAAGTTCCCTCGTTCAAAAGAAACTTTCAGAAATCTAATTTTTCTTATCCTTTATTTTTATCCGTCGTTCTGTTTTAGAATGGCGGATTTTTTTTGTTTAAAAATTTTTTCTAGAATTATTGACAATCTTTTTTAGTTACTGTATGCTAACTTTTGTAAGTTAGTTTAGTCTAACTTGTGTTTATTACTAGCGGGCATATAAACTTGCGGTTCTTAATCCTAAGTTTACATCTCCTTACACAGCCACTGATGTGATATGCCCGCATTTTTTTTGAGGTTGTATGAAAACTTTTGAGCAGACAGTAATTCACTTGGGCGCGCCGACTTTGTGCGGAGTAAAGCCTTCAAGCCTTGTTTCTGTTTCAAAAGAAGTTCTGTTTTGTGAATACAAAAAAATTCTTCTGTGGAATAAAATCCTTGAGGGCAGCCAGAAAAAAATAAAAATTGCAAAACGAGGAGAGAATCTTTTTTTGCTTTTCATTTATGACGAAAAACTTGTTCAGAAAATTCTTTCAAATCCCAAAGTTTTGTCATACTTGAATTTAAAAGGCTATTTTACGGACAAAGGAATTTCAAATGTCTTGAACGAGCTTTTGAATCGTCTTTCTTATTGCGAAAGTTTTCCGCATGAGATTGGAGTTTTTCTTGGTTATCCGTTGGAAGATGTTGTTGGATACGAAAAATATTCAGGAACAAAAACTAAATTTTCCGGGGCTTGGGCGGTCTACGGAAATGTAGATGAAGCTGTAAAAAAAATGGAACTTTACAAAAAGTGTTCCGTTTTATGCTCAAGCCTTTTTGAAGCTGGAAATAATTTTGAAGCAATTTGCAAAACAATAAATTTTATGTGAGGTAAATATGAAGAAAGCTGTAATCTATGCAAGCACAACTGGAAACACAGAGGCAATGGCAAATGCTGTAGCTGAAGGTGTAAAATCTTGCGGCGCGGAACTTTTGATGTCAACTGCAAGCGATGCGAATGTTTCTGATGTTCTTGCTTGCGATGCTATTATACTCGGAAGCCCTGCTATGGGAGATGAAGTTCTTGAAGATTCAATGGAAGAATTCTATACGAATCTTGAAGGTGGCTTGAGCGGAAAAAAAGTTGCTGTATTTGGTTCTTATGATTGGGGCGACGGACAGTGGCTTAGAACTTGGGTTGAACGTCTTTCTGCTGCAGGTGCAACTGTTGTAAATGGCGAAGGCTTGAAAGCTCAGCTTGCTCCAGATGAAACTGCTCTTGCTGAATGCAAGTCTCTTGGAGAAACTGCATAAAAAAATAGACTGCTTTGCATCTTGCATTGCAGTCTTATAAAAAAGTGCTAGCAACAGGCACAGGTTTAAACTAATTCCTCGAGTTGGTTTAAAAGTGTGTGTGTTTGGTTTTAACTCCATTCTGAGTTTCAGACTGGAGTTTTTTGTTTTTAAATTCTATGCATTTCAGAAAAAACTTTTTCGTTCATTATGTTTACTTCAACTCCAAGAGTTCCAAGTTCTTCAACAAGTTCTTTTCTTGCAGTGTCGATTCCGATGTCCGCATTGTCAAAATCAACCATCATCATCATCACGAAATTTCCGCTTAAAATTGTCTGAGAAATATCCGCAATGTTTATAGAATGTTTTGCAAGATAAGCTGAAACTTTTGCGATTATACCGACTTTATCCGCACCAACGACAGTAACTATAGCTTTCATAATGAATTCATTTTAATAGAAAAAAAACTTATGCACAAGAAGCCGCAATGGAAATTCAAACAGCGGCAGTTTTTAACTGGCTTTATGAATTTCCAAAGCGGTATTTTTTATTCAGACTTTAAATAATCGATTCCGGATGAAACAGAAACATCTCTTGAAAGTGCAACGAATTTTATTTCGATTCCAGGTTTTGTGTGCTCAAGCGAAATTTCATAGTTGCCTTTTTCAAGCTGAATCTGCCCGATTACAGCGCCTGTGTCTTTCCCTTCTGTGGAGCGGCATTCAAATGCAAATGTTGGTTTTCCATCGATCAGCACGTTGCATACAGATTGCGAAACTTTGCCCACATCAGCTGGCTTTGAATAAACTCCAAGCACATTGTAAACTCCGTTTTCCGGCGCAAAGAAAATTCTTTTTGTTTCACCGTTGCAAAGAAATCTGAAATTTTCCTGAGCTGGATTTTTTGCATTTTGATTTTCTGCCTTTGGAGCCAAGACTGGAATATTGTTTAGCGGACGAAGCTTGCGTTCAGCGACAAGAGTTTTTGTAAGAAATTTTATAATGTCCATTGCGCAAACTTGAAGTTCCGCAGTTGTAAGCTCGCCGTTTTTTAAGCTTGACTTTATATTGTCGTTGTTTCCGTCTTTTTCCGCAGTGTCGTTGTTTACAATCATGTAGATGTCGTTTCTTGCTCGGACCATCGAAGCGGTAAGTTCAATTTCTCCTTTTCCGCCTTTTACGCAGTCGTTTATTCTTGCCCACCAGTCGGTCATTACAACGCCTGTGTATTTCCAGTTTTTACGGAGAATTGTTGAATTTAAATCGTAGTTGCTTGCCGCAAAGTGTCCATTGATTTGATTGTAGCTTGTCATAATTGACTGGGCATTTCCTTGTTTTACAGCGGCTTCAAATGGCTTAAGATAAATTTCTCGCAATGCGCGTTCTGAAACAATTGAGTCGTGTTCGCGTCTTTGAGTTTCCTGGCTGTTCGCGGCGAAATGTTTTATTGTTGCAACCGGACCTTCTTTTGAAACGCCTTTTAAAATTGCAAGCGTCATTTCAGAAGTAAGAAGCGGATCTTCGGAAAAATATTCAAAATTTCTTCCGTTAAGAGGATTTCTGTGAATGTTTATTCCAGGTCCAAGAACTGTGTCAATTTGATTTTGCATTAGCTCTTGGCTTTCAAATTCAAAAAGCTCCTGAACAAGAGGAGGATTCCAAGTGCAAGCTAGCAAAGTTCCTATTGGCATAAGAGAAGCTTCCTTGCCTGTGTCGAGCCTTATGCCTGAAGGACCATCCGCACATCCTGCAACAGGAATTCCGTAGTCATAAAGAGATTCGCTTACGCCACCAAAAACGGATGCGATTCCCATTGTTGCTTTGCGGCTCATCATTCCTTCTCCGCGCACAAGAGTAGCAAGCTCTTCGTTGTTTAGCTGGGCAACAAATTTTTCAAGTAGCTCAGGATTTTCCTTTACATCTTGAAATTTTATTCCTTTGTTTCCTGTGAATGGAATTTCTTTTGGAAGATTTTCTTTTATGCGCTGTTCAAGGCTGAAAGATTCAAGCGGAACATTTTCTTCTTCAATTGAATAGTTTCCGTCTGGCTTGATTTGCGCTGGTTTGATCCTTGAAAAAGCTTTTCGCGGAGCAAGCGCCTGGCAAAGTTTTTCTATGGCGTAAGTTTTTTCAACTGAAATACAATCGCTGCTTCCAACTGGAATTTTCTTTGCGCTTTCAGAATCAGTTCCCATGAATAAAAAATATTTTCCTTCTTCAAGAACAAACGAAAATTCAAATCCAGAAATTCCAGAATCATCATAAGAAGCAGCTGATTCCAAGTTGAACAAAAACTCAAGTTCTTCCGACTGGCTTGGTTTTAGCAAATTTGATTTTTTGAATGCGACAAGAACTTTTGAAGGCTTTCCGAGTTTTCCTTGCGGAGCTTGAAGGTAAAGCTGGACAATTTCTTTTCCGCTGAATTTTTTTCCGATATTTTTTACGCGGACTTTTACGTTTACATTTTTTTTGTCCACAGAAGAAGAAATAAATTCGGTTTTAAATTCCGTGTAAGAAAGTCCGAATCCAAATGGAAATAGAATTTTTTCTTTTGCGAATGTTGAAAAATATCTGTAGCCGACATAAATATCTTCCATATAAAAAGATTCATTTTGTGTTGCGAAATTTTTTGTGGAAGGATAGTCGTCTATTGATTTTGCGATTGTGTCTGTGAGTTTTCCGCACGGAACTGATTTTCCGCACAGAACATTTGCGCAGGCTCTTCCGGATTCTTGCCCTCCTTGCCAAGCGTAGACTACGGATTTAATTTTTCCAGAAAATTCTTTGTCGTCAATCCAAGCCGTGTCGATTATTCCGCATGAGTTAAAAACAATTATTACACTTTCAAATGCCGAGCAAATTTCTTTAATTGAATTGCGTTCTGTGTCAGTTAAAAGCCAGCAGCCTTTTTCTTTTGTAAAGTCTTTGTCTTCGCCAGCATTTCGGCCTATAACGAAAATTGCTTTTTTTGAAACTTTTGCAGCGTTTTTTGCAAGTTCAGCTGAAACTGGAAGTTCCTTTTGAAAAAAAGGCTCCATTGCCCAGCCACCTCCGCCATTGTCAAACGGATTTTCCTTTATCCAGTTTCTGTAAATTTCAGCAAGTTCTTTGTTTGCCATTGGAATGTTGTCTGTTAAATTTGTGGAATAAGGCGAGCGGACAGAACCACCAGAACCCATTCCGCATTTGTAAAAATCAAACTGGCATCTTCCAAAAATAGCAACAGTTTCATTTTCTGCAAGCGGAAGTGTGTTCTCATTGTTCCTAAGAAGTACGATTCCTTCTTGCGCGGCTTCAAGAATTTTTTCTGCGAATGTCATAAAATCCCCCATAATAATATTTAAAGTGAAAAACTGTTATAAAAACAACATCTGTTTTTTATCAATATTAACATTGGTTGCTTTCAAAATCTTTAACTATATGCTAAATTAATATAACAATCTTCCATTTTTTTAAGAGGCAGTTTTTGAAGCGTTATTCAACTTTTAATGTGGATTTGTCAGAAAATGTTGCGTACAATGATCCGGCTTTTCCTGCGTATATTACAAGCGGATTTTTATCTTGCTATCCTGATTTAAAAGGCTGCACTCACTGGCACGAGGACTGGGAATTTATAATTGTTCTTGAAGGCCTTGAAACTTATAACGTGAATGGAAACTTAATTGAAATTGAAGCCGGAGATGCAATCTTTGTAAACAGCCGGCAAGTTCACTATGGATTTTCAGCGGACCGAAAAGACTGCGAATTTATCTGCATTTTGCTGAACCCTTCGTTGCTTTGCTCCAATAAAGATTTTGATGAAAAATTTGTAAAACCGTTTACGTACAATGCAAATTATCCTTTTATAAAGCTGAGCCGAAAAATCCAATGGCAAAACAAAATTATAAAACTTCTAAAGGAAATTCATTTAAAAAAAGACGAAAAGACTTGGCAGTTTATAACGCAGCGGAATTTTTTCAGCATATTTGAGCTAATCTATTCTAACGTGGACATAAAATCTGAAAAGTCGGTGCAAAATTCTGCTGGACTTAATGCTTTAAAGCTGATGATGGTTTTTATTCAGGACAATTATAAGAGGAAAATTTCACTTGAAGATATTGCTTCCGCCGGATTCTGCTGCAAAAGCAAATGTTCTTCAATTTTCAGCCAGTATTTAAAGGAGTCTCCGATAATTTATCTTATAAAATACAGATTAAAAATCAGCACAGAGCTTCTTTGCAAAACTGGCATTCCAATTACAGAAATTGCCTATGAATGCGGTTTTTCTGGAACGAGCTATTTTTGCGAGACTTTCCATAAATATTACAAGACAACACCGCTTGATTTTAGAAAGGATTCCGTGCAGATTTCTTAGACTTTTTTGAAAACCTTGCTTTGTTAAAAATTTTAACATTGCATATTTAAACCTTGACAAATTTTTCATGTGAACATAAGATATTAATATGGACTTAAGAACTGTATTAACACCTGACACAGTAGACCTTCATTTAAAGGGAACTACAAAAGAAGAAATTATTGACGAGCTTCTCGATATTCTCGTGAAAGCCGGGAAAGTAACAGATAAAGCAGTTGCAAAGGAGTGTGTTCTTGACCGTGAACGTAAAATGTCTACCGGTATGAAGCATGGAATTGCAATTCCGCATGGAAAAACTGACACAGTTTCTGACTTGGTTGCTTGTATTGGAGTTTCAGACAATCCTGTTGATTTTGACAGCTTGGATCAGGAGCCTTGCCGTATATTTATTATGACATTGTCGCCTGTAAACAAGACTGGTCCGCATCTTCAGTTCCTTGCTGAAGTCAGCCTTTTGTTTAAATCTGCTGACAAGCGCGCTCAGATTCTGAATACTCAGGACAAAGCGGAAGTTATAAAGATTTTAACTGAGTAGTTTGTTTTGTTCTATTATTTCTATAGAAGCTCTTGCTAAATGCAGGGGCTTTTTTGTTTTCCATTAAATTTCATTTTGCGCAGAAAAACAAAGGCTCATCAAAAAGAAAATACTTGACATTTTGTCTTTTTTTGTCATAATAAAATAAAATTTATAGAAGAGGTAATTATGGCTGAAAAATACGCATTTTTGTTTCCGGGACAAGGCGCACAAGCTCCAGGAATGGTAAAAGACGTTGCTGAATCTTTTTCTTCAGCAAAGAAAGTTATTGATGATGTTTCTTCCATTGTAAATTTAGATATGGCAAAACTTTTGTGGGAATCAGATGCGGCACAGCTCAGCCGTTCTGACAACAGCCAGATTGCCATAACAGCGGCTTCTCTTGCTTTGATGGCTGCTTTAAAAGATAAAAATATTGAACCTTCTGCGGCAATGGGTTTCAGCCTTGGAGAGTTTCCTGCTCTTTATGCGGCAGGAGTTTTGTCATTTGAAGATGTTGTAAAAGTTGTACGCCAGCGCGGGCTTATTATGCAAAAAGTATGTGAAGAAATCGCGGCAAAAAACGAAGGTCATGCGCCTGGAATGACAGCAGTTCTTGGTCTTTCTCCTGAAAAAGTAAAGGAAATTGCTTCCGGCATAAAGGATGCTTATGCGGCAAACATGAACAGTGTAAAGCAAACTGTTGTGAGCGGAACTTTTGATGCTCTTGCTGCTGTTGAAAAAGCTGCTTCTGAAGCTGGCGCGCGTCGTGCAGTCCGCTTAAAGGTTGCAGGTCCTTTCCATTCGCCTTTGATGCAGGATGCCGCGGTAGAATTTGAAAAAGCTATTGCTGATGTAAAGTTCAACGATCCTAAAATCAAGCTGTTTTCAAATGTAACAGGAAAGGAATGTGTTTCTGGAGAGGAAGCAAAAAAATCTGCGGTTCTTCATCTTACAAACCCAGTCCTTTGGACAGACGAAGAAGACTGTCTTGCTTCTGTTATGAAAGCTGACGGTTTTGATAAGTGGGCTGCTCTTGAAGTTGGACCTGGAAAAGTTCTTTCTGGACTTTGGGGAAACACTGACTACAATGCTTCAATTTCAGTTTTGCCAGTTAACACAGCTGAATCTGTAAATAATCTGTAATTACTATAGGGGATAATATGCTTCTAAAAAACAAAAAGGCTTTGGTTACTGGTTCTTCACGCGGAATCGGGCGTAAAATTGTTGAAGTTTTTCTTGCAAATGGATGCGAAGTCTGGGGAATGTGCACAAAAGAATCCGCAGGAAAAGCCGAGCTTGAAAAACTTGCCGCGGAAAATGGAACTGCTTTCCATGAATTTTATGCAGATGCGGGAAATGCTGAAGTTCTTACATCAGCGGTAAAAAATGCGCTTGGTGAATCAGGCGGTTTTGATGTTCTTGTAAATAACGCAGGAATTACACGCGACACTTTGAGCTTTAGAATGAAAAAGGAAGACTGGGATTCAGTTCTTGCTGTAAATCTTACTTCGGCTTTTCTTGTTTGCCAGATTGTTTCAAATGATATGATTCACAAAAAATCAGGCTCTGTAATTAACATGGCTTCAATTGTTGGAATTCATGGCGGAGCTGGGCAGGTGAATTATTCTGCAAGTAAAGGCGGACTCATTGCGTTTTCAAAATCGCTTGCAAAGGAAGTTGGAAGCCGCGGCGTTCGTGTAAACTGCATTGCTCCTGGATTTATTGAAACAGACATGACAAATGCTGTAAAAGAAGAAATTCGCAAGGCATGGGTTGAAGGAATTCCTTTAAAGAGAGCTGGAAAACCTGAAGATGTTGCAAATGCGGCGTTGTTCCTTGCTTCTGACTTGAGCCTTTATGTAACAGCTCAGGTTATTGGTGTTGACGGTGGAATGGGAGCTTAAAGCTTTCATTTATAAAATTATCTATATATTACTATTTTTTGTGGAGAAAATTATGCGCAAAGTTGTTGTAACAGGACTTGGATGTGTTTCACCAATCGGAAACAGCGTTGAAGAAACTTGGGCTTCTATAAGAGCTGGAAAAAGCGGAATTGCAACTATAACACATTATGATGCTTCTGCTTTTAAAGTAAAGTACGCTGCTGAAGTAAAGAATTTTGAAGCTGACAAATACATGGATCCTCAGTCAGCACGCAAAATGGCAAGGTTTTCAAAATATGCTGTAGCCGCTGCGAAAATGGCTTTGGACGATTCAAATCTTACAGACAACAAGGAAGCCTTGGACAATGCCGCTGTTTACCTCGGTGTTGGAATCGGCGGACTTGAAATTACAGAATCAAGCATGAAAAGCTACTTTGACTCTGGATTTAAACGTATGCCTCCAATGACAATTCCTCAGCTTATTCCAAATGAAGCCGCTGCAAACATCAGCATAAAATTTGGACTTCACGGAGTTGCTCATACAATTGCAACTGCTTGCGCTTCTGGTTCAGATGCTCTTGGACAGGCTTTGGATAATATCCGCGCAGGAAGAAGCGATATTGTTCTTGCTGGCGGAGCTGAATCTACACAGAATGGATTTGCAAACTTGGGATTTACAGTTCTTCAGGCTTTGAGTTCAAAATGGGCAGACAATCCTTCAAAAGCTTGCCGCCCGTTTGACAAGCAACGCGATGGATTTGTTATGGGCGAAGGAGCTACAATTCTTGTTCTTGAAGAATACGAGCACGCAAAAGCCCGCGGTGCAAAAATTTATGCTGAATTTGCTGGCTATGGCGCAACTTGCGATGGCTACCATCTTACAGCTCCTAATCCAGACGGAATTATGGGTGCGCGCGCAATGACGTTGGCAATGAAAGACGCTGGCGTAAAACCAGAAGATGTTACATATTACAATGCGCATGGAACTTCAACTCACTTGAATGATTCTGGCGAAACTGCAATGCTCCACATGGCATTTGGTGAGGCTGCAAAGAAACTTCACATTTCTTCAACAAAGAGTATGCACGGACATTGTCTTGGCGATGCCGGCGCGCTTGAAGCTATGATTTGTGTAAAGGCAATTCAAGAAGGCTATATTCCTCCGACAATCAACCTTGATGAAGTTGATGTTGAAGGCGGTTGCGACCTTGACTATACACCAAACAAAGGAATCGACATGAACATTGATGTTGCTATGAGCGGAAACTTTGGATTCGGCGGACACAACGGAATTGTTGTATTCAAAAAAGTCAGCGAGTAAAATTATGGAAAGATTTACTGATATAGAAAGCCTTCTTCCGCACAGAAAACCATTTTTGTTTGTGGATTCAATTGAAAGCTACGATGAAAAAGGCTGTGTTTGCACAAGAAAATTTACAGATGAGGATTTTTTCTTTAAAGGACATTTTCCGCAGTATCCTGTAGTTCCTGGCGTAATTCTTATTGAAACTATGGCGCAGGGAGGAGGAGCTGCATTGAGCTTGCAGAAAATTTTCGCTGAAGGCAGTTTGTTTTTCCTTGCTACAGTTGACAAAGTAAAATTCCGCAATCAGGTTCGTCCGGGAGACACTGTAAGAATGGAAGTTACAAACTTGCGCGTAAGTCCAAAAATGGTAAAGCAGTCTGGCAAAGCTTTTGTAGGTGATGTTCTTTGCGCTGAAGCTGAATGGATGTGCCTTGTGGGTTCTGCAAATTAAACAGACTTATTTGACTTTGTTCTTTTAGCCGTTGTCTTTTTGGCAGCGGCTTTTTTTGTTTGCTGGGTATTTTTTGAAGGACGTCCGCCTTTTTTTCCATTTGCACGTGAAGCCGCGGCTTTTTTTTCGGACTTGATTTTTCCAAGAATTTTTCCGGCATTTGAAACAGATAGCGGAATTTCTTGTGTCTGCCAAAGCTTAAGATTTTTCTTTCCTTCATTTTTTAAAAAAGCGATTTGCTGGATTGAACTATATGCGGAATCCAAGCGGGCTTTTAGATTTGCGCAGAAAATTTTTTCCGTAGAGTCTTCAATCTGTTCTTCAAACTGATCTATGAGGCTCAAAATTTCGTTTGCGGCGGCGGCAGCTTCTTTTGCGAAAGTTTCAATGTCGATTTCTTTTGTGGAATTGCTTCTAAATTTTTTTAATGCTTCTATAATCAGTTTGTCGCTCGGCTTTAATTCAACCGGATTGTCTTTGAATTCCGCGGCAAGAAGAAAAAGCGATATATTTGAGTCAAGCATATTCAAGTCGAATATCTGGGCCGAGTCTGGTTTTGCAGAAAGCTGAAGCTCTTCGATTTTTCGTTCTACGGATTTTTGAAGCTCGATAATTTCCTTTTTTTCTATAGTCATTCTGTTGTTAGTATAGATTAGGTTTTTGTGAAAGTCTATTACCCGTTGAAAAACAAGGAAATTTCTGTTAAAATCAGAATATGAGTACAAGATGTTTTACAATGTTAAAGCCTGGTGTTTTGAATCGCAGGCTCGTAGGTGAAGTTGTTAGCCGCCTTGAAAAAAAAGGTCTTAAATTGATTGGGCTGAAACTTATGAACATAAGCCAGGATCTTGCTTCCCAGCATTATGCAGAGCACAAGGGAAAAGCTTTTTATGATCCGCTTCTTGATTACATAACAAGCGGTCCTGTTGTTGCAATGGTTTGGCAGGGCGATGACTGTGTTACTTTGGTTAGAAAAATTACTGGCGCAACAAATCCTGCAGAGGCGGCTCCGGGAACTATCCGTGGAGATTTCTGCTGCCATACTTCTCATAATATAATTCATGCTTCAGACAGCGACGAAAGCGCAGAAAGAGAAATCGCATTGTTTTTCAAGCCAGAAGAACTTGTTGACTGGGAAGATCAGGCTGGAATTTGGTACTAATCTTTTCTATAAAAATTATAAGGCATTGCATAGGCATTTTGTCGCATTGCAGTGCCTTTTTTGTTTTTATTTTGGGTTGATTTTTTTGCATTGAGGAATTGTTTTTTCTGTAGTAATATTGAGCTATCTGCAAATTAGGATGAAGAGTAAAATTCAGTCAGCTTTATCAGGGAATTTGATATGGAAATTTTTGAAGTCGGTATAATTGGAGCGGGTGCCTGGGGAACAGCTTTAGGAACGGCGATTGCACGTGGCGGACATAAAGTTCAGCTTTGGGCAATGGAAGAAGATGTTGTTGAGTCTATAAATAATCAGCATGAAAACAAAAGGTATCTTCCAGGATATGCGCTTGAAGCATCAATGACTGCAAGTTCTGACATAAAGGCTGTTGCTTCTGGAAAACAGTTTTTGATTATGGGAAGCCCTTCGCTTTATCTTGCTTCTACAATAAAAAAATTTACTGATGTTCCTAACATTGCAGATGGTTCTACGATAATCGGCGCACTGACAAAAGGCTTTGTTCCTTCTGAGTCTGGAAATCCTGAATTTGTTTTGGATACAATGGAAGAAGCTCTTCCTGAATGCTACAAAAATGCGACTGTTTACATTGCGGGACCTAGCCACGCCGAGGAAGTTGCTCTTGGAAAAATAACCGGACTCATTGCGGCAAGTCAGCATCATAGAAATGCGGTTCGTATGCGGGATCTTTTGCGTGTAAAAGGAATCATGGCTTATGCTTCTTTTGATACAATTGGTGTTCAGGTTTGCGCGGCTGCTAAAAATGTAATTGCTGTTGTTTACGGCGCAATGGATGCTCTTGCTGAAAACAGTCCTATTTTTGGAGACAACACGGAAAGCCTTTTGATGGCGGCAGGACTTAATGAAATTCAAACGCTTGGTTTTGCAATGGGCGCAACTCATGCAGCTACGTTCACTTCAATCAGCGGAGTCGGAGACCTTGATGTAACTTGCAAATCAAAATACGGTCGCAACAGAAGATTTGGGCAGGACTTAATAAAGACAGGAATGCTGGATCAGTTTAAGAATCTTGATGATTTGATTGCAAATGTAAAAAAGGTCGGATATTTGCCGGAAGGCGCGATTGCCTGCAAGTATGTTCATAAAATTATGGAACAGAAGAATCTTAAGCTTCCTATTTGCAATGCCTTGTACAAAGTTCTTAATAAGGAAATCAATGCGGAAGAATGCCTTAAAGAACTTTTGCTTAACAGATAGCAATATTTCAAAAACGGAGTAAAAAATGCTTGAAAAAATAACAGGAACTTTCAGCGGAATAATCCGCACTTTGAGTGGAAAATCTTCAATTACAGAAAAAAACATAGAGGAAACCGTAGAGCAGATAAAAATGGCTCTTTTGGAAGCGGACGTAAATTTGAGAGTTGTCCGCCGGTTTGTAAACAGCACAATTGAAGAAGCAAAAGGTGAAAAAGTTTTAAAGGCTGTAGATCCGGGACAGCAGTTTGTAAAAATTATTTACGACAAGCTTGCGGCTATGCTCGGTGATAAAAAAACTGACCTTGCGTTAAAAGGACCTGACACTCAGTCTGTAATTCTTTTGCTTGGTCTTCAGGGCGCGGGAAAAACAACAGCGGCACATAAACTTGCGGCTCGGCTTAAAAAAGATGGAAGACGCCCTTTGCTTGTTGCCTGCGATTTGATTCGTCCGGCGGCGGTAGAGCAGCTTTGTGTTCTTGGTGAAAAAATCGGAGTTCCTGTTTACAAAGAAGATTCAGAGGATGCTGTAAAAGTTGCAGAGCATTCGGTTGATTTTGCAAAGAAAAACGGACTTGATACAATAATTGTGGATACAGCAGGACGCCTTCAGATTGACGAAGACATGATGGCGGAACTTGTTTCTATAAAAAAGAAGCTTAACCCTGTAGAAACTGTTCTTGTCGCTGATTCAATGACTGGTCAGAACGCAGTTGACATTGCAAAGAGCTTTGATGAGCAGCTTGGACTGACTGGCGTTATTCTTACAAAATTTGATTCTGATGCACGTGGCGGCGCGGCTCTTTCGTTAAAGTCGATTACACAAAAACCGATTCTCTTTATCGGCACTGGCGAAAAAACAGAAGACTTTGAGCCTTTCCATCCAGATAGAATTGCAAGCAGGATTCTTGGAATGGGCGATGTTGTTTCGCTTGTTGAAAAAGCCCAGGAAACTGTAGATCAGGAAGCTGCTCTTAAAATGCAGAAAAAAATGCAGCGCAATGAATTTACGTTGCAGGATATGCTTGAGCAGCTTGAGCAAGTTGAAAAAATGGGAAGCATAAAATCGCTTCTTGACATGATGCCTGGACTTTCCGGACAAATCAGCGAAGAGCAAATCAACAAGGCTGGAATGAAGCATCAGAAAGCTATTATTCAAAGCATGACATATAAAGAGAGAATGAACCATTTAATTATCGGTCCTACACGCCGCAAAAGAATTGCAAAGGGAAGCGGAACAAGTGTTCAGGAAGTAAACAAGCTTATAAAGCAGTTCGAAAAAACAAAGCTTACAATGAAAAAACTTGCACGTAACCGCGGTGCGCAGGCAAAACTTATGCAGCAAATGGGAGCTATGGGAATGGGCGGTTCTATGCCAAATCTTCCGAAAGGATTTAATATGCCAGGCGGATTTAAGTTCTAGTCCAGGATAATCAGAGATGCTGTTTTTCCATCGGGAGTGTAGCATTTCTGAGGATTTCCTGAGTCTGGAAAAGAATTTATTCCAGTGTAAAAGGCGTATTCATATTTTCCAGGTGGAAGCGGAATTTCAAACTGATAAATTCCCGGTGCAACTTCACTCATCTGATAAATCCAGCTGTCCCAGTTTGTAAAGTTTCCGCCTACACGGATTTTTTGCCCTGATTTTCCTTTGTAGACAAAGCGTATTTTTCCGCCGCTGATTTTTTCAGTTACCTGCGGAATTTCACGAGACGCATTAAAATGTGAAAGCACAAGATTTGTTTCTCTGTTGAAAACCGTTTCATTATTGAGTGGATCAACTGTCCAAAGTCCGTCTATAATCAGCCTGTAATTTATTTCAAGAACATTTTTTGGAACTTTCAAAATGTAAAAATAAATAGAGCCGGCTTCTTTGTATTCCATGTCGATGAATTTTTTTATTTTGAATGAATGAATTGTCTTGAATCCTTCAAAGTCGAATGCGATTCCAATGTGGCGTGCGTTGCTTTTTGATGTGAAAATTGCATAGTCGCCCTTGAGATATGGAGAGCCCGCATCTTGAATTGTGTTTACAAGTTCGGCGTAATCAAGCTCTTCGTCTGTGAGCATGACTTTTGATTCCGCAGAAAAAAGTTCCGCAGAAGATAAAAAAAGAAAAACTGAAAAAATAGCGCAAAGTATTTTCTTCATATATGTATTTTCGGATTTTTTTATTTTAAAGTTGAATTCTATTTTTTTGCTGAAAGTTTGAGCTTTTGCCTTGATTTCAATTTCCTAAACTTGGCGGATTTCTGTGCCGATATTAGACTTGAAACCATGTCGCTTTGAGGAGTATAATTTTTAACCATGCCAGGACTAAAGCAGCTGCAGCAGTTTAATTCGGATATATTGAATCTCGGTGATGAAGTTAAAATCCGGGCTGCCCGCGGAGAAAAACCAGTAACAGTAAAAATCCCCAAAGATGTCGCAGATATAGATGATTCTGAAGATTTTATAAATGGACTTCCAGCTCTTTCAGAAGAAGATCAGGCGCAAGCCGCCGCTGCCGCAGAAGAACGCAAACGTGAAGCAAATGATTTTTCAGACTTCATGGACAAGGATGATTCTGAGTCCAGTTCTGAGCAAAAGCCTGTTTCAAATGAAGATGAAGAAGTTCCTGATGTTTCAGATCTTTTGCCTTCCGCTGGCGACATGGATTTGTCCGATCTTGATTTGTCTGAATTTGAAGATGAAAAAGAGCCTGAGCCCGAACCAGAGCCAGAAGAAATTGGAATTGAAGACATGGATTTGGAGTCTCTTCTTGCATCCAGTCCAGAACCTAAAGAACAAGACGAGCCGCAGGTTTCCAATGCTGAAAAAAAATCCAAGGACAGTGAAGAAGCTGTAAATCCTGATATTTTTAACACGGACTCTTTTGATGCTGATTCTGCTTCAAAAAATTCTATTCCAGCTTCAGAGCCGGACGGAACTGCTTTTGACGAGTCTCTTTTTGATATGCCTTCTGAGAATGATTCGAGCCAGGAAAATGTTTTGCCGGATCTTGACACAGATTCTCTTGCTGATTCTTTAAGCGGAATTGGCGAAATAGATTTTTCTTCCGCGGAAAATAAATCGGAAAGCGCAGAAAAAACTTCGCCTGAAAATTCTGTAGATGAAAATTCATTTGACTTGGATTCTCTTAATCTTGACGGCTTGAACGGCGGAAATTCTTCTGAGCCAAAATCAGAAACTTTTGATGCGCCACAAGAAAATATTTCAGAGCCTCCTGCGGAAAATGCGGAATCTAAAGCCGATGATTTTTCTGATATTGATTTGCCGGATTTTGATATGCCGTCAGACAATTCAGATTCCTTGCCTGATTTTAATGAAGAAGTTTCTGTTCCGAATTTTGATCAGCCAAAAAATGAAGAAAAACAAACAGAGCAAAATGATTCCGCTCCAACCGCAACTGACGGTGAACTTTTTTCTCCAGAAATGGATGTTCCGGAAGATGAACCTGTTGAAACTTTTGACACAAGCGATATAAACGATCTTGACTTTTCAAATCAGGAAGACAGCGGATTTGAACTTGGCGGAGTTGATTCTGACGGAGATGACGAATTCCATATTCCGGGATTTTCTGATATTGCGACTGCCGATCTTACCAAAAAACCTGATGTTGCGACTGCTGATTTTTCCAATGCCGCGGAAGCCAAAGAAACTGAAAAGCCAAAGAACACTTTTACGGATGCGGAATACAAAAGATTTCAGAAAAACCTTGCGACTTATCCGCTGAATGTAAGAATCGCGCTTGAAGATTTTGTTGTAAAAAATGAATTTACAGACGACGCGATTTTTTCAGTTCTTGAAAAAATTTTAAGAAAAGCTCCAGCCCGGCAAGTTGCCTCTGAACTGGAGAAGCTTCTTGATATTTCACTTGATGTTCCGCGGGATTTTGAACGCCGTTCTGCCGCTGAATATGAAGCCTACAAAAAATCAATTGAGTATCAGCTGAAAAACAGAATAATTCCTAGCGCGATTTTTACAACTGCCGCTGCGATTCTTGTTTTCTGCATTTTTACGCTTACAAACAATTTTATTTATAAGCCGGCAAGAGCTAGCAGTCTTTACAAGCAAGGATATGCGCTTTTGCAGGACAATCAGTATCCGCAGTCTGAAAAAAAATTTAATCAGGCTTTAACATATAAACCTGTAAAAAAATGGTTTTTCCGTTTTGCCCAAGGCTACAGAAATCACAGGCAGTACGATCGTTCCAGAATGATGTACCGCGCAATTCTTCAGCGTTACGATCATGACAAAAAAGCCGGGCTTGAATGGGCGGACATGGAAACTTCAGACTTGTACAACTATGATGAAGGCGAGCGGATTTTAAAGCGCGAAGTTCTTGATTATCACATAAATGATTCAGACGCTTTGCTTGCTTTGGGCGACTTGTATCTTGAATGGGCTTCTGACAGAAATGCTGAAAAATTTCCTTTGGCAAAAGAGCAGTACGATTTGCTTACTCAGCTTTACGGAGTTAACGATCTTTATCTTTCGCGCCAGATGAGATATTTTATACGCACAGATAATCTGCGCCAAGTTCTTATGTACAAAAGTATTTTGATGGGCAAGAAAAATGCCATTTCTTCAAAAGACTTGATTGAACTCAGCGGATATATGCTCGACAAGCGTTATGGAAAACTTCGACCGTCAGAAGAAAATTTAAGATTCTCTATAGAAGATGTCAGAAAACTTTTGGAAACTGCGTTGAAGTCTGCGCCGGAAAATTCTGTTGCGCTTTACAATATGGGTCGTTATTTTGTTGAAACTAAAAGCGGACGCAATGCGGCAAAGCTTCTTGAGGCTTCTATAAATTCTTTTGAAAATCAGCCAAAGAGAAACCGCAAGGATACTTATAAATATATAAATGCAGTCAGGCTGTTGGGCGAAGAAATGCGTAATCAGCGTGAATATCTTACTGCAGAAGAATTGTACGGAAAGGGAATTGAAATTTTTGAGCATGAGCGGGATTCTAGCGGATTTGAAAGCGATGAAAATGTTGGAACCTTGTATTCTGACCTAGCGGATTTGGATTATTTTATTTCCGGGGACAATGTTGCTGCCTTAAAAAATTATCAGAACGCGGTGAACAACAAGCACGACACTTCTTCTGTTCGCTACAGAATTGGATATATTCAGTATCAAAATAGAAACTATCCTGCCGCTTTGGGTTCGTTTATAAAAAGCCAGGACACGAATGAAAACGACACTCATCTTTTACTTGCCCTTGCGAACACTTTGAATTTGAGCGGAGACAATTACATTGCGCGCGGATATTACGAAAGGCTTCTTTCTATTCTTGACGTTGAACGTGAAAAATACGGAGTTGTGCTTCCGCAGATTCGCGATGACCATGCTGATATTGTTGACATTTACATGAAGGCTTCTAACAATCTTGGAGTTACGCTTTCAAGGATTGCATCGGCAACAGGAAACAGTTCGTTGAATGCAAAGTCGATTGTTTGTTTGCAGGAAAGTCTTAGAGCTTGGGACGCAATGACAAGAAATCAGACAACGATGATAAGGCTTGACGGTTCAAATCTTGCTGAGCAAAACATAAAATATATAACGCGCCCTGTTTCTGGATACGAGCCTGAAATCTATACTGAAATTCCGCGGCTTTTAAATGGAGAGGAAGGACTGGAGTAGTTATGATGGTTCTTTTCTCAAAAAAATACAGCGGAATAATTTCTCGCCAGAAAATAATTGGAATTTTAAAAGAGCTTTTCAGAAAGTCGATTCATCTGTGCAGTGCGTTTGTTCCATGTTTTCTTTGGATTGCATATAAGCCGACAATTGCTTGTCTTTTGGTGCTAGTTGTTTTTTATTCTGCTGCGGAAATTTTGCGCCTGAATGGAAAAGAAGTTTTTTTGATTTCCGCGGTAACCGAAGCCGCCGCTAGAAAACGCGATGAAAATAAATTTGTTCTAGGTCCTGTAACGCTGGTTTTGGGAATTATTTCAAGCGCAATTCTATGGGAAAAACTTCCTGCTGCAATTGGAATTTACGCTCTCGCCTTTGGAGACGGTCTTGCAAGTCTTGCTGGAAAACTTTTTGGAAGAGTTCAGATTCCATTTACAGAAGGAAAAACCGTTGCAGGAAGCCTTACTTGCTTTACCGCGATTTTTATTTCTTGCTACTTGGCTTGCTTTTTTATGCTTCAGGGGCAGGCGGATATAACAAGAGTTTCGCTCATAGTTGCAGGAGTCGGAATGCTTATTGAAATTCTTCCGCTAAAGGATTTTGATAATCTTTTTATTCCGGTTTTGCTTGGCGGATTAGCTCAATATTTGCTTTGTTAGTTCCAAGTATTTTCCAAATAGTGAACGGTCTTTAAGTAAAGAAAACATCCTGAAACATAAAGAATAATCGCAATGAAAAATTCAAGCCAGCAGTCTGTGTTACATAAAAGTCCGTATCCTGCCGCAAGAACTACAACACCGAGCGCCTTTATGTAAATTTCTTTTATTCCTTTTGTGTAGGCTTCTGCCAGAACTGAAAAAATTGTTACTACAACAATAAAAACTCTTATGACCGCAAAAAATTTTCTAAAGCCCCAAAGAACTGTGCAAGTTGAAGTTGTTATTGTTGTGTCCATAGGGTAAAAAAATCCGAATGCGCAAGTCGAAGCAAGCAATATAAAAATATTCCGCTCTGCATTTTGAAGTTCTTCTGCGGAAGAAAAAACTGTTGCAAAGAAAAGGCTCATTGGCGCAAGAAATCTTCCGGCTGCTACAATGCGTCCAATGTAAATTAAAAAAAGTGAATTTGTTTTCCAGAATCCAAAAAGCGGCAAAAGAATTCTCGCACTTTCTGTAACGCAGCTGATTATGAATCCGGAGAAAAATAAAATTTCAAGCGAAGGCGTTTTTTCAAAACCTTTGAAGATTGCAATTGAAAGTGCTGGAGCTGAAAGGCTGAATGCAATTATTGCCGCCAGCGATGAATTAAAATTGTACGGGCATAATCCACCTTTTGGAATAAGAACAAACGGCCGCATCGGATTTATTGGTGGAACTATTGATTTTGCCGCCGCCGCAATGCAAAGAACTGTAATATTGAACAAAAAAATTATCACGCTGAATATAAATAGAAAAAGAAAAATTCTGTTCTTGTTTTTTAAAGTCATGTCTAAAGAATACTCCAGCGGTTTCTTTTTATCAAGGGAACTTGTTTTGCTTTTCTGCGGAATTCTTTTCTAAAGATTTATTTTTGCTTGCCGAAAATTTACTTGTGGGAACTTTCAGCATTTTTTTTGTTGAAGTTTTTTCCGGGAGGAATAAAATGAAAAAGATTTTAGTTTGCGCATTTTCTGTTTTTTTTGCTGTGTGCACTTCATTTGCAGGAGACGCCGCTTCTTTTGACGATATAGGTTTTTCTGAAGACGGAAAATATTATCTTTTTGGTCAGTACGGAAAAACAGACAAAACTTACGAACCTTGGGCAGAAGTTTATACAGTTGATGTCGCCGCGAATGATTTTGTAAAAGGCGAAGTTTTTAAGTCAAGAGATTCTTCATTGGATATTTCAGGAAAAACTGCCTATGAAAATTTAAAGGCAAAATGCAACTGGAAAATTTCAAAATACAATGCAAAGCCAGCCGGAGTCGGAACACTTTTATATTTGCGCGAGTCAGAAACAAAATCTCCTACAGAAGAAATTGTATTCAAAGATTTTGAAGGAATATCTGATGCCTCTGGAATTCTTTATCATGTGCGCCTTGTTCCGTCTTTTAATGGAAACGGAAAAAATTGCCGGTCAAAATTTTTTATCGAAGTTCTGAAAAAAGATTCTTCTGGAAATACAGTTTCTTCTTTTGCAGTCGGAACTCCTGATTTTGAGCGCAAGGGAATTACAGCATATCAAATAGAAAGAATTTTTGCAGACAAATCTGGAAAGAGCCTTGTGTTTGTTGTAAAGAAAACTCTCGAAGATGACACAGGAACTTCAATCAGATACATGGTTGAAACTTACCGAATAAAATAATTTTCCTATTACATAAACCTCCTTCGTTTTTGACCTTCTGTTTTTTCAGAAGGTCGTTTTTTTTCATTGTAGCAAACTTGCAAAAATGCTAAACTTTTCAAAAACAGAACAGAGGAAATCAAAGTGATAAAGAGAAACAAAAATTACACAAATCTTGCAAAAGGCTATCTTTTTCCGGAAATCGCAAAAAGACGCAAGGCATTTCAGGCTCAGCATCCAGAAGCAAAAATAATCAGTCTTGGAATTGGCAACACAACAGAGCCGCTTGCTCCTCACATTGTTGAAGGAATGAAAAATTTTGTGGAAGCTCTTGGCACAAAGGAAGGCTACGAAGGCTATCAGGATGACAGCGCGGGAATGCCTAAACTTCGTGAGCGTATTTCACAGGCAATTTATGGCGGCGAAATAAAGCCAGCTGAAATTTTTGTTTCGGACGGAGCAAAGTGTGATCTTGGACGGCTTCAGGCAATGTTTGGCGCGGATGTGAATGTTGCGGTTCAAGACCCTTCTTATCCAGTTTATGTTGACGGAACTGTAATGGCTGGAGCTGGCGGAAAAGAACCTGTTACAGAAAACGGATTCAAGGACATAACTTATATGCCGTGTCTTCCTGAAAATGAATTTTTTCCGGACTTGTCGGTTGTAAAAAAAGACAGTCTGATTTATATATGCTCGCCAAACAATCCTACTGGTGCTGTTGCAACAAAAGAAAATCTTACCGAGCTTGTGAAGTTTGCAAAAGCAAATGGATGCGTTGTTCTTTTTGATGCGGCGTATTCAGCATTTATCCGTGATAAAAACCTTCCGAAGTCAATTTATGAAATCGAAGGCGCAAAGGACTGTGCAATTGAAATGCAGTCATTTTCAAAGCCAGCCGGATTCACTGGAGTCCGCCTTGGATGGTGCGTAGTTCCAGAAAATTTAAAATTTGATGACGGTTCAAAAATTGCAGACGCTTGGGCGCGCATAACAAACACTGCATTCAACGGAGCAAGCAATATTGCGCAGGCTGGAGGATTTGCCGCCTTGGATGAAACTGGCCTAAAAGAAATGCAGGAAACAATAAGCTATTATCTTGAAAACGCCGCATTGATTCGCTCCGCTTTGGAAAGTGAAAATTTCAAATCGATGGGCGTTGAAGTTTATTCTGGCGGAAACGCTCCTTATGTCTGGGCAAAATTTCCCGGAAAGAAAAGCTGGGATGTGTTCGACCAGATTCTTAGCCAGTGCAATGTAGTTGTAACTCCAGGCGCAGGATTCGGACCGAGCGGTGAAAGTTTTATCCGCTTCAGTTCATTCGGACACCGTGAAAATATTCAAGAAGCTTGCGAAAGACTAAAGTCATTTAAAATGTAGCTAAAAAAATCTGCTGCTTTTTTACGCGGCAGGTTTTGCAAATGTTTGAATCCGCATATTTTTTTTGAGGTAAAAATGCTATCTGAACGATTAGAAAATCTTCATCCTTATGTTCCGGGCGAGCAGCCAAAGGACAGAATTTATATAAAGCTGAACGCAAATGAAAATCCTTATCCGCCGAGCAAAAACGTTGCAAAAGCCATAAAAAAAGCCGCATCTTGCCATCGTGAAAAACTTGGACTTTATCCAGACCCGGATTCTGGTGAACTTAGAACTGCAATTGCCGATATGCTGAATTCCACAGGCGGAGTTCTTTGCAATTCCCAAAACGCAAAAAAGGAACTTGGTTTTAAAATAACGCCGCAAATGATTTTCTGCGGAAACGGAAGCGATGAAGTTCTTTCGTTTGTTTTTTATACATTTTTTGGCAGCAACTGTCCTCTTGTTCTTCCTGAATTCACTTATAGTTTTTATCCCGTTTACTGCGGATTTTATAATATTCCGATGCATAAAATTCCGCTAAAAAATGACTGGAGCTTGGACACAGAAAAAATGATTTTCGAGTCTGAAAAAAACAACAGCTCAATAATTTTTGCTAATCCAAATGCTCCAACAGGAATTGCCTTGAAGCGCGCGGAAATTGAATCGCTCTTGAAAAAAATTCCTTCAGACCGAATCCTTGTTGTTGACGAAGCTTATGCTGATTTTGGCGAGGAAAGCTGCCTTGCACTTTTAAATGATTACAAAAATCTTGTTATTGTGCGCACGTTCAGCAAAAGTTTTTCGCTAGCAGGAATGAGGCTCGGTTTTGCCGTTGCGAATCCAGAACTTATAAATTCAGTTTTTACAGTAAAAAATTCATTCAATCATTTTCCAGTTGATTTTCTTGCGCAGACAGCAGGAAAAGCCGCTTGTAAAAATTATTCTTATTATGAAGAAAATGCAAAAAAAATTGTGAATGAAAGAATTCTTCTAACTGAATTTTTGCGCTCAAAAAATTGGTTTGTGATTGAAAGCAAGACAAATTTTATTTTTGCAAAAAAAGATGGAATGAGCGGAACTTCAATTTACGAAGCTGTAAAAAAAGAGGGAATTCTTATCCGCCATTTTAACACACCTGGCATCGAGGATTTTGTGCGCATAACGATTGGAACAAAAGAGCAGATGAACAAACTTAAAAAAGTTCTTGCTGAAATTTAAACTGAAATTGTTCGGAGACATTAAAATGAAATTTTTAGTAATATCAGATTTGCACGGAAATTTGGAAGTTCTTGATAAAATGGATGAAACTTTTAAAAAGGCTGACGGAGTTATTTTTGCAGGCGACTTTGCAAAATTTGGCAGCGAGGAAACTGGACTTCCGGCTCTTGAAAAACTTTGCTCCAAGCACGATACAATTTTTTCTGTAATCGGAAACTGCGACAATCCTTCTTTTATTGAAGAAACTGAAAAACATGATATTTCCGTAGAAAAGCAGCTTGTTATGTATGAAGGTCTTGCGTTTGCAGGTAGCGGCGGCGGAAGTAAGTTTACCGGCACAACTCCGAATGAAAAGTCAGAAGAAGAGCTTATGGCGGACTTTAAAATTATTACGGAACAAGGCGAGCAGGAATGGAACAACTTGATTGCGGTAAGCCACAATCCTCCAAAGAATACAGACTGCGATAAAATTTCAGGAGGCGTTCATGTTGGAAGCGAACTTTTTACGCAGTTTATTGAGCAATACAAACCACTTGCAGTTATTACAGGACACATCCACGAAAGCGCAGGAATCTGCAAAGTTGGAACTACAACTGTCATAAATCCAGGTCCGCTTCTTGAAGGAAAATATGCCTGGCTTGAAGTTGCAAAAGAAAACGGCGAATGGAAAGTTCTTTCTGCTGAATTGAAGTCGCTTTAAATTTTCAGCTTGAAAATCCGCATTGAAACTTGTTTTGTTTTTTATATAATTTCAGTGTGGACAAAAAATATTATTCAAATGAAAACTCAGCTCCTTCAATTGATTCCGCTTTTTATTATGACGGAAACGATCTTGGCTTAACCTTGAATGGAACTTCTGCGTCTTTTAAATGCTGGGCGCCGACTGCCAGCAATGTGCGGCTTTTGCTGTTTAAAGATTCAGCTGCAAAAAAATTGTGCGCCGCAAAGCAAATGGAACGCAAGGAAAAAGGCGTTTGGTTTTTTAGCGGCTCTTATGAAGGCTGCTCTTACTATCAGTATGAAATTTCTTTTGGCGCAGAAATTTTCAAAGTTGCTGACATTTGGCACACGGTTGCTTCTCCAGATTCTGTTGCATCTCAAATCGCTGTCATCGAAAAATCCGAATATAAAAATCCATTTAAAGAAACTGATTATTCAAAAGCAGTAATTTACGAAATGCACATCCGGGACTGGAGCCGCACTGTAAATCCAAGTTCAACTGGAAAATTTCTTGAAGCTGCCGACCCAAAAATAATTTCGCATTTAAAAGAGCTTGGCGTAACTCATGTTCAGATTCTTCCGATGTTCGACTATGCGCAAAAAAATTCAGACCTTTCATACAACTGGGGCTACAATCCTTTTCATTACAATGTGCCAGAAGGCCGCTATGTTTCGCAAGGATACACTGACGGAATTCAGGCTGTAAAAGAAATGCAGCAAATGGTAAAGTCGTTCCATGATGCGGGAATCGCTGTGATAATGGACGTTGTTTACAATCACACTGACGGCACACAAAACAATTCGCTTTATGACATGACTGTTCCTAAATATTTTTACAGGCTTAATTCTGAAGGCGGATATTCCAATGGTTCAGGCTGCGGAAACGAAATTGCTACAAATCATAAAATGGTAAAAAAATATGTTATTGACTCTCTCAAGCATTGGATGAAAGATTTTCATATAAATGGATTCCGCTTTGATCTTATGGGAGTTCAGGAACAGGAAACTATGTCGGAAATTTTTTACGAGCTGAAAAAAATAGATCCGTGCGTAATGGTTTATGGAGAGCCTTGGACTGGCGGAGAATGCGCTGTAAAAAACGGATGCTCTGCTTCTGTTGCTTGCGGAAAAAATTGCGGAGTCGGAGCATTCAATGATGATTTTAGAGACGCAATAAAAGGAAGCGAATTCGGCGGATTTGCAAAAGGTCATGTTCAGGGAATTTTTTGCGATTCAGAAATTGAAAAAGGACTTCTTGGCGCGACAGGAAAGAACAACAGAAATCCAAGCGGAATTCCAAGCCTTTCAATTCACTATGTTGAATGCCACGACAATTACACTTTGTTTGATAAGCTTGCAATTTCGTACCTTGAAAAAATTTCATATTCAGGAAATCTCTTTGAAGCAATCGGAAACGTTGGGCTTGAAAAAGTTAAAAGGCAGGACATTCTTGCGGCGGCGTATATTATTCTTGCACAGGGAACACCTTTTATAAATGGCGGTCAAGAATTTCTTCGCACAAAGCAAGGAAATGAAAATAGCTACAATTCAAGCGATGAAATAAATCAAATCAGCTTGGAATTTAAAACGCGTTATTCTGATGTCTTTAACGCATACAAAGGACTTATTGCTTTCCGCAGGAAAAACCCTGACTCGTTTGGCTCAAAAACTGATTGCTTGGCAAAGACAATTTCCCCGGGACTTACAAAATACACTGCCGGAAACTTCTGCATATATTTTAACGCTACAGATTCTTCTGCAAAAATTGATTCAGCCGGATTTGCAAATTCCATAGAAGTTTTAAGCGGAAAACCGGAGCAAAAAAATTTTGTTCCAGACACTGTGGATGCAAAAAGTTTTGTGATTTTTAAGAAACTTGATTGATAATCTGTCAGGCTCAAAATATCAGGTCGAATGTCGAGTTTTGATAAGAACAGTAATTTAAGTGTCATTGCCGTGTCAAGCACGGCAATGACAGTAAATTTACAGAACTCGAAATTGAACCTGTTATTTTCCAAACCGCCTGATGAATTCCTTTTTGTCGTTGATGCCGGTTTTTTCGTAGAT
>ERZ808252.55-NODE-55-length-119322-cov-56.666412_pt1 | contig 119322 bp, 97 predicted proteins | sample MGYA00521242_ERZ808252 | MGnify/ENA primary metagenome ERZ808252 (study PRJEB31516, sample SAMN03275581) | gut metagenome | biome: mammalia-associated habitat; material: feces | host: Papio cynocephalus | place: Kenya | collected 2012-08-07 ...
CGTTCTCGGTACTTGTTGTACTTCCTTCAGTCTTTTCAATGAACTTGTTTTGCATGCTTTCAAGAGGCTGAACTTGCGTTCCGTTCCTGAAAGCGGGTGCAAAGGTAGTACTTTTTTCTTTCCCTCCAAATTATTTTTAACTTTTTTTTGATAATAGTTTTCAACAATCGATTGTTGGGACAAAGCATAAATCGATGTAAGCATTTGCTGACTTGCATGTTTCCAACGAACGAACAAATCCCGGCCCAGAACACGTCTGAAGCCGGGATTTTCCTAAACATGGTCAACAGCTACACTCCCGCGGCCACAATCAAGCCAAGTCCTATTATGAAGAAACAGAACATCGCTCCAAGAAGACCATAGACCGTCCTGCTTGAACCCTTGAACTCCTTCCAGACAAAAACGCCCCAGATGGCCGCCACCATAGGCGCGCCTTGACCAAGAGCGTAGGACACAGAAGCGCCTGCCTTCCCGGCGGCGATGTAGCTAAGAGCGGTACCAAGGCACCAGATGCAACCTCCAAGCATGCCCACAAGGTGAGTCTTCGGGGTTCCTTTAAAATATTCACTCATTTTTACAGGAGCACCCTGGAAAGGCCATTTCATGAATATAGGTCCGAACACGAAGTGGCTGGCAAGAACCGCGAGGCTGAACAAGACTATGGCTGTGTAAGGGCCGACTTTGCCCGCCTCCATATTCGCAAAATCCTTCAGGTCCATTGCCTTCATCACAAACGAGGAGAAGAATGACATCACCACACCGGCGACAACAGCCAGAATGATTCCCTTACGCTGATCTGCCTTTGTGATCTCGGCGTTGCCGGCCTTCTTGCCGGAGGCGACACCATTGAGGATGACGGCGACAACAATCAGAACCACACCGATCGCAAGAAGCGTGAGGTTGCTCCTTAGCGCGTTTTGCTCCACCTCAACCCTAAGATTGTTGATGACACCGAGGACCAGGGCAAGTCCACAGCCTACAGGAAAAGCTACGGACATCCCGGCTATCGAGGTGGACGCGCTCAGACAAATATTCGAAAGATTGAAGATCACCCCGCCAATAATAATGCTGAGAATCGCGGATGAGTCAGCCTGCGCCACGTCCTTGAGGAAAGGACGGCCTTCCGGGCCGAATGTTCCGAGAGTGAGTGCAAGGAGAAGGGAGAAAACCACCATGCCGATCAAATAGTCCCAGTAGAAAAGTTCGTACCTCCAACTTTTGGCCGCGAGCTTCTGAGTGTTTCCCCAAGAGCCCCAGCAAAGCATGATGATGAAGCAGAAGAAGACTGCCAGACCATAACTGTTAACGATAAACATAATAATAGTGTTATTTAAGATTAAAGATTTATGATTTCACCGCCATGAAAGACTCTGCCTCAGCCCTTGTAGGGATAGCTGTCTGGGCACCCAGCTTTGTCACAGAAAGAGCCGAGACAGCAGAGGCGAACTCGGCAGCCTCCTTGAGAGTCTTGCCCTCAGAAAGAGCGACACAGATTGATCCGCAGTAAGTGTCACCCGCCCCGGTCGTGTCAACAGCCTGGACCTTGCGGGCCTGGACGAAACGAGGCTCACCTCCGTCAAGGATCAGGGAACCTTTGCTCCCCATCGTAACTATCATATTTCCCACACCCTTGCCGAAAAGTACCTTAGCCGCAGCGACGGCTGATTCCTTATCATTCACAGGCATTCCGGAGAAAGAAGCCAACTCAGTCTCATTAGGAATAAACAAGGATATATACTTGAATATCTCTTCCGGAAGCTCCGCGTACGGTGCAGGATTAAGCACGACAAACGCCCCGGACTCATAAGCCGTGCGGGCGGCCTTAAGAACCGCCGGGACAGGAATCTCAAGCTGCATCAAAAGAATGTCACATGACTTAAGGGCGTTCTCCGAAGCCTCGATGTCAGCGTCCGTAAAGTCCAGATTGGCGCCGGAGGCGACCACAATGCAATTCTCCGCATTTTCGTCAACCGTTATGAGAGCGACTCCGGACGGCTTGTCCGACCGAAGAACACCGCTGACATCAATTCCCTCATTCTCATAATGTCTGATGGCGTTGTCCCCGAAAACATCTTTTCCTACCTTACAGATAAACGAGACATCACCTCCGACTCTCTTGGCGGCTACCGCCTGATTGGCGCCCTTTCCTCCGGCACTCATAGTGAACACTCCTCCAAGTACAGTCTCACCGGGAGCCGGAAGTGTCGGCGTCTTCACCGTCATGTCCGTGTTGCTGCTCCCTAAAATCAGTATTTTTTTCATTTTCTTTGATTAATAATATTTCAATGGTTATAAATCCAGTGCTAAAACGTTAGCGCGCTAAAATAAATCCAAGTCCAAAGTTAAATAAAAAACGTCACAAATCTAACATAAGTTATGGACATTTTTACAAATTCCTGCTGTACAAGGAGAATGAATAGGTTGGAAAAGGCGATCAGTATCAGGCTAGACAAACAAAAAAGGCGGAAACCATCTAATAATGGTTTCCGCCCCGACTTATGGATCACTTTTTAAAGTCTCTCATTACATCATGCCCCCGGCAGGCATTGCAGGCGCAGCCGGTTCCTTCTCCGGGATGTCAACAATGCCACATTCGGTGGTAAGGAACATTCCAGCGACAGAGGCCGCATTCTCAAGTGCCACACGGGCGACTTTGGTAGGATCGATGACACCTGCCTCGAGCATATTCACATACTCATCTGTACGGGCGTTGTAGCCAAAGTCACCTTTGTTCTCGCGGATCTTCTGGATGATGACGCTGCCGTCAACACCGGCATTCTGAGCGATCTGACGGAGAGGCTCCTCTATCGCGCGGGCGATGATGTGGATGCCTGTTGTCTCGTCATCATTCTCGCCCTTGAGATTCTTCAAGACCTCTGCGGCCCGGATGTAGGAAACACCTCCGCCAGGAAGGTAACCTTCCTCAACAGCGGCACGCGTAGCATTGAGAGCATCCTCAACCCTGTCCTTCTTCTCCTTCATCTCAATCTCAGAGCCGGCTCCAACATAGAGCACAGCGACTCCGCCGGCGAGCTTGCCAAGTCTTTCCTGAAGTTTCTCCTTGTCGTAATCGGAAGTTGTGTTCTCTATCTGCTTGCGGATTTGCGCGACTCTGTCAGCGATGGCAGCCTTGTCGCCAGCACCGCCTACGATAGTGGTGTTGTCCTTTGTTATTGTGACCTTCTCGGCCTTTCCCAACATATCAGGGGTAGTGTTCTCGAAGGTAAAGCCTCTTTCCTCGGACACTACGATGGCGCCTGTCAGGGTGGCGATGTCCTGAAGCATTTCCTTACGGCGGTCGCCAAAGCCAGGAGCCTTGACAGCGGCAACCTTAAGTGTACCACGAAGCTTGTTCACAACCAGGGTTGTCAAAGCCTCACCGTCTACATCCTCACCGATGATAAGCAGAGCCTTGCCATCACGGGCTATAGGCTCAAGGATAGGCATAAGATCCTTCATGGAAGAGACCTTCTTGTCGGTGATGAGAATGGACGCGTCATCAAGGACAGCCTCCATCTTGTCAGAATCGGTCATAAAGTAAGGAGAGATGTAACCTCTGTCGAACTGCATACCCTCGACAACCTTGACCTCCGTATCTGTTCCTTTGGCCTCCTCGACAGTGATCACACCGTCACCTTTTACCTTTGACATGGCGTCTGCGATAAGCTTGCCGATGGCGGCGTCATTGTTCGCGGAGATCGTGCCGACCTGCTCTACCTTGGAATAGTCAGTGCCGACCTTCTTGCTGTTCTTCTTGAGCTCATCCACAACAGCCGCCACAGCCTTGTCGATACCTCTCTTGAGATCCATAGGGTTGGCTCCAGCTGTGACATTCTTCAGACCAACGTTGATGATTGCCTGCGCGAGCACGGTAGCCGTTGTGGTACCGTCACCTGCCTGCTCGTTTGTCTTGGAAGCCACCTCCTTGACCATCTGGGCTCCCATGTTGGCATACCTGTCTGCAAGCTCCACCTCTTTAGCGACAGTCACACCGTCCTTGGTGACTTGAGGAGCACCGAACTTCTTATCGATAACGACATTACGTCCCTTAGGGCCAAGAGTTACCTTAACCGCGTCCGCAAGAGCGTCAGCTCCTTCCTTCATCTTTGAGCGGACATCAACATCGAATTTTATTTCTTTTGCCATAATTGATTTCTCCTTTTTTTATTACAGAATAGCCAGAATGTCTGACTGCTTCACCATAAGATATTTTTTACCTTCTACGGTAACCTCGGTTCCGGCATATTTGCCATAGATAACCTCATCGCCTACCTTAACCTCCATAGGTTCGTCCTTTTTGCCGGGACCTGCGGCGATAACCTTGCCTTCCTGAGGTTTCTCCTTTGCTGTGTCAGGAATATAAAGACCTGAAGCTGTCTTTGTCTCCGCCTCTTTAGGCTCAACCAAGACTCTATCTGCCAATGGTTTGATCATAATATAAAGATTTTAATGTTTTTAAATCTACGCTCCGGCTCACTCCGGAGACGCAGGTTTAAAATCAAAGGATGTGCCACCGCCACAATACTGACAAATTGTCACCTCCATTCCAACTCAAATGATGACGGATTATTGACTATACGAAAAAGAATTCTTAAATTTGACTTTTGCGGAACTCAGCCGAGCCATAGCGGGCAAAAGCCAGAACCTTCCGACAAGAACAACCAACCTGTCACACCTATATAATATAAGGTATATGAACTTTAGGATATCGACAAAAAACGTCATTGCCATTCTGTCAATGGTCATACTTTTTATAGCCAGCTCATCTTGCAGCCGCTTCGGCAAAAGCAAAGGACAAAGCACCGAGTTCGCCACATTCATCAAGGCCTATACTGGCGGGATCATCTCTGACAAATCCACAATCCGGGTGGAGCTTGCCTCCGACATCCCCGAGGCTATGGCCGGAGCTGACCTCAAAGATGGCATATTGACCTTCACACCGTCAATAAAAGGAACTGCCAGATGGCTGTCCAGCAGCATGATAGAATTCATCCCGGAAAACGGAGCCCTAAAACAGGGGCAGTCCTACACAGGTAAACTGCGGCTGGACAAGATCCAGAAAGTCGGTGACAGGAAATTCAAGAAATTCTCTTTCAAGTTCCTTGTGGCGATAAAGGAAGCCGTGCTCTCTGTCAGTGAGATCACGATCACGGCTGCCTCTCCGGAAAAAGCCAGCGTGGAAGGCACAATCTCTCTGACGGAGGAACTTTCTTTGGAGAAAGTACAAGGGATGCTTGAATATGATTACCCGCAGAAATGTGAGGAAGTCAGCGTCACGGCAGGAACGGATCCGCTCAACTATCATTTCGAGATCATCGGCCTGCCAAGGGACACCAAGGACAGGACATTGGGAATCAGTCTTAAGGCCGGAGACACCGGATTCGTGACCGACTCAAGGCTTGAGATCAGGATCCCGGCGATGAACGACTTCAAGGTACTCAGCGCTGAAAGGGTGGAAGCGGACGATCCGTACATCGACATCTATTTCACAGAGGCCCTTGCGGATGTGAGCGACAACTCTGGCCTGTTCACACTGGAAGGGGTGGGGCGCAGCTATATTCAGACAGAGAACGCCCACGTCAAGGTGTTTTACGAGAATCCGGAGGACAAACCTCTGACACTCAAGATCTCCAGTGCGGTAAGCAGCCACGATGGGGTCAGGCTCGGAACTGAATATTCCAAGAAGTTCTCCCCTACTGAGGTCAAGCCGGCGGTGGAGATTCCTGTCACCGGCAACATCCTGCCAAATTCAAAGGAGCTGATACTTCCGTTCAAGGCTGTGAATCTCAACGCCGTGGACATCAGAGTCATCCAAATCTATGAGGACAATGTGCTGATGTTCCTTCAGGACAACAACCTTTCCGGTGACAACTCACTGCGCAGATGCGGACGGCTGGTCTACAAGCGTTGCGTGCGTCTGGACTCCGATCCGTCAAAGAACCTGCATAAATGGCAGGACTATTCCGTGGATCTCTCCGGACTGTTCAGACAGGAGCCGGGGGCCATCTACCGCATCAGAATCTCATTCAAGCAGGAGTATTCAGTCTACGGAAAGGACGACTCGTTCAAGAGCGGAACCCCATCGGACAAGATGGTGAACATCTCGACGGAGAACATCACTGACAGTGACAATGACGAATGGGACACAGCGTCACCTTACTATTATGACGACTTCCACGACTGGAAAGAGTACAATTGGAAAGACAGGGACAACCCACTCAAGCCTACTTACTACATGGAAGACGACAGGTTCCCTGCCATCAACCTGCTGACATCAAATCTGGGTGTGATAGTGAAGTACGCCGGAGGGAACAAGCTTTGGGTCAGCGTAAGCGACATCATCGACGCAACGCCTGTGTTCAACGCCGAGCTTTACGTCTACAGCTACCAGCTCAAGGAAATCGGCTATGCCAAGACAGGCACTGACGGAATGGCAGAGCTGCAGCTTTCCGGAAAGCCTTTTGTGGTGGTGGCCAAGAGGGGCGGAGCGACAAGCTACCTGAAAGTAACCGAGGGCGGACAGAAATCCCTCAGCAGGTTTGATGTCGGGGGCAAGGTTCTGGAAAAGGGGCTTAAATCCTTCATCTACGGGGAGAGAGGAGTCTGGAGGCCGGGAGACACTCTGCACGTCACGATGATCCTGGAAGACAAAGAGAACAGGATCCCCGACAACCATCCGGCAGTGATGGAGCTGTACACGCCTCAGGGACAGTTCTACACAAAGCAGATCAACACTAACGCCAAGAACGGATTCTACGCCTTCGCAATCCCGACAAAAGGCGAGGATCCCACAGGAATATGGCACGCCTACTTCAAGATTGGAGGAGCCGCGTTCCATAAACCTCTCAGGATCGAGAGCATCAAGCCCAACAGGCTGAAGATCAATCTTGACCTTGCGGACAAGACCATTGACGGCGGGCGGAATGTCCCTGTCTGCCTGTCCGCTGAATGGCTGACAGGCCCTCCAGCGGCGGGACTGGCCGCAAAAGTGACTATGACTCTGCGCCAGGGTCCGTCCACATTCAAGGGTTTTGAAGGGTACAGCTTCTCCTCCCCGCTTACTGAATTCTGCGCAAGCGAGCATCAGCTCATCGACACGAGGCTGGACTCAAATGGCCAGGCCAGACTTAACGTGGCGATGCCGTCGGCGGAGAACGCTCCAGGAATGTTGCGGGCCGACATCGTGGCCACGGTCGAGGAGCAAGGCGGGGATGTCAGCTTCAATTCGCTGTCCGTGCCATATTCTCCATATTCATCATACGTCGGGGTGAAGGTTCCGAAAGAGGGTGACGGACATTATCTGGAGACAGACAAGGACTACAGCGTCGATGTGGCCGTCGTGGACAGGAACGGCGCGGAAGTGGCCGGCCACAACCTGAAATACACAATCTACAAGATGAAATGGAGCTGGTGGTGGGAAAGCCGCAGCGAAAGCCTCGACTCCTATGTCGACAGTCAATCTGCGAACATAATAGCCTCAGGGACAATCAAAGCCTCCAAAGGGAACGGTTCCATCCCGTTCAGGGTGGATTATCCGGAATGGGGGCGTTACCTGGTGCTTGTGACTGACACCGAAAGCGGGCACACATCCGGGGATGTCTTGTATGTGGACTGGCCGGCCTATAGGGGAAGGTCGTCCAAGACAGACCCGGACGCTTTGACAATGCTGTCGTTCTCCACTGACAAGGAATCCTACAAAGTCGGCGAGAAGGTGACCGTCTACATTCCAGCCACGTCAAAAGGGCATGCGCTCGTCTCGCTGGAGAATTCAAGGAAGGTCATCTCCAGGGAATGGGTGAAGGCCTCCGGCGAGGGCGATGTGGCATATTCATTCAAGGTCACCCAGGAGATGGCTCCGAACTTCTACATCCACATCACCCTTGTGCAGCCGCACGAAAGGACCGACAACGACCTTCCGATCAGGCTCTACGGAGTACGTCCGGTGCTGGTCAACGACATGGAGTCTCACCTTGAGCCTGTCATCACGATGCCGGATGTGATCCGTCCCGAGGAAGAATTCAAGATCAAGGTCAATGAGAAGAACGGCAAGCCTATGACATACACATTGGCCATTGTTGACGAAGGTCTTCTGGACCTCACATCGTTCAAGACTCCGGATCCTTGGAACGCGATGTATGCCAGGGAGGCGCTCGGCGTCAGCACTTGGGATCTCTACGATGATGTCATCGGAGCCTACAGCGGAAGATTCTCGCCGATGTTCAGCATCGGAGGCGATGAAAGCCTTATTGCCGGCGCGAAGAAGGACAACCGGTTCAACGCAGTGGTCAGGTACCTCGGCCCTTTCTCGCTGCAGAGCGGCTCGGCCACACATAAGGTCAAGCTTCCCATGTACGTCGGAAGCGTCAGGGTGATGCTTGTCGCGGCAAGGGACGGAGCCTACGGCAACGCCGAGAAGACCGTACCGGTAAGGTCTCCGCTTATGGTTCTCCCGACCCTGCCGAGAGTCATCGGCACCGGAGAGAAGGTCGTGATGCCGGTCAATGTCTTCGCGCTTGAGGACGGGGTCAGGAACGCCGGTGTAAGTGTCAAGGTTGACGGTCCTCTTAAGGTCACGGGTGACGCCGGCACTTCCGTCCAGTTCGACAAGCCTGGGGACAAGATGGTCAGGTTCAACCTTGAGGCCACCGGAACCGGAACAGCCACAGTGACTGTCTCCGCCAAGGGTAACGGGCACAAGGCCAGCGAGAAAATCTCCATCGAGGTGCGGACGCCCAACCCGCCGGTAATCTCCGTCACCAGGGCCATGATCGGAATGGGTGCCACCAAACATTTCAGCTTCACGCCGTTCAAGGCTGACGCCAATCAATGGGCGACCTTGGAGATCACCGGCTTCCCGTCGGTTGACTGCGGAGGGATCTTCTCTTTCCTGACAAATTACTCCTACAACTGCACAGAGCAGATCGCCTCGAAGGGAATAAGCCTTCTCGCCATCAGGAATATGCTTCCTGGGGACAAGCAGAAGCAAATCGACAAGATGATTCCCGAGCTGCTTCAGCAACTGTACCAGCGGCAGCTTGGCAGCGGCGGCTTCGCCTATTGGCCAGGAAGCGCAGACGCCGGCGGATGGGTCAGCTCCATGGCCGGGCAGTTTATGATCTCGGCGTCACAGAACGGCTTCAGTGTCAGCAAGGGCGTGTCGGCCAGCTGGTCAAGATTCCAGAAGCGGAACGTACAGGACTACCGTAATTCCGACAATGATGGTCTCGGAGACCTTGAACAGGCCTACAGGCTTTACACTCTTGCTCTTAACGGCGAGGCGGAAAGCGGAGCGATGAACAGGCTGAAAGAAAGCGGGACACTTTCCGGCCAGGCCGCCTGGATGCTTGCGTCCACCTACGCCGTCACCGGCAAGAAGACAGTGGCGGAAGAAATCATCGCAGGGCTTAAGACGAGCTTCTCCGATTACCCTGAAACCGACAGGACATTCGGTTCTCCGGTCAGGGACAAGGCCGTGGCCCTTGAGGCCTTGGTTCTCAGCGACGCGTTGCCTGAGGCTTTGGACCTTGCCCGGGAAATCGCCGACGCGATCGCCGGAGGTTGGTACTCCACACAGGAAATCGCCTTCGCGACCTGCGCCATGAAGGATCTCGCAAGGAAAATAGGATCAGCCACCATCTCGGCTGATGTAAGCCAAGGCGGCGTCACGACTGAAGTAAAGAGTGCCAAGTCTATCGGCAGGGTCGACGTGGACACCGAAAGCGGAAGCATCGACATCACAAACAAGATGAACGGAAGCCTTCACGCGGCTTTGATCACGTCTGTCATACCGGACAACGGTGACAAGGTTGAGGCAAAGTCCAGCGGCCTGAGGCTGAATGTCAGCTACAGCACACTGACCGGCAAGAGTCTGAACCCCGGCAGCATCCGGCAGGGAACGGACTTCACGGTGACCATCACAGTCGGGAACACTAGCGGTGTCAGGGACTATGACAATCTAGCTCTCTCCGAGATGATCCCTTCCGGTTGGGAGATAGTGAACGACAGGCTCTACGGAGGAGAGATCTCAAAGGCAACGTTCAACTACCGTGACATCAGGGATGACCGCGTCATCTGGTTCTTCGACCTTCCTAAAGGCACCAGCAAGACCTTCAAGATCAAGATGCACGCTTCTTACCAAGGTGAGTTCATACTTCCTGCCGTAAAGTGCGAGGCCATGTACGATCCTCACGTAAGCTCCAACACAGCCTCGGGCACGGCCAGAGTCACTGATTAGTCCATGAAGAAGAAACTGCGGTCAAGGATAGCGGCCGGTGTCGTCATCACCCTCTTGACCGCTTATTGTTTATGTCTGCCCAAAGACCTGTTCAAGGGAACATCTTATTCCACGGTCGTCACTGACAGGAATGGAGAACTGCTGGGGGCCCGTACAGCAAGTGACGGGCAATGGAGGTTCCCGCCATCGGACACCGTCCCCGAGAAATTCAAGACAGCCATCATAGAGTTCGAGGACAGATGGTTCGCCTGGCACCCTGGCGTGAATCCGGTCGCGATAGCGCGCGCCGCCATAGGCAACATCAAAGCCGGACACGTCACCAGCGGGGGCAGCACAATCACTATGCAGGTCATCAGGATGTCCAGAGGACGGGAACGGAACATCGGTCAGAAAATCATCGAGGCGATCCTCGCCACCCGGCTTGAACTAAGGTGCGGCAAAAGTGAGATTCTGAGCTTGTACGCCTCACATGCACCTTTCGGCGGGAACGTTGTCGGGCTTGAGGCAGCCTCCTGGAGATATTTTGGCAGACCTCCCGGAGAACTATCCTGGGGCGAGGCCGCCACGCTTGCGGTGCTCCCGAACGCCCCGGCGGAGATTCATCCCGGCAAAAACAGGTCACGGCTGCTGGAAAAGCGCAACCGGCTGCTTGCCTCACTCTACAAGCACGGGCGCCTCGACTCATTGGACCTTGTCCTTGCCTGCGAGGAGCCGCTTCCAAGTGAGCCTGTGGCATTGCCCCAGGAAGCGCATCATTTAACCGAACATTACTGGAAAACCGCCCCGGGCAGACGAATCAGCACAACAATCGACATCCACCTGCAAAGGCAGGCGCAAGCCATTGTAAACCAATGGAACAACGAGTTCTCAAAGGCAGGGATACACGATCTCGCGGCGGTCGTTGAGGATGTGCGCACCGGCGAGACCCTGGCCTACATCGGGAACGCCAACCCTGACAATAAACGCCCCGGAAGCGAGGTGGACATAATCCGGGCGCCAAGAAGCACAGGAAGCATCCTGAAACCCCTTCTTTACTGCTCGCTGCTTCAGGACGGAGAGATCCTGCCTGAAACCCTTCTGCCCGATGTGCCGGTCAACATCAACGGCTTCTCTCCGCAGAATTTCAACAGACAGTTCTACGGGGCCGTCCCTGCAGACGAGGCGCTTGCCCGCTCGCTCAATGTGCCTTCCGTTCTCCTCCTGCGCAGATTCGGCGTGCCGAAATTTCTGGACATTCTCCGGAAATGCGGGATGACGACATTGAACGGAAGCGCCTCCCGTTACGGGCTCTCACTCATACTCGGAGGAGCTGAAGGGACTCTCGGAGACATCACATCGGCATATTCCAAACTATCGGCATCGTACCAAAGCGCAGACACAACGCACACCGCAAAAGGTGACAGGCTGCACAATTTTCCACTGAACGACAAATGCGCCTTATGGTGGACATTCGACGCCCTGAAGGAGGTGAACAGGCCTGACGAAATCGACTGGCATCTGATCGGCTCAGTCAGGAAAGTGGCTTGGAAAACCGGAACCAGTTTCGGATTCAGGGACGCATGGGCTGTCGGAGTGACCGCAGACTATGCCGTAGGAGTCTGGGCCGGCAACGCCCAGGGACAGGGAGTTCCCGGCCTGACGGGAGCACGCACGGCCGGACCGGTGATGTTCGACATATTCAATCTTCTCCCGATCAAGGAACATGACAGTGCATATTCCCGTGACGGCTGGTTCAAGGAGCCGGTCTACGGAGACTACATCATGGCCGAGGTCTGCCGTGAGTCCGGATGCCTGAAAGGGGTGTACTGCGAGGAATCGGACACCATTATGCTGCCGCGCAGATCGGTAAGGGGCGAGCCGTGTCCTTATCATAAGATCGTTGACGGAGCACGCACTTTCATCCTGCCGCCATCGATGGAATGGTATTACAAACAACACCACCCTGAATATGCCCCTATGGTTCCGAAAAGCAAGGCAGACAGCGCTCCGATGGAATTCATCTACCCTGAAAACGGTGCCGTGATCTACATTCCGCGCCAGCTGGACGGATCAGTCGCCGGCATAACATTCAACCTGGCGCACAGAACACCGAAAGTCAACGTGTTCTGGCATCTGGACAATGAATACGTCGGGCAGACTCAGATGATCCACCAGATGACGCTGAAGCCGTCGCCCGGCAGACACACCGTCACAGCCGTCGATGATTCCGGAAATTCAATATCAGTAGGATTCACCGTGGCGAAGAACAAATGATTATTTGGAAGGTCTCTTATAGCCGTCCTTGATGGCTTTCCCGGCCATCCTTGAGATCCTGTCAGCGGTGGCGGGATGGGTTGAGAACAGCTGACCGACCGAAGATCCGGAAGCGGCCTGCGTTCCGGAGGCCGTGCTTCCGCCGGACAACTTCTGAAGTTCCTCGAAAGCCATAGCCATAGCCCAAGGATTCTTGCCGGCACTCTTCAGAAAATCGTAGCCATAGTCATCTGCGGCGGTTTCCTGCTTTCTGGAGAAGCTGGCGCTCATCAAGGCCTCGCCAAGGTCTCCGAGCTGCGACGCTGTCAGGACAGCGACAGTCCCTCCGGTGGACACCACGGCGTCTCTGAGAGCCGATGTGAGAAGAGCCTGCTTGAACTGCATCTTGGAATGCTTGAGGGCGACATGGCCGATCTCATGGCCGATCACACCCAGAGCCTCGTCATCCGTCATCGCGTCCAAAAGCCCGGAGTAGATCCTCACGCTGCCGTCAGCGCAGGCAAAGGCGTTCACCTCGTTCGTCTTGTAAACCTTGAAATTAAGCGGAGTTCCGTTTGCCGATGTGAGTCCGGACGTCATCTTCCGGACTCTCTTGACATACGGGCTGGACTCTGGAAGGACTGTGTTCTCGACATCCAGTTTCCGAACATATTGGCTGACGTAAGATTGGATCTGAGCGTCTGACAAAACAGCGGCCTGAGCCACCTTCGCACCTCCGGAGAGGAGATAAGCGGCGTTGAATTGTTCGGAACAGGAGATGCACAGCATCGCGGCTGTCAGCAAGATAAAAATCTTACGCATGTCAGTAGAATTTCATGAATATGCAAATATAACCATTTGGCGGAATCCTTACAATCGCCTCCTCCATGGCAGACAGAAAAAAAAAAGACCACTGCAAGAATCTTGTAGTGGTCTTTTTGGTGGGAGCTGAGGGAGTCGAACCCCCGACCCTCTGCTTGTAAGGCAGACGCTCTGAACCAACTGAGCTAAGCTCCCGAAGCGTTGTCCCTTATCGTTTGGGTGATGCAAAGGTACTACTTTTTCTGATAACCACAAATTTTTTTGAGCATTTTGGCAAAAAAAATCCGCTTTCCGCTGTTACGGTAAGCGGACCTCATTGCCTCCCGGAAGTCTCCAGAACGCCCATAAAAGACGCATTCGCCCGATAATGAGAAGCATAGACAGACTCGACCGTCACGACAGGAGCCGTGAACATGCCATCCTGGGTGACATAGAACTCTTCCGACACCGCGGTCCTGTCCTCCGGATAGACATCGAACCAGTACTCCGTACGGTCAGTCTTGACATCCCTGTAGCCCTGAGGGGTCACCGACCAGACTCCGTTCACGACAAGTGGACGGAGCCACCAGCCGTAGAATCCGGAAAGTTGGTTGACCGGACGGAAGGCGGCCTCGCGAGGTGCGGTCAGTTTCACGAAACTGCGGTTCTCCTGACTCCAGATCCGGTACTCGGCGGTGATCTTGTCGCCGACGCTGACCTTCATTCCCGGGAATATCTCCAAGCGGCCGGCCTTTCCGTCCTCTCCCCTTACCTCCTTATAGAAATGTCGCTCAATGGAGAAGCCGTTGCCCGACGCCTTGACCTTGGAGAAAGGTGTCGAATATGTCTTTGTGAGGCCCACGACCTTTGTGGCGAGAATGTCGGCCGGACCAGCCAACACGGAGTGGAGGGCATCCACGAATGCGGGATCCCCGTCCCATTTCTGTGTTTCTTTCTGAAGCATGAGCCAGAGACGGATGCCATCGGCGATTTGTTTCGCTGTCACATTGGCTGCGGAGGTCACTTCGGCAGGCTCGGTGACCGAAGACGACAGCAGGTCGCAAAGCATGGCGTGGGCATAGGCCTCGCTCTCAAGAAGCCCCCGGAACGGCATCACGGCGTTAGGATAGTACCAGCCGCCATCCGGGTGTTGTACGGCATATTCAAGAAGCGACTGAACATCAGCAGCAACCGACTGGTTCATTTTGGACTCAGCAGAGAATTTGATTCCCCAAGCTGATGCCAAAGCAAGGCCTCCATCATTGTTCACGAGATTAGCCAATGTCTTGATTCTGCGGGCCTTGGCAAGGATTTGACCATCCAGTCCCCGGCCATCCTTCACCGAAGGCACAAGATAGTCCTTGACCGACTTCTTGAACTCCTTGAAATTACGGGCATATTCAGACTTGTCATTCTTGGTCTGTGGCGAGACTTCAAAAGGCACGGGCGAGTACAGCGAACGGATGTAGGCATATTGCTCCATAGACAGCCGACCGCACCAGCGAGGGGTCGCAGTCCCACGCAGGAACTGATTGCGATCCAGCCATTTGACAGATCCGGTCAAATCGAATCCTCCATAGTCAAGTCCGGCGTCACGCATCTTGGCGAGGCGCTCCAGCACTACCGCCGTCACAACCGGAGAGGGGCGCATTCCCTCGAACCATCCGAAGCCACCGCCAGAGTTCAGGCAAGCCTTGATCTTCTCCACAAGGGCCTCGTCCGGCATCTCGGCCTTGACTTCAGAACCAAGAGAGGCGGCGACCCTGCGGACGTACAGCGCCTCGGTGAGTGACAGGACATCCTTGCCGTCAGGCTCGACCTTGGACGGAACCGCGTCCAGAATCATCCGGCGAATGTCAATTTCCTTAACCTCCGCGCCCTTGGAAGTCGTGCCCGTGAACTCAGACTCCAGTCGTTTGACCAGCGCGGCCTTGTCAGCCCCGGCAAGAAGCACGGCCGAATGAGACTCTGTCAAAGTCTGCTTGGATTCATAGACAGGCAGGCTGACAAACACCCCGTCCGAGAAAGTCTTGGCGTCATCGGCAAAAACCACCTTCAACCCCAACTCATCATTGTCCATAGGATTGACATCGAAGGCGACTTCCACAGAGCCTCCGGCAGGCACAGTCTCCTTCTTCGACAAAGAGGCGAACGGAGTCTCCCCCTCATAATCCTTTGATGAATATGTCTGGAGAGCCGCCACCCCGGAGACTTCCTCATCAGAGCCGTTTGAGACAGTGGCGTGAAGCACGAACCTGTCACCTTTATAAAGATATTCAGGCTCCGCCACAGAAACCTTGACAGGGACCGTCACCACCATCTCCTTGCGGACACAAGCGTTGAGCATCTCCTGCGTGTGCGCCCAGACCTGCACAACGAATGTCGAAAGTTTGCCGGAGGTCCTGAATTTCATGAATATGTTCCCGTCGGCATCCGAGCGAAGAAACGGTTCGAACGCCAGAGTGGTGGAGAAATCGGAGCGTACGGTGACATCGGGGACCTCAACCTCATCGTCAGATGCACTCTTTGACATCTTGTACGACACCACTGCGTTTTCGCAAAGCATCCCATCCCCGCTATCGATCCTCGACTCTGCCCTACTGATGTTTCTGCCTAGTCCACGAACTCCAGCATTGCGGGGAGAACTTCCCACGAACACATCGTCATAGGTCATCCGCCCGTGGACACCACCCACGGAGAATGAGATAAAGACATCATCCGCTCCGAAATCGGTCAAGCGGACAACAGGCCAATTATTGGCAGAAATCACTTCCGAACTCTTGTCAAACACTGTCGCCACAGCCTCCACACCCTGAACAGACTTCAGTGTCAACGAATATTCCGCACCCGGCAAAGCCTTGTCAGTGAACGAGGTGAACGCCAACGGCAGTTCGAGAGTCTCTCGCTCACGCCTGAACTCCTGATCAAACAGGCATCTCGATCCATCACGGAAATAGAAAACCATCAGTCGGACCGCATCGGGATACTCCTCCTTATAATTATAGACAATTTCTGTCAAAGAGCCCTCCTTCCCCTCCTCACCGTCAAGATGAATAATCTTGTGATCAAGCAGTTGGCGCTTGTCTCCAAACAGTTCCACCACAGCCCAGACAGGCCCCTCGCCCACACCGAACTGGACCTTGATGTCCTCTCCGGTTCGTAAGGTTCCATCCGAACATGCACCGACAAGCTTGAAAATGTTCTTGACCTTCGCGTCAAGCGAAGTGGCGGAATCATCCACACGGAGAATCATCAGCCGCCTCCGCGATGACACCTTGCGGCCATCCTCTCTGACTATCTCAGCCTCCGCATCAAGCAAGTACATTCCAGCCTTCGGAAGCGCAAGCTCCTCCTCCTTGCCGGAAAATGTCTTCCCGGAAACGACTTTCTTCCCCGAAATGCCAGTCAATGAATATCCTATCTCCATCGGGGCGTCTATCTCATCACCCATCAGGTCCTGAGCCTTGAACGACACCACAGCCTTACCTCCAGAGACCATGCAAGGAGTCCCGCGCCATTCACCGTCCGAAGGACTTATCTCACCTTTGGCGGCATTAGCCACATCAGCAAGAAGATTCAAATACTTCACCACTGACAGCGTCTTGGTAAACTCCTTGGTCTCCCCCGTCGCGTCCGTTACCTTAACCGTCACGCCAAAGAAATCAGGACCATCCTCGTCATCGGTTGCGAAACGTATAGTGAACGAACCGTCCGCTTCCAAGGATAGTTTCCCCGATGTATAGTTGGTCCCACGTCCGTCAACGGAATAAGACACCGAAGCGGAAGACAATGAGTGTCCGCTGAAACTTGACACCTTGCCGCTCACCTCTACGGTGTCGCCGGCGATGAAAAGCCTGTCGGTCTTGTCGAAAGCAAGGTCGTAGGTCGGGAGTATGTACTCGTCCACGACGATACCCTTCGACGCATTCACATCTCCGCTGACGATCTTCACATAGAAAGACCCGTTCCTGCCGCCGGACGGAATGTCAAACGAGCCGGCCACAGAGCCATATTCATTGGTTGTCAAATCCTTGCTTCCGACCGCATTGCCTTCGGCATTGACAAGTTCGGCATTCACTTTGGCGCCTGCCCCGACTGTGTGCAGGCTCCGGCTCCTGTCACCCTTGTAAAGGACGGCCTTGAACTCAACCTTCTCTCCCGGATTGTAAGCCGACTTGTCTGTGAACACCTCGCAGAAAGTTCCTGAATCGCCATTCGAATAAGACACGTAGCCCGGGTTACCGTAGATGTAGTGTTCCTCGGTCTTGCGAGTGAATCCGTCCCGATCACGGAACGACGCAACCAGATAACTTGCCGCATCGTCTTTCAGACTGTCCACGATGACATCCGGCAGAGGAGTGAATCCGTCCTTGCAAAGCACGACACCCTTGGCCCGAGCCACTGTCTTTCCGGAGCGAAGAAGCTCAAGGTCAACCTTTTCCACCGGCTCACCGGTCAGATAGTCAGCGACAAAGAAACGCATCTTCCCGCTGTCTCCGCGCACAGCGACGGAAAGAGTCTTCTTTGTCCACTTCGCCTTCGATGCCACCTTTCCGTTCCTTGCCGTGAAAATGTAGTCTCCGTCATCGCATCCAGGGAGCTCGACCTTCACCGTGTCCTGAACATAAAAACTCTTCTTCTGGTTGTTTATGGTCTTGCGGACCAAAGGCTTCGCATCTTTAAGGTCTTGAACGAACGCGACATCGACCTTAGCCAGATTGCGAAGAGCCAGAACCGCCTCACCTTTTTCGAAAGATATCTCGATCTCTTTCCTGTCAAGGGATTCCATCAACAGTTTGAAATCATTCACCTTACTAGCGATTTCCTTGTCGATGCCTTTGGAATATGAATGGCGTTCCTTCTCGGCTGATCCGCAATTACCGTAAAGGGTTTTGTAGGAAGCTTCGACAGGCTCAGCCAACGGAACCGCCGGTCCCTGGGCTTGCCGAAGGGCAGCGGACGTCTCACCGATCCTGGACAGGCTGTCAAACTGGCCTCTGAGCACAATGGCCTTGCCGTACAGGGACATGGCACTTCCGGCGTATTTCTCCGCGAACGAACGGGCGGCGGCCATCCTCTCAGCGCGGCCTTTATCATCGTGTTTATAATCCTTATCTGCCATCCGGCGGTACTCAAGGTAGGCGGCCTTCGGGTAGGAATCACCGACATATTCACTCAAAAGCGACATCGCCTTTTCCGAACGTTTGATGGCGGCCAGAATCCATAGGGTATATTCATAATCATCCTTGACCATCCCCGTCCAGAGGTCATCCAGCCCGTCGCCGTAGAAGGCTCCGTTCCTTGCCGCCTGAAGGCGGGCCTTGTTGACAACAACGAAGTCGGTCAACGAAGCCGGACTCTCCTTGGGCAGATTGTGGTGGAACGTCACGATCGGTTCGGCATATTCTTCGACCTCCTTGTCCAGCCATGCGCTGTACCCGTCCCTCCGCTTCCAGTCACGGTTGCCGGCGACCACAACCTTCTGGCTGGCTGCTGCGTAGAAGTCGTAGTTCAGGCGCTCCGCCTTGGCTTTCGAGATTATGGTGTCCAGCACGGCCATCATCTCCTCCGGGCGGTCGGCGTTCCGGGCGGCGGCATATCTCTTCCAAAGGTCTGTCAGCACAAGGCCGTCCTTTGTTTGATTCCGGTCTTTATCTTTCCTGACAAAAGCGGCTGTCGTCATAGCCGCAAAACAAAGAATCGCCACCAAGGTGGAGGTTATCAGCATGGTCGTCTTCATATGATATTATCGCTATATTATCGCTTATGTATGGTTAAATCCCGTCCTGCAAAAATCTTGCATAGAGGAAGTCCTGCGACCGATCGTTTCTGGTCACATCGGCAGGCTCAGTGACCAGAGACAACTTAAATTCTACAGCGGCAGCGACTTTAGTATCTGTACAGCCTCGCTCACTAGATAGGTGCTGCCTCCGACGTAGATAAGCGGATAGCAGAAACGGGAACTATCTGTTTTCCTGGAAGTCTCACGGGCCAGACCGATCGCCATCGTGAGGGCCTGGCGCACATCGGGAGCGTCGTAGACACGGTTCACGGAACGACCGTTCGCGGCACAGAAAGCACGGTACCGCTCAGTCAGTTCCTTCTCCGGCAGCGCACGATGGATCCCGGGATTTGTGAATATGCAGGTGGCGTCAGCGGGAATCAGCGGCATAATGCCATCCAAATCCTTGTCGGCCATGATCGCATAGACAAGGATCAGGGACGAGCACTCCCCATCCTCCACCATCGACTCCAAATGGGCGAAGTTCTCCCTCAACGCCGCGGGATTGTGGCCGATGTCCGCTATTATGTACGGCAGGAGGGAAAGTCTTTCCCAACGACCGTGGAAGTCCATTATGGAAGCCGTGTGGACTATCGCGGCGACCACCGCTCCGGAATCCGACAAGCCTGAATATTCCGGCATATTCCTCAATATGTCAATGGCGGCAAGCACGGTGCGAAGGTTCTTTCTCTGGTATCCGCCACGAAGATCCATATTCCTGAGGATCCCTTCGCGACTCGGCCACAGGGACGGTTCCACATCCTCGGCGAAGGTAAGAGGGCAGCCGGCCTCCGCGGCCTTGGCCTCGAACACGGGACGCGTCTCGGGAAGATATTCTCCTACAAGGGCCGGAACGTTCTTTTTGAATATTCCCGCCTTCTCGCCGGCGATCTCCGCCAACGTGTCCCCCAACAGGGCGCAATGGTCCAAGGCTATGCTTGTGACTATGGTAAGATCCGGTGTTATGACATTCGTGCTGTCAAGGCGGCCTCCGAGGCCTACCTCGATAACGGCCACATCGACCTTTTCGTCCGCGAACCACCTGAAAGCCATCCCTGTGGTGATCTCGAAAAACGACAGGCTCAAAGCGTCCATATCCTTCTCATAACGGCAGAGGAAGTCGTAGACATATTCCTCGGACACCAATTCGCAGGCATCGCCGGACGGCCCCACGACTCTCATCCGCTCACGGAAATCCACGATGTGGGGAGAAGTGTAAAGACCCACCTTGAGTCCGCCGGCGGACAAGGCGGAAGCGAGCATGTTCGCCACCGAGCCTTTGCCGTTGGTGCCGGCGACGTGTATCGTCCTCAAACCGAGGTGCGGGTCGCCAAGGACACCCTCAAACCGAAGCATGTTCTCCAACCCCGGTTTGTAGGCATCTTTGAAAGGCACCTTCTGAACCGACGGGAAACGAGCGAAAATCGCCTCCAACTTATTTTGATAATTCTTTTTGGAAAACGGTTCCATTATCCTGCAATGATGTAATGATTTTTTGAACTGAATTCAAATTTACTTAAATTTACGGAGATATTCTAACGGAATGAAAGAAAAAAACTCAGCGCTTCACTCGAAGTACATCATCGACGGCGTTTCCAGACGGCTGACTCCGGCTGAGATGCTCGATGATTGCCTTGCGTCCAAAGTGACAGGCAAGTCCCCCGAGAAAGAGCTCTTTGAGCCGATAGTCGATGAAAGCACGGATCCATCCCCTTCCATAAGCACTCCCCCGGATCAGGATCCCCTGGGATGCCTCAAGGCTGTCATGTCAATCCTGGAGGAACCCCGGGCGTTCCCGGCGGCGTTCGCCGACTCCTACACCAAATCCAGAATAGCGAAATCCCTGCTGGATGCAGTCTGGATGAACGGACATTTCAAACTCGGAGACCTAGCCGCCTACGCCAGGTGGAGATGGAACCCCGGACCGCTTGGAAACATGGCGGCCTTCTACTGTTCAGCGGAGGCGGCAGCCGACTTCATCAATGATCTGGGAATATGCCTGAGCGGGTATTCCTTCACGGGAAGCGGGCGCCGCTGCCAGGCTTCCTTCAAAGTAGGGACCTTCGGGAATACTGAAAAACAGGACGAAGACGAGATCTTCTTCCCGGAAGGCGCTCCGTTCGGAAGCGAGCATCCGGTGCTGGGCCGGCGCAGGGCCATCCCGGACAAACTTGCCGCGGATCCGGACAGCTGGATCATCTATGTGCCGTTCGACTCATGCGATTTCAGGCTTGGAGGATCTCTTCTTTGTGAAGCGACCGGGCAGAACGGGGATAATTTTCCAGAAATCGGAGACGCAGACTACTTTATTGATTGCTATGAGGTTATCCGAGAGTTCGTGGAAGACAGAATCGCCGTGTCCGCTTCCACCGTGTGCGATGGAGGCCTGCTTACGGCACTGAAATTGATGTGCGGGGCGGACATCGGGGCCGAAATCGACATCAGCGGAATCCTGAGTGCGTACGGAGAGGACAAAAATGTCAGGGTTCTCTTTTCCGAGATTCCCGGAGCCATCATCCAGATCAAGGACTCCGACTACGATTACATCGATGCCGAGTTTCTGCTTCAGGACATCGCCTACTATCCTGTCGGTCATCCGGTGGCCGGCGATGGAGGGATACACATCAGGACCGGCGGCAACGGGATCGCGAACATCCTTCAATCCTTGCTCGGCAGCCAGGCCTCAGAAGGAGAAGACTGACATAATCAATAACTTGCTATGGCTAGATACTCTGACACTCCAAGTTCAGGAGAGGGCGGCAGGAAGCCCAAAATCTTTGTTCTTGACACGAACATCATCCTGCATGACTACAAGGCCATCCGTAAATTCCAGGACAACGACCTGGTCATTCCGATCGCGGTTGTCGAGGAGCTCGACAAATTCAAGAAAGGCAACGATGCCCTGGCCTTCAACGCCAGGGGATTCATGAGGGAGATCGACAGGATCACCTACGGCAGGTCCTTCGGGAAATACGGCGTGCCGATCGGCAAGGGATTGGGGAACATAAGGATCGACCCTGGCCACCCCTTCCCTGAAAGCATGAAAGGGATTTTCTACGATGACATTCCCGACCACAGGATCCTTGCCACCGCGATCTGGGTCCGCGACAACAACCCGGACAGGTTCGTCGCCCTTGTCACCAAGGACATAAACCTCAGGATGAAGGCGAAGGCCGTTGGAATGGAGGTGCAGGACTACCTGACCGACAGGATCGAGGAAGACAAGATCGAGAGATCCAACAAGGAAGTCCAGCACCTCGACGGAGTCTCCGCCGAGGCCATCCAGAGCCTTGCCTACAGCCCCGGGACAGCTGTGGACTGGAGGGTTTTCGGAAAATCCAAACCCAAGGCCAACCAACTCTACAAGGTCAGGAACGGAGACTCCACAATCTGCGCCAGATTCGACGCCGCCAAGGAAAAAATCGTGCTTGTCAAGAATAGGGAGGCCTACGGCATACGTCCACGCAACGATGAGCAGAAATTCGCATTGGACGCCTGCCTGAACCCTGAGATCCGGCTGGTCTCGATGACCGGCGGCGCAGGAACCGGAAAAACCCTGCTGGCCCTGGCGGCGGCGCTGGAACTGGCAAGGGATTTCGATCAGATCATCCTCACAAGGCCGACTATCGTGCTTGGTAATCAGGACATCGGATTCCTGCCTGGAGACCAGAAGACAAAGATGAGTCCTTTCGTTCAGCCTCTTATGGACAACCTCAACGTCATCAAGGACCAGTTCCGCCCTTCCAGCAAGGAGGTTTTGAGGATCGAAGCCATGCTGAAGGAGGAGAAACTGCTCATCTCCCCTTTGGCCTACATAAGGGGAAGAAGCCTTGGACGGGTGTTCCTTATCTGCGACGAGGCCCAGAATCTGACCCCGAACGAGGTGAAGACAATCATCACCAGAGCCGGCGAGGGCACAAAGATGGTGTTCACCGGCGACATATTCCAGATTGACCAGCCATATCTGGACCAATGGTCCAACGGGTTGTCGCACCTTAATGAAAAGATGGACGGGCAGAAACTTTTCGAGCACATATTCCTTAAAATCGGCGAAAGGAGCGAGCTCTCCGACATCGCATCGCGGCTGCTGTGATGGGTCTGTGAGGGACAGCCGCCGCATTGGCATTTTTTGAAGTCCAAGGCAGCATTTTGAAGCATTTTGAAGTTTCCGAAATTGCTATAACGAAAGTTTTTTAGTAATTTTGTAATCTGTATTTATCGCGATGTCTATAAAAACAAATTCTAAATAATATGTTTGACAAGAAGAAAAGAGTCTATCGTTTCGGCGGCAAGACCGCTGAAGGGGACGGACAGATGCGTGAGCTCCTGGGAGGAAAGGGAGCCAATCTGGCCGAGATGAGCAAGCTCGGCATGCCGGTTCCTGCCGGGTTCACAATCACGACTGAATGCTGCGCAGAGTACTATTCACTCGGCGGAGGCTATACGGATGACCTCAAGAAAGAGGTGGCCGAGGCACTGAAGGCCACGGAGACCATCATGGGCAAAAAATTCGGAGATCCGTCCGACCCGCTTCTCGTAAGCTGCCGCTCCGGCGCCAGAAGCTCCATGCCAGGCATGATGGACACCATCCTTAACATCGGTCTTTGCTCGACGACCCTTCCTGGAATGATCCAGAAGACCGGCAACCCAAGGTTTGTCTATGACGCTTACAGGCGCCTTATCATGATGTACTCGGATGTCGTCATGGAAAAGGCCGAGGGCATTGAGCCGGCGGACGGACAGGGAATCCGCCAGCAGCTCGACAGGATGATGATGGAACTCAAGGAGAAGAAGGGCTACAAGTCTGACACAGACATCACGGCCGATGAACTGAAGGATCTTTGCGACAAGTTCAAGGCAAAAGTGAAGGAAGTACTCGGAGTTGACTTCCCGGACACCGCCGAGGCTCAGCTTTGGGGGTCTATCGGAGGCGTGTTCAAGTCTTGGAACGGAAAGAGGGCCATCGCATACAGAAGAATCGAGAAGATTCCTGATGACTGGGGGACAGCCGTGAATGTGCAGTCAATGGTGTTCGGCAACATGGGCAACACATCCGCCACCGGTGTCGCGTTCTCACGCAATCCGGCCACTGGAGACAACAAATTCTACGGTGAATGGCTGATCAATGCGCAGGGCGAGGATGTCGTCGCCGGAATCCGTACCCCTAATCCTCTCAACGAGGCCACCAAGACAGAGAAGAACAAGGATCTCCAGTCTTTGGAGACCGCCATGCCGGAGGTTTACAAGGAACTTGATGACATCCGCCTGAGACTCGAGCAGCACTTCCATGACATGCAGGACATCGAGTTCACCATCCAGGAGGGTCATCTCTGGATGCTCCAGTGCCGGATCGGAAAGAGAACCGGTCTGGCCGCCCTGAGGATGGCGATGGACATGGTTGACGAGAAGATGATCGATGAGAAGACAGCCGTGATGAGGGTTTCTCCGGCCCAGCTTGACGAGATTCTCCACCCTATCCTCGACCCGGCGTCCGAGAAGAAGTCCAAAGTCCTTGCGATCGGTCTCCCGGCTTCCCCGGGAGGAGCCGTAGGTCAGATCGTGTTCACTTCGGAGGCGGCCATGGAAGCCAACGACAAAGGCTTGAAGACAATCCTCATCCGTGAGGAGACCTCTCCGGAGGACATTGAGGGCATGCGCGCCGCAGCCGGAATCCTCACCACGCGTGGAGGCATGACCTCGCACGCCGCCCTTGTGGCACGTGGATGGGGCAAGTGCTGCATAGTAGGCTGCGAGTCCATGAAGATCAACTTCGAGGCAAAGACCGTTTCATTCGGCAATGTCACCATGAAGGAAGGCGACTGGATGAGCCTCAACGGAACCAAAGGACTGGTCTACGGTGAGAAGATCGACACGATGGACGCATCGGAGAACCCTATGTTCATAAAGTTCATGTCAATCGTTGACAAATTCCGCAAGCTCGGTGTAAGGACAAACGCCGACACCCCTGAGGACGCTCAGAAGGCTCTCAGCTTCGGCGCCGAAGGAATCGGACTGTTCCGTATCGAGCACATGTTCTACGGGGCGAACTCCGAGCAGCCACTCGCGAAACTCCGCAAGATGATCCTCTGCAACACCGATGAGGAAAGAAAGGAAGCCCTCGCCGAGCTTGAGCCTTACATCAAGGCCTCAGCGAAGAGCACCATGAAGATCATGGACGGCAAGCCGGTTGTCTTCCGCCTTCTTGACCCGCCTCTCCATGAGTTCGTTCCGAAAACAGAGGAGAAGGAGAAAGAACTTGCCAAAGAGCTGGGTGTCACTGTAGAGGACATCGAGAAGCGTGGCGAGGCCCTTCATGAGGTGAACCCTATGATGGGCCACCGCGGAGTCCGTCTTCACATGTCCTATCCTCTCATCGCCGAGACCCAGTACAGGGCAATCTTCACCGCCACCGCCGAGCTTCAGCAGGAAGGTTACAATCCTCACCCTGAGATCATGATTCCTGTTACGATCTCCGCGCGTGAGCTCAGCTTCCAGAGAGCGATCTGCGACAAGGTGAAGGCTGAGGTTGAGGGCACGACACGCCAGTTCATCCTTTACAATTTCGGAACCATGATCGAGATCCCTCGCGCAGCCCTCACTGCCGACAGGATGGCCCGCGCCGCAGAATTCTTCTCGTTCGGAACCAATGACCTCACCCAGATGACATTCGGCTTCTCCCGCGATGACGTGGGCACCTTCATGGGCGAGTACCTTGGCAACAAGATCCTCGACGCCGATCCGTTCCAGACAATCGACACCAAGAGCGTCGGCAAGCTGGTTGAGTTCGGAATCCAGGCCGGACGTTCCAAGAGACCTGACCTTAAGTGCGGTGTCTGCGGAGAGCACGGTGGAGACCCTGCGTCAATCCGTTTCTTCAACAAGATCGGTGTTGACTACGTTTCCTGCTCACCGTTCCGTGTGCCTATCGCCAGACTCGCGGCGGCTCAGGCTGCCATCGAGCAAAGCAAATAGTCAGTCTCACCAACATATTCATAAAGAATCCGTCCCTTGCCGGGGCGGATTTTTGAATATATAACTATCAAAATCAGACTGCCTCAAAGTGCCAAACTTATCAGTAATGTATCACATCAGTGATGAATAGGATGGGGCTCCGAGGCGCAAGAAATTTCCCCTTGCCGAATTTTTCACGTTACAAAAATTGCGGCAAGGGGGAAATTTCTTTGCTTCAAAGTGCCTTGAAACTGTTCTCTAACAGTCATCTGGAGCCAAGGTAGAGGAAGACCATGCCGAGTAGGACCAAGGCTAGGTCGATGGCTTTGCTGCGGAGGTTTTTCTCTTTAAAGACAATGGCCGCGAAGAGGAAGCTGACAATGACACTGCCGCGGCGGATCATTGAGACAATGGAGATCATTGAACCAGGAAGGCTCAAGGCATAAAGATAGATAAAGTCGGCGACACTCAGGAATATCGAGATGAAGATGATTGACCATCTCCACTGGAAAGGGGTCGTGTTCCTGCGGTTCGGGTACCAGAAGAGAACCAACATGGCGCCCATCATGGCGCATTGATAGATGTTGTACCAACTCTGGACGGCCATCTTGTCCAAGGCCAAGCCGTTCGGATCCATCAGGAACTTGTCATAGAGGCCGCTTACAGCACCCAACAATGCTGATCCCACAACGGCATAGATCCAGACATTGTGCTCAAAGTCTATTCCTTCCTTCTTTCCGCTACGGCTCAGCAAGAAAAAAGACACCACAGCCAGCAGCACACCGGTCCACTGGAGCCAGTTTAGTCTCTCGCCGAAGATCAGCATGGCGCCCAACAGGACCATCACAGGACGGGTGGCGTTGATCGGGCCCACAATCGTCAGCGGAAGATGTTTCATTCCGTAGTAGCCCAACGTCCATGAACTGAGGACTATGACGCTCTTCAGCAGGATCCATTTCTGGGTCGCCCATCCGCCATATTCACCGACCCTGAGGATGCTTCCGTCAAGGGCATCCGTACAATATGACAAGACTATGAAAGGAATGAAGATGAGGGAGCAGAACAATGTGTTCAGAAACAGCACCGGAATGACGGCATTGCCGCCTAATGACACCTTTTTGAAGGAGTCGTAGAATCCAAGCAGGACTGCCGAAAGGAACGCTAAAGACAACCACATTACACTAACAATGCTAACCGGATGCAAAGATAAGCTTTTTCAGGGACTTTTTGCCTCCCGACTTCCTGGTTTCAGCACCGCGCAAGAGGGATCGCACAAACATGGTGGAAAACAATGCAACTCTTGGAAAAAAGTCGTAACTTTACTGAAAATTCATCCAATGAGCACAGTGCACGTTATTGACCATCCCATGATTCAGCACAAGCTGACCATCATGAGGAAAAAAGAGACCGGATCCAAGGATTTCCGAGAATTGCTAAAAGAGATTTCCCTTCTGATGGGATACGAGATCACAAGAGACCTCCCTCTCGATGACATCGAAATAGAGACTCCAATCTGCAGGATGACAGCCAAGAAGGTTTCTGGCCGCAAGCTTGCGATCGTCCCGATCCTGCGCGCCGGAATAGGCATGGTTGACGGACTCCAGACGCTTGTCCCAGTGGCCAAAGTCGGACACATAGGGCTTTACCGTGACGAGAAGACACACACACCTGTGGTTTATTACTGCAAACTTCCCGAGGACATCAACAAGCGACTTGTCATCGTGACCGACCCGATGCTTGCGACCGGTGGCAGTTCCTGCGACGCGCTTGCAATGCTGAAAGAGCGCGGATGCAACAACATCAGGCTTATGTGCCTTGTGGCCGCGCCGGAAGGAATCGCACGGGTACAGAAAGAACACCCTGATGTTGACATATTCGTGGCAGCGATTGACGAGCGCTTGAACAAAGACGCCTACATTGTCCCTGGACTCGGCGATGCCGGCGACAGGATCTTCGGCACGAAGTAAACTGACAATTTGTAATGGGCAGGCAACAGATTCCGGAGATTAATTACTTGATGTCTCTTGTGGAAAGGAAATTCCACAAGAGCGTCAAGACTTCGAATGATTTTCACTCGCTGTCCATGGAGATTTGGAACGAAACAAGCGAAAGGATTTCAGCATCCACACTTAAACGGATCTGGGGCTATGTCAACATGACCTCGGTTCCCCGTCAGTCAACTCTCGACATTCTCTCCAGATACATCGGCCAAAAAGACTACAAGACTTTCTGTGAGGATCTTAAATGCTCCGAGGCCACACAGTCAATGTTCTTCACCTCTGAGTTCATAAATGCGAGAGACTTGAAGCCCGGATCAATTGTCGAGATCGGATGGAACCCGAACAGAGTGGTGACGCTCGAGTATCTGGGCGGCGATCAGTTCGAAGTCAGATCATCAATCAACTCCAAACTCAAAGTGGATGACCGCTTCGAAGCGTCAAGCTTCATAAAAGGCGAACCTCTTTACATTTCAAGAATCATGAGAGGAAAAGAAGTCACACGCCCCTACATGGCCGGAAAGCAAGGCGGGCTCACCCACCTTAAGACTCTTTAGTTCCTTGACATCTCAGAAACAGAGTCCTACACCTAATTGAAGATCCGCGTGACCGAGAAAGTCGGAGTTCACACCAAGCGAAAGAATCAGAGAGTTGAGACTCACAAACAGTCCCGCATCCACTGCGGGATTCTTAAACGACTTGTCCTCAACATTGACCCACTCTCTGGAGGCATCCTCCCAGCAAAGCCTGTATGAAGTCAATCCCGCTCCAGCAAAAAAGCCGAAACGGCGAGATGGGAAGAGCACAAGCCCGGCTGTAGCGATTGTCCTGCTCTCACGATAATTGCCCGTCGCCCAGATGCGGCCATATTCAGTGACACCATCGCTAGTGCAGGTGTAGGAATATTCATTCTCCCTGAAATTGCTTCTATAGTTGACGTAGGCTCCGAAGCCATTCCAAGTCAAGGCTGCCATCGCACCGTAGGACGGTGTCGGGAATATTCCAACATCGGTCAGAAAGGCAAATTTTGATGATTTTGAATATTTTGCGTTGGACGAGAGTTGCCGCTGAGCAATCAATCGCTGAGACTCCGCTCCCTGTCGCCGAGCCTGTCGAAGCGCCTGCGGATCCCGTAGAAGCACCTCAGGCCCAGCCTTCCGCGAAGTCACTTCGACAGGCTCAGTGACTGGATCAATCCTCTTCACCGGGCTAAACACCGGACGTCCCGGCTTCTTCCCCACCGACTTCATCCCTTGAAGATACCTTTCCTTAATCGCCTCGAACCTGGAAGCCTGCGCCACCGTCATCTTTCCGGAAGCTCCCGACAAGGTTTTCCGAAGCGATGAGAGTTCCGCTAAAAGGCTCTTAAGTTCATCCATTTGCACGCCGTGCCCTGACTCGGCCTTCATCCTCAACTCTACACAACGGTCACAGATGAGAGAATATTTGTCCAATGCCTTGTCATAGCCGTCCCGTTGCGGAAAAGCAGAGACAACCACGCAAAAACGGAGTGCCAGAACAAGGCACAAAAGAATATGTCCGGGAATATTCCTCATCAGCATCAACTTATCCTACAAATTTTGCACAAAAATAGTTATATTTGAACATTCAAACTTCACCATCGCGAAACACAACAGGTGAGTTTGACCATTCAAACGAATCATGGACGAAGCATCCGGATTTTTCGAGACACCTTCCATGGCTCAATCCCGCAGACAAGGAATGTTTGAGCTGATCAGCAGCAGCCCTGAAAGCTACTGTGAGATTTGGCGTGCCGATAAGGAAGGGCGGTTCCGAGTCTATAAGACACTCAAAAGTGAATATGTCGGTGATCCGGTCTATGAACGTCTGCTGCGGAAAGAATTCGAGATAGGGTATTCACTGGACAATCCGTACATCTGCGAGTACTATGATTTCGTGAATATTCCTTCGCTGGGCAACTGCATCGAGATGGAATGGATCGACGGGTGCTCACTCGACAGTATCTTCCCCCGAGGAGCAATCGGCAAGACGCTTGCCACCAAGATCATCAGCGAGCTTTGCGACGCATTGTCCTACATGCACTCCAAGCAGATTGTACACCGGGACCTAAAACCGTCCAACATCATGCTGACCTACAACGGCAACAATGTCAAACTGATTGACTTCGGTCTTTCCGACTCAGATTCGCATTCCGTTCTGAAAGGCTCAGCCGGGACTCAGGTCTATGCTTCTCCTGAGCTCATCTCCGGAGGCAGTGTGGATTTCCGCTCGGACATATTCTCTCTTGGTTGTGTCATTGACCGGCTGAGTCCTAATTTTGGCAAGGTAGTCAGAAAGTGTTGCCAAAGAGACCCCAAGAGGCGTTTTCAGAGCGCGTTGGAAGTCAAGGAGGCGATCAAAAGCCGGCCTAAAGCCCTTTGGGGGATCTTGGTCATCGTCCTTCTTATCATCAGTGCAGTCGCCATTCTCTTCCAACCTTTGAAACGCCTAGCCAGCGCACCTGCCAGCCTTGGCACTGAGATTGACACCATGTCGAATCACGCTGACAAAGACAGCCTACTTCCAGCGCTCTCAGCCCCGCAAGGGAATGCCGAAGAGCCTGACGTAAAGGTTCCTAAAGCAAATCAGCCACAAAAAAAGCCAGTTCAAGAGAAAACGCACAGCGACAAAGAAGCCATCGACGAACTCTTCCGCCAAGCCACCGAACTGTTTGACCAGTGATTATTCATCGAACCTGGTAAAAAGGTCATAACGCCTTCCCGGAGTTCTCCGTCAATGGTTTGAATTTGGTCTTCCATTTGCTCCAGTTCTTCGCAGTCTTGTACTTCTCAAGGGAGGCGATGAAAGGGTGATATTCGGATGCCACGGCAAGAGCATTTCATGGCGATAATGCTCCCGTCATTGTGTTTTTTAATCACGATGGTGGCACTTTATTGCATTATTGCCCTCATCGCCTTCTCATTCTGTTTTTCTATTTCCTCTTCCCGCATGAAAAAGTCGCCCCGTTCATGGCTTGCGACTCTTCCTTAGGGAAATCAAAAGAAATGAGGCGAGCTGATCGCCACAGGCGAAAAACATCACACTTTGCTTTCAGAACGTTTCGACAGAAGCAAAGATGGGAAACGGATTCATCTTGCTTCTGCAATGACTTTATCAGGTCTGAATGACGGAGCTAATGCGACTACAGGACATGGCTATCTGGATATTGTTGATTTCATCATTCAGAACTGTACGCATGTAGGGAATATTTTGCAGGAACACTATCTCCTGCCTAAGATATGAATCCTACCTTGAACGAGTTTCAAAGTCTGTTGATTTCGGCGACATCCCAATCAGCGACAATCCGCACACTTTCAACTACAACTATCTGAAACTCAAACAGCAAGTAGCTGAAAGCTGTACGAATCACGTGCTAACAGACAGCTTGGTCATCGGGACATCGGCCTTGGCAAAGCATGAGATTGACGAGGCGGTCGGCATGTATGGCGGCCTCACTTGTGATCTTCCGCAAAGGTTATGATTCATAAAACGATAAAGGCATTTAAAAAGGCCGCATTAGTTTAATATATGAGAATAATTGCCTACCTTCGAACCTTATATGAACAAACAAGCGAACTGAATTATGAGTTTCAAAAAATTGTTATCCACCGTGGTTTTGCCCGTGCTGGCAATCGCGGTTCTTGCTTCATGCAAGAAGTCAGACGAAGTTACTGTTTCCGACATTACCTTGTCTCCGGACAAGATGGAAATAGTTGAGGGTGAGACCAAAACCATCAAGGCCTCGATCGCCCCTGCCGGGGCTGCCGACAGAACGCTGACATGGAAATCTTCCAACCAGGAGGTAGCGTCCGTTGATGAAAAAGGTGTTGTGACCGCTGTCAAACCAGGTTCCGCCACCATAACGGCCACCGTTGATGGCAAGTCAGGGAATTGCGATGTCACAGTTTTGGCTAAAGCGATCAAAGCCGAAAGTGTGAGGTTGAGCGAAACTGAATTGAGCCTCAGCGTTGGCGAGACAAAAACCTTGACAGCCACTGTCGATCCGGACAACGCCTCCAACAAGAATATAAGTTGGAAATCCGACAACGAATCCGTTGCCACCGTTGATCAGGATGGGAATGTCACAGCCATCGGAAGCGGCACTGCCAAAGTCACCGTAACCACTGAAGACGGAGGATTGACAGCGGCATGCGTTGTCACCGTGACACAAAAAGAAGCCGTGATCTATGCAATCGGCCAGGAGGCTGTTCCTGGAAAGGGTTACTACTACGCCACAATCTGGAAGAACGGCAAGAGACACCTGCTTTCAGACGGAAGCCATGACGCTTTCTGCAACGGGGTCTATGCTGACGGTGAGACAATCTACATCGTTGGCTGCGAGGCGACCGGTGATCTTGTGGACGATGGTTTCTACGATCCTTACCATCTGAATGTCGGTGTGATCTGGAAATTCAAGGCCGGTGAGGAGGACAAGGCGGAGAAGACCGTCATCAGCGACGGGAAATACGCCACATCGCCGATTGCGGTGACAGTCTCTGACGGCAAGGTCTATGCCGCCGGATTTGACACACCGGTTTATGACAGGCGCGTCATCCTTTGGACGGACGGCAAGCCCCAGTACCTGACTGACGGCTCTACGGATGCCGTGGCGTACTGCATCTGCTCAGACGGAAAGGATGTCTATGTCGGAGGTTATGTCCAGCCAGCCGACAACAAGCAGGGCGGAGTGGCCACAATCTGGAAAAACGGTGTCGCACAGAGTCTTACCAGCGGGAAAACAGTGGCGAAGGTAAACGCTGTCTGCATCGACGGTGGCAAGGTCTATGCCGCGGGAACCGAGAAAGAGTCTGGCGGAAGATGGAAAGGCGTTCTCTGGATTGACGGTGTGGCCCAAGATTTCACGGACTACGTGGGAACAGAAGTCACTGGCCTCTATGTCAAGGACGGGGAATATATCATCGAAGGCAATATGACCGAGACCAACGCGGCAAAGGACATCTGCCCTTACATCTGGACCTCCAAGGGCGCTCAGAAGGTGGCCGCTGACATGAAACTCTGCCAAGGCGTTGGCCTGGCGGTGGACGGCAATGACATCTATGTGGCCGGCAACGAGAGCGCTGGCTACGATGCTGATTACAACCCGATCTACCACGCCCATCTCTGGAAGAACGGTGTCGAGCAGGAACTTGAGGTCAAGTACAAAAACGACTTCTCCCTCTGGGACGTCACCTGCGCCTACGTGGAAAAGAAGTAATTTTTATGAATATCCAAACTCAAGCTGGCCGTGGCACCCCCTTCGGCCAGCTTGTTTCATATCCCTACACAACGGCCCGTGAGCCAAAGCCAGTCTCACACGCACGGACCCTCATTAACATGTCTGCCGTGCGCGGAACCAAGCCTTTCACTCACGCTGATGTCAATCGCCAAGACCGCGACAATCCCCTGAGAATCAAACTCCCGAACGATCAGCTGCACAGCGAGACTCTATACACGACACCCCAACAGGAGGCTATCAGGCCATTGGTTGAAATCCTTGCGCGTGACGCGCGCACGCGAGGGTGAATCATTGTCAAAGTCAGGTACGTGCTTGATTCTGGATAGCTTGTTTCGGGGGCAGAATGGCGATTCGTGCACCCGAATCAGGATATTTACGATGGTCGGGGTGCGGAATATGGTGGTTTGCACCCCACTATGTCAACGAAAAGGGTTTCGGGTGCAAGAGACGGGTATTTGCACCCGCTGAGGCAGAGAGGTATCGCATCAAGAATCACAAGCGAGAACGGGATTGGCATGTATTGGAAAATATTCATTATCTTTGCCTTGCTGACATTGATGCGCAGGGGCTCCCTCATTGCGGAATCAAGATTCAGTGCCAAACATTAATTGACAAAGGGCTATGGAGGAGAAAAGGATCAAATACCCGATCGGGGTGCAAACGTTCGATAAGATTATCGAGGGTGGTTATCTTTACATCGACAAGACGGGGTTTGTGCATGACTTGGCGACAAACTATTCGTATGTATTTCTTAGCAGACCGCGGCGATTCGGCAAATCATTGCTGTCATCCACATTCCATAGTTACTTCGAGGGTGACAAGGATCTGTTCAAAGGTCTGAAAGCCGGAGAACTGAAGAAAGAATGGACTAAGCATCCGGTCTTTCACTTTGACATGTCCACAGCGAAACATTGCAGCGAGGAGGAGCTGCTCAGCGAACTGAACATTAAATTGCTGAAATACGAAAAGCTCTACGGCAAAGGAGATTGTGAGATTGGTGTCAACCAACGTTTCGAAGGACTTGTCCACAGGGCGGTGGAGCAGACCGGAGAGAAAGCCGTCATAATCATTGATGAATATGACGCTCCTCTGCTGGACGTGATGAACGACAAGGAGCGGCTGGTACCTATGCGCCAGATCATGAGGAACTTCTACAGCCCGATCAAGAGTCTGGATCCGTACCTTAGGTTCGTGTTCATCACGGGAATCACCAAGTTCGCGCAGCTCAGCATATTCAGCGAGCTCAACAACTTGAAGAACATCTCGATGATGCCGAGATATTCAGCGATCTGCGGAATTTCGCAGGAGGAGCTTCAATCACAGATGAATATTCCCGTGCAGGAGATGGCGGACGAGCTGGAAATTTCTTTTGACGCGGCCTTGGAGAAGCTGAAGAGCAACTACGACGGTTACCATTTCTGCGCCAGATCCGAGGACATCTACAACCCGTTCAGTCTGCTCAATTCACTGTCTGACAAAATGTTCGGCAGCTATTGGTTCGACACGGCCACTCCAACGTTCCTGATTGAGCGCATGAGGGAGAATCCCATTTCAGAGAACCTTCTGGACAGGATGAACGAAATCGCGAGAAGCGACTTTGATGTCTCACCGGAGTTTTCCGGCAGCATCCTGCCGCTTCTCTATCAGACAGGTTACCTGACGATTAAGGGATACAACGCCGAAGACGAATCCTATACTTTGGGCTATCCGAACCGGGAGGTCAGAGAAGGATTTCTAAAAGGACTTTTGAATAGTTACAGAGGCTCTGAAGGAATGAGTGCCTCGTTCGTGCTCCAGTTCAACAGGGCATTGAAAAACAATGACATCAATGAAGCGCTTGAGCGCATGCAGTCCTTCCTTGCCGGTATCCCGTACGATCTGGAGAACAAGTCCGAGAAGCATTTCCAGACGATCATCTACCTGATCTTCTCGCTGCTTGGGTACTACACCCAGACCGAGGTGAAGTCCGCGATCGGCCGGGCTGACGCTGTCTGCAGGACCAAGGACAGAATCTATGTCTTTGAGTTTAAGGTGGATGGCTCTGCAGAAGAGGCCCTCAAGCAGATTGACGAGAAGGGGTATCTGATTCCGTACAGGTTTGAAGGTTCGGAAAACCATGAAGCAGCATCAGTCACTGAGCCTGCCACTAAGCCGTTCGCTTCGACAAGCTCAGCGTCCGGCATTAGGCCGGCAAGCGGCAGTTCAAGAACAGCGACCGGCGGAAGACTTGTCAAGGTCGGAGTGAACATCTCTACCCAAACCCGAACAATCGACTCCTGGATAATTGGTCAGACACAGTGACCTCATTTATTTATTGATTGATTGACGGAACCTATACCGAAGGCAACACCAATCCAAAAGCTTATTCAAATCCTGCCCGAGTCCTGCGTAGATCTTTCCACATCAGAGTTCCGCGTCTCTGGTACGGATTACAATGAGGACTACGCTGCTGGATGCAATCACCATTTCAGTTAATGATTTAGAACAATATTCTCAAAGCGCATAGGCGGCAATTTATGGCGAATATGCTCCCGTCACATGCTTTTTCACCATCGACAAGAGCGATATTGCCAACTTTTGCGCTACTCGTCCGCAAGCGGAAATGGAGAATCCAGCCTTGACAAGCCTGATTCCAACTCCAGCAGCGTTTTCTTGGCCGCAAGTCCACCGCCATACCCCGTCAGCGAACCGTCACCGCCTATCACCCTATGGCAAGGGGCAAAAATCGAAATGGCGTTGGCACCGTTGGCGTTTGCCACTGCCCGGACAGATTGCGGCAAACCGATACACCGCGCCATCTCTCCGTATGAAACCGTCTGACCATAAGGAATATTCAGCAGTTCGTTCCATACCTTTTTCTGAAAATCCGTTCCCACGAATAGCAATGGGACATCAAACTCCTTGCGCTTCCCGACAAAGTACTCGTCAAGCTGCGCAACCGCTTTTTCAATCACGTCTGACGTGCCATTCTCAAATTCCGCCTGCAACGCACGTTTCAGCCGCCTGTCCACATGATCCCGGCGCTTCTCCACCTGCCAGTCGCACAAGCAGAGTCTGCCATCAAATGAACCCAGCAGCAAAGTGCCGCATGGCGATTCGTAACGTCTTGTCTTGATTATATTCTTGCTGTACATAATATTGCCACACTGAGTTTCTGATAAGAAATTCATCCTCTGATCACCGGGCACCGCTTTTCCGGTCCGCCAGAATGGTGTCAAAGTTCCCGATCGCCCAGCCGATGAGCGAGTCTAGGCGCGAAAGAGTATGTTGCGGATGGGACATTTCGGGAATGTCGCGTCCTGTATCATTCTTCTGTCCATAGTATATTCCCTCATTCTCGCTTTCGTGACGCCATATTCGCCTCAGCTGGCAGACTCTTGCCGAGAAGGTTTTCATCAAATCAATGCAAAATTAATGAATATGCACGAATATCAAGCCATTCCCCTCCAAAATGACTTCGGGCAACATTATATACGTACTAACTTTATTGCACTGCAAAGGTCACAAAACATGGAATATACCGGCCGAGGCCCCGCTCCTACAGCGCAAGAATGCTAAGATCAGAATTTCACCTCTTTTGAAGACATTACGCGAGCAAAAAGAGGCCGGGATCAAAGGCGGAATATATCACCGTACCCAGATTGATTTGACTTACAATTCAAATCATATTGAAGGCAGCCGGTTGACAGAAGAACAGACACGCTATATATTCGAGACCAATACAATAGGAATCACGGATAATGCGGTGAAAGTGGATGACATCATCGAAACCACCAACCATTTCCGCTGCATTGACTATATAATTGACCATGCGAAAGAACCGCTGACTGAAAGCATGATAAAACAGCTTCACATGTTGCTGAAAAGCGGAACTTCAGATGCTTCCAAATCCTGGTTTGCGGTCGGTGAGTACAAACGGATACCAAACGAGGTCGGTGGGATGGAAACGACCTCACCGAAGAATGTGGGACATGAACTGCGTGCATTGCTGAAAGAGTATAGAGACAAAAAGCCGATGCGTTTAGAGGATATACTTGATTTCCATCAGCGTTTCGAATCAATACACCCCTTTCAGGACGGCAACGGAAGAGTCGGGCGCCTGATAATGTTCAAGGAATGTCTGAATCACGACATTGTTCCTTTCATTATCACGGATGAACTGAAGATGTTCTACTACCGTGGTCTGCACGAATGGAAAAGGGTCCCCGGTTACCCGGTTATCTGACAGACACCTGCCTGACCGCACAGGACTATTATAAGAAACTCCTTGACTATTTCAGAATCAAATATTGACCGATGCAGCCCTAAAACACGCTCCTTCTTTAGTGTTTACAAACATTATTTAGGACTTTTCTGCATCTAAAAATCTAACGAGTCGTCCCTACTTAAGTGAAAATTAATTGATATTCAACTAAATAAGTTCGTGCTGCTCTCGAAAAAGTAGACACGGAGAGGTAGAAAAAGATTGAATGTTGTACATTTGTGATTGTCATGGAAGTTGCTCGTGGAGGGAGGGGCGTAGCCCCGACCGGAACGAGCAACTTCCAGCGGCCCGAAAACTACCCCAATCATACTTTACCTCAAAGGAGAAACGATTATGGGAAAGCATTTGAATCCTCTTGAGAAGGAGCTTCTGATTCGCAGGTTCAAAGGGAACCCGCGAGTGAAACTGCCTGACTTCTGCACCGCGAACGATGTTTCCGATGCGGCATTCCGCAAATGGATTAAGCTGTATGATGCTCAGGGCATTGAGGGGCTGGCACGTCATGACGCCGAGTTCAAGGATGTCCTTCCGGACGGTCCGGACAGGTCCGTGGACGGATACAAGCGTGAGATAATGAAGCTCCGCATAGAGAATGAGCGGCTAAAAAAAAGTTATGCCGTTCAGACGAACGCGGATGGGGAACGGGAGTATGTTCGTTTAAAGCCGAAGATTTCGAAATAGTGTCCCTGCTGTCCAGAGACTACGCCGTCAGTGACCTCTGTGAGGTGATGGGCGTAAGCCGCGCAGGATACTACAAGTGGAAGACCCACAAGCCTTCCCCTCGTGACAACAAGCGCGAAGATGTTGTCGAGGCGGTCCGTCAGGTCCACGAGAGGCATCCCACTCACGGTTACCGCTGGACTGCGGCATACGTCAGAATCAACATGCAGATGGTCATCAGCGACAACTACGCGTACAAGTGCTACAGGTATCTGGGCATCAAGGCGGAAACCAGACACCGCCCACATTACAAGCCGCGTAAGGTAAGGGATCTGTACCCCAACCTGATCTTCACAACTTGGGAGACCGTGGACCGTACGCGGCAGGTCATAGTCTCCGACATGACGGCCTTCAGAATACGGTATTACTACTTCGAGGTCACGTTCTACTTCGACGTGTTCACCAAGGAAATTCTGACGGCCAAGGTGGCGGACAAACGCGGCTCCAGAGACCAGTACATCGACGGGCTTGCGGATGTCATCGGCTTGCTGAAGGGCTCGGAAGAGCCTGTCATCCTGCACACTGACCAGGGCAGCGTGTATGCCTCCATGGCATACAATGAACTGATAAAGGACACGAACATCGTCCGCTCGATGTCCAGGGCCGGAAAGCCCACGGACAATCCCGTCAACGAAGCTCTGAACGGCTGGATCAAGGAGGAACTCTTCATGGACTTCAAACTTGAGTCTTGTCTTGGAAGAGAAGACTTCATAAAAACAATTCAATGCTATGTCAAGTATTACAACACACAACGGCCGTGCTTCGCCATCGGCTATGACACCCCGGATAACTACCGGAAACGCTACAACAAGGGAGAAATCCCAAGGAAGAACACTTTTGAGGGCAGGAAGGTGACTCCGGAACCCAAGTTTGTCCAAAAGAGAAGGCAACTCGCTGAGACTGAGCGACCCTCAGAGGACGTGTCCACTTCCGGAAATGAAACTGCTGGAAAAAGTTGAAAAATGTCTACTTTTGTAAAAAGATACGCGGCAAAAAAAATCGCCCGTGTCTACTTTGGAAAATAATAACATCTAAAAATTATTTTCCGTGTCTACTTTTCGCGTCCGGTACAAATATGCAGAAAGGAACTGGTGGAAAACGGCAAGTACCAAAGAAAAGATTTGGTGGAAAATGACATTTTACCATAAAAAATTTGGTGGAGCAATTGGTTATATCTATATTTGGGTATAAATATGATGAGGAATGGAACAAAATGAGATTTACTTCAAGCGAAAGATTTACTATACTATGCTCAAATGGAAGTCTGAGCGCAACGGTGATACGGCATTGCTGATACAAGGCGCAAGGCGTATCGGGAAATCTACTGTTGCGGAAGAATTCGCACGTAAGGAGTATAAATCATACATCTTGATTGACTTCTCCAAGGTATCGAAAGAAGTTAGTGATTTATTCAATGACATTTCAGACTTGAATTACCTGTTTATAAGGTTGCAGTTCATTTACCAGGTGCAACTATATGAGAGAGAATCCGTGATTATTTTTGATGAAGTCCAGTTGCAACCTTATGCGCGACAGGCTATCAAACATCTAGTGAAAGACCATCGTTATGATTATATCGAGACGGGTTCTCTTATATCTGTCCGTTCCAGAAGCCGGTACATCCTCGTGCCAAGCGAGGAAACCAAGGTGAATATGTATCCAATGGACTATGAAGAATTCAGATGGGCGCTTGGGGATATGACAACAATTCCTCTACTGCGTACGGCATTCGAAAAGAAAATGCCTTTGGGAGATGTAGTTCATCGCAAACTAATGAGGGACTTCCGTCTGTATATGCTTGTCGGAGGAATGCCACAGGCTGTTTCTGCATATATAACTACCAACAATTTTATGGCTGTTGATCAGGCAAAGCGAGATATTATAGCCCTATATGAAGAGGACTTTGGGAAAATTGACGATTCTGGAAGAGCCAAGGCGCTATACGATGCCATCCCAGCACAATTAAGCAGAAACGCGATGCGTTATCAAGTCGGTAAGGCAATCGAGGAAGAAAGAGTAGGCAGGGTATTGAATATCGTGAAAGAGATGGAAGGCTCTATGACAGTTAATGTAGTATATCATTCTGATGACCCCAATGCAGGATTGGCATTGACAAAAAATGAAGATTATTTCAAGATGTACACCTCTGATACAGGCTTGTTTGTCACTCTTGCATTCAAGGATAACAATATTACTGAAAACATTATCTACGACAAACTGTTGAATGATAAACTTAGCACCAATTTGGGATATGTCTATGAAAATGTCATAGCACAAATATTGAGAGCGACAGGAAAGAACCTGTTTTATCACACCATCCCATACGCCGAAGGGAAGAAATACTATGAGATAGACTTTGTCATTCCGGATAAGCACAAGATTTCACCGATAGAAGTCAAGTCCTCAGGCTATATGGCGCACAAATCCCTTGACCAGTTTTGTACAAAGTATTCAGACCGGATTATGAATAGATATCTGATCTATACGAAAGACTACAGAAGGGAAAACGGGATAGAATATGTTCCTGTTTATATGACAATGTTTTTGTAAACCACGTTAAACTATCGCCATTCTCGCCCTGATCCGGCTGAGCGAGACGGGAGTTATTCCGAGATTTCAGCTATCTCACTGAAGCCCAGCTCATCGTAATATCGGAGATTGAATGTGAGCCGTTGTTTATGAGGAAGCGATAGTATCGCTTTCTGAAGGAGTACAGCCTCTATGTCTGCCAAGTCAACATATTCATCGGCAAGCATTGACAAGGCCTCGGCATTCTCTTCGATGTCCACGGTCGGGTGACGCTTCCCGACGATGCGCAGAGCCTCGTTCGTGGCTATCCGGTATAGCCATGCCGTAAATGAGCGGCTCCGGTCATACTGGCCCAACGAGCGGAAGACCCTAATGAATGTTTCCTGAGTGGCATCCTGCGCATCCTCACTGTCCACAGTGATTCGGCGGATGTGCCAGTAGATGGGTTCCTTGTACTCTTTAAGGAGCGCGCGGAAGCCAATCTGAAGGTTCCATCCAAGCAGCCTCACTATGTTCTTCTCATTCATCTGCCAATATGTAAACTGTCTTCTTGCCCCGCGCCGTCCTCACAAGCGGTTCCTTTCTGTCCAAAGTGAAGGAGTCCAGCTCCGCTTCAGCGAACTTGCTGTCCATTCCGGTGAATCCGCAGTATTTTCCGACCGAAAGATAGCCATTCTTTTGAATATATGCCACAGCCATCAACTTGCGTTCCGGACGCGAGGTTCTGTTCAACGTGGTGGTGCGTTCGACCTGCACTGTCCTGAAAGTCGGAACAATAGCCGTGGCGTAGCATCTGTGATGCATACCGCAACCGTGTCGATGTGGCCCGCGGGCCTCCGCTGAAGCAGAAAGCGAAAGCATAAGCATTGCAGCCGTTGCTGCCGTAAGTAATCCTGTTCTCATAATTCCAATGTCTTTAGATGTTGTTCTTTGAGACGTCTCACTATATATACCCGGCAAGGCGATGAAAGTAAAAAGGGGAAATGATTTTTTTTGATTTGAATAATATGCATGTTTGAGAATGTCAGGCGTTTGGTTATATTAACAATTGTTATCGCTCGGAATGTCTTGCCGTCATAACTTTGCGGAAAAATCATTGATATGAAAACAATCAGCAATGTGAAGATGAAAGTCCTGAAGGCTTTCCATATCCTTTTCGGGATTATGTGGATTGGCGGAGTTATGGCATTGGCCAGCATTATGCTGGGCGTGCAGCCGCAGGGCGTGGAGCAGATGTATGCGGTGGCGAAGGATCATCTTGTGATAGACAAGTTCTTTCTTACTCCTGGCGGCGTAGGCATTGTCCTGACGGCCCTTGTATATTCAATATTCACTAAATGGGGATTCTTCAAGGTCAAATGGGTCGGCGCGAAGCGGGCGCTGACCGTGGCGCTTGTTCTTATCGGCAAGGTCTATATGGGCGTTATCATAGAGGAGAATATGGACTATGCGGCAATGATGCTATATAAGCAGCTTCCTGTGGAGCCGTTCTTAGCGGATGTACGGCACGTAGCCATTGCCGGAATCGTTCAGTTGGCCGGTTTCGCTACGATTCTTATTCTGTCGGTATGGAAGCCGTGGGTGAATAGAAAAAGTTCAGCTAAAGCCTCGCTCTGATCCGGCTGAGCGATTGATTTTCCGCTATTCTATCATCAAAGTCATGTCTCTAAGGTTGATATCCACTTTCCGGAATTTGCGTAGAAGTTCAAGTCCGACTGTGCCTGAGTGTTGATTGCCATCCGGTGTGGTGTGAATCAGGACGTTGTGAAGTATCGCTCGCTTACCGTCCACTTTAAAGGAAACTTCCGGCATTGATAAAAGTCCCTTTTTCACTGTACTGCCGTAGGTGCCGAGAAGGACATTGGACTTTTCAAGATTTGATGTGGAATCCTTGTGGGTGCAATACCATATATACGCCAGGTCTGTCATAGTACAGCCTGTGTCCAGTTTGAGGTTCTGCTGTTCATTGTTGATGTCAGCGGATAGGCAGATGGTGTTGTTTGGCTCAATGTAGAGGTTTGGAATGAGGCCGTTGGATTTGCGTTCAACATGACCGAATATGACAACGCTGCGTTTGAAGTCAATGCTGATATTCCCTGCGAGTTTCAGAAAATCCATACCGAGGATGGCATCAGTACGGACAAGAGTGTCGAGTTGATTGTCACTGAGAACATATGCAAGGATGTTGTTCACGTCCATCCCTCCGATGTTCATCTGCCTTATCAATGCCCTTTGCGTCCTCGTGCCACCGGAATGATTAGCACCGTGAAGGTCTATCGTGTCACGGACGAACTCGGCACCGATTTCTTCAGCGAATGATTTTGACAATGCTGAATACGATGCGCCGGTGTCAAGAATAAACTCGTATTTCTTTCCGTTTATGGATACCGGGAGCCACATCACATTGCTCTTTCCCGCCATCTTCTGTTTCATTTCTTCCGATGCGGATTCGCTTGCAGGGATGTCCTTTATCGAGAATGGCATTTTGACGGATTTTCGTCGCATTGAGATTGACGGAGCCGGAAGATCCCTTACCGCATTGAAATATTCATACGTTCCGTCAAGTCCGGTTCCTTCGATTGAGCCTCCGGCGGCGATGATTCTGTCAATGACGGATTCTATCATATCCGCAGCCAAAGAATAGCGACCGTTCGAACCTTCGGCTATGGCTCCGAGCGTCAGCATATTGCAGATATTTTGAAGTCCTATTTCTTCGGAATGCTTGTCAATGAGCGTCTTTAGGTTGCCGCCAAGTTCCTCAGGACGGTTGAAATATGCTGCAAGCATTGTCTCGGTCATTGATTTCAGAACATCAGACTGGATGGAATCCTTGACTTCTGAATATTCCCGGTTAAGAGCGAACCAGTCTTCGCAGCCGAGGAGTTCGTTGATTCTCTGATCCGCGTTCTGCGCGGAAAGGGCGAGAGGAATCAATGACAAAAGGTTTGTCAATACTTTGTACAATTTCATGTTCATCTGTTTTATCTCTGTGCCGACATCCTTTCCAGCCGTGATGTGAGGCCCTGCTTATACGCATCCTTGCACTCGTCATCCAGAAACGACATATCAATCATGTCGTAGAATTTCGGCAGAAGTTTTCTGTATTTTTCGAGCATATTGTCAAATACCTTAGGCGCAATGCCTGAAAGTGTCATGGCGCTGACGAAATCGCTTTTCTTCATTCGCATCTTCCGTCCATTGAGTGTGAGCGCCAATTCTTCGGTGTCTTTCGGGTTTACCATTGAGACATTCAGGAGGTCGTATGCCGGAGTCAGGAACCACTTGCCTTTTGGCGCATATAGAGAGAAGTTCTTCAGATGCATATCATTGTTTCCTACCAGCCAACTGAAGAATACTTGCTCATAGAAATCGGTCAGATCCAGAAGCGGCACATAAGAATATTTGGCGATTACCTTGGCAATCTGTTCATACGAACTCTTGTACTTGTATTCAGTTTGCCTCTCTGTAAGCTGGCACATATCCTCCATCGGGATTTTGCCTCCGTCTGATGTCCTGTCTATCCTTTTGGTAAGATGCCCCAAAGTGCCATCCTGAAGTCGTATCAGAGTGTGAGGCACGACTTTTATCATTGCGATTTCAGCTCCTCTCATTCAAGTCCTCCGTCCTTACCGGTGCAAGCTCATAGCCGAACATTGCAAGCACCTGATTAACCTTATCCATCCTGAGTGTCGGCTTTCCCTGCTCAAGCTGACGAACGAAATTAAGACCCACGCCACATTTCAGTGCGAGGCCCTCCTGTGTCAATCCATACTCCTTCCGGAGAGATTTGAGTTTCACGGACAATAGTGTCTTCATGATAATTACATCCTATCGGATGCAAATATAACCAATTTCGCATGATTATATCATATCGAATATAAAAACACGCTCAATTTCAAAATAACATCAGTTCGAATATAACATCAAATCCTCAAAATATACAATGAGATGACTACATCTATCCACCTAAATACAACGTCTCTAACGATTATGGTTGACTGCCATTCTGTCCATCATGAAATTGTAAACTTGATTGCACATTATTTGAAGAGTGTGTCGTCCTTGACAAGGATAGCCAGATGGATTGTGTATGTCCCATGTGATATCCTCGATGTCATAAAGATTATGCGGAAATGAAAAGGCTTGGTTTTATCGCACTGCTTATATTCAGTGCGGTTTGTTTGTGCGTCCAAAGGGGCACTTCACGCACGAAGCACACGAGGCAGACCACTTGGTGCGTAGATAAGGCATTTCCACTCACGGGAAACAGCAATGCCGCTCAGAACGTAAGCGCCAACGTCTTTGCGAGAGACGAGGCTTCGACCACCCTCTTCTCGGCTTCTTCGGAAGAGCTATAGTCCAGGTTCCACGCCGCCACGGTCGTGACCTCTCCAAGGCCCCAAAGTGAGGACAGAGCCTGAAGATACGAGCCGCCTTGGTCCAGCCGGCTTCCTGTCTCGATATTCATGCCTCTTGTCGTGATGTACATCACCCTCTTGCATCGGCATAATCCGGTGCAGGTCCGTCCGTTGTCAGTGAAAGTGACTCCGTAGAGCGACATGTTCTCGAAGAACGCCTTCAGCACCGCAGGGAAACTCATGTCCCAGAACGGAGCGGCTATGACAATCCTGTCAGCGGAAGCGATCCTGCGGGCCAGTGCCACCGTCGATTCCGGAACGGCACCGGACGATCTTTCAACAAGCGTCTCCGGAGTCAATGCGCACAGTCCAACCGCATTGACATCAATGGTTTCGATGTCATACCGCGAAGAAAGCACCTCCTTCGCAGCATCAAGAATCTTTCTCGTTCTGGACTCCGGTCTCATGCAGGAGTCAATGATCAGCAGTCTTTTCATTATCAAACTCATTAAAGTCATTATCAAACTCATTAAAGTCATTATCAAACTCATTAAAGTCATTATCAAACTCATTAAAGAGGACAATTGTAAATCAGTAACTTCCAAGGACAATGCACACAGCGGAACATCATAATTAACCGTTACCCGTCACCGCCACTGCATCACAAGCCTGAAGTTCTCTCGTACCTTCTCCATTGCCAATTTACGGATTACTCTCCGAATTGGCAACACCAGTCAATAGAAATCAGAGATGAGTCTCCACCGATTTTACGAAACTCCTTCATTGACAAAGGCCTCCGGGATACTCAGGACAAAGAATAGCCTGAAAAAGCCGCTGTTCCCAGTGCAAGTTTTTCAGCCGAAGACCAAACGTAAGCACTTTCATACCACATATGGCTGAAGGCGTTTCGTACGATATCCAAGAAGAATCTTCCGAATGATGACAACAGAATAATCGCTACCTTTACGGGAAATTTCGTGGAAGCCGGTTTGAATTTCCCACAAAGGGACGTTCCGGAAGGCCACTGGACTCCTTTGTGCGCAAACCCCAGGTTCTGGCACACAAACTGGGAATGAATGCCGTGAGTGAGTTTCAGGTTATTACGCACGACGCCAAGGGAGGGATGGCTTTCGGGAGTGAAATCAAGGTTCTGGCGCACCGGACAGAGGGACGAAGTGGGTTTGTGCGCAAAAGCAGCATATCCACTTAGGCAAGGTTGATGACGTAGGAGCGGTGGACACGCATAACTACCACGATGGACTTGAGATCGGCACCGACAAGTCCGGTACCAAGCTCAAGTCCTAGACCTGGCAGAACCCCACCGCCGTCACCCCATGCTCCGGCTACAGGTTCTCGTCCTGAGAAGCGTTTATATTTGTTTGAAAAGTTCCTTCAAACAAACACTGCGAAACAACTTCTAAGTTCATGGCATAAGAACAATAACATCCCCCATGAGTGGGAAATGGAAAATATTCATTATCATTGTCTTGCTGGCATTGACGCGCAGGGGGTACCACGTTGCGGAACCAAGATTAAGCGCCAAACATTAACTGACAAAGGGCCATGGAGAAGAACAAGATTAAATACCCGATCGGAGTGCGGACGTTCAGGGACATTGTCGAAGGTAGGTATCTCTACATCGACAAGACGGGAATTGCGCATGAGTTGGCTGAAAATTACAAATATGTATTCCTTAGCAGACCAAGGCGGTTCGGTAAATCGCTATTATCTTCGACGTTCCATAGTTACTTCGCTGGGGAGGAGGAGTTGTTCAACGGTCTGAAAGCCGGAGAATTGAATAAAGAATGGACTACGCATCCGGTGCTCCACCTCGATGCCTCACCCGAGTTTTCCGGCAGCATCCTCCCGCTTCTCTATCAGACAGGTTACGTGACGATAAAAGGCTACAACGCTGAAGACGAATCCTACACTCTGGGCTATCCGAACCGAGAGGTCAGGGAGGGATTCCTGAAGGGGCTTCTGAACAGTTACAGAGGCTCGGAAGGGATGAGCGCCTCGTTCGTGCTCCAATTCAACAGGGCGTTGAAAAACAACGACATCAACGGGGCGTTGGAAAGGATGCAGTCTTTCCTTGCCGGAATCCCGTACAATCTTGAGAACAAGTCCGAGAAGCATTTCCAGACCATCATCCACCTTATCTTCTCGCTGCTTGGGCACTACACCCAGGCCGAAGTCAAGTCCGCCATCGGGCGGGCGGACGCCGTGTGTTGGACCAAGGACAGACCCTATGTCTTTGAGTTCAAGGTAGACGGTTCCGCTGAGGAGGCGTTGAAACAGATTGACGAGAAAGGGTATCTGATTCCGTACACGTTTGAGGGCTTGAATGCTAGCACGGGCGCTTCGGCAAACTCTGCCACACCCAAAGATTCAGTGACTTGCAGTAGCACTTTGATAGGTTCAACTTCCGGATCAAGTCCTGGGACAGAATCTGACTCAGCCGCAGCAAGAGCACTCGTCAAGGTCGGGGTCAACATCTCTACCCCGACACGGACGATCGAGTCGTGGAAAGTGGCTGAGGAGTAACCTTCAGATGCCATGCCAGAAGCGTTTCAGACCCCAAATGCACCCGTCACAGTGTTTTTAGACCATGACAGCGGCATACCAAGGCATTATTGCAGCCATCGCAGTCAGCCTTGATATTATCTTTTCTTGGAGGGGCAGGACGTTCCGTCACCCTCAAACAAGAACTGAAACCACTTTTTGTTGAATATACTTTGGACAAAGTCCTGGCTCATCTCTCCCTGGATGCGCGGCACATCACCACTGCCGTATTTATCATTGCACTCATCAAACAAAAGAACCAACTCAAAAGAAGACACACAGCGACAAAGAAGCCATCGATGAACTCTTCCGCCAAGCCACCGAACTGTTTGACCAGTGATTATTCATCGAACCTGGTAAAAAGGTCATAACGCCTTCCCGGAGTTCTCCGTCAATGGTTTGAATTTGGTCTTCCATTTGCTCCAGCTCTTCGCAGTCTTGTACATATTCAAAGATTCGGAACGAACGTAGATCAAATAAGCGTTGTCGCCAAGATATGTGTCCTCAATCTCCGGAGGTGTCTCAGGCATCACAATAACAGGCATCATACGGCTAGATCCTTTGAAGGCATCACCACCGATAAAGGTAACGTTCTCCGGGATCGTGACCTTGGTCAAAGGAAGACCATTGAAAGCCACTGAATCAATAACTTGAAGGCTTTCGGGCAAGGTTATGCTTTTCATCGAAAAGCAGCCCTCAAAAGTAGCCTTATTGACTCTAGTCACTCCTTCTGGAATCGATGAGAATCTAACTTTTTACACTGAGAAAACGCATAAGCTCCCATTGAATTCAATGTGGAAGGCAGCTGAGTCCAAGTCAAAGAGTAACAACCACCGAAAGCATAATTACCGATAGACTTTACACCCTCCGGTAAAGATAGCGGATTGAAGAAGTAACATTCCGAGAACGCCCAAGAACCCAACCTCGTCAAACCTGAAGGCAGTTCTTCGGGTACAATGTTGAAGCAGCGATTGAACGTGCCGTCTCCAATTGATTTAAGCCAGGATGGCAATCTGCTCAGCGCCAGATTAGTACAGCATGAAAAAGCCCAATTGCCAATGTCTGTCAAAGTCTCAGGCAATGAGTTCAACGACAGTTTCTCGCAGAAGCAAAACGCGGCTTCTCCAACGGTGGTCAGGTTGTCCGGTAATTTTGGCAGATTGAGGTTCATGCACTCTTCAAACGCATGGTCACCGATCACCGCCACACTCTCCGGCAACTTGACGGAGCGAAGGTTGGCGCAGCACTTGAACGCTGAATCCGCTACATTTCGAAGGCCGGTGAAATATTCCAATTCCTCGAATGAGGTAATCTCATTGTTCCTCTTGAATACCCACCGCAGGTTCGTCACCTTAGCCGCCTCAGCCTTGGAGAGTTCTCCATCTCCATCCAAATCCCAATTCTTCTCGCAGAGCGCCTTGACCACCGGATCCTTGAACTCAATATTCCGCTCCACCGGAGAAGGCGGTTCAGGCCCGACCGGTTCCTCGCCCGTAACAACTTCCCGTGAATCAGACGAAACTTCATCCCGACCGTTGCCAACCCAAGCTTTATAGCTGTAGGTGGTGGAATATTCAAGGACTTCCAAAATTAATGAATATCCCAGTCCCTCCGCCTTGGCAGCAGCCATCCGCTCCAACGACCGTTCTTCCTCTCCGAAATAAAATCCGAATTCCTTAGCTGAGGAAAGCTCAACCACGCTCTTGAATGTCGCGGTAAGCGTCACCACACGTCCCTCCGCCACCGCACTGACCACTGGCAGCTCCGGAATCCGCAAATTCTCCGGCACAACACCACCCTCGCAGCCGGTCAGTACAACCGCCACGACAAGAAGGAACATATTCATCACCCGAAGAAGGCTCATTTCAATCGGTTTGTCATCAACTGCAAATATACACAATGAAAGTGAATTACGGTCAAGGTTTCCACCACGATTGGCCTGATATCATAAGGATTTTGCGAAATAATCATTATCTTTGGCATTGGACATTAATTGACTAAGGGCTATGGAGGAGAAAAGGATCAGGTACCCGATAGGGGTGCAGACGTTTGACAAGATTATCGAGGGTGGATACCTCTACATCGACAAGACGGGATTCGTCCACGATATGGCGACAAACTATTCGTATGTGTTCCTCAGCAGGCCGCGGAGGTTCGGGAAGTCGCTGCTGTCTTCCACGATCCATAGTTACTTTGAGGGAGAGAAGGAACTGTTCAACGGGCTGAAGGCCGGGGAGATGAAGAAAGACTGGACCAGACACCCTGTGTTCCATTTTGACATGTCCACGGCGAAGCATTGCGACGAGGGGCAGCTGCTCAGCGAACTGAGCCTCAAACTTGTTCGCTATGAGGAGATTTATGGGAAAGGTGATGACGAGGAAATAATCAACCAGCGGTTTGAAGGGCTTGTCCACAGGGCGGTGGAGCAGACGGGCGAAAAGGCCGTCATAATCATTGATGAATATGACGCGCCGTTGCTGGATGTGATGAACGACAAGGAGCGGCTGGTGCCTATGCGGCAGATCATGAGGAACTTCTACAGCCCGATCAAAAGTCTGGATCCGTACCTTAGGTTCGTGTTCATCACGGGAATCACCAAGTTCGCGCAGCTGAGCATATTCAGTGAGCTGAACAACCTGATGAACATCTCAATGATGCCGGAATATTCAGCGATCTGCGGAATCTCTAAAAGTGAGCTTGACAACGGAATGCAGGAGCCTGTCCAGACTTTGGCCGAGAGACTGCGCGTTTCGTTCGAGGAGGCCAGAGAACTGCTGAAAGACAACTATGACGGGTATCATTTCAGCGAAGAGTCCGAGGACATCTACAACCCGTTCAGCTTGATGAAAGCTCTGGCCGTCAAGAAGATAGGAAGTTATTGGTTTGAGAGCGGAACACCGACTTTCCTGATTGAAAGGATGCGGGAGGAACGGATGGACGAGACCAAGCTTGACAGGATGAGTGAGATCTCGGAAAGTGATTTTGACATCTCTCCGGAAGTCACCAACAGCGTCCTGCCATTGCTCTATCAAGCTGGTTATCTGACCATTAAAGGCTATGATCAAGAAGACGGGCCATACACTCTGGGCTACCCGAACAAGGAAGTAAGAGAAGGATTCCTGAAAGGCCTTCTCGCAAACTATAAGAGTGCGGAAGGGATGAGTGCCTCATTCGTGCTCCAGTTCAACAAGGCCTTGAAAAACAATAATATCGATGGAGCTTTGGAAAGGATGCAGTCTTTCCTTGCGGGAATCCCGTACGATCTGGAGAACAAGTCCGGGAAGCATTTCCAGACGATCATCTACCTGATCTTCTCGCTGCTGGGCTACTACACCCAGGCCGAGGTGAAGTCCGCGATCGGAAGGGCGGATGCTGTGTGCCGGACCAAGGACCGGATCTATGTCTTTGAGTTCAAAGTGGACGGGTCAGCGGACGAGGCACTCAGGCAGATTGACGAGAATGGGTATCTGATTCCGTACAGGTTTGAAGGGGCGGAAAACCATGAAGCAGCATCAATCACGAAACTGGTCGCATAGCCTGTCGAAGCGACCAACAGTGACGCCTCGGCAAGCTCTGCATCTGGGAGAAGACTCGTCAAGGTCGGAGTGAATATCTCCACCCAGACCCGCACGATCGAGTCGTGGAAGATTGCCACTGAATAAAGGAATAATAAGCAATACCTTTATGTCCCCGTGCACCGCAACTAATCGGAACAAAATCACAGCACATTGTAAACCAATTCAGAGATACTGTAAAGTATATCAGTTAAACATCCTCTAAAGTGTCAACCATTATCATGGAAGTCCGAGGTGGTTTTCCCGACCGGCAGGCCGGTCAGAAGCCGATCCTGCGGACATGATTCTCTGACGAGATCCTTTCATCGTCACAGTAAGAACGAATTTCCTCGAAGAATGGTTCCTCACCGGTAAGGATGAACTGAACCGTCCTCTTCCGGCAGATGTTCTCAATCTGTCCTCCGGACAGGTCGTAACTCTCCGACAGCGTAAGCGCCTCTCCCGCAGATAATTCCGGAATCATCGAGGCCCAGATCTTCGCTCTGGCCTCTTTCGACGGACGACCGAACCTGATCTTATAAAGGAACCTCCGCTCGAAAGCCTTGTCCAGATTGTCCGTCAGGTTGGTCGTGGCGATAAGAATCCCGTCCAGGTTCTCCATCTCTTGAAGAATTATGTTCTGGATGCTGTTCTCCATCTTGTCCACCGCGCTCGTCGCGCCTTCCTTCCTGACTCCGAAAACTGCGTCAGCCTCGTTGAACAGCAGGATCGGAGCGACCTCTGAGCTGTTCACCAGCTCACGGTAACTGTCGAAAAGGCCCTTGATGTTCTTCTCGCTCTCTCCCACGAAGCAATCCTTGATCTTCGTGACATCGACCGAGACGATCAACCTTCCGGTCTCCCTCGCAAGCTGGTAGACCGTCTCAGTCTTTCCGGTTCCAGGAGAGCCATAGAACAGGCACGTGAACCCGGTGCGCATCCCCTTGTCGCTCAAGGCCTTCTTGACCTGGGCGTACCTCTCCTCGGACAGAATGCCACGCAATGTACCAACCTTGCGACCCTCCTCTTCACCGTAGAACAGTTTTTTCTCTTTGATGGTCTTGCAATCAATGGTTCCGGCCACGGTCTTCTGCGCCTTTCTCAATCCTCCGGCTTCCTTGAATATCTCCTCCTTGACCGAGTCCTTGATCTTGAAGAAATCCTTGGATTTGACCCCGTTCTCTGAGGAATATTCAATCAAGCCTTTCTCCTGGAGGTCAAGTTCCTCTCTGGAATATCTCGCTTTCAGGACATCCAGATCATCTTCGTGATCCTCTCCGAAAACATCCTCCAGATCATGCCAGCCGACCATATCGTCATCCTCGCTGAAGTACCTGTAGCACAGCGCATAAAAAGCTACGCGCTCACTATTGGACAAACGTTTTTCTCCATCAAGGATTCCGTATTTCCGCATCGCTGACGCGACCGATGTCTTCGGATTGTCCTGAACCAATGCGTCCAGCTCCATGAGCATCGGCTCATATTCCAATTCGTTGGCCTCGCGGAGTTTGAACAGCTGCTTGAATCGCTTCAGGACTCCCACGGCAGTGTACCATTCCGTGCCGGGTTTGCAATATCCATTGTCCCCGGTGATCGCCTTTACAACCTCCTCCGGAACACGGATGCTGTTGCGGTCCGCCTTTAACCTGACAAGCCATTTGCCAGCCAGAACCTTGAGATCATCGCTGTACTGGAGGAACTCAAGGTAGCTCAAACCCATAAATTCCGCCAAGTCACTTTGTTCCAATCTATAGGAAGAAGATTTTTCCATTATCGCGGAGAACAGGATGACCTGGTCCGCCGTAAGCTCAAGCCTCCTCATAAGGGCGCGGATGTCGCACGCCGCCAATCTAATCCGATCCGCTGTCAGAGACAAGGTCTCATCCCCGTCACTCCCCTTGACCTTGAGGGTGGTGATAACCGAATTCATACATTGAATCAAAGTCTTGTGTCTCATAATCCGTGTTTCTTTTTCAACGATGCAAAGATATCACGGCACATTGCCAAAACATGGCAGTAAGAAATTTTCATGATTCCAAGGAAGAGTCACTGACAGAGTCGGACCCAAGGAAGACTTGAGGACGCCTATCGGTGGCAATACCTCACGACCTTGTTTATGGATCAATAGTCAAAGCCTTGTACTTAGTCTTCCACTCACTCCAGTTCGGGGCGGTCATGTACTTCTCAACGGAGACGGCCGGGACGAAGATCACATTGGCATTGTCGCCAAGGAATGTGTCCTCCAGTTCAGGCGGGGTCTCTGGAAGGACTATCACTTGTCTAAGATGGCCACAACCATTAAATGCCTGAGGACCGACATAACAAACGCCACGTGGAATTGTGATCTGCGAGAACAAGCAATTAGCGAAAGCCCTAGTCTCAATCTTGTTAAGATTCTCTGTCAATGTCAGCGTTTCAATGCCCCGACAGTTCTCAAAAACGCCTTCATGCAGGCAGTATATACTAGAAGGCAACTTTGTCAGTTTCAATTTATGACAAGAAAAGAACGCATACTGGCCGATCTCCAGCAAACCGTCAGGCAGATCTGTCCAGGCCAAAGACCCACACCCCTGGAAGGCGTACCTGCCAATCTCTTTGACTCCCGACGGGATGTTCTTAGGATTAAAATCGACATCGTTACAAAATGCCCAATCTCCAATGTAATGAACATTCGCGGGAAGTTCCGCTGGAGCCACTCCCGGACAGTCGGCGAAAACACCACCTTCTATCGTTGTCAGTTTCGAAGGCAAGGCGGCAAGCTGGATGTTTGAACAGCGCGAGAACGCCCAACTGCCTATTTCAGTTATGGTTTCAGGTAAAGAAATCAAAGGCATCCTGGAACATCCGACAAATGCATGAGTCTTGATTGTTGTCAGATTGTCAGGCAGTTTGGACAGGAGCATATTCCCGCACTCAGCGAACGCGCGCTCTCCGACAACCAAGACACTTTCAGGCAATCTCACATCCGCAAGGTTGCGGCAGAGTTTGAAAGCGGAATCAGCCACACTCTTCAAGCCGGTGAAACATTCAAGCTCCTCAAAGGACGAGATCGCCTCGTTTCCCATGAACGCCAACCCAAGATCCGTCACCTTGGCAGCTTCCGCCTTGGACAGTTCGCCATCCCCGTCCAGATCCCAATTTTTTACGCAGATCGCCTTGACAGCAGGATCCTTGAACTCGATGTTCCGCTCCACCGGAGAAGGTGGATCAGGCCCGACCGGTTCATTCCCCGTCGCCACCTTACGCAAATCAGAAGTCAACTCATCACGTCCGTTGCCGACCCAAGCCTTATAGAGGTAAGCGGCGGAATATTCAAGGTTCTCCAAGGTCAATGAATATTCCAATCCGTCTGCCAAGGTCGCTGTCAGACGATCCATGGAATTTTCATCCTTCCCGAAATAAAAACCGAACTCCAGCGCTGAGGAAAGATCTCTCTCGCTCTTGAATGTAGCGGTAAGTGTAACCGCGTCACCATTCACAGCGACGCTTACGGATGAAAACGAAGGGGAACGCATCTCCGGCACAAGGCCGACCTCGCAGCCGGTCAAGACGACCGCCACAGCAAGGAGAAGCATCCTTATTTTCCTCGAAAAGTCCATTAATTGGTCTGATATCGACTGCAAATATACACATTATATTCAGAATCGTTGTTATTGACAATGGAGATGGAGGAGAAAATGATCAGGAAGACAGACTCCGTGCGCAAAAAGGGCGATCTCACCCACAAAGCGATGAAAATCAAGCTCCCGTGCGCTGAACCAACGATCATACGCACGGGATTCTGTTTATCGTGTTGACAAGGTCGCTTACCGCAATGGCGATGAATAGTCCTTGACAGTAGCAGGATGTCTAAAAGCCTGACAAGGTTTTATTTCATTGTCACCTTGACGACATAGTCCTCCGCTGGAAGATCAGTGGGGAGTGTGATGAAGAGTTTCTCTCCGACTTTCTTGACGGGCAGGACGGAGCCGTCCGCCAATGCCTTCACGGACTTAACCTTGGCCTTCTTGGCAATCGGAATCTCAAGGACAGCGCCAGGATTCTGGAGAACATGAAGGTAAAACGTCTTGCCTCCGGCCAGAGGGGCGGTTGACACTCCCCATTCCTGCTCGGAGACCGGGCCAGGGCCGCAGCCTTTGATGGACTCGGAATTGACCTTCATCCACTGGCCGATCTCCTTCAGCAAGGCAAGCGCGGCCTCGGGAAGACGGCCGTCAGCGCGGGGGCCGATGTTCAGCAGAAGATTCGAGTTCAGAGAGACTGCCTTGGCCAGAGTCGCGACAAGCTGGGCCGAAGTCTTGTAGTCCCGGTCTGAGACACTGTACCCCCACGTGTGGTTCATCGTCTGACACATCTCCAGAGGGAGCTTGTCGCTGACCATCTGTCCTTCGGAATAGCCGGCGGTGTTCTGCCCCGGAAGATCCCTTTCGAACATCTGGAAATCCTCTCCCTCAATCGGTTGAATGTGATGGTTGTTACCGATCAAGCAGGCAGGATCCACAGAATGAATATATTCATAGAACTCAGGCATCCTCCAATTGAAAGGAACCGAGTCGCGCTTGTGGTCCCAATAGCCGTCAAACCAAAGGGCACGGACGGGAGCGTACTGGGTCATCAACTCCTTGACCTGCCGCTTCATGAAGCCAAGATAGTGGTCATAGTCAGGATGGTCGCCCTTGCGCCCGGTATTGCGACCGGACTCGCCAAGCGGGTAATCCTCCCGGATCCAGTCCAAAATGGAATAGTAGAACTGAAGACTCAGACCTTCCTTATGACAGGCATCCGCGAGATCCCTCATCACGTCCTTTCCCCAAGGGGTAGCCTTTACGATGTTGTAGTCCGAAGCCTTGGTGTCGAACATGGAAAACCCGTCATGGTGGCGGGAAGTGATTGTCACATAGCCTGCTCCGGCATCCTTGAAAGCCTTCACCCACTCCTCGGCGTCGTAGCCGGCGGGATAAAAGGCGGAGGCCGCGTGGGCATATTCATCCTTGTTCAGGCCGCCAAGATTGAGGTACCATTCCCCTTGAGCGTACGAGGCATATATTCCCCAATGCAGGAATATTCCGAAGCGGTCGTTGACTAATTGGCGGCGCGCCTCAAGATTCTCCGGCGATGGTTGATAATGATTCTGTGAATACCCCGTCACAGCGGCCACGAGTGAAAGGCAGACAGCCAGAAAAGAGGTTCTCAGTGTCTTCATTGTGAAAGTTTTTAATGAGGTCGGCGGCTTGCACAAGCCGCCGGCCAGAATCTATCTCTCAGGATAAAGCGATCCTGCGATGCCCATCTGGAGACCGCGCAACTCGGCGATGCCCCTCATCCTGCCGTAGCATGAATATCCCGGATTGGACTTCTTGTGAAGGTCATCGCACATTCTGTGGCCGTGGTCCGGACGGCAGAACACGCGGAACTTACGTTCCTGCATCACCTCCAGCAGGGTCCTCATCATTCCGTACATGTCCACGTCACCGGCAAGGTGAGTGTCCTCGAAATAGTTGCCCTCGGAATCACGCTTCGTGCTTCTGAAATGCACGAAATCCGTCCTGTCACCGAACTCGCGCATCATTCCGACAAGATCGTTGTCAGCCCTGATGCCGAAAGAGCCTGTGCAGAGACAAAGTCCGTTGGACCAGTTCGGAACTGCGGCGATGAGTTTGCGGAAGTCCTCGGCTGTGGAAAGAATCCTCGGAAGGCCAAGAATCGGGAACGGAGGATCGTCCGGATGAATGACCATTCTGACACCGACCTCGTCCGCCACAGGGCAGATCTGGCTCAAGAAAAAGATAAGATTATTTCTGAGTTTCTCGGAATCAATCCCATTATACCTTTCGAGCTCTTTTCTGAACTGATCCAATGTAAAGCTTTCCTCGCTGCCGGGAAGCCCGGCGATCATCGTGCGGGTGAGTTTGTGGATCTCCTCGGCGTCCATCTTCTCGAAACGGGCCTTGGCCTTGGCGATGTCCTCGGCTGGATATTCCTTCTCCGCCCCAGGTCTTTTCAGTATGAAAAGGTCAAAGGCAAGCAGGGCCGCGCGCTCGAAACGCAGGCACGTTGAACCGTCCGGCAGCCTGTAGTCCAAATCGGTCCTTGTCCAGTCAAGCACCGGCATAAAGTTGTAGGTCACGCACTTGATACCGCATTCAGAAAGGTTGCGCAGTGTCTGCTTGTAGTTCTCGATGTACTTGAGGTAGTCTCCCGTCCGGGTCTTGATGTGCTCATGCACCGGAACACTTTCGACAACACTCCAGGTGAGGCCCCAATCGGCGACCTCCTTTTGGCGTGCCCTGATCTCCTCGACCGGCCAAACACATCCGTTAGGAATATGATGAAGCGCGTGGACGATGTCAGTCACGCCCGTCTGCCTGATGTAATCCAGAGAGATAGGGTCATTAGGACCATACCACCTCCAGCTTTCGCGCATTAGAACTATATTCTTATCCATGTTCCTTAGATCGAAAAAGCGTCAAAACCACCATCTACAACGTTGATCGTTCCCGTCACAGCCTTTGAGGCGTCAGAGGCCAGCCAATGGAGGGTTCCGAGAAGCTCCTCAGGCTCAAGGAAACGTCCGAACGGAGTGTGGGCCAAGATCTTGTGCGAGCGGTCCGTCAGACTGCCGTCTGGATTGGTGAGCAGGGAACGGTTCTGGTTGGTGAGCAGGAAACCAGGAGCGATGGCGTTGACCCTGAAGCCCTCACCGAACTTGATGGCAAGCTCTCCGGCAAGGTATTTTGTCCAGTTAGCCACGGCAGCCTTGGCGACACCGTAGCCGGCGACCCTGGTCAAAGGTCTGAGAGCGGTCTCGCTGCAGAAGTTGATGATCGAGCCCTTTTTCCTCTCCACCATAGCCTTGGCGAAGACCATCGTAGGAAGAACAGTGCCGAACAGATTGAGATCCACAACCTTGCGGACAGCCTCAACATCCAGGTCGAAGATGGTCTTCTCCGGTGGAACTGTGGCTGCGGCCATGTTGCCACCGGCAGCGTTCAACAGGATGTCAATCCCACCGAACCTCGCCACAATCTCCTTGCAGTTTGCCTCAAGCGTCTCCTTGTCAAGCACATTGGTAGGCAGGAAGCAAGCCTCTCCACCATCGGCTTTGATCTCGGACACAATGCTTTCACCTTTCTCGGCAGCCCTGTCAAGATCCAGAAGGGCGACCTTTGCCCCCTGCGCCGCGAAATATTTCACGATGGTCGCACCGAGAACCCCACAGGCTCCGGTCATAACGACTACTTTACCCTTGATGTCAAAAAGATTTTCCATAATAATATTTATTTAATTGGCATAGATTCTATAACCTTCGTATTAATTTCTTTAAGCTTGTCTTCATCCATTTTGATGACCTTGCGGTCATATGTCATAAGCCCGTTGACCTCACCCTCGACATCGGTCGTCTGGGTGTAGACAGCGCCACAGACACCCTGCTTCACCAAAAGGATCAGATGATCCGCGAATCTTGAATATTCAGCAAGCACCTCGTCTCCATTCTTGTACTGAACGTAGCCCCAATTGCGGTCCGGCTGCCAGAGGTGGCCCTCAAGCGGAAGGCCGATGCCGCCAAATTCACCTAAGACATTAGCCATCTTAGGATCCCAAAGACGAATAGCCGGATAAGGGTAATGATGGTTGTCCAACACGTCACCGCAATCAGGCACCCAGTTACCTCCGGAGGACATGTTGATAAGCCTTGTAGGATCCTGAGCTCTTGTGAAGTCAACGACAGCACGGGTGTCAAACTGCCCCCATGCTTCATTGAACGGCACCCACATCACGATACAAGGGAACTTCTTCACCTGGGCGATGATCTCGGACCACTCCTTGTAGTAATTGGCCCTGGCCTGAGGCGTGGCAGGGAAATCGATGCCTTCATTGTAACTGTGGAATCCCCATTTTTTGGAAGCGGCAAAGCACGGCATGTCCTGCCAAACCAGCATCCCGAGCTGGTCGCAGTAGTAGAACCAGCGGGACGATTCGACCTTAATGTGCTTACGGATCATGTTGAACCCGAAGTCCTTGGTCTTCTGAATATCAAATTTCAGAGCCTCGTCCGTCGGTGCGGTATAGAGTCCGTCCGGCCACCAGCCCTGGTCAAGCGGACCGAACTGGAAAAGCGGCTTGCCGTTAAGTCCCATTAGTCTGGTTTCCGGGTTCTTTTGATAAATGGACACCTCACGCATCGCCGTGTAGCCATGGACGGAATCCAAAGACTTCCCGCCACGAAGCACAGAGATCTCCAATCCGTAAAGATAAGGCGAATCCGGAGACCAGAGTCTCACATCCTTTACCGGAAGAGTGGCCACGCCGTCAGGAGCTGTCCTTACCTGGGCGATAACTTTGCCGGACACGCCGTTCTCAGTCGAATAGCCAACTCCGCCGTCAAGCAGCTTGACACTCACGACATCGCCTTCCTGCAAGCCCTCGGTGTCCACCGAGACACTCATTGTGCCGGCCTTTATGTCCGAAACCGCATAATAGTCAGTAATCCTGGCCTTTGAGACAGGCTCAATCCAGACGCTCTGCCAGATTCCAGAGACAGCTGTGTACCAGATTCCGTTAGGGTTCTTCACTTGTTTTCCGCGTGGCTGGAAATCATTGTCGGTCGCATCCTCCACCCTGACGACAAGAGTGTTGTCACCAGATTTCAGATAAGGAGTGATGTCGAAGGAGAAATGAGTGTAGCCTCCGGTGTGCCTGCCGACCTGAATGCCATTGACAACCACGTCAGCCTGCCAATCGACAGCCTCAAAATTGAGCATCAAGCGCCTGCCCTTCCATGCCGACGGGACCTTGAATGTTGTCCGGTACCAAAGGGCGTCATCCGGGGTCAAAGTGCGACCTGCTCCGGAAAGAGAAGACTCCACTGCGAACGGCACAAGAATCTGACCATCAAACGTCTCCGGCAAAACGGCGTTCTTGGGGGTAATTGAATATTCCCACAAGCCGTTCAGGGATTTCCATTCGGGACGGACCATCTGGGGGCGCGGATATTCCCGATGTACGTTATCAGGCGTAACATCATCCGCCCACTTTGTGCGGATGTGGTCTCCGGCCGGAGCCCAGGATTGCGCGAAGGCTGTGGCGGTGAGCACCAGTGAAGCAGCAAGTGCAGACAAGATTTTCTTTTTCATTGCATTTATTAATTAGTATTATTAATTCGAATCATCCGGCATCGATCGCATATTTCACAAACTTGGACTCGTGGCAGTCATTCTCAGTCTTAAGGACTCTGATTATTCATCCTTGCTGAAAAAGGAAAAATGAACGCGCCCGTATTTCTTCTCTTTCCTAAAGTATTCATGTGCGGTGAACGAGTGCTCGTCTCCGTGCTCGAGGATGAAATAGCATCCGGGGTGAAGTATGCCCGCCGCGAAGACCTTGTCGGGCAATGTATCCAATCCCTCGAGAGCGTAAGGAGGATCGGCGAAGACTATGTCAAACATCTCATGGCAGACGCCAAGAAAATCGAACACATTGTCCCTCACCGTCGTGACATTGTCAAGGCCGAGCCTGCCGGCCTCAGTCTTGATGAACGACGCGTTCTCCCTGGCCATCTCGACCGACCAGACCCGGCCCGCCCCCCTTGAGGCGAACTCAAATGCCACCGCGCCCGTACCGCCGAACAGATCCAGGACTTTCAGCCCCCCGAACTCATACTCATTGTCGAGCACATTGAACAAACCCTCGCGGGCAAAGTCGGTTGTAGGCCTGGCCTTGTAGCCGGCAGGCGGGTTGACAGTCTTGCCGCGCAGTTTTCCTCCGATGATTCTCATAACAGCTCGACAGATTTGAAATAACGGTAAAGGGACATCTCCTCTTCCTCAGTCAAAGGTGTCCTGAAATAGACCGATGAGACCTCAGGGTTAAGCTGGAGCTTTCTTACCGCCATGAACAGAAAGTACTCGGCCGTTGTGAAATCGGCCGCGCGGAACACATTCGCCAAAAGAAGATCGCGGCCCTGGGATATTCCAAGATGAAGGTAACCGGAAGCGTAAGAGGCGACTATCCTGTTGTAGTCGTCAACTTTTTGCATATCCTTCAGAATGTAGTATAGTTCAGGGAGTATTTCCGGATTCCTGCCATCTGAGTCCAGCACTGACCGCGAGATTGTCCTGGAGAGCATCTCACCGATAGACAACGAGTAGACGAGCTCGGCGGAATACTCTGGCAAAGGTACATGTCCGACGCTGTCCCCATCATCAAGGATGACAGTGTCGGACAGAATCCTGCGCATGGAGGATTCCTCAAAGAAGGACACAGGTACGAGAGCCACTTTCGGAGTCAAGAGAGAGACCACAACCTGCCGGTACCGCCTCTGAAGCTCGGGCGCGGTGAAAACTGTCCCCGCGCCAAGCCACCCTGACTCCCGGACAGCCGACCCTTCGGTTACCTTAAAAGAATATCCATTCAAGCATACTTGAATGGATATTCCGTTCACCATCTGTTCCGGGCCCCGATTCATATAAACCAACAGGTAACGGCAATGGATTACTCCCAGTTGCCGACATTGTTGTTAGGAGCGGAAATGCTTCCTACCATAAGACCTTCATAACGGCCTTGATCCTCACACTCAGCGACCTTGTTGACCACCAGCTGATGGTTCATTCCATTCAGAATAGACTTCCACGGCATCTTGGCCTCAAACAAAGGCACGTTAACTCCGGAAACCTTCTTTACAACAGCGTCCATCTCAATCTTTGTGACATCGGCCACAGTCTCACCATCGGTGGCGAAAGGAATCTGGTCGATCTTGTTGATGTCAAAGTCAGGCCTGTTGCGGAACAGGGTGTCCTTGACAGCGATCTTGTTCTGGATAGAGAACACGAGATTCTTGTCTCCAGCCTCGTAGAGTTTGTAAAGACCCTCATCCGTGATTCCCTTGTGTGACTTCTTGACTTCGTTGGTGTGGGCGACGGCCAGCGAGTCATCCGGCGAGCCTACCTGCATGAGGACAATCATCTGGCCATTGTCATAGAACTGCTTCAGGGTGTCGAAAGAAGCCGTGAACCTTTCGTTCACACCCTTGAAAGCAACCTGAAGGTCACGGATGTCCTTAAGCCTCTGAACCGCGACTTTCTGCCTTACCTCAACCTCCTTGTTGAACCTTACCGGTTCCATGATGCCGTCATAGATCTTGTAGACTAAAAAGATTGCGCAAAGCGCCAGCACGATGCAGAGGATCGTTTTCAGTGTCTTGTTCATATTCTTTGTTTTTATGTTTTTCTACACTAGAACCGACTATGCGTCAATTCTTGACAAAGTTAGAAAATTGATTTATGAAATGCAATATAATATTTGTAATTTTGCAGACAGCAATGAAAGACATAGCATTTTTTGACAGATTGACGGGCGACGCCTCCCGTGCGGCCATTGTCGTGCACACCCACCCGGACGGTGACGCGGTAGGCAGCGGGACAGCGATGGCACGCTACCTTGCCGACATCAAAGGCAAGGACACGGCTCTGGTCTTGCCCGACGGCATCCCGGATTCCATCTCATTCATGACACGATGGGCTGATCCAGGCAGGGTGATCGTGTTCGACAAGGAGACAGACAAGGCCAAGGGGAGGATCGAGTCCAGCGACCTGATCATCTGCCTTGACTGCAATTCTTTCTCAAGGACAGCCGGGATGGAAAGCTTGCTTAGAGAGTCCCAGGCCCGCAAAATATTGATTGATCATCACTTGAACCCAGAGTCAGAATCTTTCGACCTGACTTTCTCCAAAACCGGAATCTCCTCTGCCAGCGAATTGTTGTTCTGGATCCTGATGGAAACTCCCCAGATCCACGGCGATGCATCTTCATTGCCGGAAGGATGCGCGTCCGCCCTGCTTACCGGGATGACAACGGACACCAACAATTTCGCCAACTCAGTCTTTCCGAGCACGTTGGAAATGGCCTCGAGGCTCATGGCCGCCGGCGTGGACCGGGACGGCATTCTCTCTGAGCTGTACAACAAATTCAGGGAGAACCGCCTCAGGCTTTTGGGTTACCTTATAAGCGAAAAGCTCACCATAACCCCCGAGGGGGCGGCCGTCATCATCTTGGACAAAGAGACGCAGGACATGTTCGACTTCCGCAGAGGTGAAAGCGAAGGATTCGTGAACTTACCGCTGTCCGTAGCGAAGGTGAGGATGAGTGTTTTTCTGACGCAGGAAGACAATCTTTTCAAGGTGTCTGTCCGCTCGAAAAAAGGCACATCGGCAAATGATTTCGCGGCCAGGTACCTCAACGGAGGCGGTCATGAACTGGCCGCCGGAGGGAAACTGGCCATAGGAAAAGATTTGGCCACAGCGGAAAGTGTCGGGGCATACATCTTGAAAGCAACGGGAAAGTTTTTGGGAATATGACTTGGGACATGACAAAAAATCCACTCTGGCCCATCATTGTGATGATGGCAGGAACCGCCCTTGCCTGTTCGTGCGGAAAGAGCGGGACCGAAGACATCTACACGAGGCAGGACAGCAACATAGAATCCATTGTCAGCACTTTGGCTCCGGAAGGTTCAGGAGCTGCCGTTGATTACTTTGACGGCGCGGTGAGGGTGACCGTCGCCCACGGTGAAGGCAGCCGGCTCGGAGACGGAGGCACCGTTTCGTTCTACTACGCCGGCTACATAATCAACAGTCCAAGCATCACTGAAGGCAACCTGTTCGTCACGAACAACAAGGAATTCGCAAGAGCCTCAAATTGGAACGTGACAGACACCTCCCTCTTCAAGCTCAGCACGGTGGACCTTTCTGAAGACAAACTTGTCAAAGGACTGAGGAAAGGTCTGCCAGGGGTCAGAGGTGGAGACGAGTGCTACATTCTGTTCAACGGGAAGTATGGCTTCGGCAAGCACACGACCGGCAAAGTGCCCGGGAACTCGGCATTGGCCTATCATTTGTGGATAACCAATGTCGCCGACAATTGAAAGGACGGCAATTAAAAAGAAAAAAACAGACAGTATGAGAATATTCGGGAACAAGATCGTTTCGCTCGCCATGGCCGCGGCCACGGTGGCCTCACTTGCCGGGGCGTGCGCAAAAGAGAACACAGAGTCCGTCAACGCGGACAACAAGATCTACTTAGATGCCTGGATGAGCACCCGGCATCCCGGCATTCAGCCTACGGGCCTCGGGGTGTACATAATCGATGATCAGGCAGGCACCGGAGAGGCCGTGACAGAAGATGATTACTATTTTTTTGTCAGGTACACCAAGACGGACCTCGATGGCACCATCGGAAGCACAACAGAGGAGAAAGTCGCCCAGCGGATCGGCACCTACACCAAAGGCGACTACTATGGGCCGACTGTGGTTCTGAACAGCGGGCTTGCCACTCAGGTCGGAGTACTTGAGATGATAAAAGGGATGAAGGTCGGAGGCACCAGGACCGCGGTGGTTCCAGGCTGGCTGAACGTCACCATAAAAGGGACAGAAGGCTACGAGACAGGAGAGGACTACCTGGAAAACGAGACAGGAAGCAACGCGATCTACACTATTACGCTTGCCGACAAGACCACTGACATCCACAAATGGGAGGTGGATTCTCTGGAAAGGTACACGGCACGGGTGATGGACAATGTCGACTCGACATTCTACGGCTACTACTACCAACAGCTTAAGGCACCATCCGACACCACCACATTCCCGCGCGACACAACCTTTTACATAAATTACACAGGCAGGCTCTTGAACGGCCAGGTCTTCGACACCACAATCGAGGACACCGCGAAGGTTCATGGGATTTACTCATCCTCTAAAACCTACGAGCCCCAAATGGTCAAGCTGAGCGAGACCTACGCAGACATCACGCTGGGAGGGTCAGGAAGCTCCGATGGAAGCACCACCATCAACGGATTCGCCTACTGCCTGTCCAAAATGAAAGCCTTCGAGAAGGGGGCATGCGCGTTCTACTCCTACCTTGGGTACGGCTACAGCGGCAATGGAAACGCTATCCCGGCATACGCGCCTCTCACGTTTGAGATAGAGGTGGTAGACAAACCTTAGAACAAATCAGCAGCAGGATTATGCCACAAACACAGACGGTTCCCACTGAGCTGGGAAGTGAAAGCATCGGCAAGTTGCTTAAGAAGTACGCAGTCCCTGGAATCATCGCCATGACTGCGTCTTCACTCTATAATATGGTGGACAGCATCTACATCGGGCATATTCCCGAAACAGGGTCGCTGGCCATCTCCGGGCTCGCCGTGACCTTTCCCCTGATGAATCTAAGCACAGCGCTAGGCACCCTCGTCGGTGTCGGAGCAGCTACGATGATCTCAGTGCTTCTTGGCCAGAGAAACTACAAGATAGCAAACAAGGTCCTGGCCAATGAGGTGACGCTGAACTGCATCATCGGTCTCCTCTTCACTTTGGTCTGCCTGACGTTCCTGGATCCGATCCTTTACTTTTTCGGCGCCAGCGGGAACACCCTGAAGTACGCCAGGGACTACATGGAGATCATACTTTACGGCAACGTCTTCACCCATCTTTACTTCGGGCTTAACAACATCATAAGGTCCTCAGGCAATCCGAGGATGGCCATGGGGCTGACCCTGTTCACGGTCATCCTCAACAGCATTCTGGACCCGATATTCATCTTCACGCTCGACATGGGCGTCCGTGGGGCGGCGCTGGCCACTGTCATCTGTCAGGTGATCTCGCTTGCGTATTCGATTTACTATTTCACCAGAAAGGGCAACACTCTTCGGCTGCCACGGAGATTCTTCGAACTTGACTGGAGGATAGCAAAGGACTCGCTCGCCATCGGGATGGGGCCTTTTCTTATGAACTCCGCATCATGCATCGTGACCATGTTCATCAATCAGCAGCTGCTGAAATATGGCGGAGACCTCGCGATCGGAGCGTTCGGAATCATCAACAGGATCAACTTCCTGTTCATCATGATCGTGATGGGATTCAACCAGGGGATGCAGCCTATAGCCGGGTACAATTTCGGTGCGAGGAAATACTCCAGGGTGCGGGAAGTCTTTCTGCGGACTTCGATGTGGGCCACGATCGTCACTGGACTATGGTTCGTAACGTCAGAGTTTTTCCCGGGAATCCTTGTGGGGATATTCACAAACGACCCAAGCCTTAAAGTGGTTGCCGAGAAGGGAATCAGGGTCATGAATCCGATGGTCCTTCTGGTCGGCTGGCAGATGGTCTCGACAAACTTGTTCCAGAGCCTGGGAATGGTGAAAAAATCCATTTTCCTGTCCTTGAGCCGCCAGCTGCTCTATTTGGTGCCTCTTCTGTACACACTTCCAGTCTTCTGGGACATCCACGGGGTGTTCGCGGCTTTTCCTGTGTCTGACGCCCTGGCCTGCATCACAACCCTTATCCTGATCCGTGGCCTGATGCGTAAATTCAGCAGGCTGAAGGACGGGGATGAGCCGACAATTCTAGGAAGCACGATCTCATAGCAAAAAAATGTCAGGAATATGAATGTTCAGAACAGAATAATAATCAATGTCGGACGCCAGTTCGGCAGCGGAGGGAAGCTCATAGCCTTAAGGCTCAGCGGGATTCTCGGCATACCGGTCTATGACAACGAACTGATCTCCAAAGCCGCGGACGAAAGCGGTTTCAGCAGGGAACTGTTTGAACGCAGCGATGAGAGGAGGAGCATATTCAACATTTCATCGTTCTTCGGAAACGGAAGGTTCGGCGGTGCTGACAACTATGTGGGTGACAACGAACTTTTCAAGATACAAAGTCTAGTCATCAAGAACATCGCGTCTAAAGGATCCGCGATCTTTGTCGGAAGATGCTCAAACTACATTCTCCGCGAGCTCAGCTGTCTTGACGTGTTCATCACCGCTCCACTGGAAGATCGCATGAAAAGGGTCGCAAAACGGCTGGAAATCAGTTTGGACGAGGCCCGGACACAGATTCAGAAGCAGGACAGGACAAGAGAAGCCTACTACAATTTCTTTACATTCGGCAACTGGGGCATGTCAACCGACTACGACCTCTGCGTCGATTCTTCCATCCTGGGAATAGACGGCACGGCTGACCTCATCATTGACTTCGGGAGAAAAGCCGGATTGATTTAAGAATATGATGGATTCCAAAACCAGGAGAGTCATCGCGGCAGCGGCCTGTGTCATTGTGACAGCGGCTCTAGTGCTTGCAGGAAAGTCGACATTCGGCAAAAGGACCAATGCAGAGGCCGAAGCGGCGCGTCCCGTGCCCGTGAACCTCAATCAGACCTTGACCAACGAGATGTCCGACACTTCCTCACTGGAGGGATTTGACAGACAGGTCAAGGATTATCTCAAATTCTGGGGAATCCACGGGGCGTCGCTTTCGGTCATGAGGAACGACTCGCTTCTTTTCGCCAAGGGCTATGGCGAAGCCGACACAAACAAAGAGATGCAGCCAGGCAACATCCTCAGGATGGCATCAGTCTCCAAGCTTGTGACTGCGGTCGGGATCATGGTGCTGCAAGACAGCGGCAGGCTGAGCATAAAGGATCATGTGTTCGGGCCAAAGGGAATTCTGAATGACTCGGTCTACAACACTGCGATAAAAGACACGCTCTACTACAAGATAACCGTTGAAGATCTGCTCAGACACAAGGGAGGCTTTTCAAGAAGGGGCGGAGACCCCATGTTCTCCACACGGTGGATAATGATGCAGAACGGCTGGACAAAGGCACCGTCTCAGGAACAGCTCATGGAGTTGCAACTGAAAAGAAGGCTGAAGTTTGTTCCTGGCTCAGGGCAGGAATATTCCAATTTCGGCTACCTCGCGCTATCGATGGTGATCGAGAAGGTAAGCGGCACGGACTACGGGACTTTCATTCAGGAGAACGTCCTGCATCCCGCCGGATGCCTTGACTTTCAAATCGCAGGGAATTACTACGAGAGCAAGCGTCCCAATGAGACCCGCTACTACGTCCAGCACGATGATGAGCCGGCCGATGAGTTCAACAACAGTGGAAGGAAAGTAACCAGATGTTACGGAGGAAACGATGTGACAGGACTTTCCGGAGCAGGAGCCTGGGCGGCATCCACACCTGAGCTGGCTTTGCTTGTCGCATCGATCGACGGCAGGCCTGAAGTTCCAGACATCATCAGCAGAGAGAGTGTGGACCTGATGACTGAATATTTTGACGAGAACACCTACGCTCTTGGCTGGAACGACACCAAGGATGGCTATTGGACACGAACCGGCACTTTCGCCGGGACAAGCGCCCTTATAAAATACTTCCCCGACGGGGAATGCTGGATCTTCATCTCAAACACAAGCACTTACAAGGGACCTGGTCTGGCTCGCCACACGTCAAGCCTGTTCGATAAGCTCAAAACGAAATATTCCTCGAAGTTTCCTTCGAGGAACATGTTCTATCCCGCCCATCAGGACACTTCTGACGATAAGGAATGGTTTGATTATTAATTCTTTACTTGTTAACAAACATCACTGCCTCCGCTATGGAGTTCAGTTTTGTGTCAACGCTGTCAGCACGGCTCGCCAGCACACAAGGAACGGTGGTCCCCACAAGCATGCCCGCCTGTTTTACCCCAACGGCCAACTTCGAGTTGGTCTTCCAAAACACATTGGCAGACTCGATGTTAGGGAACTCAAGGCAATCAGCGTCACCTGCAACCGGACTGACAAGCTTCTTGATCTGGACCGACTCCTGGTCAATGGCCACATCCAATGCCAAAGGACCGTCCGCAATGCAACCTTTGATCTGTCCACGGTCAGCCATCTTGGCGAGAGCCGCGGCTTCCATACAGGCCGGCATTGAATCAAGAACCTGCTCAGAGGCGGCTATGAACGCGAGCTTAGGCTTAGCGATCCCAAAAGACTTGGCCACTCCAACAAGGTAACCGGCTATCTTCATCTTCTGGCGGAAGTCAGGAAGAGGAATCACGGCCATGTCTGACAAAAAGAGAAGCTTGTGATAGTTAGGGGTCTCGATGACACCGACATGGCTCAACACTCCCTTAGGAGGCAGAAGTCCGGTCTCCTTGTTCAGGATGGCACGAAGAAACTTGTCCGTTGAGCAAAGGCCTTTCATCAAGACATCACCTTCCCCGTCATGAACCAGTTGAACGGCCCTGGACACGGCCTTGAGCTCGACAGGCTCATTGATGATCTCGAAAAGGTCAATGTCGATGTTGTTCTTCTGGCAGGTCTCCTTGATGAGTTCCTTGTCACCGACAAGCGTAACCTTGACGAAGCCCATCTCCGAAGCCTTGGCGCAAGCCTCTATCGTGTGCTCATCGACTGCCCAGGCAGCCACCATTCTTTTGCAAACGCCTTTCTCTTTGAGTTCAGCGAATACGTCAGCGAATTTTGTGATCATGATATCTCTGATTTTAAATCGATTATTCATCCATGTTCTGAACCAGGTGCATTGTGTCGCGCGCGATGACAAGCTCCTCATCGGTTGTCACGAGAGCGACCTTTACCTTTGAATCCGGGAGAGAGATCACCGTGTCAACTCCCCAAGCGGTGTTCGCCTCGTAGTCGAAGGTCAAGCCAAGGTAAGAGAAACTCTCGCAGACCCTGCGGCGCAGACGGCTGTTATGCTCCCCGATTCCTCCGGTAAAGAAGATCGCGTCAACTCCGTTCATCTCCGCGGTGTAGGCACCGATGTACTTAATCATTTGGAATGTAAGCATTTTAAGGACAAGCTTGGCCTTATGGTCGCCGCTGTTCGCAAGATCATTCAGCTCACGTGCATCGGAGGTCTTCTGAGAAACGCCAAGGAACCCGCTCTTCTTGTTGACAATGTCGTACATCTGATCCGGGGTCAGGTTCTCTTTCTTCATCAGATAAAGGATCGCGTTGGCATCGACATCGCCGCAGCGGGTCCCCATCACCAATCCCTCAAGCGGGGTCAATCCCATCGAGGTGTCGATTGACTTGCCGTTGACGATGGCCGTAATGGAACTTCCGTTACCTATATGGCAGGTTATGATCCTGGAGTTGTTGATGTCCAGCCCCACCATTCCGGCTCCTTTCTTGGCCACAAACTGGTGGCTCGTCCCATGGGCTCCATAACGGCGGATGTGATACTTGTCATAGTACTCATAAGGAAGTCCGTACATGTAGGCGTAGGAAGGCATGGTCTGATGGAACGCCGTGTCGAATGTCACGACCTGAGGGACAGAAGGCAGCACAGCCTGGCAAGCCCGGATTCCAAGCAGATGGGCAGGATTGTGGAGCGGCGCGAAATCGCAGCAATACTCGATCTTCTTGATCACATCCTCATCCACGATGGCGCTTCCTGGGAAGAAATCAGCTCCCTGCACGATTCTGTGCCCGACAGCCTCGATGTCATTGAATGACTTAAGGACCCCATGATCCTTGTCAATGAGAGCCTCAAGCACGATCTGCATTCCGACTGTGTGGTCGGGAACCGGAAGGTCCTTGACAACCTTCTCCTTGCCGGCGGGGCTGTGCTGCAGACGTCCGCATTCAAGGCCTATCTTCTCGACTATTCCCTTGGCCAAAAGTTCATAAACGTCATCGTTCTTCATGTCAAGCAGCTGGTACTTGATTGAAGAGCTTCCGCAATTGATAACAAGAATAATCATTCCGTTTGAAATTTATTAGATTATGTGGACAAAGGTACGAAATTATTCATTATTTTTGGCAAATAATAATGGGCTGCTGAATGATCGAGGCGAGAGATATTGTGGTGATAAGTGTTCCATTCGCGATCGGAATCGCGGTTGGAGCGTCCGCTTGCAGACTCCTTTCCTCCGGGCTATCATTCCCGGCTTCCATCCTTCTCGTCACCATCACCGGCACGGCGGTCACATTGGCACACCTCCACCGGTTTGCGGTTTTTCCATCCCACAACGGCCTGCGGCTCGCCATTGCCGGAATATTCCTGACAACAGGAGTCTTCTGCTCGGTAAGCCACACCATGGCAAGCGGGATTCCTGAATATGCAGGCAACCCCGTCAGCCAAGCGGCCACAAGGGCGGTCGGGAGCCTTAAAGCCGTGATTGACGCCGTGCCATACCCGTCGGAAACCACAGGACCGTTGGTCAAGGCCCTGCTGACCGGAGACAAAAGCGACCTCACAAAAGAGATAACCGGAATATTCAGAGACAGCGGAGCCGCGCACATCCTCGCGCTTTCCGGCCTGCATCTTGGCTTGCTTTACTTGATCCTGACAAAATTGACCACGCCGCTGGGGAACAGCCCGAAGGCAAGGCTCCTGAGATGTTCATTGACGGTAGGAGCCGCGCTTTTCTATTCGGTCATGACCGGAGCCGCGCCATCAATCATCAGAGCGTTCCTATTCATAACAATCAATGAGACAGCCAAGCTGCTCGGCAGGAAAAGGTCTCCTGTCAGGGTTCTGCTGACAGCCCTTACAATCCAGCTTGCCATAAGGCCTGATGTCATCAGTTCCGTGGGATTCCAGCTCTCGTACACGGCAATGGCGGGAATATTCCTTCTCTACCCCACTCTGGAACGGATCTACCCAATCTCCACCGGGTCAACATTGTCAGGACTAAATCCTTTCCGCAAGATCTGGAACGCGGCAATGCTGTCCATCTCTTGCCAGGTCTTCACAGGACCGATCGCATGGATCTATTTCCACACTTTTCCTAAGTACTTCATCCTGACGAACCTGATCGCCCTGCCGCTGACAAGCGCTGTCATGACCCTTTCAGCAGCCACGATCACGCTTTCGTTTATTGATGCATGCCCCGAGACGCTGGTCATCCTGAATGACCATGCCATGCAGGCCCTGGTCTTCTGCCTTAGGGTCATTTCGGGGCTGGACGAATCCTACTAGATGAATCATGGATGTTCCCGGCCCGCAGGCACGCGGAGCTATAGAGGAAAGCGGGATTGTCAATCTGCAAACACTACCTGAAGACAGAATGAATCACGCGGACAAGCTCTCGGCAGATGGCTTTCATCAAAGGCAAAGCCCTGTCAATGAAAGGCAAGTCCGTTTTTTTCCAGGCCGGGAGCTCAGGTTTTCTACCAGTGCTTGCAAGAATCCCGGGCGCTATGACCCTTGGGACTCCGGCTTTCGCCACCTTGGCGCCGCAGCCATAGCCGAACAGACTTTGATGGAAAACATCGGAAGGATTCTCCAGATGCCTGACCGCATACTCAGGAACAAAAACCAAGGCCATGTCATAGAGCCGGCACGGGATCGGAATGACCGGATCTGGCCTGAGGAGCCTTCCATGACGGGAACGGCCGCCCGACAAAAGGTTCCCGGAAAGGTCGGAGACCGTCCCTGCTATCACTGCCTTATGCCTGAGGAAAACGGAATTTTCCAATAAGGAAGCCAAGGCTCCCTCGCTAAGTCTCAGATCGGAATCCATCCAGATGTAAAATTCGAATTCCGACCTCGAAGCCTCCTCCCACACCGCTTGATAGCCCGATGCCCCCTTGTGATTCAAGAAAACCTTAAATGAATATCCCTCCGTCGCGGCCAACGCGTCTATCTGCCTTTGGCACTCTTCAAGGCAAGGGACCGTCCCGTCGTTACCTGTCTGGACAAGGGTTACAAGAAGAGCGACATTCATACCCTCTCCTTTTATGCATCAAGTTTAAGGACTGCCATGAACGCGCTCTGCGGCACCTGGACCGTCCCGATCTGACGCATCCTCTTCTTTCCTTCCTTCTGCTTCTCCAGGAGTTTCCTCTTACGGGTCACATCACCGCCATAACACTTCGCCGTCACATCCTTGCGGACCTGGCGCACGGTCTCGCGGGCTATGATCTTTGCCCCGATCGCCGCCTGGATGGCTATGTCGAACTGCTGACGAGGGATCAATTCTTTGAGTTTCAGGCAAATTTTACGTCCAAACTCATACGCGTGGTCCTCATGGATCAGGGTGGAAAGCGCATCAGCCGGATCTCCGTTCAAAAGGATGTCCAACTTGACGAGCCTCGCGGTCCGGAAATCAGTAAGGTGATAGTCAAATGAAGCATAGCCTTTTGAGACGGACTTGAGCTTGTCATAGAAATCAAACACAATCTCGGAAAGCGGCATGTCAAATGTAAGCTCGACCCGGTCGGAGGTAATGTAGTGCTCTCCGATCAGAGTTCCTCTCTTGTCCATGCAGAGCTTCATTATCGCGCCGTAGAAATCCGTCTTCGAGATGATCTGGGCTCTTATGAACGGTTCCTCGATGTGGTCTATCAAAGTCGGAGCGGGGAGTCCGGACGGATTGTGGACATCCAGAACCTCACCCTGAGTGGTGTACACCTTATAAGAGACGTTGGGGACGGTCGTGATGACATCCATGTTGAATTCCCGGTAAAGACGCTCCTGTACAATCTCAAGATGCAGGAGCCCAAGAAATCCGCATCGGAAGCCGAATCCAAGTGCCAACGACGACTCCGGCTCATAGACAAACGACGCGTCGTTGAGCTGGAACTTCTCCAACGTAGCCCGCAGCTCCTCGAATTTGTCAGCCTGGACAGGATACATTCCGGCGAAAACCATCGGTTTGACCTCCTCGAATCCCGCGATGGCGGCGGCGCAAGGCCTGTCCGAATGCGTGATGGTGTCACCGACCTTGACCTCGACGGCCCTCTTGATTCCGGAAATGATGTAGCCCACATCGCCCGTCGAGACTTTGTCCCTTGGCTGAAGTTTCATCTTGAGCACTCCGACCTCCTCGGCGACATATTCCTGACCGGTTGCGACGAACTTCACCTTGTCTCCGGTCGCGATCGATCCGTTCAAGACCTTGTAATAGGCGATGATCCCCCGGAACGGGTTGAAGACGGAATCAAAAATCAAAGCCTGCAAAGGCGCGTCAGGATCCCCGCCAGGAGCCGGAATCTTCTCGACAATGGCGTCAAGAAGCGGAGGAATCCCCTCGCCGGTGCGCGCGGAGACTTTGAATATGTCATCGTGTCCGCAGCCCAGGAGATCAACTATCTGGTCGGCCACAATCTCCGGCCGGGCCGAGTCCATGTCAATCTTGTTCATCACAGGAATTATCTCAAGGCCATGATCCACAGCCAGATAAAGATTGGAGATTGTCTGGGCCTGGATTCCCTGGGATGCATCCACCACAAGCAAGGCACCCTCACACGAAGCTATCGAGCGCGACACCTCATAGGAGAAATCCACATGTCCGGGAGTGTCTATGAGGTTCAGGACATATTTCTGTCCCTTGTGGCAGTACTCCATCTGGATAGCGTGGCTCTTGATTGTGATTCCTTTCTCCCTCTCCAGATCCATGTCGTCAAGGACCTGGGCTTCCATGTCTCTGGAAGAAAGAGTCTTTGTCAATTCAATGAGCCGATCGGCAAGAGTGCTCTTGCCGTGATCAATGTGGGCTATTATGCAGAAATTCCTGATATTCTTCATAAAACAGTACGTGTCATTCAAATGTGAATCGCGGACCTCCGCCCGCATATTCCTTAGTAGAATTGCAAAATTAATCATTTTGTCGTACATTTGAAAACCAGAGGGAAATCAGCAGCAATGACTGACGAGGAGATCATCATGCTTTACCGGAACGGCCAAAGCGAAAAAGCGTTCAAGGAGATTGTCGCGGCTTACAGCGAGCGGCTTTATTGGCACGTCCGCGGATTTATGTGCTCCCACGAGGACACCGACGACCTGCTCCAAGAGATATTCATAAAAGTTTGGTCCGCCTTGCCCTCATTCAGAGGTGATTCAAGACTCTTCACATGGATTTACAGAATCGCCACAAACGAGACTCTGAACTGGCTTCACAAACAAAAGGTCCGCTCGATGCTGAGGTTCGAAAGCCTGGACACAGTTCTGGCGGAAAAGATCGAAGACGATCCGTATTTCAATGGAGACGAGGCGCAGAGGCGCCTTTGCAAGGCCATCGCGAAGCTTCCGGCCAAACAGAAGGCCGTCTTCACCATGCGCTACTTTGACGAGCTGCCTTACGAGGACATCTCCGAGATTCTAGGGACGTCAGTCGGAGCGCTCAAGGCATCCTTTCATTTCGCGGTTGAAAAAATCCGCGCCGAATTTGAAACCGGATTTAAACCTTAGTGGTAACGATATGTCTAAAAAATGGTTATGATAAAGATTGACAAAATATTCAGTTATGGCAGGAATGCCTCCTACGGCGTTCCAGAAGGGTATTTCAACAGCCTTAAGGCACGCCTGGAAGCCATTCCTTCCTCAAGGCATGCACCTGTGGGTCCATTGCGGCGCATGAAACCCTACCTTGCTCTGGCTGCCTGCTTCCTGACGGCGCTGGTGATCGGAAACACCATCCTGCGAAACACCGCCGCTAAACAGACGGCACAAGACTTCTACACTGAGGTCTCCCGCGCGGATTTGATCCCGGTCACACAGCCTGAAGAGATTTTCATGACCGCGGCCCCGGCCCAGGACACAATTTCAGAAGAGGACGTGATAGCTTATTTGATTACATCGGGGGCATCTCCGGAAATGATTGAGTACTCAAGACTTATCGCTCAAAAATAGGATAGCAATGAAACGGATCACATTATTGTTTGCGCTCCTGACGTTAATCGTCACAGGAATTGACGCCCAGAACAAGGATAAGCACGACTGGCAGGACAGATGGAAAGCAGAGAAAATCGCCTATCTCACAGACGCCGTTGGGTTGACAAGCGCGGAGGCGGAGAGATTCTGGCCGGTCTACAACAAGTGCGAATGCGAGAAAAGAAAAGGTTTCAATGCCGTGATGGAAGCTTATAAAAACCTTGACGAAGCTGTCAAAACAGGCAAAAATGAAGAAATTCTTAGAAATTTGCTTGACAAATACATCGAAACTCAAGAGTCTGGCAAAGAAATTGATAAGAAATATGTTGTTGAATACCGCAAGATTCTTTCAGACGAAAAAGTAGCGAAACTTTACCTGGCTGAAGAATCTTTCCGTAGACAACAGATCCATAGGCTACATAAAACTGATAATAACAATAGAAAATAGTTCTTAAGAATAATGGCAGAATAACAGATTATTTTGGTCAATTGGTTAATGGTTAGTTTGGTTACAGATAATAATCTGTTATTAGGGAAGCATGCTGTGAAGTACGCTTCCCTTTTTCATCAAGAAGGGTAAGCGTCTCCTCCAACGGAGCCCCCACGCCCCGTCCTTTCCTCACGAACCGCACAATCAACCTTGACACCGGCTTTCTTTCCACGGATTTTATCCTCAACAGTTTCCACGGCACAAAACCACACATTCCAGCATACCTTATCAAAGCCTTCTCCTGGTCGGAAGGAAGAATCAAGGAGACGCGGCCTAGCTCGGACAAGGCTTGGGAGGAATATTCAAGGATGTCTCTGTAGGACAGGGACTCGGTTCCTGCCGGGGCACCGCCACCGCCCGTGTGGCGGGCCGAGTTGCGCCTCGCATCGGGGGCATTGAGGGAATTGTCGTAGTAAGGTGGATTGGAAACGATGATGTCGTAGCCGCCTTCAGGGACAGGGCCGCATGAAGCGAATGACCTCAAGCCGGTTCCCAAGGCGGAAAGATGATCCCGCCATGGGGAGTGAGAAAAATTCTCCGAAGCCTCCTGGACGGAAGGAGCATCCACGTCTATTCCTTGAATCATCCAACAGCCACTCTCAGCCACGGCCTCCAACCGCTGGGCAACCATCAATGCCACAGTGCCTGTGCCTGTGCCTACATCAAGGACATGCCTGTCACGCGGAAAGACTTCGGTCACAGCGCCCAGAAGGACGCCGTCCGTGTTCACCTTCATCGCTGAAAGATCGTTGCGGACCTCAAAACGCTTGAAACGGAAGATTCCCATCCTGCAACATCTTGGGTTATCCCTGGACAAACTGCCCGTCTCTCATGGACAAGGACCTGTCGCACATGCAAGCGAGGTCAGGGTCATGAGTGACAATGACGATGGTTTGCCCATAACGCCGGCGCAGATCAAAAAAAAGTTGATGGATCTCAGCCTTTGTCTTGGAGTCAAGGTTCCCGGAAGGCTCATCGGCAAAAAGAATGGCCGGTTTGTTGACCAAGGCCCTCGCGATCGCTACCCGCTGCTGCTCTCCTCCGGAAAGTTCAGAGGGCTTGTGCTCAATCCTTTCGGAAAGTCCCATGTCTTTAAGAAGATCGATGGCCGCATCCCTGGCATCCTTGACAGAGCGGCCGGCGATGAACGCCGGTATCATCACATTCTCGAGCGCGTTGAACTCTGGAAGAAGATGATGGAACTGGAAGACAAAGCCTATCCGTCTGTTCCTGAACTCCGACAATTCTTTTCCGCCAAGGTGCAGAACATCCGTCCCGTCTATCTCCAGAAGGCCGGAATCCGGAGTGGACAATGTCCCCAGAATCTGGAGCAGGGTGGACTTTCCGGCGCCGGAAGCGCCCATAATCGACACGACCTCGGATTCTTTCACCTGAAAATCGATACCTTTTAGCACCTTGAGGTCTCCAAACGATTTCTCTATACCTTTAGCCTGAATGATCATACTCTTTGACTCCACATTTTCACAAAAAAAACATCATCAAACCCACGCCTCCGGCATACGGAAAGCGGACAGAAGTGTTTGAATATTCCAATTCAAATATAAGTGATTTTTTCAAAAAAGTTTTGCGGATTACAAAAAAAAAGCATAACTTTGCAATCCTTTCCAATGAGAACGTCTTGAAAAAGACTTGTCTGAAAAGGCCTGAGGGGTTAACCCGAAGGAATGTTATCGGGGTGTGGCGCAGTTGGCTAGCGCATCTGGTTTGGGACCAGAGGGTCCAGTGTTCGAGTCACTGTACCCCGACAAGACAAGGCGGCAGAAATTTCTGCCGCCTTGTCTTTTTTTATCATTGCACTTCAGGCCAATCATGATTTCCCGAATCAAATTCCTTCCAAGACAGCCGAAAAGCCTACGGACAGAGTGTCCCAGATGGCGCGGCAAGTGTTGCGCGGAGAAAGAGAAAAATGACGCGACATCCATTTCATGTGCCCGATGAGAGACTTGGTCTTGCGAAGAAGATACGCCTCGGAATCGATGTCGCGGCCGCCGCTCATCGTCCGCCCGAAATTGCCGGAGTGCCTTATCGATGCCCAGATCATCTTGGAGTATCGGGCAAAGGCCTCGTCGTAAAACGGCATTTTCTCACGCGGCAGCCCCAACAGGTTGACCACAAGGGATCCAAACGCCTTCCATTCCCTGTCCAGACCCAAGCCGTCAATGCAACGGCGGAGCCATGCCTGATCAATCACTGAAGAATAGCGGTCCAAATGCATGGTCCAGTCACAGACCTGACGGATCCCCAGTCCACCATGATAAAAATGCTGGATGAAATGAGTGAACACGAATAACGCGTCAAAGTTTGCCGAAGGCAGCGCCACTCTCTCACCACAGCAATCCCATGAGCGGAAGTCCTTAATGCCAAACATCTCTGACTGAATGGAATCCATGACATCGTTGAACTTGTCTCCGAAACCCGCCCTGGATGTTCCATGCAGTTCCACATCCACTCCGCCATGGAACAGCATCCCGAAATGCTTTCTATCCTCGTTCTCAGGAAGCAACTTCTCAGCTTTAGGCGCCAGCACCTTTGACGCCTTATGATAGTTCTCGTCATCCAACAAGAAATCTATGTCTCCGGGCGTCCTGTGATCCGGGCGCGGATAGTTCCGCGCCGTGCCTTGCCCCTTAACGAGACAATAGGAGATTCCATTCTCTCTGAGTATTCCGGAGAGCTCAGCGACAATCTTGTCCAGACGGGCGTTGGATCTTTCTATTCCGATTGTTTGCACAAGGAGCCTGTCAAAAAACTCAGGTGGGATCCTAAGCGAGACACCGGACCGCCTTAAAGCCGCTATGCCGTCCGAGACGATGCCCACTACCGTCTGCTCCCGCGCCAGGCCAAGGATTGGCCGCCACTGAGCGGAGGAATAGTCGGCGCCATCCTCTGTCCGACCCCATAGTCCGGCACGTAGAAGACTGAAAAACAGTTTGTCTGTAGAGATATTCATAAAAATCTTTATTTCACCTCCAGACTCCATTGTGGCAGATTTTGGCCGCCTCTTTGTCCGGCAGACAGTTCATGGCGAAGAAAGGAACCGACATCACGATCTGTGACGCCAATCTTGTTGAATCATCCATGATTTCACGTTCCCAGCGGATCAAGGAGACCGCACTGGAGAATCCAGCGTAGGCATAGACCCCTTTCAAGCTTGAGATCTCATTGACGGGAGCCTGCTTTAAACAGACGATAGCCTTGACCGGAACGCGCACATTGCGGTAGCAGGGAGTCTTTCCGCTCCACGGAGTACCGTAGACAAAAAGCCTTCCGTCCTCAAGACGGACCACTGGATTGTCATCGTTGACCAATTCAGCCCCGGGGATATTCTCAAGCCAAAGGCGGCTGTGCGTACTTTTTCCGGTACCGCTGGAGCCAAGAAACATAACAGCCTCATTGTCCACAGCCACAACAGACGAATGCATCAGCAAGGCGGAGTATTTGGGAGAATTGTACGAGAACATCATGCGGGCAAGCATGTCAAGCATGAAAGTGACCTTATAGAAAGGCATTCCGGGCACCGGATAGTAATCACCGCGAGAATGGTCACAGGAGACCAACAGGGCACCGAGCGAAGGGCTGGCCTTCGAGCTGATCCCAAACCAAGTCCCCTCCGGGCGTCTCACTACTCTGAAATACGGTTCCGCGTCCCTGACATCCATTAGAAGGCCCTCGTTGGAGCCCAAATCAACAAGGGGCTCCGATGAAGCGTGAATCGTCAGACGGAAAACATCCGGCTCCTCACCGCCGGTCAAGAATGGATCAATCGCAGAAAGATCGAGCATGTTCGCATCCCAGTCCGGCACAAGATCGCCCCTCCCCTGCACAAATGTCCTATAAGGGACTTTGTCCCCCGCCCTGACAGGTAGCACAGGAATGGCCGTCTTGCCCGATGCAGCATCAGCTATGCGCTCCAAGACCTGATCCGAGTACCGCATAGGGCTCCACGGTGACTCGAACTCTATGCTGAAAGGCAATCCTCCGACGCGGTAATGCCTGATGACCGATGATTGCATATTACACGAAGACTCCACTGTCCCTCAACATTGAGCACATGGCTCCGACATCGGCGAGAGCCTTCTCCATGGACACATCATACTTGTCCAAAAGGAGCCTGGCGAGAGTCTCCTCCGTGAACTCCTCAGATCCCACCGATTCCAGCAAATAGGCCGCTGATTCATTCAGTTTTATCAATTTGTTAAAATCAACATAGTCGCTCCCCTCACCGGAGAGCACCTTTTCGCCGCAAATATCACGAATTACAAAACCACTCTTTATTTTCATCACATATTAGCTTTAGTTACTGTTTCCTGACAAAGTTAAAGTTTTTTTTTAATACTTTTGCATAGGTTCAAATTCACAACAGAACATTTTAAAGACTCAAGATGGAAAAAATGACTGTAAACAACGATGCCTTCTTCGGGAACGTCATCGCCCTGCTGCATGACGGCAAGAAAGTGACGATTCCGGTGAAAGGTGTCAGCATGCTCCCTTTCATTGTCGGGGAGGTGGACACGGTCGTCCTTGAAGGCATCGAGGAAGCGACACCGGAAGGAATGCCGCGAAGAATGGCGCATAAAGGCGACGCTGTCCTTTTCCGGGTCAACAATCATTTTCTGCTTCACAGGATCTTGGATTTTGACAAGGACGATGTGGCCATAATCCAAGGAGACGGCGTGCTCTGCTCCAAGGAGAGATGCGGGCGCGATGGCATTTTCGGGCGGGTCGTGTCAGTTCTGAAGAAAGGTAGCCGCGCCGTTGACGTGGACTCTAACTGTTATCGGCTCAAGGTCAAGGCATGGCTGGCCGCCGCTCCTTTCCGCCGGATCCTTCTCGGCGCTTGGAGGCGTTTGTTTCTCAGGCGCGGGTCCCGGCAGGCGATTTGATTCTGAGGACAGAGGTGCAAATCGAAGCTATCTCCTCCCTGTGTGTTATGACGATCATTGTCTTGTCCTTGGCCTGGGCAGACAATCTCTCAAGCAAGACCTTCTCCGTCTCGACATCCAACGAAGACGACGGCTCGTCAAGCAAAAGGATTCCTCCCGGACGGAGCAGTCCCCTGGCTATGGCGATCCTCTGAGCCTGACCCTCACTCAGGCCGACGCCTTGCTCCCCACACTTTGTGTCCAGGCCGGCAGGCAAGTCCATGACAAAATCCGCCGCCGCCACACGAAGCGCCCTGACACATTCCTCATCAGTCGCGCGCGGGTTTCCCATAAGCAGGTTATCGCGCACTGTCCCGCTGAACAACGTGTTGCCCTGTGGCACATAAGACAAATTGCACCTTGTTGACGGTGAGGCCTTGGCTTCGATGCCGGCGCTGTCATAGAAAACGATCTCGCCACTGTCCGGAGAGACGAGCGCAAGGATAAGCCGCATCAGGGTGGTCTTGCCTGCTCCCGTCTCACCAATCACAGCAGTCAGACTGCCGGGCGCAAAGTCATGGGAGAAGTCATTGAATATTCTCCTTCCGCCACCTGGATAGGAATACGTCAGGTGATCGACGCGTATTCCAGCCCTGTCTCCAAGTCTGACCGGATTTCCTGACCGCTCTGACGGCGTGTCCGACAGCTCGGAAAGCCTTTCCGCCGCCGTGATCACCCTGATGAACGCCGGAATCTGACGGCTGAGCTCAATCATCGGGGTTTGGATCTGAGCCACGAGCTGCAGGAATGCCGTCATTGTGCCAAAGGTGACAGTTCCGCTCCTGATTCCGAAAATTCCCCAGAGGAACGCGACGGCGTAACCGGCGGAGAATCCCGCCTGAACCATAAGGCGCGAGAACAAAGCGAAATCAGTGTAGCTCATGACATCTCCCAGGAGCCCTGCCTGCTGCCTGCCAAGTTTTGAGACAGAATAAGGTGTGTACTCCAAGGAACGGAGCAGAAGCCGGTTTTGCAAACTTTCCTGGATGTGTTCCTGCACAGCACTCTCCCGGGCGCGGATCCCATGATTAAGCGTTCTCATCTTCCTCACGTAGCTTTTGCTCAGAAGAAGAGCCAACGGCATTATGAAAAGCAGAACCAAGGTGAGCCGGACATCCATCCGTGACAGGACGTACAGGGCTCCAAGCAACTGGAATGTGGTCAGCATCACAGCAGGGATTCCCCGGCAAAGGACATTGGAAACATTGGGAACATCATCGACCAGCCTATTGAGGGCATCGCCTGAGTGATGGGCGTCGCTCCCCTCCCACCGGCTCGTCATCAAGTGGTTGAAAAGGCCCTGGCGCAGGCCGTTGGCAAGACGTGCCTCCGTCTTGCGGCCAAGTCTATCCGCCGCCACCGAAAGAAGCGGGCGCGCCGCCATGCAGGCCAACATCAATGCCACAAGTCCTCGGAGACTCCACTGCGCCTGCCCGGTGACACTGTCTATGAGACCTTTGCAGACATAGATGAACAGCAGAGATACCGCCACACGGAGAACACCCAGAAGCCCCACACTTAAAATCTGCCACCGATGTCCCCTGGACGTTTCCCAGAGCCATGTTATGCATTCTTTTATCCGCATTTTGCAAATGTAACATTTTTACCCGAAAGTCCAACGTGGGGGTCTTTAATGAAGAACCGGGTCCAGGCGTAAAGAGCCTGGACCCGGTTCATCGACATTCAAAAAGAATCTACAGATTGGCGTTGTCCTTAGCCCAATCCTTTACCTCCGGGATGATTCCGAGAGCGATGATCTCGTCACGCATCTTGCAGAGATGCTCGTAAGACTTCTGGAGATCCGCCATCTCGGCTTCCGTTCCCTTAGGCTCTGAGAAATGCACTCCGGTCGCATCGATGGTTGTAGGCATGGCCATCATGACATTCTTGAAACCGCACTTGTCACAATTGACATAGCAGCCGGCCGGCCATGTGAACGGAGTCCCGCCCATGGCGCCCTCGATCATCTTGACGGCATGGTAGGCCGGGCTCTGGAACGATGAGCGTCCACGGAGCTTGATGATGAAGGATCCACCTTGAATGGTGTCATGCTTGATCTGGGCCCAAAGCTCCTCGGAGATGTTGTAGTCCGACAGAGGTTTGCCGTCAACCATGGCCTCTGAGGCAAAAACAGCCATCTGCTCACCATGTCCGCCATAGGTGTGGCAGTTGGTCACCTTGCATTGCTGGACACCGCAAACCTTGGCGATCTGCTCCTGGAGACGGGTTGAGTCAAGAGCCGCGAGGGATGTGAGCTGTCCAGGCTTGAGACCTGAGTGGATGAGAGCCGTAAGGGCAGTCACGTCGGCAGGGTTAAAGATAACAACAACATGCTTGACATCAGGGCAATACTCCTTGATGTAGTCACCGAACTGAGCGGCTATCCTGCAATTGCCCTTGAGAAGATCCTCACGGGTCATTCCTTCCTTACGAGGCGCGCCGCCTGAGGAGATGATGTACTTGGCGCCTGTGAAAGCCTCCTTAGGATCAGTAGTCCAGCTTACGTTCGCTCCCGGGAACGCGCAGTGGCACATCTCTTCAGCCACACCGTGAACGGCGGGCTCGATGATGTCATAAAGACAAACGTTAGGAGTAAGACCGAGCATGAAAGCGGTCTGAGCCATGTTTGAGCCAATCGCACCGCCGGCACCGACGATGAGCAGCTTCTCATTTGTTAAAAATCCCATGATAGAATAATTTTATGTTAAAATCCAATGTTGTCAAAAGCAACGCAAAGATAACAAATTCCGCTGTATTTTCTTTCTAATTCAAAAAATCATTATATTTGCAACGGAAAAAGATCGAATGACAACATGGAACCTCCCAGTTCTATTCTGACAGACAGCAAATCAAAGGCGGACCCCCGATCGGACGATCCGCTGTCGTGCGGCACATGTGAATATCCATCATTTATGCTCCGAACCAGACGGTGTCGGAGGTTTTGTCGTTTGTTCATCTGAACCCTTTAATCTATGGCCTTATATTTAAAAAAAGAGTTGGAGGAATCCAGATCCCTGATAGGCGTCTGGCAAATAACAGAGACGGAGGAGCGGCTTAGGGAGCTAGCTTCCGTGCCGTCTGACGAAATGGAGGAAATCTCATTCATCAGCAACGAATCGCTCCGCAAACAGAAACTTGCCGTCAGGGCACTCCTTTGCGAGCTGTTCGGCGAGAAGGTCTACCTAAGCCACCACGACAACGGCAAGCCCTATCTCGAGAACAGTGTCACCAACATAAGTATCACACACACAGATAAGTACGTAGCCGTCATTCTCAACGACAACGAGGATGTCGGAATCGACATGGAGTCGCTGTCCCGGGACTTCTCCGCCGTTGAGCGCAAGGCTCTTTCGGAGGATGAGCTTGAAGACCTTGAGGAAGACAAAAGGAATGAGCAGCTGGCGATCTACTGGTGCGCCAAAGAAGCCATATTCAAAAGACTCTCCGCCTACCGGGTGAACTTCGCCGAGCAGATAGAGGTCGAGCGTTTCCGTCCGAAAGGAGAGGGGGAGCTCGACGCCACATTCATCCACAAGGACGGTTACGAGGAGGAGTTCGAGCTTGAGTACATGACATTCGACAACCATGTCCTTGTCTGGGTCGTCGGTTAGTCCGAGCCGCTATTTCCGGCCAAATGAATAGTATTTGTTCAACCAACATTAACCTACATTTACCATGACAACGACAGTTTTTGTGCTGATCGCCCTTTTGGCGATGATTTTCCTCTACGTTTTCTTCACCCAGCGCCGGTTTGTCAGCCTTGAGGAGAAAATGAAAAACGCTTTCAGCCAGATCAATGTTCAGATGAAATCCCGCTGGGACGCGGTGACGAACCTGGTCGAGATGACCAAGCAGTACACCAAATACGAGCACGACACACTCGCGGACGTGGTCTCCAAACGCAACGTCAACGTCTCAAATCCTGACGAGATGGCCAAGAGCGAGGCTTCCTTGAGGTCAGTCGTAGGACGCCTTGATGTCGTGGCGGAACAGTACCCTCAACTTGGAGCCAACACTGTGTTCGTCAAGACTATGGGCGAGATCAAGGACTACGAAGAGAAAGTACGCCTTGGCAGGATGGTCTATAACGACTGCGTAACCAAAATGAATATGATGGTACGCCAATGGCCTTCCTCTATGGTCGCCGCGATGCTCCACTTCACAACTCATGACCTTCTTCCCGAGGATCCTTCGGTCGCCAACGCCCCTTCCGTTTCGGACATATTCAACAAGTAGGACAATGAGGAGGCTTCAGGCATTTTTAATGGCCGTCGTCCTTTCGCTGATCGCTGTCCCGCTGAGTGCAGGCAGCGATGTCGACTCGTTGAGGATCAACGTGGAACTGCGGAACGATGGTTCAGCTTTCATCACCGAGATGTGGCAGGTCAATGTCTCTGATGACATTTCCGAATGGTATCTCGTCGAGGACAACATGGGACGGATGACAATCAGCGACCTGCAAGTCAAAGATGAGACCGGCAATGAATATCTCAACGAAGGCGAATGGAACGTCAACCGAAGCCGTGCCCGCAAGGCAGGCCGGTGCGGGCTCGTCACAAAATCAGACGGCTATGAGATCTGCTGGGGTGTGGGAAGTCCCGGTTGGCATACCTACACCGTGCGTTACCTGCTTACGGGTCTGGTGAAAGGACACGATGACATGGACGGATTCAACCACATGTTCGTCGCAAGGGACCTGGGGGCGTCTCCACAGTCCGTAACCCTGACAATCGGCAAGCCGGGAGCCGTGCTCACAAACAGCAACACAAAGGTCTGGGCTTTCGGGTTCCATGGAGAGATACATGTGTCAAACGGAGTTGTGGTCGCCCGCACCACCGGGCCTTTCACAAGCGCAAGCGCCATGATCGTGATGGTCGGTTTTGAAAAAGGGCTGTTCACTCCTTCCCTGTCAGAAAGCCGGACTTTCGGGCAGATCCGTGAGACAGCCATGGAGGGAAGCGACTACCGCGAGCCTGACGAAGACGAAGGGAATGACACACTGATAGGCATTGTCACCGTACTGGGGGTTATTCTGTCAGTTTTTGTCTGTGTCAGGTTCGTCAGCAAGACAATCAGACGCAGAAGGGAACTTCTCGGAGGCCGGATGAAGGACGTGCCATGGTACAGGGACGCACCTTTGAATGGAGACTTGAAGAGATCCGGCAACATCCTGCTGGTTTTCTCCGGAAACACCATGAAGGTGCGCCGGAACCTGATCGCCGCCTACATCACCAGATTATTCTACCGTGGGGCCTTCGAGGTTGTTCCACAGCAAGGAAAGACAAAACCGTCAATGAAGATCAAGGATATCCAGATCGGGAACTCGGCGGACTCCTACTCCGACGCCGGACTGGAAGCGGAAGTCTACGGGTTCATCAGGGAGGCGGCCGGCGAGGATGGTGTCCTTCAGGAGCGTGAGCTCAAACGCTGGGCTGATTCGCATGAAAATAGGCTCTATGATTGGGGGCAGAGGGCTCTGAGCGGCGCGGAAACCTATTGGACGGTCAAGCCAGAGGAGGTGCGTCAGGTTTTTGGGCTGAGACGTTACCTTAAAGATTTCACCATGATAAAGGACAGGGGTGTTGTCGAGGTCAAACTTTGGAATGAATACCTGGTCTTCGCCACCCTTTATGGAATCGCCGATCAGGTTATGAAGGACTTCCGCAAGGTATGTCCTGAATATTTCTCCTTGTCATCGGAGGGCGGAATGCTTGACGACGACATGTCCACTCTTGTGATCTGGAACATGATCAACATGACTTCCAGCAATTTCAACACCGCTGCGGCCACATACGAGACCTCTCGTGCCGATGGATCCGGATCGCCTTGGGGCGGGGGCGGAGGAATGGCCTCCTTGGGAGGCGGAGGAGGATTTTCCGGTGGAGGCTCTGGTGGAGGCGGCCGATGAGACGTGTCACGGCACAAGATTGGCACTATGGATATTCTTATAAAAATGCTTACTTTTGTAAGACGTTGCCTGAATTATAAGAATATGAAAGTAAAAAGGCTGATCATTTTGACTCTGGCCGGAATCCTTATGGGGGCCGGCATGGCATATTCACAGAACACCGATTTCAAAAAGGTTGTCGATGGAGAATTGATCGACGCTGTCTCCGCAATGGATGACGGGCAGTTCAAGGAAGCTAAAGAAAAGTTGGAAAAAATCACTTCCACGGCAAAGGACAACGATGCCGCATTCTATTATCTTGGGCTTTGCCGCCTCTACACCAATGACATAGACGGAGCCAAGACCGCCTTCAGGAAAGCGGTGGAGCTGGATCCGTCAAACTTCTGGTACAAGGAAAGGCTCGCACGGACATACTCAATGTCCGGAGAGGATGACCTGACCATCGCGACCTACGAGGAACTGCTCAAGGACTTCCCGAAGAAAAACGATATTTACTACACATTGGTCAACCTCTATCTCAAACAGAACCAATACGACAAGGCTCTGGGCGCCCTGAGGCAGATCGAGGCGGTCTTCGGCAAGAGCGAGAACGTGACCGCTACGGAATACGACATCCTGCTGCGGCAGAACAGACCCTTGGAAGCCCTCAAGGTTCTCCAGGACTACAACAAGGAATACTCCTCTCCGTATGTCTTGACTAAGCTCGGCGACCACTCAATGGCCGAATTCAAAGACACCTTGGCGCTGTCCTACTACAAGGAGGCGCTTGACCTTCAGAGCGGCTACATGCCGGCCCTGCTCGGAGAGTCGGAGGTCTACCGTTCACGCATGGATTTTCCCGAATACTTCAAGACGCTTAACATCTTCATAGCCGACCAGGAAGCAGACGTACAGACTAAGGCGCAGTACCTCAACATGCTGGTAAACCGGACTGATCCACGGTTCATCCAGAGCGTCAGGCCGCAGATAGACACATTGTTCGACAACCTGACCCTCCATTATCCGACTGACAGCTCCGCACTGACAGCCTCCGGCCTTTACTGGTACTCCACCGGCAGGCTGGACAGGGCGAAAGAGACGCTCCACAAAAACATGGCCCTGCATCCAGACAACCTCGGCAGCACGATCACCTATGTGCAGCTTCTCGGCTACATGAAAGACTGGGACTCCCTTGACGCGGTCTGCGACAGCGCCATGGCCAGGTTTCCGAAGGAGACAGCGTTTCTTGACATGAAGAACGTGGCTTGCTACAACCGGAAAGACTGGCAGGGGATCATCGACAACAACATGAGAATCATCGAGATCGCGCAAGGGGACACCTCAATCACAATTCCCGCTCTCTCGTCCACAGGGGACATGTACCACGAACTCGGGAAAGAGAAGGAGGCGTTCAAGGTCTACGCCAAGGTCCTGAAAATGAACCCGGACTACGCTCCTGCTCTCAACAACTACGCTTACTATCTCTCCCTGAAAGGAAGCAAGCTCAAGAAAGCCTGCGCGATGAGCAAGAAGACGGTGGACAAGGAGCCGGACAACCCAACCTACCTCGACACTTACGGATGGATCCTTCACCTGCTTGGGAAAGACAAGGAGGCCAAGGCGCAGTTCAAACATGCGATGCTGTACGGTGCAAAGGAGAGCTCGACGTGCTTGGAGCATTATTCGATCGTGCTTGAAGCCCTGGGGGAGACAGATCTCGCTAAAGTCTACCGGTCACTGGCAGAGAACAAAAAAGCCGAAGGCAAATAATGAAAAGGGTCACGGGTATATTCATCGCTCTGTCGTTTGCCGCCTTATCGTGGCCGGATCCGGCGTATTCCCAGGACATCAAGTCTCAGGAAACACGCAAAGCACGTCTACAAAAAGAGATAGCCATTCTTGACGAGCAGATAGAAAGCAACTCAGCCCAAAGCGCGAGCGCCATCAGCCGACTGACTCTGATCCAAGGCAAGGTTGCCTCAAGGCAGCGGCTCATCAGCGAAAGCGAAAAGGAGATTTCCGAATATTCCGACTCAATCAGAGCAAAGGAAAAGGAAATCACCGCCATCCGCGCACGATTGGACACGCTGTCAAAGCATTATGCGCGGCTTGTTCGTGCAGCTTATGTGAACCGCAATGCAAAGATCTGGTACATTTACATCTTTGCAAGCGACAACATCGGGCAGGCATTCAGACGCTACGCCTACCTTCGGGACCTTTCAAGGCAGATGAACAACCAGGCTTCCAAGATCATGGAGACACGGACTGAACTTGAAAAGGAGAACGAAGGGCTTCTTGTCTTGAGAAGGGAGGCAGAGTCCGTCAGAGCTCTCAGGGTCTCGGAGATGAAGAAACTCCAAGCGGAGGAGAACGAATCGAAAAATATTGTAAGCCGATTAAAAAGGAACAAAAAGAAATACCAGCAGGAGCTCTCCGCAAAGCAGCGTGAGGTTGCCGCGCTCAACAGGGAGATCCAACGGATAATCCGCGAGGCGACAGAAGGGGTGGGATCTTCCGGGAAAGGATCTTCAGCTTCATCCGCACGCAAGCCAATCGACTACACCCTCGCGAAAAAATTCGAGGCGAACAAAGGCAAACTTCCATGGCCTGCCGAAGGACCCGTTGTGGATCATTTCGGACAACGCTACCACCCAGTCTACACAAACCTCAAGCTTCCGTTCAACAACGGCGTGAACATCGCACTGCCACCGGGGAGTGAGGTGAGCGCCGTGTTCGATGGAGTCGTGAAACAGATCGTGGTGATGCCAGGCTACAATAAGTGCGTGCTTGTTCAGCATGGCAACTACTTCTCGTTCTACTGCAAGTTGAGGACAGTTTCCGTCAAGACGGGTGACAATGTCAAGACAGGGCAGCCGATCGGAACCGTTGACACAATAGGAGGAGAGACGCAGCTGCATTTCCAGATCTGGTCAGGACGTAATCCCCAGAATCCGGAGACCTGGCTTAGGCCTTAAACAAAAGAATATGAGACACGTTGTCACAATAAGGGACCTGCACGACATCGATCGGGCGGCAGGCGAGTTTCTTTCCAAGACGAAAGGACATGACATTCTGGCATTCTATGCCCCGATGGGCGCGGGCAAGACGACCTTCACCACAGCCATCTGCCATCGGCTCGGGGTTCAGGAAGACGCGGTGAGCTCCCCGACTTTCGCGATCGTCAACGAGTACCGTACCGGCTCCGGAGCGCCCATGTACCATTTTGATTTCTACCGGATCACAAGAACATCCGAGGCCCTTGACATCGGATTTTACGACTACATCGACAGCGGCTGCCTCTGCATCATCGAGTGGCCGGAGAACATCGAGGAGATCCTTCCGGAGGAGACACTCAGAGTGCACATCACTGTCAATCCCGATGAGTCTCGTACCGTTTCCTGGGAGGATTAATTCGAACAATTACACAATTCTTTTCGAATGTAATGGCCAGAAAAAGGCAAATTGAAAATTTTGCACGGCAGACCAAAATTTTCAATTTGATTTTTCTAGCCGTTGTGTATCCAACGTAGCGTGTCTAACAATACAGCTTCATGGTTGCCAAGTCGCTTTAAATGGCTACCCGAATGTCTCAAGGTTAAGGCGGTCGAGGAAGCGGTAGGCGGAGGCTTCGCGGAGATATTCAGGTCTGATGTCGCCTGACATCTCAAGGTCAGCAATGGTTCGGGCGACTTTCAGGATTCTTGAATATGCGCGTGCGGACAGTCCCAGGCGGCTGATAAGCAGCTCCATCACTTTACGACACTCGTCATCCAATGGGCAATGCTTTTCCAAAAGACGATTGTTCATCTCTGCGTTTGTGAATATTCCATCCTCGGCAAACCTTTGTTTCTGGATCATCCTCGCCTTGAGGACCCGACTTGCAACCACCGCGCTGGACTCCCCTTTCTTCCGACCGACAAGTTTCGCGGTGTCAACAGGATGAAGCCATAATTGAATATCAATGCGGTCCATCACCGGGCCGGAGAGTTTGGACAGGTAGTTCAGCCGTTGACCCGGGGTGCATCGGCACCGGTTCCCTTCTCCATAATAGCCGCACGGACATGGGTTCGAGGCAGCCACAAGCATGAACGACGCAGGATATTCAAGCTTGGACCTGAGCCTTGAGATTGTGACTTTTCTATCTTCCATCGGGCCGCGAAGAGCTTCCAAGACGGATTTGGGCATCTGGCCATATTCATCAAGGAAGAGTACCCCGTTTTGAGCCAATGTCACCTCTCCAGGACGAATGTCAGAGCCGGCTCCACCACCGATGATCGCGGGAAGGGACGCGCTGTAATGTGGAGCACGGAAAGGTCTTGCCCTGATCAGTCCAATCTGCGAGCCTTTCATCCCGGCAACCGAATAGATCTTGCTGGTGACAATAGCCTCCCCCGTTGTCATCGGTGGAAGAATGCCGGTCATCGCTTTGGCCAAAGAACTCTTACCACTTCCGGGAGGACCGACCATTATCAAATTGTGACCTCCAGCGGCAGCAATCTCCACTCCCCTCTTGGCACCTTCCTGACCAATAATTTCAGAAAAATCCATCACATCCTGCCCGTTAGGCTTTCGTTCACGCTGAGAGTTCCCTGTCAGCTTTCTGTAAAGTCTTGTGTTCCAAACCAGAAGATCGCTGCAATCCTCCAATCCCTCAAGGATTCTTAGAACATCCGTAAGAGTCTCAACACCGAATATTGACAATTCTTTACACTCCGTAGCTTCCAAAGCCGAGCGAAGTGGCAGGACACATCCAGATAGTCCCATATCTGTAGCAAGGTCGGCAATCGGCAATGCTCCTTGGACCTCTCTGACAGAGCCATCCAGACCGAGTTCCCCCATAATAAGGTATTTATCAAGTCCTGAAAAGCGTTTTTGTTCAGACGCAGCGATAATTCCGACAGCAATTGGCAAGTCGTAGCCACTGCCATTTTTCCTCACATCCGCCGGAGCAAGGTTGATCACGATTTTCTTGCCGGGGATTCTGAATCCCAAAGATTGCAGGGCAGTGACAGTCCTTAGAAGACTTTCCTTGACCGCTGCATCCGCAAGCCCTACCAGATGGATCCCTATGCCATGTGTTATGTCCACCTCAACGGTGACGGGGACGGCATCGATGCCGACGCATTTCGCCCCAAGAATGTCGATCAACATAGTTTGAGTTCATTATGTACTCCGGCAAAGATGGCGCAACAAAACGTAAATTTTCAAAAGAAACAGAAAAATCGTCATAAGAAACAGAAATATTTTTTCTTATTCAGCCTCCAAGATGTGACAAAAAGCTGATTTATTGTCACCACGGTGATTTTGACATCATTTTTGATTATCTTTGAGAGCTTTCTTTTAGAAAAAAAACGTGAAAATGGAGAAAAATGAGATAACATTGTTCTGCGTCAATGACGGAAAGAGGCATAAGCTCAAAATGGGACAGACCCTGAAGACCATCTCAGACAAGTTCTGCCCTAAAGTCACAGACGCCAAGACAGGAAGGGACTTCGATGTGCTTGCGGCATTGGTTGACAACAAACTGAAGGAGTTGAGCTTCAAACCGGCGAACCTGCATCAGGTGGAATTTATCGGCTACAATCATCCGGACGGGAGACGGAGTTATGTACGATCTCTTTGCTTCGTGCTTCAGAACGCCGTCAGGGAACTCTATCCGGACAAGGTCCTGGTGATCGATCATTCACTTCCGAGCGGATTGTACTGCGAGATCCGCGAGACAGGAAAGACCGATGACGGGCACAACAAGGTCTATTTCGCGACAGACGAAGAGATCGACAGAATCCGCGAGAAGATGAAAGAGATCGTGGCCAAGGATCTTCCTTTCACAAAAACAAAGCTGTTCTCTGAAGAGGCCGAGGCCCTGTTCATCAAAAACAACCAACCTCAGAAAGCGGAACTACAGAAAAGTCTCGGCACGTTCAGTTGCAGCGTTTATTACCTGGACGGCAAGGCTGACACGTTCCATGGGCCATTGATTCCCTCTACAGGCTACCTAAAGGTGTTCGACATAAGCGGAGTCGGCAATGGATTCTGCCTGCAGTCCCCGATGATGACGGACTTTGACAAAGTGATGCCGATGAAGCGCCAAGGCAAAATCGCTGCCGCCTTGAAGGAATATTCCGACTGGTGCTCCATAATCAACATCGACAGCTTCGGCACGCTGAACAAGGCCGTGAAAGACGGCAAGGCCGTCAGCATCATCAATCTGGCGGAGTCGCTTCACGAAAGGAACTACGCAAGGATCGCAGACAGCATCTACGGAGAAAGGGGACTCAAGAGAATCGTGATGATAGCAGGTCCATCGTCCAGCGGCAAGACATCCTCCTCCCTGAGGATAGCCCTACAATGCAAAGTACTGGGGCTCAGGCCTAAAGTCATCGAACTGGACAACTACTTCGTAGACAGGGAGCACACACCTAAAGACGAGGACGGCAACTATGATTTCGAGTCTCTCTACGCGATGGACCTGGAATTCCTCAACAAACAGCTTAACGAGCTTCTTGAAGGTAAAGAGGTTGAGATTCCGCGTTTCGACTTCAAGACCGGGAACAGGACATTCGAAGGCAACAAACTCCGCCTTGAGGACAAGGACATCCTGATCATGGAAGGGATACACGCGCTCAACCCAGAGATGACCTCGGCTGTCGATAATTCAAGGATATTCAGAGTCTATGTTTCAGCCCTCACGTCATTGAATATCGACGAGAACAACAACATGTCAACCTCGGACAACCGCCTGCTCAGAAGGATGGTACGCGACAACCGTGTCAGGGGCATCACTCCCGAGGAAACCATAATGAGGTGGAACAGTGTGCGCAGAGGGGAAAGCAAGAACATATTCCCTTTCCAAGAGAACGCCGACATACTTTTCAACTCTGCCCTGATCTTCGAGCTGCCTATGCTGAAATACTATGCCGAGCCATTGCTGCGCCGGATCTCACCGAACTCCCCGGCCTACACCGAGGCTGTCCGCCTGCTCAAATTCCTGGACTATATCGTGGCTCTTCAGCCGGGTGAGATCTCAGCGATTCCTCCGACCTCCATTATGAGGGAGTTCATCGGCGGACAGACACTGACAAGAGACTAACACTGAAGAATATGACACCGGAGCGAAGCGACTGAAGGGGTTCGGGGAATCCTTTCCCCGTGCCCCACCGGGGCTGTCACGAAGTGACTGGGGGATTAATAAATAAAGGAGGCTGGCTTTAGCCTCCTTTATTTAGATAACTTCCAGCGAACTGGAAGTTATCCAACCCTGACGGCCATCCGCAAGGGATATGTTCCTCCAGGCGCCTACCTCGTCAAGGATAGTGACTTTTGTGCCCTCATGAATCACAAACAAATCCTTGGAGGAACCCGCTGAAGGAGAACTCTTGACAGAGGAGACCGGTGCCATCACTATGGCGGCGTCTGTCTTGACACTGTCTGATTTCTGCCAGATCGAGAAACTCAATGCCCCGATGCTGAGAAGCAGAAAGATGATCCCGATGTAAAACCCGGCCCGTCTCTTTGCGGAGGATGCCCCCAGCAGAAACATCAACCCCATCGCCAAGGCCGCGGCAAGTAGGATCAGGAATATTACCGCCCACGCGTCAGCCCCCGTCACATAGCAGACTTTTCTGGCCATACCCTTGAGAATGAACTCGGGCACAGGTTCGATCTTGTCCTGCACGAAATTGCCCGTGAACTCCAGGTTGTAGCGCGCATCCGAGTACGACGGATCGAGCCGCAAAGCCCTCTCGTAGTTCAGAATGGCCTTTGGGTAATTGCCTTGCTTGAACCATGCGTTGCCAAGATTGTAGTACAGTCTCGCGGACTTGTGTCCGGTCTCTTCTATCGCGGTCCAATCAGCGGAGGCCTCCGCAAACTTGCCGTCCGTGTAGGCTCTGACACCGGCTGTCCACAAAGAATCAAGATCCTTGGCCCGGGTTTCCATTGAAAAGCCAACAGAAAGAAGCAGAGCCACCACCATGATCCCTTTTCTTAACGATTTACCGCCTGTCTTAAGGCAGGAGTCTATGGAAGAGATCACTTTCAACGCATCGTCAAAATGAGACCGCATCGCATCATGTCCACCATCCGGAGAGTAACGGGCAAACTCGCATGCGTCAAGAAGGTCAGTGAACGCCTTGGCCTGTTCCTCTTTTACTCCACCGTCATTGAGAGCGGAGACTATGTTCTCTTTGCTTAACTCAGACATGTCCATGTTCAATTTATCAGAGATGAAACCAATAAGAGCCTTATGAAGCTCCTCATAGAAAGCGGTGTAAAGGTTCTTGTCAAGATATTCACCAGCCTGCCTGAGACGTTTCTGAGCCATCTTCGTGGCGCGGCGGTTCTTGGTCCCTGCGACATCAGCCCGCATCGCAGCGACTTTCCTGAACGCAAGATACACCGTTCCCGCTCCCACAATCATAATAACCAACAAGATCCAGAACAGAGCCGAGCCGACAAAGAATGATCCTGCGTCTGAAAGATCAGGCTTTCCCGTGAATATGAACCTGATGTCATCAGCAAGACTCTTCACATCTTTTCTCTCGACCCCTGAGACCAGAGTGGTTGCCACAGCCGCATCACCTCCCTTTCCCTTGGCCACCCTCACGTGCAAAGGATCTGTCCTGAGGGTCACATATTTTCCGGAGGACACATCGTAGTAGGAATATTCCACCGGATCGATCGTGAAGTCACCATGGCTTCTCGGGATGAACGGGAACTCAAAAGACTTGCTTCCAGAGGTGCCACCTGTGCTCTTGTCTGTGTTTTCAGTCGTCTTGGTGTCATAAACCTCAAAATCAGGCGGGAAATTAACCTTCGGTTCCTCCAGAAGCGCAACATTGCCACGCCCCGAGACAGTGATGATCAACGAGGCGGCATCGTGCGTCTTAAGATTGTCCGAAGACAGACGCGCGGATATTCCAAAATTACCCACACCCCCTCCGAAAGAGGAAGGTTGTCCGGCGGGGAGAGGATTGACCTTGACCTTCACCGCCGGGGTAGTCACCCTCTTGCGTATTGTCCTATAGTCATCCTGGAAGAAACTATCGAACAGACTACCTGAAGACGGCGGATCCACTTTGACATTCATCACGCAGACCAGCTCGGCAGGATCAATGGTTATTGTTCCGGATTGCTGGGGAATCAGCACATAGGACCTAAGGACGGCCGCGTTGTAGATCTTGTCGTCAAGGCTCTCCCTCTTGAACTCGATGTTGGCCGGCGCGAAAGTCTCCTGACTCCAGAACCCGTTGAAAGTAGGAAGCTTGACATTCTCAAACTGCACGACATTGACCCTTTGGTAAAGCTTGAGCGTAGCGGTTATCGGCTCACCGATGACAACTTCCGAACGACTCAATGACAACTTGAGGAACAAATCCCCGGAAGAGATGTCTCCCTGAGAGACCTGGCTGCCGGTCCCTGAACCTTTACCTCCGCCACCTTGGCTTGATGAATTTGAAGAGGACGGTGACCCTCCGTCACTGACGACCTGAATCGACACCGGAGTAGAGGCTATTTTGCTCCCCGAAAGACTCGCGGTGGCCACAGGAAGCTGAAAGGAACCCGTGGATTTAGGGATCAGGATGTAAGTGAATGTCGTCTGATGGGAAGATGTCCTTTTTCCGTTTATGATCTGTATGCTTGTGCTTGTGCCTTTCTGAGGTCCCCAGACCAACTGAAAATCATCACCCTGTGACCATTGGAAATCAGACGGGTTTTTCTCTCCCTCTATGATAAATGTGACATTGAACTGTTCGTTCACAGCAACGACATCAGGCACATCGACCCTGATTGACTGTTGGGCCGACGCAAAGGAAATTGCTATGAGCAAAAAAGCTGTAATGGCAAGCAATTTTTTCATATTCAAACTATTACCAATTTTTTTCCTTTTGACGGGACTTCATAAGAGCCGCCTTCTCCTTGTTAACCTTGTCTTGCGTTTCCTTCTCACGGGCCTGTATCGCCCTCAACATCTGCTGAGCCTGCTGAGGGGAAATCCTGGCGCCAGGCCGGCCCTCACCTTGTCGGGATCCAGGCCGCTCCCCTTGATTCTGGTTCTGATTCTGGTTTTGATCCTTATTCTGATCCTGGTTTTGCTCCTGATCCTTATTTTGATCTTCGTTCTGATCCTTGTTCTGATCCTTGTTCCGCTGCTGGTCATTGCCTCCGCCCTGCCCCTGATCCTTCTGATTCTTCAACATCAACTTCGCGTAGGCATAATTCTCCTTTGCGTCCATGTCACCAGGATTCTTGAGCAAAGACTGCCTATAGGCCTCAACAGCGGCATTCCAATCTTTTTTTTGGGCCGCCGTGTTACCTTGGTTGTAGAAATAGTCAGCGGCCCGATCCGACATCGGAGCCACTTCCTTCAATCTTTCCAAGGATTTTCCCGCTTCCTCATAATTGCCTTCCTTATAAAGCGCATTGGCAAGATTGTAGTTTGCGGCGAAGGACAAGGAGTCCTTAACCAGCGCCTTACGGTACTCTATCTCCGCGTTCTGCCAGCTTCCCTTCTTGAATTGACGGTTGCCCGAACGGACCTCCCTGCGGTCAACCTGCGCTGAAGCGGCAATGCAGGACAGCATCAGCAGAAATGCGACGATGGAATGTTTCAAAATCATCTTTATCATTTTCCTTCAAACAAATGCCTGCGCGAGCGTCTCTCCCCAATAAGCATCTCTATGGCGAACAACGCTAAAGCGATGCCAAGGAAATACATGAACTGCTCATCATACTCTTCAAACACTATGGAGTCGTACTCCTCGTCCTCCATCTTGCGGATGTCATTCACGATAGGGGTAAGGCCGAACTCCTCGTTCCCGGCGTGGACATAAGCTCCGCCGCCTGCGGAAGCGATCTCCTTCAAGGCGGTTTCGTCCAACCGAGTCACAACAATATTGCCGTCCTTATCTTTCAACAACCCGCCATCCATCGGAATAGGCTGTCCGTCAGATGAACCGACTCCGATCGTGTAGACCTTGATCCCCGCCTCGGCAGCCTGCTTCGCGGCGGCCACGGCATCATCCTCATGATTCTCTCCATCTGTGATAACTATTATCGCACGGCTATGCTCACTCTGAGCGCTGAACCCGCGTATCGCGGTGTTGATGGCATCTCCTATCGCGGTTCCCTGAATAGGAACAGACTCCGTCGAGATGGAATTCAAAAACATCTTGGCACTCACATAATCAGAAGTGATCGGTAACTGGACGAATGATGTCCCCGCGAACACAATAAGGCCTATTCTGTCGTCCTGAAGCTTGTCCGCCAACCTCGATATGGCCAACTTTGCCCTTTCCAGCCTGTTGGGAGAATAGTCCCTAGCCAGCATTGAATTGGACACATCCAACGCGATCATGATCTCCGCGCCTTTTGTCTTGTGTTCTTTAAGTTTAGCACCGATCTGAGGTCTTGAAAGACCTATTGCGAAAAAGAAAAACGCAAGAGAAAAAAGCACGGTCCTGACCCACAGCTTTCCTCTGGACCATGAAGGCATAAGTTCGTTGACAAGAGTCTCATCTCCGAACTTACGCAGCCTGCGGCGCCTGCCCGAAAGCCACAGAGCAATTCCCAAGAAAAAGAGCGGAATCAACAGGAGCAGCAAAAGATAATGCGGTGCAGCGAATATTATCATGGCAACCTCCTTATCAACAATTTAAGCAAAGCCTCCAACAACAAGCAGATCAAAGCCGCAAGCGCATAGACACCAAACAGTTCCTTGTAGACAGGGAAACTGTCAATCGTTGTGCGCGCCTTTTCCATCTTGTTGATGTCTGAATATATCTCCGCAAGCTTTGTGTTGTCTGTGGCCCTGAAATACTTGCCACCGGTCATCGAAGCTATGTTGGACAACAGTTTCTCATCGAGTTCCACCTTGACGTTCTGCATCTGAACGCCCCAAGGCGTGATCACAGGGTACGGGGCCTCGCCATTCGCGCCGACACCGATTGTGTAGACCCTTACGCCATAAGTCTTGGCGATCTCGGCCGCCGTCTCAGGGGAAATCTCTCCACTATTGTTAACTCCATCTGTAAGAAGGATCACAACCCTGCTCTTTGCGTCAGAGTCCTTTATCCTGGCGACAGCTGTCGCCAGTCCGTTGCCTATGGCGGTACCGTCCTCTATCAAATCGGTGGAAATCTCCTTCATCAGATTGATCAGGGTGGCTCTGTCTGTGGTCAACGGGCACTGGGTGTAACTTTCCCCCGCGAACACAACTATTCCCATCCTGTCGGACGGTCTCTGGGCGATGAACTCGATGGCTATGTCCTTGGCCGCGCTGATTCGGTCCGGAGTGAAATCCCTTGCCAGCATGCTGGTCGAGACATCCATGGCAAGCATTATGTCAATACCTTCCGTGTCAACCTTCTCCACTTTTGTTGATGAACGTGGACGGGCAATCGCCACAACAATCAGTGAGAGGGCGGCTATCCTGAAAATGAATGGAAAATGACGGACCACTCCAAGGACAGTCCTTCCACCAGCCTTCCATGGAGTGACATTCGAGACGCGCATATGCGGCCTTCTGTCCGTAAGCTCCTGATACAAATAGCGCAGCACCAGCAAGACCGGAACCACAAGGAGCCATAGCAGTTTGGGATATTCAAAGAACATTATGCCTCACCTCCTTCCTTTTTGGCTGATGACTTCGCCTGGGCCGCCTTCCTCGCCGCTTCCTCCTCCGCAAGTTGGGACTGGTACGTCACAGTCACAAACCGGACGGCGGACGGCAACGCCGCGGCATTCTCCTCGTCTGACGCCGAAGCCTTGGCGAACTTCACATAGTCAGCCGTCTGGAAAAGCGCCTTTATCTCCTCATAGAGATCCGCCGGAACACCCGCTGACTTAAGATCTTTGAATATCTCCGCCGTCGTCATCTCCATGGCGTCAATGCCGTAGCGCGCGCCGATGTACTCGCGCAATGCGTCTGTGATCCCGGAGTAGAAGGCTTTCTGCTTGTCCGGAGCCCAGTACTTGTTGCTCCGGTAATGTTCCAACCTGCGAAGGGCCACCAGGTAAGGAGGATCCTTATGAGCCTGTCCAGCGCTTTTTCCACGTTTTGAAGCGACCCATTTCCATACCAGGAAAATCAAGACCGCAAGGAGCAGGCATCCGCCGGCATAAGGCAGAATCTCCGAAACCTTCAGCGGGTAGCGGATCTGTCCCTTGATGTCGTGAATCTGGTATGTGGCCGTGTCAACAGGCATCGTGCGGATTTCCAGAGTCTTCGGATCAAAGAGCAAGGTGTCCACCCTGTCCTCTCCTGAAGACCTCACCATTGAGAGCGGCAGGAGATTGTATGTTCCTTCGTCAAATGATGTTATGACCATTGAAACATCAATGTCATAGGATTTCGGCTCATTCTTTTTGCCGTGGACAGCAACCGTGTCGGCCCTGAAAGGACTCACGATCTCGACGCTGTCCATGAAGCCTTCGGAAAAATCCGGCAGAGCGAAACGGGTCCCTTCAGCAATGTCCCTGAGGTGGAACCCGTAACGAAACTGGTCTCCGATCAAGGCCGTGTCACGCTGATGGAGAGGTTCCAGAAAGGAATCCTCTGACCTTATCAACATCCCTTTATTTTGCGGAGCCTGCCGTCCGTAGGCCGCGACCGACAAAACCGCGGCACCCAAAAGCAGCAATCCGTAAACCTTCCTCTTCATCTCTATCTCCTCCCGAAAAATGTCATCAGTCCTTTGACATAGTCTTGATCAGTAGCAAGATCCACAGAATCAATCTTATAGCGGTTAAACAGCTTCCTTTCCCCCTCTTCGGCGGCACAGAACCATTTTGAATATTCCGCCCTTGTCTTGCCGCTGGAAGTGTTGATCCAAGCGGACTCTCCTGTCTCTGAGTCCTTCACATGCACCAGACCGATGTCAGGAATCGTCCTCTCACGCGGATCATGAACCTTGATCACAGAGATGTCATGCCTGTTGCGCGCCACCTTCAGAGCATCCTCATAGCGAGGTGATCCGTCAGGATTGGCGTCCAGCATGTCAGAAAGCACAAAGGCGGTGCATTTCTTCTTCATGGCGTTCGTGAGGTACCTCAAAGCCTGACCGACATCGGTTCTGTTCGACTTAGGCTTGAGCTCGATGATCTCACGGATGATGTGCAGAAGATGACTGCGTCCCTTCTTAGGAGGGATGAACTCCTCAACCCTGTCACTGAAGAAAAGGGCACCGACCTTGTCGTTGTTGATTATGGCTGAAAAACTCAGCACAGCCGCGACCTCGGCGATCAAGTCCTTCTTGGTCCTCTCGATTGTTCCAAATAGGCCTGAGCGACTGATGTCGATCAGAAGAAAGACTGTCATCTCTCTCTCCTCCTCGAACACTTTCACATAGGGAGAGCGCAGACGCGCGGTCACATTCCAGTCCATTGAACGCACATCATCCCCGTACTGGTACTCGCGCACCTCGCTGAAGGCCATTCCACGGCCTTTGAAGGCGCTGTGATATTCACCGGCGAAGATCTGGTGGGACAGGGCCCTTGTGCGGATCTCTATCTTGCGGACCTTGCGCAGGAGCTCATTGGCTGAGGAATTAGCTGACATATTCAATTTGATTAATAGGAATCATCGAAAACAATCCTCCTGATCCGGAAATTCTTTTGATCCACTACGGAACCTGCACGGCATTGAGGATCTCGGCGATGATCTGCTCGGTGGTGACGTTCTCCGCCTCGGCCTCGTAGGTCAGGCCGATCCTGTGGCGCAGAACCTCGTTGCAGACCGCCCTGACATCCTCAGGAATCACGTAGCCCCTCCTCTTGATGAATGCGTAGGCTTTGGAAGCCATTGACAATGAGATGCTGGCACGTGGAGAAGCACCATACGAAATGAGATCCTTCACCTTGCCAAGTCCATAATCGTCCGGAGTACGGGTAGCGTAGACGATGTCCACGATGTACCTCTCGATCTTCTCGTCCATGTAGACATCCCTTACCACCCCTCTGGCCCTCACGATGTCCTCCGGCTTGATCACCGGATTGACAGTAGGGAACTCTCCAGAATTATTCATCCTGATGATCTGCATCTCCTCCTCCTTCTTCGGATAGCCCACTATGACCTTAAGCATGAAACGGTCCACCTGCGCCTCCGGGAGCGGGTACGTCCCCTCCTGCTCGATAGGATTCTGCGTGGCCATCACGAGGAACGGCTCCGGGAGCTTGAACGTCTGGTCACCTATCGTCACCTGACGCTCCTGCATGGCCTCAAGAAGGGCTGACTGCACCTTCGCCGGGCTACGGTTGATCTCATCCGCGAGCACGAAGTTTGCGAAGACCGGTCCCTTGTGGACCTCGAAGGACTCATCCTTCTGTGAATATATCATCGTACCGATGAGGTCGGCGGGAAGAAGGTCCGGGGTGAACTGGATACGGCTGAACCTCGCGTCGATAGCCTTAGACAATGTACTGATGGCCAAAGTCTTCGCCAAACCAGGAACACCTTCCAAAAGAATATGTCCGTTCGCCAGAAGCCCGATCAGAAGATTTTCCACAAGGTGTTTCTGTCCGATGATGACCTTGCCCATCTCAAGGGACAGCATGTCCACAAAGGCACTCTCCTTCTGGATCCTGTCATTTAGTTCCTTGATGTTTACACTTTCCATATTATACTGTTTTTTTACTATTTTTGCAGCCAAACAATCACATCACATGCGCTACCGGATCATCCTTTCCTACGACGGTTCCTCATTCTGCGGCTGGCAGATCCAGAACCAGGCGACAACCGTTCAGGAGTGTCTTCAGAATGCTCTTTCGACTCTCATGAAGGAGGACATTGCGGTCACGGGGGCGGGGAGAACCGATTCGAAAGTGAACGCCATCAACTATGTCGCCCACTTCGAGGCCTCGGATCCGAGCATTGACGCAAGCGCGGTTGGCTACAAAATAAATGCCATTTTACCCGCCGGAATCAAGGTGCATTCCATAGAGACTTGCGGCCAGGATTTCCATGCCAGATTCGACGCCACACAGCGGGAGTACAAGTACTTCCTGCACCGCCGCAAGGACCCATTCATGCGGGAATATTCCTACCTCTGCACCTTTCCTCTCGATGTCGGGAAGATGAACCGCGCGGCGCTGTCACTTCTGGGCAGGCACGACTTCAGCTGCTTTGAAAAAGTCGGCAGCGACAACAAGACCTCCATCTGCACCGTCACTCTGGCACGCTGGGAGGCATATTCCCCCGACCACGTCAGAATAATGGGCTACCCCGCCGAAGAAGGCGACTACCTCGTCTTCACCATCCGCGCCGACCGCTTTTTAAGGAATATGGTCCGCGCCGTCGTCGGTTCCCTCCTCGAGGTGGGCCGCGGCAAGCGCGATGAGTCCTGGCTCGCCACCCTCACCCAAGGCGGCTCCCGCTCCTGCGCCGGCGAATCCGTCCCCGGCCACGCCCTCTTCCTCACCAAGGTGGAATATTGATGAACGAGGTATCGAAAATTTTGCGTACCTTTGTGGTTTGGTGGCGTGAAATGTGCAGTCAGGAGCGCCGGAGATTTTGTAAATAATAAAAACATACGTGATAATTATGTTGTTCCAAGTTTTGCAGGCCGCGGGCCTGGATTCAGCGGCGGCCGAGATGGCCGAGGATATGGCACAGGGGGCCGCGCCTGTGGCGGATCTCGCTCCACAGCAGGTTGAGCAGTCGTTCTCACTCATCGAGATGGCCACCAAGGGCGGCTGGCTGATGATCGTGCTGGCGCTTCTGTCGGTGATCGCCATCTACATATTCGGAAAGAAATGGTGGATGATCCACAAGGCGGGGCAGGTTGACAAGAATTTCATGAGGGACATACGCGACTATATTCATGAAGGAAAGGTGAAGTCAGCGGTCTCGCTCTGCCAGAAGTATGACTCTCCGGTGGCCCGTCTCGTGGAGAAGGGAATCGAGCGCATCGGCAGGCCTCTCGCGGACATTCAGACTTCCGTAGAGAACATGGGCAACGTCGAGATCGCCAGGCTTGAGAAAGGGCTTCCGATGCTCGCGACCATCGCCGGTGGAGCGCCAATGATCGGATTCCTCGGAACCGTGCTCGGTATGGTGCAGGCGTTCTTCAACATGGCCAACGCGGGCAACAACATCGACATCACGCTGCTTTCCAGCGGTATCTACACTGCGATGATCACCACCGTCGGCGGTCTTATCGTCGGCATCCTCGCCTACTTCGGCTACAACTATCTGGTAGCGCAGATCTCCAACCTGATGTTCATGATGGAGAACGCGACCATCGACTTCATGGATCTTCTGCACGAACCGGCAGGCAACGAGGAGGAGGAGAAATAGCCAATGGCATTCAAGAGAACCACAAAGGTCTTGTCGGAAACGGCGATGTCTTCGATGACTGACTTGGTGTTCCTGCTGCTGATCTTCTTCCTGATCACCTCGACGCTGGTCAATCCGAACGCGCTCAAGCTCCTGCTCCCTAAGAGTACGGGGCAGGTCTCCGCCAAACCTACTGTCACAGTCTCGATCAAGGATTGGGGCGATGACACCTACACCTACCACCTGAACGGAAGCGAGACTCCGGTGCCTTACGCAGAGTTGGAGAACGACATCGTGGATCTGCTTCAGACTGAAGAGGATCCGACATTCTCAATCTATTCTGACGAGAGCGTGCCGATCAAGGAGGTAGTGTCGCTGATGAACATCGCGAAGCGCAACCACTACAAGGTAATCCTAGCGACACAGCCTGAATGATGAAACCGTACCTTCGTGACAGACAGAAGGAGGCCAAGGTCTCCACTGTAGCCGGGATCGTGCTTACGGTCTCTGTTCATGTGCTTGCCTGCCTGCTCTGCGTGTTCACGGGGATGAAATACCTCTACCCTCCGCCACAGGAGCAGACTTTCCTCGTGGACTTCAGCGAGGATGAGCCGCAGCCTGTCAAGCGGCAGAATAGAGGCCGCCAGCCTCAGGCCGAGGAGATTGACAGGACAAAACCGGTGGAATTGATTCAAAGAAGTGAGTCTCCGCACAAATCAGAGAAGGCGAATAAAACCGCTGAGGCAAAACCCGATGACTTCGGGGATGTCGAGACCCCGGTACAAAAAGAGGAGATCAACAAGAACGCCCTCTTTCCAGGAATGAGCAAGAAGGACTCCTCGAACGCCCCTCACAGCGCCACTGATACGAAAAACGAGTTCAAGGCCGGACATCCAAAAGGGAACACGGCCAGCGGGAAGGCTGAAAGCACGCCTAACGCGCGGCTGAAAGGAAGGAACACCTTGGGAGCGATTCCTAGGCCGGCATATTCTGAACAAGACTATGGGACTGTGGTGGTTGACATTTGGGTCGACAACTACGGTAATGTGACAAAAGCTGTCCCTGGAGGTCAGGGAACCACAGTGAACAACTCGAGATTGTGGGCGGCTGCAAGAGCAGCGGCCTTGCAGACACACTTCAACCAAAGCGCGGACGCGCCGGCGTTGCAGCAGGGAACAATAACATACGTGTTTAAACTTCAATAATTTTATATTCAGTTACTTATTTATTTTAATGGCGTGAGCCACAAACATTATGGAAGAAAATTTCAATGGTGGTCAAGAGAACCACGAGGAGCGTAGGGATTACGCTGCCGAAGGACCAAAGACAGGTTATTCATCTGAGGGCAGGAAACTCAGGCCGAGAAAGAAGGTGGTGCCTGCCGCTTCATCCTCCGCTGACGGAGAGTACAAGTCTTACGACAATCACAGGAGCTACTCCAGCGACAGTCGCGGCGGTTATGGCCAGCGCGGCGGTTACCAGGGCCGTGGCGGCAACGGTAGAGGAGGATATTCCTCTGACCGCAGAAACTATGGAGACCGCAACGACAACCGTGGCGGCTATGGCCAGCGCAGAAGCTACGGCGACAACGCTGATGGCGGTGAGAGAAGGACTTCATCCTACGGACAGAGCCGTTCATCTTATGGTGAAAGGCCATCTTACGGTCAGAGAAGAAGCTACGGCAGCAACAACTACGACGGAGGCGAGAGAAGGTCATCCTACGGCCGTTCATCATTCGGCGAAGGTCGCCCTTCATACGGAGACAGACCGTCTTACGGACAGCGCAGAAGCTACGGCGACAACGCTGATGGCGGTGAGAGAAGGACTTCATCTTACGGACAGAGCCGTCCGTCATTCGGCGAGGGACGCCCGTCATTCGGACAGAGAAGAAGCTACGGAGCCGGCAATGAAGGAGGAGAGAGAAGGCCGTCATATTCAAGAAAGCCGTCCGCAGGACACGGATTCGGCCCTAAGCAGGGAGGATTCTCCGCAGGCAGAGGCGCCGGACATCCTGGGCCAAAGAAATTCGGACGCAAGGACGAGCCACACTTCACAGAGACTGACGAGGCCGGCATCAACCAGATGCTGTCAAGGAAGCCACAGGTTGACGCCGCGCTCTCAGACAATGACAACGTTACTACACCTATCAAGGAAGAGATCCGTCTCAACAAGTACATCGCCAACTCAGGAGTATGCTCGCGCCGCGAAGCCGACAACTTCATCCAGGCCGGCGTTGTGACCGTCAACGGAGAGGTTGTCACCGAACTTGGAACAAAGGTCAATGTTCTCCACGATGACATCCGCTTCAACGGAGAGAGGCTCAAGGGCGAGGAGAAGGTTTATATCGTGATGAACAAGCCGAAGGGTTTTGTCACAAGCGCGAGTGATCCTCACGCCGAGAAGACCGTCATGGATCTGCTCAAGGGCTGCAAACTCCGCGTGTTCCCTGTAGGAAGGCTTGACAAGAACACCACAGGAGTGCTGATGTTCACCAACGATGGCGAGATCGCCGAGCAGCTCACTCATCCGTCCTACAACAAGAAGAAGATCTACCAGGTGATCCTCGACAAGCCGCTTGAGGAAGCCGACAAGGAAAAGATCCTCACAGAGGGTCTTAACCTCAACGATGGCAACATAAAGGCGGATGAACTTGAATATATCGACGCGGATGACCACAGACGTCTCGGCATCGAGATCCACTCCGGCAAGAACAGAATCGTCAGAAGGATCTTTGAATCCCTTGGCTATGATGTGAAAGCTCTTGACAGGGTTTATTTCGCGGGCCTTACCAAGAAGGGTCTGAAGAAGGGCGAATGGAGATACCTCAGCGAGGGCGAGGTGAATGTCCTCAAGATGGGGGCCTATGTCTAGTCCGGAGAAACACACAGAACACAGAGCTGGATTTGTCAACATCATCGGTAATCCGAATGTTGGCAAATCCACGCTTATGAATGCCCTGGTCGGAGAGAAGCTGTCCATCGTCACGGCGAAGGCGCAGACCACCCGGCACAGGATCATGGGAATCGTCAACACGGACGACTGCCAGATCGTCTATTCGGACACTCCCGGCATGCTCAAGCCGAACTACCGCCTTCAGGAGGACATGATGAAGTTCGTGGACGCCGCCATCGGTGACGCGGACATCATCCTCTACGTGACTGACGTGGTTGAGAAGAGCGACAAGAACAGTGAATATATTCAAAAGCTCCAGAAGCTGGATTGCCCGGTGGTGGTCGTGATCAACAAGATCGACATCAGCGAGCAGAAGAAGGTCAACGACCTGATCGCCTACTGGCAGGAGCAACTTCCAGAGGCTGTGATCATTCCGGTGTCTGCTAAGGAGAGGTTCAACCTTGAGAGTGTTCTGAACGCGGTGATGAGCAAGCTCCCTGTGGCGCCGCCTTGGTTCGACAAGGATCAGTTCACTGACAGGAACCTCCGCTTCTTCGCCTCGGAGATCATCCGGGAGAAGATTCTGGAGAACTACAGCCAGGAGGTGCCTTACAGTTGCGAAGTGGCTGTGGAGGCGTTCAATGAGGGCAAGGACAGGTACGAGATCAGCGCCGTCATCTACGTGATGCGTGATTCACAGAAAGGAATCATCATCGGCAAAGGTGGCTCGGCTCTGAAGAAGGTCGGCACGGAGGCGAGGTTGGAGATGGAGGACTTCTTCCAGAAGAAGGTCTTCCTTCAACTGTTCGTGAAGGTCAATCCGGACTGGAGGGAGAGCCGCAAGGAGCTCCGGAAGTTCGGTTACGAGGAATAACGCCTGCCCCAAAGCAGAATAAGGGGAATTAAAGACAAGAGGAATATTCAAGCATGGCAAAGGACGAGTGGGATGACATTGAGACTCCGGAAGGAGGCAACGAGGACGAGGAGCTGAATGAGGCTCCGATTGACGAGACATCGGCGAAATCTTCAGGGAAATACGACAAGCTGCTCAGTTCCGACAGCAGGAAGTACAAGCTTTCGGGAATGTTCAAGGACTGGTTTCTGGACTATTCCTCGTATGTCATCCTGCAAAGAGCTGTGCCACACATCGTTGACGGATTAAAACCCGTACAGAGGCGCGTGCTTCACGCGATGTTCAGGATGGATGACGGAAGCTACACGAAGGTCGCCAACATCGTCGGACAGGCGATGCAGTACCACCCGCACGGAGACGCGTCGATCCTTGGAGCCCTTGTGCAGCTCGGACAGAAAGGCCTTCTGATCGACTGCCAGGGAAACTGGGGCAACATCCTCACCGGCGACAGCAACGCGGCGCCACGTTACATCGAGGCGCGCCTTAGCAGATTCGCCAAGGAGGTCGTCTTCGACCCGAAAGTGACCAACTGGATGACATCCTACGACGGACGCAACCAGGAGCCGACCGAGCTCCCGGTCCGTTTTCCCCTTCTGCTTGCGCAAGGCACCGAGGGAATCGCCGTCGGGATGGCCTCCAAGATCCTGCCCCACAACTTCAACGAACTCATCGACGCGTCTGTGAAGATTCTCCAGGGCGAGGACTTCACGATCTACCCGGACTTCCCTACCGGCGGCTCCGCAGATTGCAGCAATTACAAGGACGGAGCCCGTGGCGGCAGCGTGAAGGTGCGCGCGAAGATCGAGAAGATCGACAAGAACACGGTGGCCATCACAGAGATTCCTTACGGGAAGACATCCCACATACTCATCGACTCGATCCTCAAGGCCAAGGACAAAGGCAAGATAAAGATCAAGAAGATCGAGGACATGACAACCGAGAAGGTCGAGATCCTTGTGCATCTTCCGAACGATGTGTCCCCGGACAAGACGATCGATGCCCTCTACGCGTTCACGGACTGCGAGTGCAACATCGCCCCGAACGCCTGCGTCATTGTGGACAACAAGCCTCAGTTCCTGTCCGTCAAGGACATCCTGGTCTACGACACAAACCACACGAGGGATCTTCTCAAGTGGCAGCTGGAGATCAGGCTCGCGGAGCTTGAGGACCAGTGGCACTACTCTTCCCTGGAAAGGATATTCTTCGAGAACAAGGTCTATAAGATCCTGGAGCAGAATCAGAACAGTTGGGAGCAGCAGCTTCGGGACGTGTTCACCGAAATGAAGACCTACCAGGACATTCTACGCCGTGAGATCCTGATGGAGGACATAGAAAGGCTCGTTGAGAAGCCGGTGCGCAAGATCTCGAAGTTCGACACGAAGGCCATAGATGAGAAAATCGCTGCCATCGAGTCCGAAATGAAGACCGTCAAGGACGACATCGAGAACATCACCCAGTACACAATCGACTGGTTCAAGATGCTTAAAACCAAGTACGGCAAGCCTTTCGTCCGTCAGACCGAGATCACGGCCTTCGAGAGCATCGCGGTCACCAAGGTCGTCAGCAACAACGCCAAGCTCTACGCCAACTATGGGGAGGGCTTCGTCGGCCTGTCGCTCAAAAGAGACGACAACGGCACGTTCGTCTGCGACTGCTCAGATCTTTCCGAGATAATCGTCATCGGCAAGGACGGCAAGTACCGCATCACCAAGGTCACGGACAAGGCGTTCTTCTGGAAGGACCTGCTCTACGTCGGCGTGTTCAACAGAGGCGACAGCAGAACCATCTACAACGTCATCTACCGCGAGGGCAAGAGCAGCGTCTCCTATGCCAAGCGGTTCGCGATCACCAGCGTCACCAGGGACAAGGACTACGACATCACCACCGGAGAGGAAGGCTCCAAGATCCTTTGGTTCAGCGTCAACCACAACGGAGAGGCCGAATCTGTACGAATATACCTGCGTCCGCGCCCGAAGCTGAAAAAGACGCAGTTTGAATATGATTTCTCAACCCTTGCGATAAAGGGCAAGGCCTCCAGAGGCAACCTGGTGTCCAAGAACCCTATCGCGAGGATCCAGCTGAAATCCAAGGGAGTCTCCACGATCGGCGGCAAGGACATCTGGTACGATGCTGACATCCAGAAGCTCAACGATGAGCAGCGCGGCCGGTACCTCGGCGAGTTCGGTCCGGAGGACAAGGTTCTGGCGATATTCAAGGACGGAACATTCTACACTACCTCATTCGATGTGTCCAACCGCTATCAGGGCGAGGTGATCAAGATCGAGAAGTTCGATCCGGACAAGACCTACACCGCACTCTACTACGACGGGACTGCCAAGGCGTTCTACGTCAAGAGGTTCAGCTTCGTCCTGAGTGACAACACTCCGCTGTCGTTCATCGCTCCGGGAGCGAAATCCTACCTTGTGGACATTTCCGAGGACAGGCATCCTCAGTTCCAGGTGGTCTTCGGCGGCAAGTACGGGCATCGTGACCCGGAGAACATCGACGCGGAGGAATACATCGCCAAGAAAGGTTACTCCGCCAAGGGCAAGAAATGCCACCAGTACGACCTCAGCGAGGTGAGGTTCATCGAGCCTCTCCACAAGCCTGAGGATGACATCGAGGACGAGCCGCTGGACATCATTGATGATGTGGAATCCGCAGAGTCACAGGGCGATGCAAACTCCGCTGATGCTTCTGCAAATGACGGTGAACAAGCCAGCGCCGCCGACCTTCTCGGCTCAGACGACATTCCGGACATCGGTGACATTGATGAGCCTACGCTGTTCTAAACGCTGACATATTCAAAATTCATCAGCGACTTTCGTGGCTCCGAGAGACAGACACAGCAAAGTGAATATGAAAGACATCTCCCTGATAGGCTTTATGGGTTGCGGCAAGAGCAGCGTCGGGAAAATCCTCGCGACTCTGCTCCCCGAACGCGGCCTGATCGACCTTGACACCTACATTGAGGAAAAGCAGGGCAAGGATATTCCCGAAATATTCAATGAATATGGCGAAGCGGCCTTCCGCCGGATGGAACGCGAGGCCCTCGAGGAGATATTCAGTGATCCCGCCCGCCCCCGCGCCATCCTTTCCCTCGGCGGTGGCACAGTGACTTCCGAGCCATGCCGTCAGTTGATCCGCCGGCACACCGACTGTTTTTATCTCCGCGCCTCCACCGACACCCTCCTTGGCAACCTCGCAGGCCATTCCGAAGGCCGCCCGGTGCTCAGTTCCGCTCAACCAGCTCGCTTCTATGCTCCGGCAGGCACAACAACCGAAGAAACGTCCAAGCGTAACCTCGTTAAAAAAGAAGCCCTCCGCGACCGCATCGAATCCCTGATGCAGGCCCGCTCCCCACAGTACCTCGCCACCGCCCACCACATAATCGACATCGACGGCCAGAGTTTCGCCCAAATCGCCACGCTCATCAAAGAGACCGTGGAGTACAACATCATGAACATCAAACAATAAGGCATTCACCTTTAGTTAATATCGGCTAAAGGCAAATCATTATTTCGGTGATATCCAATCAGTTATCCACCACGGCTAAAAAAGTTGTGAAACAAATCCTACGCTGAAAGAGAACTATTAACACGATAACGGATCCAATATCTGTGGTTTGGGAAATATTCATTATATTTGGGATTGTAACTCATACACTTTGCGGCTATGGAGGAGAAAAGGATTAAGAGATACCCGATCGGGGTGCAGACTTTCAATGAGATCATTGATGGATGTTACCATTACATTGACAAGACGGGCTACGTCTATGAAATCGTGAACGCATACAAGTATGTGTTCCTTAGCAGGCCAAGGAGATTCGGTAAGTCATTGCTCTCCACGACATTCCACAGTTACTTAGCCGGGGAGAAAGAACTGTTTGACGGTCTCAAGGCCGGAGAGTTGGAGAACGAATGGAGAAAACATCCCGTGTTCCACTTTGATATGTCAACGGCGAAGCATCTGGACGAGGAGCAGTTGCTCAGGACATTGAGTTACAAGCTGTCAGCTTACGAGAGTTCGTTCGGCAAAGATCCGGAACTTAAGGAAGAAGACATAAACGCGCGGTTTGAAAGGCTTGTCAAGATCGCTGTCGAGCAGACCGGTGAGAAAGCCGTTATAATCATTGATGAATATGATTCCCCGCTGCTGGACGTGATGAACGATCCGGCAAGGCTTGCGCCTATGCGGCAGATCATGCGGAACTTCTACAGCCCGATCAAGAGTCTGGATCCGTACCTCAGGTTTGTGTTCATCACTGGAATCACCAAGTTCGCGCAGCTGAGCATATTCAGTGAACTCAACAACCTGATGAACATCTCGATGCTGCCGAAATATTCGGCTGTCTGCGGCATCTCACAGACTGAAATCGAGACTCAGATGAAGGATTCTGTCACAGACCTGGCCTCCGGGCTCGGAATCTCTTACGGGGAGGCTCTCGAAAAACTGAAGGAGAACTATGACGGCTACCACTTCTGCGATGAGTCCGAGGATATTTATAATCCTTATAGTTTGATAAAAGCTCTTGACACGCAGCGCTTTGGAAGTTATTGGTTCGAGAGCGGCACTCCGACATTCCTCATCGAGAGAATGGACAGGAATCCGATAGATGAGATGGAGTTGGACAGCATGACCGACATCCCGGAATCGGCTTTCGACATCTCGCCCGAACTCTGCGACGACACGCTGCCGATGCTCTACCAGGCCGGCTACCTGACCATAAAAGGGTACGACCAAAGGACAAAACTATACACCCTCGGCTACCCGAACGAAGAGGTCAAGATAGGCTTCACGGAATGTCTTCTCGCCCGCTACAACAGCAAACGGATGTCCGGGAATATGTTCGTGGCGAAATTCAGCGCCGCACTGAACAGAAACGACATCAACGACGCCCTCCAGCGGATGCAGTCATACATGGCAGGAATTCCTTATGACTTGGAAAACAAGACCGAGAAGCATTTCCAGACCATTATCTATCTCGTTTTCTCACTGCTCGGCTATTATATTCACAGCGAGGTGAAGTCCGCCATCGGTAGGGCGGACGCTGTCTGCCGTACACAGGACTGCGTCTATGTCTTTGAGTTCAAGGTGGACAGCTCCGCGGAAGTGGCCTTGAAGCAGATTGACGACAAAGGGTACCTTATCCCTTACAAGTTTGACACAACCAATGCCGCGAACAAAATGCGCCTGCTGAAAGTCGGAGTGAATATCTCAACCGAAACCCGCACCATCGAGGGCTGGAAAATCGAGGTCGCTCAAGCGTAAGGTTCGCATCAACATATATTTGACACACGACATGAAATACAGTAAAGAACTTTTAATCAAGAAGAACTATTCGTTCACAAAAGACGACTTCGTGTTCTTTTGGGGACACCAAAAGGGAAAGAATGGCGTTAGCAAATCTTGCTTCAGCCAATGGTATCCTTGCCTTTTCACAGTAGATGGGCAAGAATATAATTGCACTGAGCAATATATGATGGCGCAGAAAGCCAATATTTTTGGAGATAAAGAAGTGATGACACAGATTCTTGCCGAGACTGACCAAATGACTATCAAGAGGCTGGGGCGCCTGGTTAAGAATTACAATGACGATGTGTGGATCGAGAAACGTTTTCAGATTGTCGTTGAAAGCAATCTCGCCAAATTCTCACAAAATGACGACTTGCGGCATTTTATGTTAAACACTGGCGATAAGATCATAGTTGAAGCAAGTCCCAAAGACACAATATGGGGAATCGGATTTGATGAATTTGCTCCAGAAGCGACGAATCCCTCACTCTGGAATGGAGAAAATCTTCTTGGCTTTGCTCTTATGGAAGTTCGTGACAGGCTGAGGAACTTTGGAATACAAGATTAGAATTGGAAATATTCCCGAAACCAGATAATAAACGAAATGGCGCAAAAGTCAAATACTATAATTAATAGGAGAAATACAGAACAATGGAAGGAGGACACCATTCTATCGGTTTCACTCTACAACGATTGGTTTCTGAATTTCGCCCCAACAACTTACACAAGAGAGCGCAAGCGTGCAATGGAGCAGGCTGGCTTGGCAATCAGCCAAACTGATAACTTCCATTTTACTACAACACATCTAAATGAGCATCCCGCGCTCATCACAATATTGCGAATGGCAACAACACCACCTATTGCACGTGACAGACTTATCGGTTTTTCAGGTGTAAAGCCTTCTTTTGTCAAGAATATGGAAGAGGGACGTTTTCCGCAAAGAATAACAGAGGGAGAAAAGGAAGAAAGTTTAAATCGGATTGTCCATGTATTGAACAAACTACTTGATGTTGAATTGTTCGCTTGGATTCAGAAAGGCAACACTCCTACCGAGGAAGAGCTTAAAATTGCGGAATGTATTGTTGCCGATAGATTATGCGGAACTTTGTCTGACCCGATAATCCGCAATGAACAAGAGAAGAGGCAATTGAAAGTTATCAGAGATTTTCTCATTTCTGAAGGTTACACATTTGTAGAGTCAAAAGATGTAACCTCTTTCTCTGAAATGCAACAAGGCACGTTTACATATCATCTCAACGTACCTGTCAAGATGAGTCGCCTTGGAGTAAATATGCCTATCGATGTTGTCATCAAGCGAAAGAGGTGCACCGAAGACACATTACCACTTCTTGTGGAGTGCAAGTCTGCTGGAGATTTCACAAACACTAATAAACGTAGAAAAGAAGAAGCCCAAAAGAAAGAGCAACTAAAGTCAACATATGGTAATCATATAGATTTCGTACTTTTCTTATGTGGCTATTTCGACAGTGGTTATTTGGGATACGAAGCTGCTGAGGGCATAGATTGGGTATGGGAACATAGAGTATCGGATTTCAAAAAGGCAGGAGTATGAGTTTCAATATAGCATATTACAATAGCGAGCGTGATAGATTGCAGAAATCATTGGATTCGCAAAAAACATCAAAGGAACGCAATATGAAGGGGCAATTTGCCACTCCATACCCCTTGGCGTGCAGTATCATGAATAAAGCGAAATCTCTCTGTCATAAAAAAAATGTTACTTTCATAGAACCATCAATCGGATTAGGTGCATTCTATGCAGCATTTCGCAATGTGTTTGAAGATAAGGCTGGTCATGCGCTTGGATTCGAGGTTGACACACATTATTGTACTCCAGCGAAAGAACTTTGGGCAAAAGAGGACTTGGAGATAAGAAACGTAGATTTCTTGAAAGAAGAAACCAATGGCGAAAGTTTCGACTTGCTTGTAGCCAATCCTCCGTATGTAAGACATCATCACCTAGACACAGAGACTAAAAGAGATTTACAAAAAAAAGTCATGCAGAATTCTGGAATCAAGATTTCTGGATTGGCTGGTCTGTATTGTTATTTTCTGATTCTCTCGGAAAAATGGTTGACTGAAGGAGCTTTGTCTTGTTGGCTTATACCATCGGAATTCTTGGATGTGAATTACGGGAAGGCAGTAAAACAATATTTACTTGAATGTGTGGACCTTGTGTGTATTCACAAGTTTAAGGCTGATGATGTGCAGTTTGAAGATGCGCTTGTCAGCTCTACCGTTGTATATTTCAGAAAATGCAAACCGACTGAAAGCAAGATAGAATTCTCGTGTGGGAAAGATGTGGACAATCCTTCAAAGACAAAGATGATAAACAGAAGTGAGTTGAATGTATCAGGCAAATGGTCACCTCTGTTTGATGAAGATGTTATGCTAAGCTCTAATAGTGATGAATGCAAGATAGGAAACTTTTTCACTGTTAAACGTGGAGTAGCGACAGGAGGCAACGATTTCTTTATCGTTGATACAGACATCATAGAAAAGTATCATATACCTTCAAAGTTTCTCAAGCCTCTGCTTCCGAGTCCAAGGTTTCTGAAAGAAGACATTATCGCATCTGACAAGGAAGGGAACATTGCATTACCACAAAAACAATATTTGTTCTCATGCAATTTATCGGAAGAACTGTTGCAAGAAAAATATCCAAGTGTCTGGGAATATATACAAGAAGGGCAAAAGCGGGGGGTAAACAAGGGATATATATGCAGTCATCGTCCATTATGGTATCACTGCGAAGACAGAAAGCCAGCACCTTTTATTATACCCTATATGGGGCGTGGTGACTCTTCAAAAAAGATGTTTCGCTTTATTCTTAATAAGACTGAGGCAATAACGACTAATGTATATTTGCTTCTTTACCCCAAAGAGAACTATTCTAGATGTTTGGCAGACGCAAAAACACTCAAAGATGTTTGGAATGCGCTCAATGAAGTGACTAGCGAACAATTTGCAATCAATGGTCGTGAATATGGAGGGGGGTTACATAAATTGGAGCCCCAAGAACTGCTCAACCTTGCAGTTCCCACCCTATCATCACTGCTGCTACCAAAGAGTTACGCCTACGAACCAACATTATTTTAATGATATTTGAATTACTTGCCAAGATCAGCGTCCTTTCTTTTGAGTTTTTTAAGCAAAAGACAAATAATCCAATACCGCCACTTGGTACTAACAACATTAATTCTCAACTTCTATGGAAAGCCGAAAATACTCCTAAATGAACTCCTCGCGCTCCTTGATGTCCTTGATGCGGAGCTGGAGGGTGGTGTTGCCGCGGTAGTAGTTCTCAACGATGGAGTAGCAGATGTCGAACGGGTTGCCGGCCTTGATGTAGTCGTAGAACTCGGCCATATTGAAGGCGATGGCAGGGATTTGGTGGAACGGCTGCTTCTCATCGATCAGGTCCAGCTTCATGTGGACACCACCGGCTCCTACCTTGCGGCCGTTGCCTCCGTCGGAGACGTTCTCGGTCAGGAAGACCGGGTTGGTGTTGCCTGGGCCGAAAGGCTGGAACTGCTTCAAGAGACGGAAGAATTTCGGGGTGATCTGGCTGAACTCCAGTTTGGCGTCGATGTCGGTCACAGGGGTCAGCATCTCGTCAGTTATCTTTCCGGAAATAAACTTGTCGATTCTGTCCACAAACTCTTCCAAGTTGGCCTCTTTCAATGTCAAGCCTGCCGCATAGACATGTCCGCCGAAGTTCTCCAGGAGATCAGAGCAAGTCTCGATGGCCTCATAGAGATCGAAACCCGCCACACTGCGGGCTGATCCGGTGATGAAACCATTAGATTTTGTCAACACTATCGTAGGCTTGTAAAAAGCCTCCACAAGGCGTGATGCGACTATTCCGACGACACCTTTGTTCCAAACCGGGTTGTAGACAATGGTAGCGGCTCCTGTTGACAAGGCGGAACCGTTCTGGACCATCTCAAGGGCCTCCTGTGTGATCTCACGATCGATGCTCTTGCGGTCATTGTTGTTGTCGTTGATCTTCTCGCCGATCATTGCGGCGGTGTGGTCATCAGAAGCTGTAAGGAGTTCCACGGCCAGACGGCCGGTCTCCATTCTTCCTGCGGCGTTGATCCTCGGGCCTATCTTGAACACGATGTCGTCAATCGTCAGATGGCCGAGTTCCAGTTTCGAGAGCGTCGCCATAGCGTGAAGACCCTTGCGGGGATTCTCGTTCAGTTGCTTGAGACCGAAGTGAGCCAGAACCCTGTTCTCCCCCACCATCGTCACAAGATCAGCCGCGATGCTGACCACCAGAAGATCCAGCAGAGGAATCAAAGTCTCGAACGGAATACCGTATTTCTGTGAATATGCCTGAACAAGCTTGAAGCCGACTCCGCAGCCGCTAAGGTCATCGAACGGATAGGTGTCGTCCTCACGCTTGGGGTCAAGTACGGCCACAGCCGGTGGAAGCGTGTCCTCCGGAAGGTGATGGTCGCAGATGATGACATCGATCCCCTTCGTGGCGGCATATTCAACCTTCTCGTTGGCCTTGATGCCGCAGTCCAAAGTGATGATGAGTCCGAAGCCGTTGTCACCGGCCCAGTCGATGCCCTTGTAGGAAACACCGTAGCCTTCGTCGTAGCGGTCCGGGATGTAGAAATCAACCTTGGAGGAGTATCTTCTAAGGAAAGAATATACCAACGAGACAGCGGTCGTGCCGTCCACATCGTAGTCCCCATAGACCAGAATCTTCTCCTCGCTCGTGATCGCCTTGCGGACCCTCTCCACGGCCACGTCCATGTCCTTCATCAGGAACGGATCGTGCAAATCGTTCAGGCTCGGACGGAAAAACGAGCGCGCCTGCTCGAAAGTCTCGACTCCCCTCTTGACAAGAAGGTCAGCGAGAACCCGGTCGATGCCCAGTTCGGTGGAAAGCCTTCCCACCTTCTCCGGATCAGCCGGCTCCTTCAGAATCCATTTGCGCTCTTTTCCCATAATAGACAAAGGTACGGATTTAATTTCAGAATGTGAATTAAAAGTAGTATTTTTGCATATTCAGGCCGAAGGATCGGTCTTATTGTTTTGAATATTAAAAATTAACGATATGGCAAACATCGAACTCAGCGAGCAGGAGAGAATCAGACGAGAGTCTCTCGCAAAGTTAAGGGAATTGGGCATAAACCCTTATCCGGCGCCTCTTTATCCGGTCAACGCGACCGCCAAGGAGATCGAGGCGGGTTTTGACCCTCAGAAGGGCAACTTTCAGGAAGTCTGCATAGCGGGCCGTCTGATGTCCCGCAGAATCATGGGCGCGGCCTCGTTCGGCGAGATTCAGGACTCAACAGGCAGGATCCAGATCTACGTCAAGAGGGACGAGATCTGCCCGGGCGAGGACAAGACGATGTACAACACCGTCTGGAAGAAGCTGCTTGACATCGGCGACATCATCGGCATCAAGGGCTTCGCATTCATCACCCAGACCGGCCAGCTCAGCGTCCACGCCAAGGAGCTGACAGTCCTGAGCAAGTCCCTTAGGGTTCTCCCTATCGTCAAGGAGGTTGACGGCGTTGTCTATGACGCGTTCACCGATCCTGAGCTCCGCTACCGCCAGAGGTACGTTGACCTCATCGTGAACCCCCAAGTCAGGGACGTTTTCGTCAAGAGGGCGCAGATCATCGCCACGATGAGGGAATACTTCAACGCCGCCGGCTGCCTTGAGGTCGAGACCCCGATCCTCCAGCCTATTCCCGGTGGAGCCACCGCCCGTCCGTTCATCACCCACCACAACGCCCTGGACATCGACCTTTACCTCAGAATCGCCAATGAGCTATATCTCAAGAGATTGATTGTGGGCGGCTACAATGGAGTCTATGAGTTCGCGAAGGATTTCCGCAACGAGGGCATGGACAAGACCCACAACCCTGAGTTCACCTGCATGGAGATCTACGTGGCCTACA